>Ga0316217_10000734_pt1 | contig 45246 bp, 29 predicted proteins | sample 1anoAmetaG_FD_203633 | JGI IMG/M metagenome (GOLD analysis project Ga0316217, IMG submission 203633) | Freshwater microbial communities from Trout Bog Lake, Wisconsin, USA - 1anoA | ecosystem: Environmental > Aquatic > Freshwater > Lake > Hypolimnion/Profundal zone | place: USA: Wisconsin...
CGGACTTTTTTGCTTGAGGCCAGCGATGCCGCTTCCGTCAAGGCGGCGCCTTAACCGCCTTAACCGCAGTGTTGGCTTGAAATTCCCGGCGCGAATCTGCACCGTGTGGCGCGTTCGATTGTCCGGTACTGGCGGCGGGAACATCCGTGCCGGGACAGACGCGCAAGAACTCGAAGCATGACAAATAGAGCTTGGTTTCAGTGCATTAATGACCAGTGCGGAGCAATCTATCCGCTGAACTCCATCGTGTACCAGTGCCAGCAGTGCCAATCGCTGCTGGAAGTGCGCCACGACATGGCCGCGCTGGCGGGGCGGAGCGCCTCCGGTTGGATGAAGCTCTTTGAGGAACGATACAAGTCGACTCAGTGGCCTTACGGATCCGGAATTTGGGGTAAGAAGGAATGGGTGCTGCCTCAGGTCGCCAACGAGAACGTGGTCTCCCTTTACGAAGGCGGCACCAACCTGTTCTGGGCCGAGCGTTTCGGCAAGATCATCGGCGTCAACGACCTTTGGATTAAGCTCTGCGGCAATACCCACAGCGGCTCCTTCAAAGACTTGGGCATGACGGTCCTGGTCTCGCAGGTCAAGCAGATGATTGCCGAGGGCGCTCCCATCAAGGCCGTCGCATGCGCTTCAACCGGCGATACCTCGGCCGCCCTTTCGACCTACTGTGCGGCCGCCGGCATCCAGTCTATCGTGCTGTTGCCCCGGGGTAAGATCTCCATCGCGCAATTGGTCCAGCCGATTTCCAACGGCGCTCTGGTCCTTTGCCTGGACACGGATTTTGATGGCTGCATGCGCTTGGTTCAGGAGATCACCAAAGACCCGACCCTCTACCTCGCGAACTCGATGAATTCGCTGCGCGTGGAAGGCCAGAAAACCGTCGGCATCGAGATTGTCCAGCAATTCGATTGGGAGTCGCCCGATGTGATTGTCATCCCCGGTGGCAATCTGGGCAACGTCTCGGCTTTGGGCAAGGGCCTGCTGATGATGAAGGAGTTGGGTCTCATCGCCAAGCTTCCGCGAATCGTGGTCGCCCAGGCGGAGCGGGCCAACCCGCTCTACCGCGCCTTTCTGCGTAATTTCGAGTCGTTTGAACCTATCCAAGCGCAAAAGACCTTGGCCAGCGCCATTCAGATCGGCAATCCTGTTAGTTTCGAGAAGGCGGTTCGCACGCTTCGACAGTTTAACGGTTTGGTTGAGCAGGCCACGGAAGAAGAGTTAGCCGACGCCGCCGCCGCGGGCGATCGCACCGGCATGTTCAATTGCCCGCATACAGGCGTAGCCTTGGCGGTCCTGATCAAGCTCCTGAAGGCGGGCAAAATCGACAAGTCCGAGCGCGTCGTGGTGATCTCCACGGCGCACGGCCTTAAGTTCGTTGAGATGAAGGTGAAGTACCACCAGCGGGAATTGGAGTTCGCCAGCGGGCATGCCAATCAACCCTTGAACCTGCCCCCGCGCCTCGATGCCATCAAAGAGGCGCTCGATCAGGCGTTGCTCAAGAGCCGGGATTAGAATTCTCGGCGGCGCGGCCATTGAGGTCCCGCTCGGAGCGCTTATTATCAGCCGTCTGCTTTGCCGGCTTTTCTGCCATCGCCCCCCAGGAGCGCGATCTCCCGACCATCATGGTTGCAAGGAATGCCCTCGCTACGGGGAGTTCACTACTTCTTCTTTGGCCCGAATAGACCATTGAGCAGATCGTTGACAGGGCTAGCGTTGGTCGGCGCGCTGGGGCTATTGGTCGAGGCCGCGGGTTTGCCCAGCAGGCCGCCCAGATTTTGGAGGAGACTGTTGGTCTTGGCAGCGGCGGCGTTGGTGACTGCGGAGGGAGTGGAAGATCCGCCCAACAACCCGCCCAGGCCTTGAACAAGCCCGCCCGCCTTGCCGCCCACTCCTTGGGCGACCATGCCTACGAGGGCCATCTTGTCGATATCGGTTTTGGGGGCGCCCACGGTGCCTTTCATGGTGAGGAAGTCGGGGAGTTTGGCATAGACCGCGTTGGTAGCCGTGTTCGCGGGCAGGAGATTGATGCGCTGAGCCACCGGGCGCGCCAGGGAGATCGAGACCGGGAAATTCAACGTGGAATTCGTGAGCACCGCGTTGAGCGTGACCGCGCCCGTCGATTCGGCGAGGAACGTCGAACCGCGAACCGAGGCTTGCTGCAAGTTGACTTGCCCCGAGCCGGCGGTACCGCGCACGACGATGGCATCCACGACCGATTGCTGGAGTTCGCTCGAGGAAGCCGCGGCGCTCGAGCCGGTGAGTTTGGACAGCAGGCTGGTCGCGGCGGAGGCAGGGTCTTTGGCCAGATCCGGAATTCCCACAATGACCGTCAGGAGCCCCTTGAGAATCTTGTTTTGCACGTTCTGCACCGCGAGATTAAGATTGGTGGTTCCGATGTAGAACTGCCCGGCGAGGTTGGTCTGAAGGCTGGCGCCGGTGACGCCAGCCCCAGTGATCTTCATCTGTGAAGTGAGCGTTCCGCTGATCTGGCCTTTGCGATCCGGTTGGAAGGTGTTTACCAGGGGCGCCAAAGGAATCTCGGTCGCGTTGAACGACAGGTCATATTTATAGCCCGGCACTGAAAGATCCAGGGCGATGCTGGAACTAACCGGCGCACCGTTGAGCGCGAGCTTGAAGGGGTTGACCGTCGCATGGCCGCTGTCCAATTTCGTACTCGTCTGAAAATTCGTGATCTCGATTTCGTGGAGGTAGAGCCGACCGATGCTGGTATCGACGGTGAAATTGCCTATGGGGAGCGTTATCGGGGCGGGTTCTTGAGCCGGCGCCGCCTTGGCGGTAGCGGTGGTGGCGCCCTTCGGCCCGGTCGAGGCGGCGGCGGGTTTGGCTGCCGGGGCTTTATTGCCGCCCATGAAAAGGTCATAATACGTGGTGAAATCCAACGAGTCGGCGGTGAGTTTCAGATTGCCTTGGAGAGCGCCAGCTTGGGTTGTGTCCACCTTGCCGGTCAACGAGAGTTGGTTGGTGGCGCGCGCGGTAGGAGCAAGGGAAACTTGAAGTTGGCGGATATCGGTCACCTTCTTGCGCACGGCCACATCGGCGGCCAGGTCAACTTCCGAAGGCGCGTTGGAGACAGCCTGAGAAGCGGGCATGGAGAGGGTTTGCAGGAGGCGGGCAACCATCACTTGGGTGGTGAGTTTGACGCTCGATTCCTGGGCCTCCTGGTCGGAATTGGCGGAACCGGAGGCGGTAATCAAGGGTTGGTTGGCCTGGGAGATTTGCAGTTTGAACTGGCCCAGACTGAACTGTTTGAAATCGTTGGCCTTCCCGTTCATCTGGAAAGACACACCGGCTTGCGTGATCGTGTTTGAACCGGCGATCACGGTCAGATTCTCGATGGTCGAGTTCAGATCCAGGGTCAACTGCTTGCCGGCTTGCTGCGAGAGCAAGTTCATCCGCGCATTTAGGACGCCTGAGGGAGCAACGGTTCCGAGGAACGGTTTCCAATTGGCCAGGTTGAGGTCGGTGATGCCGAAATTGAGAGTGGAATCTCCAATGTTGGCGGCGGCTTTGCCCCAGGCGATGGTCATGGGGCTGCTGAGTTCGGCATGGAGGACGGGACTCCCTTGCTGGCTGCCGTTGAGAGTGACGGCGCGCAGGAGGGCGCTGCTCTGGGCGGTGTCGACGCTGACATCATAGGCCGCCTGGAAGTCCAGGGTGGGGGTGGTTTGGTTGGTGAGCGTCACCTGGAGGCTGTTAATATTGAATTGACCGCCAGCTTTGATGAGTTTGCCGGCGTTTGCCAACTCGATCGTGTTGGTGGATCTGATGACGGTACTGCCAAAATCCATCCCGGAATTGGCGGCCGCCAGATTCAAGAGTTGCTTATCGATGGCGGGAATTTCAATAACGATACGACCTTCTGATTTGGCCATGTCGAAGGGCCCGCTGACGCGGACCTGTCCCAGCGACGCGCTGCCTTTTTGAAACCGCACGGCTAGCCCTTTGATTTGCGTCGGGGTCAAGTCGCAGTCGAGGTCCGTGGCAAATGAAGCCAGTTGAGCCAGGGGAACCCCGGCCCGATCCACACCGAAATGGGCCGCGCCTTTGACGGAAGGCAGTTTCGGCCCCGCGCTCAGGTCCACGCCGAAGTTAGCGGTCAGATTAGCGGTCAGCGAGCCGGGCGCGGCTGGCGTGGCCGGTTGGCCGGCCGGGGCGAGCGTCAGATTCTCGACGCTCGAGTTCAGGTCGAGAGACAATTGCTTGCCGGCTTGCTGCGAGAGCAGTTTCATCCGCGCGTTGATCACGCCTGCGGTTACCACTTTCCCGAGCAGCGGCTTCCATTTGGCCAGGTCCAGCCCGGTGACGGCGAGCGTAAGGCCAGAATCCCCTGCCACCCCCGCGGCGTTACCCCAAGCCACCGTGATGGGGTTGGCGAGTTCCGTGCGAAGGATGGGGCTGCCTTCCTGAACGGCGGTCAGGTTGAGGGCGCGAAGGAGGGCGTTGGCTTTGGAGCGGTCGACGCTCACATCGTAGTTGGCCTGAAAATCGAGCGACGGCGTCGTCTGGTTGGCGCGCGTGACCTGGAGGTTGTTCACGCTGAACTGGCCGCCTGCGGTGATCAGTGAACCCGATTGCGCGAGCGTGATCGTGTTGGTGGCCTTGAAGACGGTGTTGCCAAAATCCATACCGCTGCCGGTGGTCGCGAGGTTAAAGAGTTGCTTGTCAATGGCGGGGATTTCAATCACCAGGCGGCCCTCTAACTTCGCCATATCCAGCGGTCCGCTCACACGCATCTGTCCGAGCGAGGCGGTCCCTTTTTGGAAGCGCAGCGCCAACCCCTTGAGATCGGTCGGGGTCAAATCGCAATCCAGGTCGGTGCTGAACGAAGCGAGTTGGGATAGGACGCCTTCGGCCCGATCGACGCCCAAATGGAGGTTGCCCTTGGCAGTCGCGAGCTTGGCGTCGGCGGTGAGGCCGAGGTCGAGGCTGCCGTTGAGGCTGGCCTGAAGCAAGGCCGCCAAGGCGGGCGACGGCGAGTGCTTTTGCGCTCGGATGGCGGCGCTTAGGGCCAATTTGGCCGTTTGGCCGTTTTTCAGGTCGCTCAAGGTGAGATTGAGATTCGACAACTCATAGATGTCCTTGGCGCCGTTGGTCGAAATCATAATGGCGCGAAGGGTGGCGCCCGTGAGCGAAAACTTCTTGAGATCGATCCGCAACGGCTTTGAGGGCTTGGTTGCAGCCGTCGGTTTAGCCGCCGGCGTTGTTTCCTTCGGCCCGGATTTGGTCAGGGGGTCCAGGTTGCTGCTCCCGTCCGGGTTCATCACCAGGACTATAGTGGGGGAGACGACGGCAACCTCCTCCACATTGATGTTGCCCCCGATTATGTCCATGAGGCTATAGCGGAGCCGAACCTCCGAGATCGCCACGAGCGGATCGGCGCCGGTGGTTTTTACCTTGAGGTCTTTCAGGACCACCTCGTGGAACGGACTGATCGAGGCGTCGCTGACCGAGATGTCGGCATTGACCGCCTTGCCAACGCGGGGGAGAATGACGCCTTTAAGAAAGGCGCCGCTGGTGCCCACAAAATAGGCGACTATCGCGAGCACGAAGATGCCGCCGAACAACCAACCGAGAAGTCGAAGCCAGCCGCCCTTTTTCCGCGGGGACGTCGGAGTTACCGTTTCGTTAGACATAGATTAATGAGATTAGCGTTGAATGCGGGCGGAACCGCCCTGGGCGAAGGCGCGCACCTGGTCGAGGGTGGCCATGGTGGTGTCGCCGGGGAAAGTAGTAATCAGAGCGCCATGCGCCCAGCCGAGATTGACGGCTTCCTGCTCGGGCGCGCCCGTCAGAAGCCCATGGAAGAACCCAGCCGCGAAACCATCGCCGCCGCCGACCCGGTCAAGGACGTCCAGTTCGCAGGTCGGGGCCAGATAGGTCTGCCCGTTGATCCAGGCGACCGCGCTCCAACGGTGGCGGTTGGTCGAGTGGACCTCGCGCAGCGTAGTGGCGACAACCTTGATCTGCGGGTGCTTCTTCTTGACGTTGTCCATCATCCCGAGGAAAGCCCCGGGATCGAGCTTGGACTTGGCGGCGGCTTCAGGGCCGGGGATGCCCAGGCCGAGTTGAAGATCCTCCTCGTTGCCGACGAGCACATCGACGTTCTTGACGATTCGGTCCAGCACCTTGACCGCGTGATCATGTCCGCCGGAGAAATTCCAGAGTTTTGCCCGGTAATTGAGGTCGAAGGAGACGATCGCGCCGACGGCTTTGGCGGCCTGCATGCCTTCAAGAATCACGTCGGAAGTTGAAGGCGACAGGGCGGCGAAGATGCCGCCGCTGTGGAACCATCGCAACCCGCCCGCGAAGATCTCTTTCCAACGGAAGTCGCCCGCTTTAAGCTGCGCCGCAGCCTCATTGCACCGATTGTAGAAGACTACCGGGGCGCGCGGGCCCTGTCCGCGGTCGCTATAAACTGTGGCCATGTTGGGCCCCTGAACCCCGTCGTGCTTGAACCGTTTATAGAACGGCTTGACCCCCATGGCGCGGACCCTCTCTGCGATTAGGTCGCCAATGGGATAGTCCACCATGGCGGTGACGATCCCAGTGTTGAGTCGGAAACAATCCGCCAGGTTGGCCGCTACGTTGAACTCGCCGCCACTGACATGGATCTGGCACTCGGTGGCCTTGCGGAACGGGATCACCCCCGGATCCAGCCGATGGACCAGCGCCCCAAGAGAGACTAAATCCAGCGCTCCCGTCGGAGCTATGTTCAAACCGTAATTCATGGTGACGAATTGTGATTCAGAGTTTGGTAACTAAACCGTTTCCACAAAGTACTATGCCAAACCACCCTTCCGATGTCGAAGAAAAACGATTCTGGCTTTGCCGCTGCCGCGGCTTACAATACCCTCGCCCCGGTTCGTCTGCGCGGGGTAAACTTGTTAGTCGACGGCATTGGCGCATTCGATCAGAATAAGCCCGCCTATAGGCCTGAGCATGAGCCCTCTCAATTATGAAACTGGAACTTATCACCGCGGAAGGGCAAGCGACGTTGTGGATGCGCAAAGGCCGGTTGATCCGGTTTCCTCAGTTGACCATGCCTCTCCTGGCCGCGCTCACGCCCGGAGACATCTCCATCCATCATACGGATGAGATCGTCAGCCCGGTTGATTTTAGTTGCGACGCCGATCTCGTGGGCATCACGACTACCACCTGTTCCGCCCCCCACGCCTACCAACTTGCGGATGAGTTTCGGCGCCGCGGCATAGCGGTTGTTTTTGGCGGGCCGCATCCGACGCTTCTGCCGCGTGAAGCCGCCCGACATGCGGACAGCGTCTTGATTGGCGAGGCGGAAGGCGTTTGGCCCGCCGTGCTCGAGGATTTCCGAGAGGGACGGCTCAAACGCTTTTATCGAGCGTCGGTTCCGCCTTCCTTGGTCGGGATGCCTTGGGCGCGTCGAGACCTCATTGAGCGCAGGGCATATGGACGCGGGGTGCTCATCGCCACACGGAGCTGTCCCCATGCCTGCGTTTACTGCATGCTATCGCGGTTCTATCATCACCAATTTCGCTGCCGCCCCTGCGAAGAGGTAATTGCTGAGGCCGCCGCGATCCGCGAAAGGGCGCTCATCTTCTGGGACGACAATATCGTTGGGGACCTGGCTTACGCCCGCGAGCTCTTTCGCGCCTTGATTCCGTTGGGGAAAAAATGGACCAGCTAGGCGACCTTCAACATCACGGATCACGATGATCTCATCCAGCTTGCCGCCGCCTCCGGTTGCGAGGCTCTGTTCATCGGCTTGGAGTCAATCTCCGCGGCCAACCTGCGCGAGACGGGCAAAGCGTTCAACAAGCCGCAGCGCTATCTGGATGGCATTAAGAAGCTCCACGATGCCGGCATTGCCGTGCAGACCGGTCTGGTTTTTGGTTTTGACCACGACGACGTTACCGTTTTTGAACGGACGCTGGCATTCCTCGATCGTGCGGGCGTGGATGTCGCCTCGATCGGGAGTTTGACGCCGTTTCCAGGAACGCCGATCTTTCGCAAGTTGGAAGCGGAAGGCCGAATTCTCACCACCGACTGGTCGAAATACAACGCGAGAACGGATGTCGTCTTCCGACCATCGAATATGACCCCGGATCAATTGCAGGCGGGAGTCGAGTGGGTAACCCGAGAGTTCTACTCATTGGGTTGCATCTCCCGGCGCCTTCTGGCCAAGTCTCGGACCGGTTTATGGTGGAACGTGGCCAGGAATTTGGGTTACAAAATCGCTTTCGATAAATTGGGAAGGCGGGGGTATAACCCCGCCCGCGAACTTGGGGACGCTCCCCGCGATCCGGCGGAGTTGCTCGCCCCACCTGACCGCCATCGGGAACTCCTTGAAGATGAAGCGGAGGCGAACCAGCTCGGTTTCTAACCTTCCAGAATAGGCGTGGACCCGCCACCGGGTTGTTCCCTGCGGAACTCGCCCCTGCCTGAAGGGGTCGCAATTAATCGGGAGATTGCATTTCCGCGGCGTGGTGGGATAATCGCGCCATGTCCGCAACCAGACCCATTTCTCGACGGGCCTTTCTTAGGAAGGCAAGTGCCACTTTGATCGCCGCTCCGCTGATCGCCCCCGCGCGGGTTTTCGGCGCCAATGACCGGATCGTGATGGGGTGCATCGGAAACGGCGGGCAGGGCCGCGGGGATATGGGCGCCTTCCTGGGCTTCAAAGAGGTGCGGGTCGTGGCCGTGTGCGACGTCGTCGGACGTCATCGCGATCTGGCCAAGGAAATCGTCGATGGCCGCTACAGCAACCATGATTGCAAGACCTACTCCCATTTTCAGGAAGTCCTGGCGCGTCGGGACATCGATGCGGTCTTGATTGCCACGCCCGATCACTGGCACGCCATCATCGCCATCGAGGCCATGAAACAAGGCAAGGACGTTTATTGCGAAAAACCCGAGTGCCTGACCGTTCGGCAAGGACGCGCCATGGTGGAGATAGCGCGGCGGTACGGGCGGGTGCTCTCCGGGGGCAGCCAGCGCGTGTGGGAGGATTATAACTGGTTCCACCGAATGGTGCGCGGCGGGCGGATCGGGCAGGTCAAGGAAGTGTTCGTCAACGTCGGCGGGCCTTCGGAAGCGTGTTACCTCGAGCCGGTGCCGACGCCGGCCGATGTCGATTGGGACATGTGGCTCGGCCCCGCTCCCTGGCGGCCGTTCCATCCCACCCTCATCACTGGCGGATTCAGACCCTATCGCGACTACTCCGGCGGCGGTATGACCGACTGGGGCTGCCATGGCTTCGGCGGCGCGCTTTTCTGCCTGAATCTCCACCACACCGGCCCCTCCGAGATCATCCCGCCCGACGGCAAGGAGTACCCTCACCTCACCTATATTTATGCCAACGGGGTGCGCATCTACCACGGCGGCGGCTGGGGCGACATCCTCTCCTTCAAAGGAACCGAGGGCGAACTCCCCGCGCGGGGGGGAGACCAATCGGACCAGGCGCCGCCGCCGGACATCCACATTCCTAACTACAAGGGGCACGGAGGCATCTTCGGTGACTTCCTTTACTGCGTCCGCACTCGTGAACGCCCTTTCCGGGACATCGAGGTCGGACACCGCACCGCCACCCACGCCCACCTTGGCAACATCGCCTATTGGACCAATCGGCGCTTAAAATGGGACCCGCTTAAGGAGGAAATTATCGGGGATCCTGAGGCAAGCCGTTGGTTGGATCGTCCGATGCGCGAACCCTGGAGTCTGGCCTGAGCGAACCAAGCAAGGAATCTCCCATGAAATTACGTCTTTTCTCCCCTTTAGTCGCGCTGGCGCTCCTGACCCATGCCGCGTTTGCCGCCGAACGTGACCCCATGGCCCGGTTGGAGGAGGCCCTCCAAACAGCGGCTTCCTACGAATACGGCAAGGAGGCCCAGCCGCTCAAGACGGCGGAGCAAATTGTGGTCACCGCCGCAAAAGACCCTCAACAACGCGCGGCGGCGGAGCAACGCCTGCTGGCCGCTCTGGGCGCGCCGGCGACGCGCGACGCGCGTGAGTTTCTTTGCCGGCAGCTCTTTTTCGTCGGCACGACGCAATGCATCCCAGCCCTGGAGGCCTTGCTGACCGATCCCGCCCTGGCGCACATGGCTCGCTATGTGCTCGGACGCCTCGAGTACCCCGAAGCGCTGAGCGCCCTGCGCCGGTCTTTGGGTAAGACGTCGGGAACGCTCCAAGTGGGCATTATTACCACCCTCGGGGAGCGGCGGGATGGGGAATGCGCGTCGGACCTGGCGAGCTTGCTTGATTCCCCCGACTCGGCGGTCGCCAAGGCTGCCGCCACCGCCCTCGGCAAGATCGGCGGCTCCTTCGCCACCGAAAAGTTGAGCTTGGCTCGCGGAAAGGCTCCTGCGGAGCTCGGAGAGCAAATCGACGACGCGCTTATCGCTTGCGCCGACCGCTTGGTCGCGGAGGGAAAGGGCCCCCAGGCGGCGGGAGTTTATCGCGCCTTCTACGCCCCTGGTCAGCCGAAGCGCCTGCGCATCGCGGCGCTTCGGGGATTGGTCTCCGTGCCGAACGCGGACGCCCTGACGCTGCTGGTGGAGGCCATCCATGGACCCGATCCGGAGCTCGCGGCCAGCGCGATCGGTTTCTCGCATCTTGCCTCAGGCGCGCCCGCCACGCGGGCCCTGGCGGAACTGTTGCCGAGTTTACCGACCGACGCGCAGGAACTCTTGGTGGCCGCGCTGGGCGTTCGTGGGGATCGCGCGGCGACGCCCGCCGTGGCGGCCGCGACCCGAAGCGAGAACGAGCGGGTTCGGATCGCGGCGCTGGACGCCTTGGGAGCTATCGGAGATGGCACGGTCGTGGAGACTCTGCTCGGCGCCGTCACGCGCGCGCAGCCCAACGAAGCCCCGGTGGCTCGGGCCAGCCTCGAGCGGCTAACCGCGGAGGACGTTGACGCCGTCTTAATCCAGGCCGCGCGCGCGGGAGAACCCAAAGCCCGTATCGAGGCCATTCGAGCGCTCGCGAAACGTAAGGCCGCCATCGCGCTGAGCCCCATGTTCCTGCTGGCGATGGAGGAAGAACCCGGCGCGCGCGAGGCCGCGATTCGGGCCCTGGGCGATTTGGCGGCTGAATCCGACCTCCCCGCGGTCGTAAGTCTGCTGCTGAAGCCTAAATCCGCCGGAGATAGAGACACTTTTGAAGCGGCCATCGAAGCCGTCTTCCGCCGCATTCCCGCTGCAGAAAATCAGGCGCGCCCGCTGATGGCTGTCCTGGACAGCGCTCCGGTGGAAGCCAAGCCTGCGCTGCTTCGGCTCTTGGGACGCACCGCCGCCCCCGCCGCGCTGGCGGCCCTCCGCGAAGGCGTGAAGGCGGAGGACGCCGCGGTGCGCGAAGCCGCCGTCCGCGCTCTCGCCGATTGGCCCGACGCTACGCCCGCGGAGGACCTTCTCAGCCTGGTGCGGACCTTGACCGAGCCCACCCCGAAGCTGATCGCTCTTCGCGGCTACGTTCGCATGGCCGGCCTGTCCAAGGATCCGGCGCGCAGTTACGCCCGGGCCATGGAAGCCGCCCAACGCCCGGAAGATAAACGGATGGTGCTGTCCGGCTTGGGAACTACGAGTTCGCCAGAGGCGCTCGATTTGGTCGAGGCATCGCTCGCGGACGAGTCGTTGCAGGCCGAGGCGGGCTTGGCGGCGACGCAGATTGTCGACCGGTTGCGTCAGCGGGACCCCAATCGGGCCCACGCGGCGCTTAAACACGTCCTGGCGACTACCCGGGATCCCGCGGTGCGCCAAAAGGCCGTGGATTTGCTTAATGAAGTCGAACGGTTCCAGGACCACATTCTCACTTGGATGGGGGTGGGGCCGTTCACGGAAAAGGGCAAGGATGGCGAGGCGCTTTTCGACCTGGTGTTGGCGCCTGAACAACCGGACGCCAAAGAGGTCCCTTGGAAACGGATTACACAGGGCGTCGGAACCTGGGACATCAACTTGGATCAAGCCCTGGGCAGCGGCGACAACCAGGCTGGATACGCCCGCGCCCAGGTGTGGTCCCCCGCCGCGCGGGAAGCGCGCCTCGAGCTAGGCAGCGACGATGGCATCAAAGTCTGGCTGAACGGAAAACTGGTCCACGCGAATAACGCTGCCCGCGGTTGCGCCCCCAGGCAGGACCTGGTCAAGGCCGACTTGCGAGAGGGCTGGAATGACCTGTTGCTGAAGATCGTCAATCGCGGCGGTGGTTGGGCTTTCGCCTGCCGCATCCGGCAGCCCGACGGCAGTGCGCTCGAAGGCCTGAAGGTGGAGGCGAAATAGGTCGGGCGCGAGGGCGATTCACCCGCCCCAGGAGAAGTGTGCTCCCGCGCGGCCCCGCGGTTCCACGATTGTAAGAGCGCCAGCCGCCGTCGCATCAAGAACGGAAGGATTGCCGCTGGGGCTTTCATTGGCGATGTCAGCCGCTGCCGTTCCTTCCGTCGATCCTGTCTTGTCCAAGGAGGAGGTTCTTCGCGGTTAGCCCTTGAGCGCTTCCTGCGCGGCGGGTTGGCCGGGCGTCATCGGCGCAGGCGCCTGTTGTTTGCTCTTCTTCCGCAGGGCGAGGACTTCCCGGGCGCGTTGCAATGCGTCGTCGATGTTGGCGCAGACATTCTCCCGGCCGATCCGGTCCAGGAAACCGGCCTTGTCCATCATGAAGAGAGGTTGGGTATGCGGGGCGCTCAGGATGAGGGTCTTGCCGCGCTTGCGGAGCTTTTCCTGAAGGTCTTCGAGCGCGTTGAGTCCCGTGGCATCCATCGCCAGGACTTTGCGCATGCGCAGGATGAATATGTCCGGGTCCTGCCGCGCCCGCTTGAGGGCGGTCTCCAGCTTGTCGGCGACGCCGAAGAAAAAGGCGCCAAAGACGCGATAGACCATGACCCCCTCGGGGATCTTTTTTCCGACCAGCGAATGCTGGGAGCCTTCGGTCTCGGAAGCCCCATCGACCGCGGTAATCTGGGTCGTCTCGGAGATGCGCTTGATGAACAGGATCGCGGCCAGCACCATGCCGACCTCGACCGCGGCGGTGAGGTCGATAAGCACCGTCAGGGCGAACGCGGTCAGAAAGACGGCGGCGTCGCTTTTGGGCCAGCGGCGAAGGCGGACGAACTGGTGCCATTCACCCATGTTGTAGGCTACCACGATGAGGACGGCGCTCAGGGTGGCCAGCGGGATGAACCGGGCCAGGGGCGCGGCGACGAGAATGACCAGCAGCAGGGTGATGGCGTGGATAATGCCGGCGACCGGGCTGCGGCCGCCGTTCTTCACATTGGTGGCGGTGCGGGCGATGGCGCCCGTGGCGGCAATGCCGCCAAAGAGCGGGCTAACAATGTTGGCCAATCCTTGGGCCATCAACTCCTGGTTCGAATCGTGCCGGTCATCGATCATGCCGTCGGCCACGACGCAGCACAGGAGCGATTCGATTGCCGCCAGCAAGGCAATGGTGGTGGCGGGACGGACGAGGTTCTGAAGATTGTGCCAATCAAAGGCTGGAAAGTGGATCGCCGGCAGCGTCTGCGGGATACCGCCGAACCGGCTCCCGATGGTGTCCACGGCGAAGGGAAAGGGGAGGGCGACCAGGTTGGCTTGCGCCAGCCAAACCAGAGCCGTGCCGAAGATCAGCGCCGCTATCGAACCCGGCACCCAGCGCGCCAGTCGCTTGGGCCAATACATGATGATGAGGAACGAGAGCATGGCCAGCGCCAGCGTCGGATAATGGATCGCGCCCAGGTGCGTGGCGAAGACCCTGATCTTCTCCACGAATTCCGCGGGCATCGGCTTGTCCAGTTGCAAGCCGAAGAAGTCCTTGATTTGGGTGCTGAAGATCAGGACGGCTATGCCGCTGGTAAACCCGACCGTGACGGGGTAGGGGATATACTTAATCATCGTTCCCATCCGGGCGAACCCCATGATGAGCAGGATGAAGCCGGCCATGATGGTGCAAATCGTCAGGTTGGCGGCCCCGTATTGCTGCAGGATGCCATAGACGATCACCACGAATGCCCCGGTGGGTCCGCCGATGGACACCCGCGAGCCCCCCAGCGCGGAGATGATGAACCCCGCGATGACGGCGGTAAATATCCCCGCTTCAGGTTTGACGCCCGAGGCGATGGCGAACGCCATCGCCAGCGGCAGCGCCACGATCCCCACCGTGATCCCGGCCACGAGATCCTTCAGGAAGTCCTTCGCCGAATAATCTTTCAGTACCTCCACCAGCTTCGGGTGGAATGGAATAGCCATATTCATAACTCAACATTCAGGAATGATTCTGGCCTGGAAATGCCAGAAGGGAATGGTATGCGCCAATCAGCGCCGAAATTCAAACCTTTTTTTGCGAGGCGGAAGAACTGAAAAGCGGCGGAACGATCCGGGAGGTGGCGCCAAAAAAAGCTATCGACAGAAAAATTGAGGACAGAAAAATGGGAAGCTGGAACTGCAAGACTTTCTCCCTGCCCCCCATTTTTCTGTCCCAAATCTTTCTGTCACCTTCTCCTTCTCCGCCCCCCTTGGGCTTTCCTCGAGGCCGAATCTCGCGCTTTGCGCCCCCGAACTTCAACGGCGTCGGCGGCTTCGCCCTCGCCTCCTTTGGAGGAGAGGTCGGGGACGAGGAGGTTCCCTATCTCCAAGCGAGCGGCAGGTTCATGGGGAGGAGGGTCCCGATCGGGAACTCTGTCGGGAGCGGCCGGACGAGCGCCGATTTCAACTTCCTTCAATATCCGAAACTTCCGAAGGCGTGAGGCGCAGGTCCATAGCGCCTATGATGCCGTCGACCTGCCGCGGGCTGCGGGCGCCAACGATAGCGCCGGTGACCGCTGGATGGTTTAGCGCCCAGGCGATGGCCACCTCGCCGGGGGAGCGGCCGCGACGAGCGCCGACGTGGCGCAACCGCTCCACGACCTTGAGATGTTCCGATAGTTTTGGCTCCCGAAACTGCTCGTTCTGAGTTCGCCAATCGGTTTGCGGTAGGGAAGCGATGCGTTCCCGAGTCATCGCGCCGGTGAGCAGTCCGGAAGCCATTGGGGAATAGACGATCGTACCGATCCCTTGAGCTTGGCACCAGGGCAATTGCGCCGTTTCCACTTCCCGCCGAATGAGCGAATAGGGAGGTTGGAGCGAAGTAATCCGCGCGAGAGGTTGGAGCGCCTGCATTTCCTCGACGCTGGCGTTGGAAACGCCGATCCAACGCGCCTTGCCTTCCTTTTGCAGCGCGGCAAGCGCGTTCCAACCCTCCATCGTTTCGCTCAGATCGTCCGCCGTCCAGTGGATTTGGTAAAGATCGATTGCATCGGTTCTGAGCCGGCGCAGGCTGGCCTCGCATTCGCTGCGGACCGATCGGGCCCGCAACGAGTAATCGATTTTTCCCTGTTCGTCCCAAAGCATGCCGCACTTGGTGAAAACGTAAGGCCGATCCCCTTTCCATTCCCGCAGCGCCCGCCCCACGATTTCCTCCGAGTGCCCCAGCCCATAGATCGCGGCGGTGTCAATCCAGTTGACGCCCAGTTCGAGGGCGCGATGAATCGCGGCGATCGATTGGGGATCCGCCTGGGCGCCCCAGCCGAATTGCCAGTCGCCGCCGACGGCCCATGCGCCAAAACCGATCCGTGTGATCGCCAAGTCGGAATTTCCAAGAAGGGTTGTCTTCATCGCGTGTTCGCGGCCTCAGTGTAGCATGCGGGCGCCGTTGATGTCTAGTTTGTCAGAATTCTCGCATCCCTCAACTACTGACGCTGTTTTCGCGACTTGGGTTTCTCGGGCAGATAACGCTGCTTGTTTTGAATATCATCCTGCCAGGCCTGGATTTTGTCGGCTGCCGCGCCGAACCAGCGATCATAAGCCGAATTAGGTCCGAAGCGGGCAGTGTATCGGGCCAGTTCGTCGGTGGCTTTGACGATTTGACCCGTGTACAGCCATTGATAGATGGCGTCGGCGGCGCGGACCTCATTAGTCCAAGCGCGTCCACGCTCGGGGAAGCTCTGAAGGATCTCGGAAACCCTGACGCAGGCGTCGGAGTACTGGCGGCCGCCGCGGGCGAGGTCTTCGTTGTCGAAGACGATGGCTCGGACCGCCTTCCAATCGAGACCGCCCAGCTTATCCAGTTCCCGGGCGATCTGGGGCGGCGTGGCGAGGAGTTGAAATTTCTCTTTGTATTTCTGAAAGTCCGCGGTCCCTTCGCGTTCGAGGCGCGCCTTCCAGGAGTAAGTCTTGTTTGCCTCCAGGAAGAAGTCCCGATGAACCGGCGCGTAACCCGGCGCCGTGAGCGTGAGCGTGGACTGGCCCGGCGAAGCCTGAGCCGTGAAATCGTGGACGGGCACGAGGTTGCCGCTACCGTCGCGAACTTGAAAATCAACCGCCGGCGTCACTTCCAGCGCCACCGCGGCCGGCTTGGGCCGAAGCTGGACCTCCACCAGATTAGTGGTCTTCGCCCGCACCTCGACCGTGCTTGAAAAGGGGAAATAATCGGGATTGGTGGCCGTCAGCGAATAGACGCCGACGCGCAACGGGTCCCGGCTTGAAGAATCCCGCGCCACGCCGTTCAAGAAGAGTTCCGTGCCGCCAGCGGGGACCAGGTTGATGGCAAGACCGCCCATGAGCGGTTTCAAAACCAGATCCGTGACCAGATCCTCGCCGGGATGGCTGATGCGCAAATTCATGGGAGCGGCCTCATAACCCGGCGCGGCGGCGGTGAAGGAGTAGGCGCGACCGATTTCGGCGTTGGGGAACGTCCACTGGGCGCCGCAAGGAGCGCCGTCGATCGTGGCCTCGGGGATGCGGTTGCGCACGCGGATGGTTCCCGGCTTGGCCTTTAGAGGCGCGTCAAGGAACGTGTCGGCATTCTTGGCAACCTTGGCCACGCCGACGTAGGTCACGAAGCCTGCCAGGTTGAGCTCGACCGGGGCGGGACCGGGGCGCAACCGGAGCGGGCGGCCCAAGTCCAGCGGGTGGGCGCGGCCTCTGACCTTCAATTCGGCGCCGGCGATCGCCGCCTCGGAGGGGAGATAAGGTTCATGGTTCCAGACCAGCCGTAGCGCGAGGGTTCCGTAACCTTCATGCCGGTCGACCGCATAAGCGGCCGCCCAGACCAGAGCCAGGCCGCCCAGCGCGATCCACCCGAGACATCGGTAGGCCCATTTGATAATCGTTCGCGTCATTGAAGCTAATGGAGCTGGTAGGCTTGCTTGAAAAATTCGGCGATGTTGCGCCAGAAAATAACCGCGAGGGCGCCCCCCGCCATGACCAACGCATAGAAATAAATATGCAGGGCCGCTTCAGAGGTCAGGGCGAGAAAAATCCTCCGCGCTCGATGCTGCGCGTTCGGGGAAGAAGGCTTCAATGGCTTTAGCTGCGAGGCGTCCAGAGGGTGCAGCTTCAGCGGATTCGCTCGCGTGAGGTCTGGCTGGCGCAGCGTGTGTTCGAACCGCTCGCGGGATTTCGGCGGCAGCCGCTTCAGGAAGCGTTTTAGGTTCTCGGCGAAGGCGGGGTCGCTCCCAGGAAGGTCGTTTCCCAGATCCCGGATCGCCTGCGCGAACTCTTCGGTCAGTGGGTTTTCCTTTAGCTTGACCTCTCGATCGGCCAGCCAGTCCATGAATCCGGGCAGAAACTGCCGGGTGAACAGCTCGGGTCTTGAGTCAAAGAACTTGCGGAGAAACGGCCGCAGAAGCTTGGCGTGTTTGGCTACCTCGGCCTGGAGGAACTTCACGACTTCCTCGCGCAAGCCAGCATCGAGCGGCGTCTCCAGTCTCGACTGAGCCAGCGCGAGCAGCGTGTCCGGTTGTGGTTCTTTCGCCGCGCAGGCCTCGTACACGCCATACAACGTCTGGAACCGGTCCTTCTGTCCTGCGTCGAGAAGGTGATTCTCTTTCTTAAGCAAGCCGAGGAGTTCGCGGCCAGTCGGGCTCTTAAGCAGGCTTTCGCCGGGGAAGCACCCCAGCGCGATCCGCCCCAGGGCGGCGATCGCTGTCGCGCCCGGGGCGAAGTCTATTTTGCCTTCCCTGGCGGAAGCGGTTCCAAGCGGCGCGTGGCGCGACTGTTCCCACTCCTTGAGGACGCGAACCAGCGCCCCGAGGATTTCCTGAAGGACGGGATCGGCCGTTTGGAAGGAAGCGCCCCGTTTGGCCAGACGTTGGTCGGCGAGTGCGATGAAATCAACTGGCGCGCGCGCCCAGGCGCCGTGTCCGAACCACCCCAACGCCCGTTCAAAATCCTCGAGAGAGCACACGCTCAGGAGCCGGTCCAGCGCCACGTTAACCGCTTCTTCCTTGCCGCCCTCGTTCCACCAGAAGGCCCGGGAGACCAGCTCGCCTTCCAGCGTGGCCACGGTCCATGGCTGACGCAAGTAACGGCCGAGCTTATGGATGGATCGCAGTCGCTCCGGGACCAAATCGGGGAATTGCCCCTGCCACAACTCGATCGTCTCGATCAACCGGGAACCATCGTCGCGCAATGCGTCGACCAAAGCCAATGACTGGTTGCAGACCTCGACGACTCTCGAGAGAACGCTTTCGGGGAGGGCCGAGGCGATGGTTCCCGGCGCCTTCCGCCAGCGCGGCAGTTCGAAAAAGACTTCCCGGTTGAGCGCCGCGTCCGCGCCGATGGCGGCGCCAATGGCTTCGGCGGCCGCAACCTCGAAGGCTCCGCGCATTTCGAAGCAGGACCGAATTGCCCGGAGTTTGAAAGGGGCGGGCAGACGCGAATGCAGGACTTGAAGCAGGTCGGGCGGGTTCCCTTCGAGCCATCGCGCGGCGATCGTGTTGAGCGCGGCGCTGGGATCCGTAGGAGGCGGCTGGTTGGCGGCAGCCGGCCGGGAGACCCAGGTTTCCAAAAGCCGGAGGCGAATCCCCATGGAGGGCGGCGTCCGGTCCGCTGGCGCGGCCAGACAGAGTTGGAGCAATCTGTCCTGGACCTGATCCGGCAGCCCCGGCGCCACGCTCTGGGCGAACCGACTCGCTTGTTGCCAGCGCTCGCCCGTCGTTTCCTGGCTTAACTCCTCGTAAGCGAGCTCGGCCAATGCCGCCGCAAACTGCGCCGTGGCTGGCCCGTTTGCGGGCAGCCAGGCGCTCAATTGGCGCGCCAACGCGATTTCGAACTCCGGGTTGGCTTCCACGCAGGCTAAAAGTTTGGAGAGTTCGCTCGCCCGAATGACCCGCGCATGCGCGATCGCGCGACTGGCGCAGAGTTCGAGCTCTGACTCGGGATTGTTGGCGCTGTCCTCGCCTCGGTTCGGCCCCTGGCTGAGCAAATCCAGTTCCCTGGCGCCGGGGTCGTCAGCGGCGTCTAAATCGTTAAACCGGGCGAGGACCTCGCGAACGTAGGCGTATTGGCCGCAATGCAGCCAGTCAATAGCCGCCGCCGCAAAGGGCCCAAGTTCAATGGCCTCGGAGCGCGCGCCGCTAAATAGGTTAAGCGCTCGGTATTGGCCCTCGTAGCAGTAGGGCGGAAGGTCCAACTCCTCTCCCTCAAAGGTGGTCACGCCGACGATCCTGACGCCCTTGGTGCCTTTGGGGTTTTCGTGGGTTGAAAAGGTCAATTGGTCGCGGAATGCCTCAGGCAGGCAATAAAACACCACGTAGAGCAGACGCGCGATGACCTCATCCTGGCCGGCGATGAACAACCGCTCGATCGAGCGCTGGCTCAGCGCCAGGCAGGCCTGGAGCGTATGGGCCCAGGGCAGCCCGGGGTATTGCGCGACAAATCGTCCGGCCAACGTGTCTTCCCAGGCGGACGCCGCATCCGGCGGCATGGTCCCCGCGCCGGAGGCGTCGTCGTTTCGAAACTCTGAACCTCGGATTTGCTCCTCCCAGAGAAACGGCCCCAGGGTTGCGTTAAACTCGCCGTCGTCGAGTTTCCAGGCGGGCGAGTGCCAGAGACGGATTGCCTCGAAAGCGGAGAATGCGGGAGGCAGGCGCGTAATCACATGTTCGAAGGAGACCCCCGCGCGTCCGCCGACGAGGCCGGGGCGCAGCACCCCGTGGGCTAATACCGACTGAGTGGCCGACGGCCGATACAGCGCCAGACGCGCCCCCGGCGGCGTCTGGGCGTTGATCCGGGTGGGGACCCAGTAATTTGCCAGGTCCGCCATGCCCTCGGCCTCGGGCAAGGGCAGACCAGCGGACTTGGCGCGTATTTTCCAGCCATCCGCGCCGCTGACGCTGCGACCGGCATAGCACCAGGTTCGATAGAACTGCTCAAAGGACCCGCGCATATCACGCCTCGGACAACACGCCAAACCGATAGAGCAGCCAGAGCCACGGGTTCTCTGGGTTCCGCGGGTTGATATTATCCGCCCGTTTTTGGCCGGCCTCGACGCGGGGCGGCTTGCCGAGGCTGGTGGCGGCAAAAAACAGGTAATCTGAGAAATTGGCTTCGACCGCGGCTACGATGTTGTTGCCGCCGATCCGTTCGTCGCGCAGGAAGGTCTTCACGTCTTGCGAGACAAGCTCGCAGTAGGCCCGATCGAATCCCTGGCGATGCTCGGCCTCGTCGAAGATACGACTGGCGGGGTCCAGCAGTCCCTTGAGAGCGTCGATTTTCGTCAGCACGAACGCGGTGGGGATCGGAATTTTGGCCCCCACCGGGAGTCCGCGGGAAGAGCGGTAGAATTGGGTGATGTTATCAATGACGTTCTTGGGGTTGCCGACTTGGTCGACGATCGATGTCTTGGCTTCGGTTGACAGTTGGGCCGCGATCGCGCTGAACGAGGTTGGATCGATGAGAATGATCAGCGCTGAACTTATTGGCAGGCCTTGGCAGCACCACTGCAGCGACTCGAGCTTTTCGCAATCCTCGCCTGAGGTGTCGAAGGCCGCGATGTTAATCGAGCGCCGTCTCGTGAGCGGATAAAAGAAGGGCACGAAGGACCTGACGCGGGCGTGGAATACGAAAGGCATCAGCAACTCGGGGTCCGTGCGATCGGCGCGGGTGGCGGGCAGCAGGATGCCGGAGCGATAGACGTTATCGCACAGGCGCTTGTATTTTTCCTTGGCATGGCGCGTGCAGAACTCAAAGTGCGATTTGAGGCGGGTCGGGAAAACCCGACGTTCCATATGCTCGAACGTAGCGATGAGATACAGGCTCTTGCCGCAGCCCTTTGGCCCAAGCACATAGACGATATGGCCGGGGACTCCGTCCAGGTAGGTCGGCAGTTCCGCATGGCAATGCGGGCACAGACGGATGCTGGTCGGGCTGAGGCATTTGGCGCAAAGCTGTTGATGCCCCGTTCGCGCTGTTTCAGTCCGGGCGTCGGGTTCTTCGGGCGTCACGACGGTGCCGAGCACCTGGTCAATTCCGAGCAGGAAGTTGCTGAGCTGATAATCGCGCTCGACGCACTGCTTGTTCACGCAGCGATAATGGGCCTTGCGCAGGTCGAACTCTTTGAAGCAGGTCAGGCAAGTTTGCATGGATGTGGCAGTTTATCGCCCGGGCGGACATCTACAACCGGATTCTCACCGCCTCCGCCGCGCGCGGGCGGAGGCGGAGCCAATTCTCCTGCGTTAGATCCACCGGCCGCAGTCTCAAATAGAGGGCCTTGTCGCGGCTGACGGTCGCGGGCAGGACCAGATCCACCGCCGCGGTCTGTTCAAGCCGCTGGGGCGACAAAGTCTGAACGGCTTGGGCGTCCGGCCACATCGGATTTTCCGAAACAAACAGCGCCAGGGCGGGAAGATTCATCGGACCCGAGAGTGACCTCAGGCTGAGTTGATGGTTGCGAAGCAGCCGCCGACTGACGGCGTACTCGACCGTGGCCAACCGCTTCTCGATCGGCTCCTGCCCCAGCAGAAATTGATCGAGGAAGCGGAACATGGCCCAAAGTCGCACGTGCGGACTGTTGCCGGAGAAAGGCAGGGTACAGAGCCCGCCCGTGGCGCCCCCCTGAAAAGCGTTCGGGCGCGCGGCAGCGGGAAGCGCTGGATAACCTCCCTCCGCGGCCGCCACAAAACAGAACCCGCCGCTGCCCCGCCAGTCCCAGCGCACGGTCAGCGTCTGGCCTTCAAGGCCGATCTCCGGGTGTTCGAGGCAGTTGGGGCCGGTGAAGCGGGCCTGCATCGCCCTTTTCACCCGCGCCAACTCCTCGTCGGTGACCAGGGATCGGAATTCGTCCCGCCACGAGGCGCTGGTCAAAACGAGATCCTCCCGGCCCAGGCCTTCCCGCAGCGCTTTCAAAAGACGGGCCAATCCCAGCACTTCTTGAATGCGCGCCAGGTCGGGCGCGAACAAGGAGTGTCTATGGCAGAGTGTTTCATTCCATGCCTCCGCCGCCTGGTCGTAGGAAGGCGGGTCCCGCGCCAGCAATTGGGTGAGGGTCGCGCGGAGGTCCAAGACCTTGGCGGCCGCTCCGAGACGTTCCTGCCAGTTCCGGCCGTTCAGGGCGGGATTGGGCCGGAGAAACGCGCGGCATTTTGCCAGGTCTGGCCGCGCCGAAGCAATCCGCAGGAATCCCGCCTCATCTTCGGGATCTTCTTTGTGCCGCTGGTTAAGGGCAGTGACGACCTGTATGCGCTCGGCGCTCTCGCGACACCGGAGCGCCAGCGCTTGGGCTGGGGCGAAGTCCGTCATCAAGCCGGATTGCCAGCCGGCGGCGATCGACTCGTCGTCCTCCTCCGCCAGGCCTTTTTGGAGCAAGTCCCAGGCCCTCAGCCGCTTCTGGGCCTCTTCGGACCGCTTGCGGAGCGGGACGGCGGAACTGCTGGCGCCAAGCATCGCCTCGCGTTGACGCCAGGCCCCGAGGATTTCCCGCTCACCGCTTTCGTCCAGCGGCGGGTGACCGCGGGCTTCGATGACGCTCTTGAACTCGTTCAGCGCTTCGATCCGCTTGCGGGCGAGGGCGGCGCGCTGGGCGGGGACCAGGCCGCCGAACTGGGGCAGGGGGCAGGAGGCTGGTTTGCAACGGTCCATCCCGGGGTGGCGCGTCCAGATCGACCATAGGTCCGAGTCATTATTGGGTTCTTTGCGAACTTGGGCGATGAACTCGGCCAGGGTCGTCATTCGGTCCACGGCCTCTTCGGCCCGCGCGTGGTGGCGCTGCGCCGGAGCGAACTGAGCGAGCGCCGGCCAGGCCTTCGCAATCAAATCGTCATCGTCGGTCCGCAGGAGCGACTCAAAGGCGGCCAGCGCCTCGCGAGCCTCGGCATCGGGGTCGGCCAGCTTCGAGAAGATCGGCACCTGGTCGTAGGGGGCAACGGCCGCCTTCGCCAGGGCTTCGGCCAGGCGCCGGACCTCGGCATCACGGGAGCGGCCCAGGCTCTGAAAAATCTCCGAGGCGCTGGGGTCGAGAAAATCCTGCTTGGTAAAGAGGATCTCATTTTCGCCGACCGCGTGGGGATTAAAAAGGCTGGGATTCTCGCTCAAGGCCAGCAGGCAAAGGTACATCGCCAGGGCGGGGAATCGGTCCAGGCGCTCGTCGAAATGAGATTCATCCGTCAGTTTCCGGGGATGCTGCCAGGCGGGAATCCCGTATGCGACGCACTTCAGCCGACGCGGGCGCAGCCCCGGAACAAACATGGTGTCCAGGTCGATAAGCCGGATGCGGCCGGAAGGCTCCACCATGAGATTCTCAGCCTGAATGTCGCCGTGGGCGATTTTCTCCCGCTCCATCATCATCGCGATCTGACGCCACTGCTCCGCTAATCCGCGCAAACCCCAGGTGTCCCCGGTGGCGGACAAATCGATGACTCGTTCCTTGAGCACCACGCCTTCGACGCATTCCATCTTGACGTAGGGGGTGTATTCCGAGCCCCACACGGCGCCGCCCTGCCGCCCTTCCCGGTATTCCAGGGCGATAAAATGCGGCGAGGCGATCTGTTTGAGCGTTGCGCCGATCGCCTCGTAGCGGACCGCGAGATCCGGGATCTTCTGGAAGAAGAGCTTCACCCCGATCTTGCCTCGGGAGGCGACCAGCGGAAAAAAGCCCGCCATCGCGCCCGAAAAGAAGATTATCTTGTTCGACTTCCGGGGATGCGGCACCGGGCGGGCGCGCGCCAGTTCGGGGTCGTTGCGGAAGAAGCTCCACGTGTCGGACTCGATCCGCTTTCGGTACTCCATCACCGTCAAATAGGATTCTCGGGAGGCGGCCATTATTTCTTCCATCGCAGGACCGCGAGGCCCACATCGTCATTTCTTAACGTCCCTTGCTCGCGGCGAGTTTGCACAAACTCTTCAAAAGCCCTCCAGGCTTCAGGTCCGGGCTTGGCCGAGAGGTCGTCGAAGGTTGAGAGAAGATCCTCCCCCGAGCCGGCCTCGAACTGGCGCAGGACATATTCCGACATCGCGTCGGTGGCCAGCAGGAGCCAATCCCCGGCCCGCAGGGTCACTTCCCAATCCTGCCAGGCGACCGCATATTTCGCTTCAAGCCCCGGCCGGGTCATTATGAGTTTGGGGTCATAACCGAACTCGGCGGCGCGAGCGATGGGCCTGGAGGAGAGCAGGGTGCCGTCGCGAGCGTGGATCACGCAGGAATCGCCCAACGCCCAGGCGCGAAACCGAATCCCGCCCGATTCCGAGGGGCCGATGCGCTCGATGCCCGCCAGAGTCGCGCCGCTTCCGGCCCTCGCCTTATTGTACATGACCGGCCGCAGCAGTCGCTCCCAGGGAACCTCGGGCGACCAGTCGCGGAGCGGGACCTCCAGCCAAACCTTGAGCGCGGCCGCTCGCGCGGAGAGCGCGGCCGCTTCAGGCTCCGCCAGGGGGGGGAAGCGGGGCGGCCGCGATACCGCTTGGCGGCACAAGGCCCGCGCCCATTCCGCGGAGTACGAGGCCGTTCCGGCCCCGTCGGAAATCGCCAGGCAACCACTGTTGGCCTGAACGCTTAATGCGTCCTGGCAACCCTCGATGGGTTCGCCGTCCTTGGGAAGCAGGAAGGCTTGGATCTCAACCTCCTCGACGGAACTGGCGCCGTTGCGGGAACACATGGATTTAAGCGCCGCCGCCGCAAAACGGGCGATGAGACCCCCGACCAGGCTGGGGGCCGCCTCGAAGCATCTCGCGGCAGGCGAGCAGCTAGCGCCGGTGGCAGCGTCGAGGATCTCGCTGCCCGCGGGGCCGAGCGGGCTCGACATCCGAAAAAGACTCTTGACGACGGGATTGGCCTCGGTCCCGATGCCTGCCTCGTCGGGAAAGCCCAGGCCGGTGGTTTCTGTTACCCACAGATTGCAAAGCCATGCCGGAGCGCCGCAAAAATCCGCGGCGGTCTTGAGCATGCCTGCGGCGCGCTCGATCTCGGCCGAGCCGGGACCTGGAGCCGCGGTGGCGTGAATCGCGATGACTCGCGAACAGTTATTGCCACGCCGCAGGAGCCAGTCCGCCACCGCCACGAAGCCGGCCGCGGGGTTTGGAAATGCCGGCGGGGGAGGTTCTTCTCCACAAGCGGGCGCCTTCGTCAACGGCGACGACTGGTTCCCTCCCTGAACGTCGAAAGCGAAAGAGAGCAGTCCATCGGTTGGCGAGGTCCCCGGGTCGCTGCCGGACTGGTATGCCGCGACGAGGACCTGCAGGAGTGGAGCGGCTGGCCAGCGTTCCGTCAAGGATGCAGCGCCGCCGCTCAGGTGGTTGAGGAACTCTTCGCATTGAGCCCTCAGGGGAGGAGAGGTCAGCGTCGAATGCGTCTGCCCGGGTTGCTCGAACAAGAAGACCAGAACTGGACCCTTGGCCGCCTCGGTCATGAAGGTTACCGGTCGAAACTGGAGGCCGACACGACGGTGCCGATGCGGAGGAACTTGACCAGTTGACCCGCCGCGGCGTTATAGACGAAACCCCGGCTGCCTGGCGCCACCTCGAGACGCGCGTCCTGGGCCTTCTTGAGCATTGACTCGGGAATGTCGCTGGAAATCTGGAAGAGCCATTTGGCGTGAGGATCGGGCAGCCCCTGGTCTGAGATCGGATATTTGACGGGGAGTTTCCCCGAGGCGGAGATATGGCAATTGAACAGCAGGGTCTCACCGTCGCTGGTGCTGATTTGGCGCAAAGCGCGGGCGGCCTTCTCAGCCTCTTCCGGCTGACTCGGTTCGCCGTCGGTGATGTTCAGCACCATCGGGGGGAAGCTATTGGGGAAGGCCGCGACCCACTGCCGCAATTTGTCGCAGGCGATCTTGAAGGCGTCATCCATCGGGGTCCCGCCGTTAGCTGCCGGCTCGAACCACTTGCTTCGCCGCTCCATCTTGAGTTTGCCCGTGCCGTCGTCCTCCTCTTTCTCGATCTCCTCGACCTGGGCTTTGGTTTCCAGTTCGCTGGAAGTGAGCAGTCCCGCCGGCGCCGCGCCCCCGGGCAGGAGGTTCTGCGCGGCCGCCCCGCCGTAGCCGATGACGCCCACATGGAAATAGTCGCGCACGGATTCCCCGCTGGTGCATTGGTCAACCAGCTCCTCCAGCGCGGTGTTGACCGCTCGCGCGGCCGCCACCGCCTTGGTTCGCTTGTCGCTCCCGAACTCCTCGCCCATCGAACCGGACTGGTCCAGGAGAACGATCAAGCATCCGGGCAGGTTTTTTGAGGCGCTGATTTGTTGTTGATATGTGCTGGCCATGCGATGCCTTGGGTGTTGGTTTGCGTTTGCTTTGTGCCGCGTCGCCGTCTTCCAATGCTGTTTGCATACTGGTCGCGCCGCCCCGAGCTGGCAAGCAAATTGGAGCGGAGAATGGGCTGCCTCGGCCCGTGACCCCCTTTTTCCTGGAGCGGCCTTGGGATCGGCATCGCCACGCTGTTTCCCGCCGCGACCATTGACCGCCGCTTCACTTGCTCTGAACGAGGCGCCGATCGCGCGGGTCACGAAGGCGCTGATCCAGCTCGCGAGGCGACCGCCGCGGCCGTGCTGACCCGGAGGATGAGCCGGGCCGTCGCCGGGGCGCGGGTATTACTCCGCTTCGAGCTTCCTCAACAAATTGTGCAGGAAGGCTATGTTGTCGGATTGAACGTAGCGCATGGTTCCCCCCATCCGGGAGAAACTCTTGCAAAAGCGTAGATAATAGGCCGGGTTGTCCTTTGGCGGCTCGCCCTGGGACCAGTCCCAACGACCGCCGTCCTGGATATCGACGACGTAAAGCTGATGGTCGTGGACGATGCCTCGCCCCGCCTGCAGGCGGAGGTTATTGACGCAACTGAGGCTCTTTTCAAAGACTTGGGGCGCCATGATGGCCGAACCGACCGCCAGGACCACGCCGCCATCGAGCCGTTCCACGGAGCCGCTAAAAAGCCGGAAGTCCGCCGCCGCGGCCCGGCCAATCGCCGCGCCGTTGAACCAGGGATGGTTGGAGATGATGTCGTAGCCGATGCCGGGGTGGGCGGTGAACGGGACATTGGAGCGGAAGGCCTGCGCCAGGATCGAGGACTTCTTCCATGGGTGCTCAATGGAGATTCGCCCCTCGGCGAGCTGATGGACTAACATGGCCTGGAGCAACTCGGCGCGCGCGGGCGCCAGTGGATGGCCCGGTTCCCGGCGCAACAAATCCTCCAGCGCGGCCGGCGCGGGCAGGCTGACTCCGTCTTCGCAAATAAACCTCCCGAGGCTGCGGCCGTAGCCTTCGCTCCGCAGCGCTCCGGCCAGCAGCGCCAGGTGAAGGCACCGGCCGGTTTCCTCCCAGGCGCCAAAGGTGCCCGTGGCGACATTTTTCCGCACACTTTCCTCGGTGCGACCCAGGTAGGAAAGTTCCCAATCGTGGATGGTGCCCGCGCCGTTGGTGGCGAGGTGGGTGAGCCAACCCCGCTCGATCAGGCGGTTGGCGATCAACAGACCGCCGCTCTTCACGAGGTGGGCGCCGTACATCAGGATCACGGCCGCCTCCCTTTCCCGGGCGGCGCGGAGGTTGCGAACGCACGTTTCGAGCGCCGCCGCGAGCGGGGCCGGGCAGGGCGGCGCCGGGGCGTCGGGATCGCGCAGGAGCTTTTCGATGGGCGTCAGGCTCTGGCGCGAAGCGAGCGGCGCCACCCGGAGGGCGCGGGAGTCGATGGGGAGAGGCGGCGGGCGCATAGGCGATTTAACTCGGATCGTTAGGGACAGCCATAGCCGCTTAAACGTCGCAGATCTCGATCGCCTCTTTGAGCGAGGCCAGGGCGTCCGGACGATGGGGGACGAATTCCTGGCCAACGAAGCCCTTATAACCCGTGGCGATAATGGCCTTCATGACCGCCGGGTAGAAGATCTCCTGTGTCGCATCAATCTCGTGGCGTCCGGGCACGCCGCCGGTGTGGTAGTGGCCAATAAAGGAGTGGTAATCGCGGATGCTTTGGATCATGTCCCCTTCCATAATCTGCATGTGGTAAATGTCATAGAGCAGCTTGAGCCGGTCGGAACCAACGCGTTTGACCACTTCCACGCCCCAAACCGTGTGGTCGTTCATGTAATCCTTGTGGTCTCGCTTGCTGTTGAGCAGTTCCAGGCACACGTTGATCTTGTGCTTCTCGGCGAAGGGCATGAGGCGCTTGAGTCCCTTGACGCAATTCTCCAGGCCCTCTTCGTCGCTCATCCCGGCGCGGTTGCCGGAGAAAGTGATGATGTTAGGAAAGCCATTTTCCGCCACTTTCGGGATGGCCTCTTCGAACTTGGGCAGCAGCTTATCGTGGTGATCCATGCGGTTCCAGCCGTAGCCGATGCTGTCCGGGCCGTTGCACATCGCGCAGGTCAGACCGGCCTTTTTTACCGCCGGCCACTGGGCGGGGCCGAGCAGTTCGACGGACTCCAGACCCAACTTGGCGCATTCGCGGCAAAAGTCCTCAAAGCTCATCTTGGCGGTGTTGCCGTCGAAGAGGCTGTTGTAACACCACGCCGAGACCGAGTGGTGGATGTTGCCCTTGAGCGCGGGTGCGGCGGCTTCGGCGGCGCGCAAAGGTGTCGGCATGGCGGCTGCGGCCGCCAAGGCGGCCGTGCCACCCGTGAGGCTGCGGAGGGCGGAACGTCGTGACATAGTTTGCTTCATGCGCGGCAGTTTATACGGTCCGGAACCGGATGCACGTTTTTTCCCGAAAGCGGACTTCCCCATTCTCGCCGGATCTGCTTTCGTGATCAGGTTATGACGGAACGGAAAAAACCGACCTCGTTGCGCTACCGGCGCTGCCGCTTCGCGACCGCGTTTCCGCTGGAGTATCTTTATACCTCCTCCCATTTCTGGATCGCCCCGCGCGAGGACGGCGCCTGGCGCGTTGGCATGACCAAGTTCGCAACTCGGTTGCTGGGGGAGACGGTCGAATTAGGCTTCGCCGTTAAGCTCAACGCCCGGGTGTCTATCGGCGAAGTCCTCGGCTGGGTGGAAGGATTCAAATCCATTTCCGATCTCCACTCCGTGGTCGAAGGCATTTTTCTGGGCGGGAATCCCGCGCTCCAAACCGACATTGCCCTGGTCAACAAAGACCCCCATGGCGGCGGTTGGCTGTATGCCGTCTCCGGAACGCCCGACGCTGCTTGCCTGGCCGCCCGCGGATACGCGCGCGTTCTCGACGCGTCGATTGACCGCCTGCGAGCAACGTAGCGCGGGGCTGCATCATTCCCAAAGGCCGGGCGCGTCACTCCGCGCGCGCCGTCGAGCCTGGTGGAACGCGCGGCGGGCAGGGGACTGCCCAGCCCTTCCTGCGGGCAACGAACGGATTCCTCGAGCTGGATGCGGCCTGAACGTAGCATGATTGGCGAGGTCCCGGCTTGACTCCCGCGCGCGGTTGTTGTGCAATCGCTCGATGAAGCTTTCGTGTTTTGGAAATGCCTCTGCGGCCGTTAAGTGCCTGTTGCTGGCAATATTCTTGCTTTCTTGGGTTGAGACTCAAGCTGCTCTGCCCGGCGGCGCGGGTCTGGAGTCGCGGGTCGCCAAACTGGAAGCCAGAGCCGCCGCCACCTCCGACATCAATTCGGGCGATAATGCCTGGTTGCTTGTTAGTTCGGCGTTGGTCTTGATGATGACCGCTCCCGGCCTCATCCTTTTCTATGGAGGCCTCGTCCGGCAGAAAAATGTCTTGGCGACGATGATGCATAGCATGGTCTTGATGGGACTGATCTCGGTGGTTTGGGTCATCTACGGTTACAGCATGGCCTTCGGGGAGGGCAACCCCTTTTTCGGCAGCTTGACCCAGCACTTTCTCCTGCGCGGGGTGGGGGCGGCGCCTGACCCCGCTTATGGGCCGACGGTCCCGGCGCAGAGCTTCATGCTCTTTCAGATGATGTTCGCCATCATCACCCCGGCGCTCATTAGCGGCGCGGTGGCCGAGCGGATGAAATTCAAAGCCTATCTCGTCTTCACGCTATTGTGGGTGACCATCGTCTATTTTCCCCTCGCGCACATGGTCTGGGGCAAAGGCGGGTTTTTCAACTGGGCGCTGGGCGGTCGGGTGCCGGTCTTGGACTTCGCGGGGGGGACGGTGGTGCATATCAGTTCGGGAGTATCGGCCCTGGTTTGCGCCCTCGTCCTCGGCAAGCGGCTGGGGTTCCCCCACGAGCCCATGCCGCCGCACAACGTGGTGCTGAGTCTTATCGGAACCGGTTTGCTTTGGGTAGGCTGGTTCGGGTTTAACGCCGGCAGCGCGGTGAACGCGGGCGGGCTCGCGACCAGCGCCTTTGCGGCGACCCACTTCTCGGCCTCGGCGGCGGCGCTCAGTTGGGCCGCTTGCGAGTGGCTCAGCAAGGGCAAACCCAGCGTGTTGGGGGCCGCTTCCGGCATGGTGGCAGGGCTGGCTACCATCACCCCGGCTTCGGGGTTTGTCTCGGTCCCGGCGGCCATGTGCATCGGGCTGGTAGCCGGAGCCGCCTGCTATTTCGCGGTGAGCAAACTCAAGACCCGGTTCGGATACGACGACTCGCTCGACGTTTTCGGCGTCCACGGTTTGGGCAGCACCCTGGGCATGCTCATGCTGGGTTTTCTGGCCAGCGCCCAAGTCAACGAAGCCATCGGGACGACCTGCAAGATCGACGGCCAGGTGATCTCGCTGGCCGGCAGCGGCGCGCAGTTCTTTAATCAGCTCAAGGCCGTCCTCTTTACCATGCTTTTCTCCGCGACCGCTACCCTCATCATTTTGAAAGTCGTGGACGCCTTCATCGGTCTGCGCGTGACTGAGGAAGATGAAACGCTCGGCCTGGACTTGTCCCAGCACGGCGAGAGCGCTTACAACGAATAATTACCATGAAAAAGATCGAAGCTATCATCAAACCGTTCAAACTCAATGACGTGAAAGACGCCTTGCACGAAGTCGGCCTTCAAGGCATGACCGTCACCGAAGTCAAGGGGTTCGGACGTCAAAAGGGCCACACGGAAATTTACCGCGGCAGCGAATATACCGTGGATTTTCTCCCTAAAATCAAGATCGAGATGATCCTGGCCGACGCGGTGGTTCCCGCCGCCGTGGATGCCATCCTGAAGGCCGCCCGTACCGGCAAGATCGGCGATGGCAAGGTGTTCGTTTACCCTGTCGAGGACGCCATCCGCATCCGCACCGAGGAGCGGGGAGAAAAGGCGATCTAGCGGGTTCGGGCCGAGGGGCCCGGGTCTCCTGCCCGCGCACCCTTTGCGGACTCGACCGTCACTTAGCTTTACTTTCCGGACCGGGCGGTATATCTCTGGTCGCGCGATGCACATGGCGAGAGCTGAAGCGCCCGAAACGCCTCTTTATTTCAACTTTGCCACCGATGTCTTGGACTACTGGGCGCAACAGCGCCCTGACTCTCCAGGCCTCTGGTGGGTGGATGCCGCTGCCGAGACCGAGCGGCAATTCTCTTTTCGTGAGTTGGCGGCGCTCAGTTGCCGGGCGGCCAGTTTTCTGAACGCTTCCGGGATCGGCAAGGGAGAACGCGTCCTCCTCATGTTGCCGCGCGTGCCCCAGTGGTGGATCACCATGCTGGCCCTCATCCGCCTCGGCGCGGTGCCGGTCCCCGCCACCTTGCTCCTCACCGCCCGGGAGGTCGCCTACCGCCTGGCCAACGCCCGCGTCAAGGCCGTCGTCACCGGCCCGGAAGGTGTGGCCAAAATCGGCGATTTCGATGGCGCGCGCTTCCTGGTGGGCGGGGAGCAGGGCGGGTGGATCGATTTGGACCGCGGCTTGCGGCAAACCAGCCGGGAATGGAGCGGGGAACGCACTCGGTCCGATGACCCTGGATCGTTGTATTTTACCAGCGCCACTACGGGCGAACCCAAGATGGTGTTGCACACCCAAGCCAGTTACGGATTGGGCCACCGCCTGACCGGGAAGTTGTGGCTTGACCTCCGCCCCGGGGATGTTCACTGGAACCTGTCCGATCTGGGTTGGGGGAAAGCGGCATGGTCCAGCTTCTTCGGCCCCTGGCAGATGGGCGCGTGCGTCTTCGCGCTCGATGTTCGCGACCGGTTCGACCCCAGCCGCGCGCTCGACGCTCTGGAACACTTTCCTATTACGACCTGGTGCGCGCCGCCGACGGCCTTGCGGCTGATCGTCCGTCAGGATTTGTCGCGTCGGCGCTTTACCCATTTGCGCCATTGCGTGACGGCGGGCGAGCCCCTCAACCCCGAAGTGTTGAATCTCTGGCGCGCCGCCACCGGATTGACTCTCCACGAAGGTTACGGCCAAACTGAAACCGTGGTTCTGGTGGGCAATTTCCGCAGCCTCGGGCATCCCGTGAAGGGTGGATCCATGGGCCATCAGACACCCGGGTTTATCCTGGCCATCCTGGACGAAGAGCTGAACCCGGCGCCCGCCGGTATCGAGGGCGAGATCGCCGTTCGCGTCCGGCCGGACCGTCCCCTGGGGCTGTTCCATGGCTACTGGCTCAACCCCGAGGAAACCGCCCGTAAGTTTCAGAGCGGTTGGTACCTGACCGGCGACCGCGCGATAAGGGACGAAGAGGGCTATTTCTGGTTCGTCGGCCGCAAAGACGACGTGATCAAGAGTTCCGGCTACCGGATCGGACCCTTCGAAGTCGAAAGCGCCTTGATCGAGCATCCGGCCGTGCTGGAGGCGGCGGTGATCGGCAAGCCCGACACCCTGCGCGGCCAAATCGTCAAGGCCTGCGTTGTCCTGCGACCCGGCTTCCAAGGCGATGATGCGCTGGTGGTCGAATTGCAGCGGCACTGCAAAAGCCTCGTCGCCGCTTACAAGTATCCGCGCGAAATTGAGTTCTTGCCTGAGTTGCCGAAAACTACCAGCGGCAAGACCCGGCGCGTCGCGTTGCGCGAGACGCTCGGAGCCCAGGCCGGCGCTCTGGTCGAGAGCGGCGGCTCGCGTCAGCCAACCTGAGACGGTCCCGTTCTCCCGTCTCGCGCGCTTCAACGGTCCCGGTTTGGGGAAGGATTTGGGATCTCCGAAAGGCATTGCTCCCGAATCGCTTCAATGTCAGTCTGTGGATGGGGCGGCGGGATGACCCGGCCCCTAACCAAATCAAATCGAAAACATGAAACGACGCGAATTCCTCAAGACCTCATTGGCGGCTTCCACCCTGGCGGGACTCAGTTGCTCCACCGAAAAATGCGCCTTGCTCTCCTCGACTCACAAAGGCGGCAAGACTCAGGAGTATTATGAGTTTCGAGCCTACCGGTGCAAGGCCGGGGCCGGCGCCGAACTCCTCGAAACCCATTTGGAAAAGGCAGCCATTCCCGCCCTCAATCGCCTGGGCATCCCGTCCGTGGGCGTGTTCAAAGAGATCGAACCCAAGGGGCCGTTGACGGTGTTTGTGCTGATTGCCTACCCCTCTCTCGATAGTTTCGCCCAGACCGGGGCGCGACTCAATGCCGACACGGAGTACCAGCAGGCTGCTTCCGCGTATTGGCAGACCCCCAAGACGAATCCGGCCTACGACCGCATTGATAGTTGGATTATGCGCGCCTTTGCCGGCCAGCCCCGGCTCGTGTTGCCGTCCTACTCGTTGGCCAAACAGCCGCGCATCTTTGAGCTTCGCACGTACGAGAGCTACAGCGAAGCCAAGGCCCTGAAAAAGGTGGAGATGTTCAATGCGGGAGAAATCCAAACGATGCACGATGTCGGCCTGGCGCCCATCTTCTACGGACAAGCCCTGGCGGGTCCCAATCTGCCGCACCTGACCTATATGGTTTCCGGCGCTGACCAGGCCGCGCACAAGGAGCATTGGGGAGCGTTCGGGAAACACCCGACGTGGAACAAGCTCAAGGATGACCCGCAATACGCCGACACCGTGTCCAAGATCACCAATTGGTTCCTGGCGCCCACCGCCTACTCTCAAATCTGAGGGTTCAAAGTTTTGCGCCAGGGCGCTCGCAACTGAGCGCCCTGGCCGCAGTCGCGAGGACTTCAGATGCGATTTCCATCAGCGCCTCTCGGTCATAAATGACCCGTCTGCAACTTGGAGGAACTCGAAGAGCAACTGCTCGTTGGCATCCGCCAGCTTGACCGCAGACAAGGCGTCCCGGGCGAAGTCGCGGCGTAGCGGCTCCGCGAACGGGCAAACGCCCATACAAAAACTGATACCGTTTTTCCTGTTGCCGGGCGCAGCCAAAGCGCGGGCATGCCGCGCGCTTTAAACGCTGCGCGACGTCGGCTGCGCGGCCCTAATGCGCGAAGCGTGTGGAGTGCGGCGCATTCCGCCGCCCTTCATATTGGCGGCGCTTTCAAAATGTTAGAATAACGCTTTAAACACCACATTTATTTATGCGTCGTCGCTAAGGCCCGCCAAAAAAGCCATGGCTAAGCTCAAGCTCCAAGCTTCGGGGCGAGCAATCGTGATGAAGCCGCGCGGATCCTGAGAGCGCAAAGGCAACCGATCTGGGACGCGCCGACAAGCTACGCGCGCAACGGCAGACGAAACTGCCGCGCAGGACTCCTTGGCAGCGTCCGGCGTGCCCGTCATGTCGAGCAAAACGGTGAGCCTCGAAAGGGAAGCCCGGACCGGTCCCCTGGACCGGTCCCCCCCCAAAAAAACGCACTATAGATGCGGAAGCTCACCTCCTTCGGAGCGCGGGACTGAGGCCTCAGCTAGGGCGCCAGGCGCGCGCGGTAGAATCGCGCTGGAACACCCGGGGCGCTTGTATCAGTCCACACGAAAGGTAGCGTGGCCGGCGAACTGATTCTGGCCGCTACTTGCCAATCGTGAAGGTTGTCCGACAACTCGATGACGTAGTCAGGACCCGTAGGACCATCAATACGCAGGACCGGCATGCCGGATTCCCACTTGACCAATCTGATGGTCGGCCGAGGTGTTGAATTCACCATCACCCGGAACGTGTTGGTCTCGGTTAATGGAGGGGTGCCATTGGCAGCGATCCGCACAGTTACCAGATTCGTGCTCGATGCCTGGGCCAAGCCAGGCGTCCACCTGATGATTCCGGTGACCGCATCGATGCTCATCGCCTCCGGCGACTGAACCAGATCGAAACTCAACGGGCCCGAAGGCAGATTTGTGACCAGGGGTGCATTGGTTACGAGTAGCGTTTCCAAGACATTTGCCCATTGATCCCCGGGGGGGAGAGCCAGGTGAATGGCGAGAATCCCAGGTGCCAGGCCCGCATTCGTACCCGCATCCAGATACTGATAAACTGCCCCCATGGCGTCAGCCTCCACAAAGACATGGTAGGTTCCCGGCGCAATCCAGGGAACGGGGATGATGACGTTTGTCGAGTAGGCGCCGCCGAACTCCAGAGCTGAATTGTGCGAGATGTCCGCAACAACGACGTCGTCCGCGTTACCCAGGACATCATCGCGTGAAAGAATGACGCGGTCGCTCCAGGAACTGACGGATGTGCCGTCTTGGCGGCTGGTAGCACCGGCGCCGATATTGTCCACAGTCCACCCGAAGCGAGCCATCCCACCGGGCGGGGCCAGGACGGACCCCGTGACGTTTGTGATCATCAAGTCGGCAAAATCGCCCACGACGATATTGGGGATGGCGGCAATCGTTTGGCTCAAAGCCGAGACGCCATCGGAAAGGTCAACGACGGTCACCGCCATGTAATAGATTTGGCCGTTCACCAAACCGGGGATGTCCACCCGGTTGGCTCGTGTTTTTACGACCGGCGCCATGCCTGCGGTGGTCGTGAAATTTGTCTGCGCGATGTACACGGCATACTGCTTGAGCAAATCGAATTGAGGAACGTGATCCCAGGTCAAGCGCACCCGGCTGTCGAGCCCTTGCGCGAGCAGGTTTACCGGCGGCTGTAGCAACGTTGCCGCCAGCAAGGACGCTCCGTCGCTCTCTCGATTGGTATTGTCTACCGTAGTGATGCGAAACGGATAGCCGTGAGCCGGTAGCAGGTTTGTGGCGGTGTAACTCAGCGCCATCCGGTCCAAAGTCACCGGAGTCGCCGCGCCCGCCAGATACACGCGATAGCCGGCCAGCAAATTGTTAGTGTGCGGGTCCGCTCCTTGCGGCGGCAGCCAAGTGAACGTCAGCGAGTTGCTTCCAGAGACAGCTTGGAGGTTTTGGACCTCGCGCACGCTATCTATGGAAGCTTGTGCTGAGACCGAACGAACGATCGGATTGATATGCTCGAGCGAATCCTCAGCGACTACGGCAACGTAATAAACGTTCAGCGGGTATAGCGCGGCAATGGTCCACTGGGAGGTTTCCGCTGGCAAATAGAGGTAGGGCTCCATATCGGAGACGTCGTCGAAAAATGTCAGACCAAGGTAGATCCGGTAGCGGACGATATCGTTTTGCGCCCATGCGTTGTAGGTAGACCAGTCCAGATCGATGGCGCTGAAGAAGTTGCGCGATTGAACAGCCGCGAAACCGCTGTTGAGGACGGTAACGGGGTCTGGAACGGCCGGAGTGCTGACGACAAAACTCAACTCGCGAGAAGTCAATTGGTTGTAAGGCGGGTCCGGTTCCGCTCCGATGAAAACCGTGGTTTCGCGTGAAACCACCTCACGAGCGATGATGTAGGCGGCAGCCCAGTTTACTACCGGATCTGAGTTCCCGGCAGCGTCAACCGGCACAACGGCAAAGAAATGGTCCTGCCAGGCGGCAAGCCCGCTCAGGGTGATGGTAAACGTCTCCCCCGGCGTGTTGGTATAAGGTTTCATCCCTGAGACATTCGTGAAGGGTCGGTCGCTGAGATAAATTGCGTACCCAGCTACGTCAGACTCTGCCCACTGGTTGTAAGCGGCCCAAGAGAGCGTAGCCGCGTCGCCTAGGGTGGTCGCGGCCACTGACAATTGGGTGATGGGGACGGGGGCTTCCGGCGTTGTTACCACGACGGTCAACTCGCGCGAGGCCAACTGCTTGTACGGCGGTTCCGGTTCCGATCCGATGAAGACCGAGGTCTCCCGGGACACCACCTCGCGGGCAATGATGTAGGCGGCGGCATAGTTGACCACCGGATCGACATTCCCGGCGACATCCACCGGCACAACGGCAAAGAAATGGTCCTGCCAGGTGGCAAGCCCACTCAGGGTGATGGTAAACGTCTCTGCCAAAGTGTTGGTATAGGGTTTCATCCCCGAGACATTCGTAAAGGGTCGGTCGCTGAGATAAATTGCGTAACCAGCCACGTCAGACTCTGCCCACTGGTTGTAGTTGCTCCACCAGAGAGTAGCCTGATCGCCCAACGTGGTCGCATTGACTCGCAGTTGAATCAGGCGGGCGGGCGCCGATGGCGTTGTTACCACGACGGTCAACTCGCGCGAGGCCACCTGCTTGTAAGGCGGTTCCGGTTCCGATCCAATGAAAACAGAGGTTTCCCGCGAAACGATTTCCTTGTACTCGGGAAATGAGACGCCGCCCACGCTGACGGAAAGCTCCCGGGAAACGACTTCTTTAAGCAAGAGGTTGGTGATTTGCGCTGGCGCGTGAACCGAAGTGAAAAGGCAAACAACCGCCAGATGTCTGATGAGCAACCAGTTCATATGGGAGTTGACGTTTGCCACGGCGCTTGCACGAGTTGCGCTGCGGGGGGCCACAGCACGGCATCCCGCCAGCGAATTGCTTGATTTTCGCCACATCATTGGCCTCCGTTGTTGTAAACCGGCACCGTGCCTTTTTGGCGGTCTTCTTGATTCGGTTAGCTGGCGCGCGTGAGCAAGGCATCCACGCTTTGGGCAGCATCCCGGCTAGTATGGTTGGGTTACGGCCGCACGACATGAACCTGCATGGCCGAATAGCCGTTATTAACCGGCACGTTGGCCGTCCAGCGAATGACCTGTGGGTCGGCGCTTAGGACCGTATCAAGAATGGCGCTCGTTTGTGTAAAGCTGGCATTGGCGCGAGGGATCACCCGCACGAGAACCACCGAAGCCGGCTCCACGTTGGTTGTCACCACTTTTACAATCGTATTCGTGATTTGCGGCAGTACGATATCCGCGCCGACCGCGCCAAAACCTGCGCGCGGGTCGAGCGGTGCGAGTTGGCCGCTGATCGACTCGATGATCACGGCGGGACCTCCATCCGGCATCCAGATGGGAGGCGCGGCATCGCTAGCTAGTTTTAGAACGCTGGGGTCGGGGATAGGGGGTACGAGTGTTGTATTCGTGTTGACGGTTTCAATGCGGATACGGCCAAGGCCGCCATTATAGCCTTCTGGGCTCAAGCCGCCCGCAGCGTTCAACTCACCAACTCCGGAGAGAGTCTCCGCCACCAACCTTATTCCTCCGCCGCTTCCGGCACCAGAGCGATGGGAACCAGTACCACCGATGCAATGAATTTGTCCGTTCAAGGAGAGGGTGGATGCAGTGGCGATCAAAATGGCGCCCCCCCCTGCTCCGCCACTTCTATCCACGTTATGGCTAGGGTCGTTTGCGCCGAAATAATATCCCCCACACCCTCCCGACCCGCCGATGAGGGGAATCAGAGAGGGATTACCATAAAGCAAAGGTCCATTATTCGAATCACTATGATAGCCTGGAGACCCGTAACTGCCGGCGTCGATCCAGTTACCAGCCCAACCTCGTCCACCGCTGGGACCGAAACCAGCCCCTAGATCCGCCCCGTAACCAAAGTAGCCCATGCCTCCCCTGAAGCCTCCCGGCCCAGGTTCAGACAATCGTGGCGTCAGAGCAAGGTTCTGGCCATCCAAACTCACCGTGCCATCAATCTGGACATTTCCACTGACGAGCCACACAACAGGAGCACAACTCGGATGGTTCGTGAAGGTGACCGTCGCGCCACCATTGATAGTCACGCTGGAATACTTGAAAACGACTGCCCATTTCTGAGCGTCGTAAATGCCTTTGCCGGCATTTGCGCTGTTGTTAGCATCCCAGCGGTTTGAGACCGCTAGGCTCAGGTCAATCAGCGTGTCGTTGCTGATCACCAGGCTGCCGTCGGAGCCGTCGGAGTGGATAATAATCGTTGCGGTAGCGGCTTGCCCGCCAACCAGGACGGCCAGGGCACAAGTAAGGAACAAGGTTCTCATATTCTTCTCGCAGGTTTTCATTCTTTAGCCCCGTCTTGCCACGGGCTTTGCAGGGTGTTTTATCTGCTGTCATATATGATTCACGATGCGGGTTGAAAAAGGTCGCAAGATTTCTTTGAAATCCTTTCCGATGGCGGTTTGAGGTGTTTGGGTTCGATAACCTCTAAGCCTATGAAGTTCTTTTCGCAGCCGATGCGGCCACGCTGTGCCCCCTGGAGAACCCTCACTTCTGGACAGCAGGCGTGGCAGGCGCGTGGAGCTTCACCGCAAGCGAATCACGGAGCCTGCGGGCGACGGCATCTTGCGGGTCCAATGTGAGCGCCCGGCGACTCAGGAAATCCGCTTCACCGAAAAGACGCGGATGCTCGCTATCTTCCGCGGCGAACTGAGCCAACCGGGCGCAAACGGTGGCGTTGGTCGGTGCCAGTCGCGCTGCCAGTATCCAAGTCGAGCTATCGGTGGGCGGTTCAGCATTCCAGCGAGCTACCAACTCGTTCACCGTGAAGGCGGCATTCGGAGAGGCGACACGGCTTCCCCGGTCCGCGAGGAACCAACGCACCCAGCGCGCGTAGAAATCATTGCCAGGAAGTTTGGTAAGACGAGCGCGTAAGGCGAGAAACGGGCTAGGCGCAGCCTTTTCGGGTCCCGCTTCATTCAATTGGCGACCCGCCACAGCTTCGGCCAATTCCGGAAGCCAGCCGGGCGCGGGTTCATCCGGAGAAAGCAGAGGCAAAACCCGCAGGGTTTGCGATTTTCTAGAGGTCCACCACCAGCGTCCATCAGGAGAAAAACCTCCTCCTTTCTTAATTCCAAAGATTCCAGGTTCCCCGTCGTTGAGCGGGAATCCCGTAGCGGCATCCCACAAGCGGAGAACACGATCGCTGGCGGTTGTGCCCACAACCGCGCCGTTTGCTGAGAAACCCACCCAACCAACTTCTCCTCGATGGCCGTGCAACTCGGCCAGTAAGCGGACATCAGGTATGGACCACATGCGCGCCTGGCCTTGGCCAGCACCGGTAACCAGCCGATTTCCGTTGGGATTAAAAGCGACGCTGTAAGTTACGTCGTCGTGATGCATGGTCAAGCCAATGGGGTTTCCGGTCGCACAATCACATATACGAACCGTCCCAAGCATATCGCCAGTGGCGACCCAGCGCGCATCGGGGCTGAAGGCCAAACAAATTGGTGGTGCGGCCTGGTGGAATTGCCGGGTGAAGCGCAAGGGATGGGTTGAGCCTAACTGAACGCCGGCAGATTGTGAAGCGGTTCCCCAATACTGACCATTTTGGCTCACTGCGAAATCAAAAAGGCTTGAGCCGTTAGGCAAGGCAGCAGCGGAGGATTGAAGGAGTGGAAGAGGGCCGGCTTGTAGTGCGCCTGAGGCAGAGTCCCAAAGCTCAACCTCGAAATGGGTGGTTACGGCGATAACCGAAGCCCCTTCACCTAAGAACTCGGCAAAGACGACATTTGAGGCGCCTTGAAGTGTAATCTCAGCAATGGGTCGCACGGCGGGAAAGCTGGAGGGTAAAGGGTTTAGGACCTGAAGCTGACCTGTTGATTTGATGCAAAGCAGCCGATGGCCGGTCCGATCAAAGCGCAAGTTGGTAAATGGGCCTTGGTTGGCTAGCACTTTAGCCGCAGAATGCCAAGTGATGGGGTCAAAGAAGTGCAGGGCATCACTCAGCGAGACAGCAACTGTGTCTCCTTGGGGAGCGAAAGCCAAATCGGCCGCAGACGCTCCGAGCCATGGAGCAAGCATCTGGCCCGGACGCGCCTCGCAAACGAGGATGCGTTCCGGCAAGATAACGACCAGGCGCGCGCCGTCGGGCGAAAAAGAGGCTTCCTCAATAAAGCGGCCGAGATTGAAAAGCTCGGAGACTGGAAGGCCGGTATGCGCATTGAATAGGCGAAGTTGCAAATCGCCCACGGAAGCTCCGAAAGTGAGACCGTCGGGGGTAAATGGTCGTTCGCCCATTGCCGCGCAATTGCTGAGTGCCAGGAAACGTCCTTGGCCTGTGACGAGACTCCGAAGTTGGAGCACCGAGGGGGGACCGATCCTCCGGGCTGTGAGCACACCGTCTCCGCTTGGCGAAAAGTGGATGTCCGCATTGTGAAGTTCGGGCGCAGAAACTAACCCGCTACTAGAGACGTTAAACCTTCCCCGTCGGACATCGTTAGCAGCGTCGAGCATCAAGAAATCAGAGCCAAAGGGGCTGGCGCACAGCTTTAATACCGGGACGGGAGTTTGAACGACTGCCGCACTCATCTGCCAATTGGTCGTTGAAAAGAAGCGCACTTCATTGGTGCCGGACGAGCGTAGCGCCACCGCCAGCCAACACCCGTCGGCGCTGAAGGCCGCGTCGTTGGGTAGATCCCCAACGGCTAGCGGCAGCAAGGCGGCGACACTTTTGCCGGAAGGCAGTTCAACCACCGTTACGCCCCGGTTTGTGGCGCCGAACGCCAGGAATCGACCGTCGGGCGAAGCCTGGGCAAAACTGGCGGCGGCCTGGATTACCGTAATGGGCGATGCGCCCGCGCCTTCCAGCATAACGTGGGTCTTGAACACCGCCAGTTTACCGTCGGCGCTACGAGCTACCAGGTGACGGCTGTCAGCGGTGAAATCCAAGGCTGCTAAAGGTCCAATGACGGGCCTGATCTCGCAAAGATTTGCCCAGCGGTTCGGGTCCCAGGCCGCGAGGGTGCCGTTGGTTTCCGCAGTGATCAGCAATCGGCCGTCAGGCGAGAAACAGGCGGCAGAAAATTGAGCGCGTAGCGGGTGGATTTCCGCGATGGGCAGCAGCCAAGTGCGCTGGCTCAGCAGGTAAAGCAGGCGTGTCGCAGCCGCGCGATCCGCTGGTTGGTCGCGCAAGTGTGCCGCGAGCGTGGCTACGGCTCGGGGCGCATCATCCACCCGAGCCAACTGGCAGGCGTGTTCCAAAGTAACTCGCGCCACTACCCCTGCGAGCCGGGCATTGGCTGCCGCCATGCGGTTGCTGTGCCAAAAGGTGACGCCTATGGCAAACAGCAAGCTTAGCCCGGCTGTGAGCGCCGCCAGGGCGCGGCCGGGATTGCGCCGCCGCCAAAGGGCTGCCCGTTCACTCCAGCCGATTGGCCGCGCCATAACCGGCTCGTTTTGAAGGAATCGGCCTAGGTCGTCGCGCAGTTCGGAAGCGCTGGAGTAGCGCTGCGTCGGACCCTTGCGCAAGCATTTAAGGCAAACCGTTTCCAAGTCTTCGGGCACTGCGGGATTAAGGAGTCGAGGGGGTGGGGGGTCCGTGTCCGTGACTTGGCGAAGCGTTTCGGCAAAAGATTCCCCAAGAAACGGTGGTCTCCCGGTCAGGCACTGGTAGAGTATGGCTCCGAGAGCATGGATGTCCGCCGCGGGGCCAACTCCTCCTGCGGGCCCGCCCACCTGTTCCGGAGCCAGATAGTGAACGGTTCCCAGCGTTTGTCCGGAGAGCGTCAGATCCGAATCCACACCCAAGATTTTAGCCAGCCCGAAGTCTGTCAAGTGGGGCGCGCCGCCCTGATCGAGGAGGACATTGGAGGGCTTGAGATCCCGATGCACGACGCCGTGGTCGTGCGCGTGCGCCACCGCGTCGGCAAGTTGGCGCAGGAGGCGGGCGGCGGCGGACAGTGAGATTGGACCCGCCCGCAAACGCTCCGCCAGGCTGCCACCGGCAAAATATTCCATCGCTAAAATAATCTGCCCATCGAACTCGCAGATTTCGTGAATAATGGCGATCCCGTGATGTCTGAGGCGCGCCATGGCCTCCGCTTCGCGGAGCAAACGGCTTTTTTCCGTGTCGCTTGCCGAGGCGCCCCCCCGCAAGACCTTCAATGCCACATCACGGCCGAGGGCCACTTGCCTGGCCCTCCAGACAACTCCCATACCCCCGCGTCCGAGCAGGGTTTCCAACCGATATCCGGGCGGCACGGCAGGAGGCGCGGGAGAGACCGGTTCGAGCAGGGAACGGACCAGACAGGCGGGGCAAAGCCCGCGCGCTGAATGCTCAGCGAGCGCAGCGCCGCATTTTGCGCAAAGCTTCACGTGGGATGGCTGGTCAGCAGACATCTATTCCCTAAGAATCACGACGCGGAGCGCGTAAAGGGTTCAGCCCTCCTCACGCCAGCGCGCTTAAAAGATGGCGCAACTCTTCTTCCACCTGACCGGGGTCTGTGACCGTGAGCGCGACACGGTAATGCAGCACCTCGCGGAATCGGTGCCGGAGCCGGTGCAACTCGGACTTTACGGCCGATTCCGAAATCCCCAGGGCCATAGCGGTTTGGGCGTGGGAGACAGCATCCGGATCCTCGTTCAAGTAGGCGCGCAGGCGTTGGCAAAACTCGGCGCGCCCGCGCTCCGCGTATTCGGCTTCGATCTGCGCAAAGGTCTGCTCCAAAAGGGCGAGGGCGCAACGGCGATCATAGGCCCTATCAGGGGAATCGCTCCGGACTGATTCGGTAAGCCAAGTTCTTTCCATTTGGGAAGCATCCAACGCAACCCAACCGCCTTCTGGCCTGCGGACCTGCCGTTGGGCGTGTTTCCATTCGTCGACAAGGAAATTTTGAAAGGCCGTTCGCAGGTAGTAACGGAACTTCCCGCCGTCCTGCGAGACCTTGCTGAGCGTTTGCCGAGCCAGGAGTCGCTCAAAAAAGGCTTGGGTGAGGTCCCGTGCCTCTTCCTCGTCAAGGCCTCGCTGCCGCGCAAACGCATAGATAGGAAACCAGTAAGACTGGCAAAGACGTTCGAGCGCTTCGCTCGCTTGTGGGTCTGCGGTATGAAGCGCTGCGAAGTCAGACCAGTGCGTCGTTGGGAACTGGCCCATCGTCTTGGCGTTCATGCCATTTCCCATGTCGTTTGGCACCGGATTAGGACCGTGATTGTGCCGAGGCGGCAACCGGGGGTCAACGCCAAAGATCCACAGAAAAAGAACGGCTCATCATGGAAATTCCGTACAACGAATCGGCCTGGTTACTAATCCTGCGCTTGGGCGCGTTGGCTGTAAGATCGACTTCGCGTCAGCCGGAGGCGGAGATGACTTTTTATGTAATGGAAGTAACATGGGTAATGGACGATTTGGCGTTTCTTCAATTCCATACTATAACCATCCTCATGAAACGCGATCGAAGGCGTCGGTGTGGCGGGCAAACCCCGGCTCTGACTGCGCTCGCCCATCGAAGGCGAGGAGGGAGAACTCCCCAAGGCGGAATCTCGCGCCTCCGGACTTTAACGGCGCCGGCGGTTTCTCCCTCTCCTCCTCTGGAGGAGAGCCGCGGTGAGGAGGTTCCGGTTCATGGAAAGGAGCCGCGTCTGTGTGTCAACTTCTGCCGCTGGGACTCCTACCCCATCCAACCTGGTCCGACTTCATCCGACCTAATCCGACATCTTTTTTCGCGCCGTCTTGTCACTACTGGTCCAACCGAGTCCCTCATCCGCAATCCGAGGCATGAACGTAATCCTGACTACGATGCCCTTTCATGTTCGCTCGCAAATCCAGGGCTTTTGGTGCATCTTGGCGGCATGGGACGATTCTTGAAATGGTTGGGGTTGGCGGTGGTCTGCGTGGTTGGCGCCTCCGCCCAGGCGGCTCAAACCCAGGCGCGATTGCTCTTGGCCGCCGATTCGGCGAGGCCGGGTGATACCGTCCTAGCCGGCGTTCGGCTGCGCATGGAGCCCCATTGGCATGTTTATTGGAGAAACGCCGGCGGGAGCGGCATCCCGACCAGTGTCGAGTGGGAACTGCCTCCGGGGGTCAGCGCCGGCCCTCTTCGATGGCCCGCTCCCGTGAAGCTGCCAGAAGAGGACCTGACTACCTATATTTATGAGGGGGAGGTGGTCTTGCTCGCGCCGATTACCCTGGCGTCGGAATTGCGCCCGGGCGTCATCGAACTCAAGGCCAAGGTCTCCTGGCTCGAGTGCCAAACTGCCTGCATCCCGGGCGATGCCGAAGTGCGGGCGACCTTGACGGTCGGCACGGAGGTCGCGCCGTCCAAGGATGCGGAGTTGCTTCAGTCGG
>Ga0316217_10000735_pt1 | contig 45211 bp, 45 predicted proteins | sample 1anoAmetaG_FD_203633 | JGI IMG/M metagenome (GOLD analysis project Ga0316217, IMG submission 203633) | Freshwater microbial communities from Trout Bog Lake, Wisconsin, USA - 1anoA | ecosystem: Environmental > Aquatic > Freshwater > Lake > Hypolimnion/Profundal zone | place: USA: Wisconsin...
GCGAACTTTTGGATTCACCCGGCATTTTTCCATCCGGCGTCGGATTCATCGCGGCCACCAGCATGAATTGCGACGGAAACGTCATCGTGCCCGCCGCGCGCGAAATGGTGACGATGCCTTCCTCCAGTGGCTGGCGCATCGTTTCCAAAACGCTGCGCTTGAACTCCGGCAGTTCGTCCAGAAACAAAACGCCGTGGTGCGCCAGCGAAATTTCGCCCGGCGTCGGATTAATATTTCCGCCAAGCAAGCCGGCATCGCTCGCCGTGTGATGCGGCGCGCGAAACGGCCGCTGCGTCACGAGCGCTTGGCCCGGTTTCAGCAATCCGACGATGCTGTGAATCTTCGTCGTCTCCAGCGCCTCGTTCAAGGTCAGCGGCGGCAAAATGGTGGCAAGCCGTTTCGCCAGCATAGATTTGCCGGTGCCGGGCGGCCCGATCAAAATGTATGTATTGCAATACCGCCAGTCTTTCAGATACAATGGATTTCGGCATGAAAACAGCCGTGTCATATCTGCGTTGGAGTTCTGGGCCGCAACGGTTCGGGGATTCCAGGGAGCGTCAGCTTTCACGCACAAAGGAGTTTTGCGCTCGAAACGGGCTAAACTTGAACTTGCAGCTGGTTGACGATGGCAAGAGCGCATCCAAGGCACAGCATGTAGGGGAAGGGGGGCAGTTGGCAAAGTTTATTGATGGTGTGCAAAAGGGGAAAATCCCCAAGTGCATTTTGATAGTTGAGAGCCTCGACCGGCTTTCGCGCCAAGCCGTCCTTGAAGCACTTGGGCAGTTTCTTCAAATAATCAATTTGGGAGTTGAAATCGTTACTTTGATAGATGGGCAGTGGTATTCAAAGGAAAGTCTTCAAAAAGATTCTCATTCGCTGATGATGTCCATCGTATTCATGATGAGAGCCTATGACGAGAGCGCTCACAAGGCTTATAGGTTGTCGGAATTATGGCTACGCAAGCGGCAAAGGGCTATGGAAAGTAAAACGCCTATATCGCCAATTTGTCCCGGATGGTTGGAATATGACAAGGAACAGAAGGTGTTCAGACCAATTCCCGACAGGGTAAAGAAAGTGAAGTTGATATTTTGGCTGTGGAATCGTGGCTGGGGCAGGTATCGCATAGCCAAGTTATTTAATAAGTGCAAGGTGCAACATTGGGGTAAGAAAGGTAGGCGCACGGCTGGTTGGCACCATAGCTACATAACAAAGATATTGTATTCCCGTGGAGTTCTAGGGGAATACGAGCCATATTCCACCAAAAACCAAGGCGACTTAAAAGCAATGGCAACCAAACGGAAGCCAGTGGCGGCACCCATAGCAGATTATTACCCCAAGATAATTTCCGAGGCTACTTTCCTACGGGCGCAAGGTCGGAGAGCCGCTAGCCGTGGTCCTAGTGGCAAGAAATTGGTATCTAATCTGTTTCAGGGTTTATTGAAGGACGGAGAGAATAACAAATATAGCATGTGTTACAGAGACCATGGGAACGGATGGCGCTATGTTGTGTCGGATTATCGCCGGGTTAATGTGGAAGCTCCGTTGTTTAGCTGGAAATACGATGACCTTGAAAAGATTATTTTGGATTACATATCAGATTTGGACTGGAGCAGTTTGACGGAGAGTAAGAATAGTGAAGTTCGTAAGTTGAAGCAGGATTTAGAAGAGATTGCTGGGAAGATGAAGGGGTTAAATAAGGATTTGGATGGTTTATTGGAATTGTCCAAGGTGACAAAGAACATTCCGGAGCTTGCGCTTAAAGTGCAGGGGATTGAAACAGAACGGCAGTTTTGGAGAGGCTTAGCCAGTAAGACCAAGACTGAAATTAAGGGGATTGAGGGATTCTTGGCCGTTGACGCACAGAACCTCATTCGGCAACACGCGCAGGGGGACAGCTACGCCAGCAGGTATCAGTTGCGGGCAGCAATTCGGCAGAACATTCAGAAGGTTGAGCTATTCCGCAAAGCACCGGTGGAGTTCGTCCCACCGGCACCAGTAGATAATCCGTGGCCAGGCTTAATGGAAAAGATGAGGGAACGCCGGGCGGTGAAGCTTACTTTCGCCAATGGCGCAGTTCGTTGGATCACGGAACTTGGGGGCAAGCTGGACGGGAAAATGCCGGTGGAACCGGTAATTGTGAAAACGGAGAAGGGTGGTATTATTGTGCCAATGAAACGGCTTGCGGAGATTGGGGCGGATGTACACGAGTATTTGAAGAAAAAGAGAAAGGCTAAAAATGAGCAGGCTAATTAGAGATTTGGCGTTCGCCTGTATTGCTGGGCACTTGCTTGGCCGTGCTATTGGTTTGCTACTCCACCGGCACAGCGAGCGGCGGGAGGCCACCCATCGTGTCGGGGCTCCGCCAGTGCGGCGGAACCCCGGACACAACCTCAATTCTTGGACGGGTAAATTCCCCAATAGTATAGGGTGAATTCGCTTCGGAATGTCTTTACGAGTGAGCGGTAGCTCAACACAAACTCGTAAAAATTATTCCATCCCAACTCCGATTTTCCCTTTTCGGGGCTGAAAATGAATATCCGGGGCTGCAAGAACAACAAAACACCTTCAACCTGAGGTTCGAGCAAAGATTTTTCTTGTTCAATTCGACCACCAAGTTCGTCGGGAAGCCGCCACAATTGAAGCGGCAATGTCGGACGGCAGGCCACCAAACATTTGATGACTTTGTCCACATTATCACTCCAAGTTTGCACTTTCTCAGCCAATACCCTGCGCCGCCAGAATTCAAGGCGGAGAAGATTCCAGTATTTGCGGAGCAAATTCAGCAAATCCTCATTCGGTTTTTCAAGGTTGTCCAATGAGCCGTCGTGGTGCCAACCCCCCAAGACCACGAAAGCCCGGCGATACGCGTCCCCCAAACTTTCGATAGCCTCGAAAACTCGGTTCAGGTCACTCCATTCGCCGACGTGCATCCTGCCAGACAGTATTTGAAACACTGCCCGGATTTCAGAATCATTCATCGCCCCCTTTTTTTTCTCCGCAACCAACTGGCAAAACCGCTCCCGCTGTTGCATCAAAAACGCTTGTTGCTGCTGCCCAAGCGGACTATCAACGTCCAAGACAGCCTTGTCTTTGGTTTCTCCGATGCCCCCCATGTCGAGTTGAGGATTCTTCGGTGGAATGTTTGGTGAAAGAGTCATATCAGGTAATTTCGATTGATTTTTTCGGTTGGTTTTGCGTCTGTGTCTGCGACACATAGCCCTGAGCTTCGCGAATGTCCTGCAAGATTGCCTGGACATCCTTTGAAGTGAATCCCGAATCTGTGAACGCCTCTTGCAGCTCATCGGGCAGAGCTGCATTTGGATTTATTAGGGTTGTCATATCTTCTGTTTGGTTTTCTCCAAGGCCCGACCCGGCGGAGGTTTGCCCGCCGAGCAGACCGAGGAAATTGATAAGCGTCGTCAAGCGAATGCGACGGTCTTGAAATTTGAAGCTGATTAGGGAGCCGTTGGTGCGAAGGCGGAGGTCAGAGATTTTGCCGGACTTAACCATCCGTTCAAAACGGTCTTTCCGCAGGTTGCCATCGGAATCCAACAGGGCGACGGCAAGCAATCGAACATCCAGCCGTTTGGCTTTTGGATACATCGGCAGCGCCTTACGCCGTCCTTTGCCACGCCCAGACAGGAATTGAACAGTCCAAGCCAATCCTTGGAGCTCCTTGAGGAACTTCGGTCGCAAGTCGAGAGTCCGACGGCCGTTGCTGTTTGCGAAAATAAGATGGATATGCCGCGTAGCTGTGTCGCCGTGGATCCAGCCCAACATGGAAGCAATCCGCATGAATTTCTGAAAGTCCCTGGCTGCTTGCAACAGCCGCCGGTCAATGTCCGCCAGCTCGCCCTTGCTCGCATTTTTGGGAGTCCGAACGGAGATTAAAGCCGTGCGGCAGACCCGCCTTGCCCTGGGGTCGTGATGAAATGCCAAGAGCAATTCGGCGAGCTGCCGAGGCGTCCCTTTGGCTACGCCGCAATCCAAACCGTCGTAAGTGGCGACCACTTTTTTGGGGTTGGCAAAATATTTGATGGCACGCACCACGCGAGTGGTTGCCTTGAAGTTTACGATGGCATACGGGGGGATAGTCATGACCAGAGTCCTTTCACTTTTTTGACGGCTTCCCGTAGGGCTTGAGCGTCCACGGAGGACCCACTCGACACCCGGAGCGACTGGTTCAGGAGGACGCCTAGCCGCCTTAATTCCGACGCTGCCGCCACCAGTTTTGGGATGTCCAACCCCTGATTGTGAGCGAGCAATATGATGCCAACTGTGCGGCCCCGGATGCCCCGTGGCAGTGCCATCAGCGGCTCTGCCAAGTCTTTCGGCAGGCGTGCGCGCCCGAAGGATACAGCTTGGTTTCGTCCGCTCATACGCCTCCTCCTTTCGTTTGATCGGACACCCCTGCCTCACCGGAAATGACACTGTTGTCCTCTGGGATTAGTGTCAGGCCAGCTACGCTCTTCTGCGCCTTCGGCGCATCACAGCTGCTGGTCAAAGGCGTTCCGCCCTTGAGACCCTGTCCCGTGGGCGCTTTCGCGCCCAGCGCCGCCGACATAGCCTTGCCAATTCTCGGTCCAGTGACCGAACGAAGCACGACACGCGTGCAGCCCTTGAGCACGTCGGCTTCTATAATGGCAAGGGCGGCAGCGGGAAGGTGAGTCACCCCCATGGCGGTGAGGCGCTCGCGTATGAGCGATTGCAGGCTTGGTAGCGGAGATTTCTTTTGCACCCTTCATTATGAGCGGTGGGGGGTGTCTCGCGCCGATCTATTTACACAAATCGTATCTACGTGTTATAGACAGTCGCAGCCCTCGATAGTTGCCCCTTGTGCGAGCGCCCAATTGAACAGGTCAACTCGGCTTGTAGAGCAGACCTTTTGCGAACTTGTGAACGACCGGGACGAAGACAACGAAGGCTGTCCGAAATGCCGGCAGCGAGCCGCGTGGAGCTTGCAGACCTTGACGCCGTATTTTGTGGAACAGGTGAGAAACTCGCCCGTGTTCCAGTTCGCATGACGCCAGGATTGAAAATGGAAACTGGCGTCAGACTGAATCCGGTTGCTAAAAATCAATGGCATAGATACTGCCATTGTAAGCTATCAGGGGTGTCGTTTGCCGAACCTTCAGCATTTGAAGGCGGGAAGGGTGATGCCAACAGCGGAAGTTGGTTATATCCAATCTACGCGGCATTCATATTCCCCATTTGGGAAAATGAATGCGCATTTCCGATACCGCTGAAATCGGTTCGTGCCATGCTTTAACAGCAGCAAATAACCCAATTTCTTTCCTTCTGCATCCCTGTCAACGACGTTGGTTCGATACCAACCGTCGGCGATTAGCTGATACAAGGACTGCGATTGTTCGGTAGTCATGACCACCCCGCTTCCTTGGATGCGAGTTAGCTCTTTAAGAATACTTTCTGCTTTCATGCTGGCACGCTGGGCAGGAATCGAACCCGCCAGAAACCAGTCAGCGTGTGACCCTGAATAATTCTACCCGGCTATTCGAAGTGCTCAACAAGTATTTATTAGATAATCTCGATAGATGTGACTTAATGAAGGTATTTGGGTTGCGGAATTATATCGCTGACAACGTGTGCAGTGGACACAGTATCTGCGTTTGCTGCGGGACTCGCGGTGGATAGTTCCGCTTCCAGTCTTGCCTTTTGTTCGGCATAAAGGGCGGATCGTTCCCGCCATTGTTGCGCGTGACCAATATCCCCGTATCCCTGTGCAAGCCATCCCTGTGCAATCTTTACGTTGTTGTCACAGATGGCTATGTCGTGATCAGCCTGGGCGATGTCGGATCTTATTTTTGCATCCCGGTTCTCTATAAATTTCTGCTTCCAGTAGAAAATCAGGAAGGTGAATATGACCAGAAACACCAGAGCTTTTATGGCGCCAAAAAAGAAGAATTTTATTTTTTGTTTTCCTGTTAAGATTTCTTCTTGCGGGTCGAGAATGCCAATGACTACGTCGGCACCGACGTCGCCGGCGGCGTTTGCGAAAGGAAACATCATTATGATTGCTGCAATGAGCATGTATAGAAGCCCCCACTGGCTCCCGACATGACCACTGTTTTCCACATATCGACCGGTCTGTGCGGCTCCATAGACCAATAAAAGCGGCCCCGCGTTAGCAATGAGGTTGTTGCGTGCCGCGTTGTATCCGGCAGTTCGTTTATTGGAATAGAGGGTCAGCGAGTTGGTTACCGCGAGGCAAGTTATGAAGAACATCGCCATGTGCAGGTATCCGACATGGCGCAACCAAACTATGAATAGAACATTGCAGACAGTTAACAGCAGAAAGTTGTTTCTAGTTTTCTTAGTTGGGAGGAATCTGTTCATTTTTCTTGCATGTTTTGTTTGCGCGCCCGTTTTCTGACCATCGGCTCCGGTTCCGGCACCGCCTTGAACGCCGCCAACGCCCGATCCAGCAGCGTCGGCAGCAAGGTGCTGCGCTTAGGGTCTTTTTTCACACACTCTTTCAAGCCGGCTTCCGTGCAAACGATATAGCATTCTTCTTGGCTACGGCTGATGGCCGTGTATAGCCACCGCCGGTCTGCCGGGCGGGACGGCAGGATGCCCACGACGACTATTGGTCGCTCCATGCCCTGAATGGCGTGCCCCGTCCGCGCGTGTTTGCGGGACACTTCCCGCTGGTTCAGCTCGACAGCCGAAGCGTTACCGGGGCCAAAAACTAGGATGGTGGCGTCCGCATTGTAACTACGCGAGGTGTACTGGACCACCTCCACCTCTGTGCCGTTAGTCCATCCGTGTTTCATGGCCTTGGTACACGGATTGTCTATGATGAGCTTCTCACCCTGCTTGTAGTTCAGGTCAGAAAAGTCCTGTTCGACGATATAATTTTCAGCATCGGCGATACCTTCGCTGACCTCAGAGGCGGAATAGCGCGTCGGCAGCACGCACAGGGCTTTTAGTTTTTTGCCTAGGGAAATGACTTTCTCGGTAATTTCTTCCCTGTCCTGGCAAATGACGATTTTCAATCCCGGACCTTCAACCGGGATTTCACCCCGACCGACAGCCTGAAAACCACGGACGATGCCTTCGACTTGCGGGTTGTCTAGCCGGCGATTTTCATTGAGTGGTTGCGGCACATAGCCGGGCAATTCCGTCGCATTTTTCCCCGCCCATTCCAGCAAATCTTCCCCGACGCGGCCCGGCCCGACCGGCATGTTCTGTCCCACGCCCAGCGCCAGCAGCACCGTTGATCCGGGCTTCCACCGCATCGCCATCAATCCTGCTGCGTCGCAACTGACCTGCCCAAACTCATCCACGAAGAACAGCTTCCGCTTTATGAAATCCACATTCTCGCGCAGGTCATGCGGGTCAAAATCATATCCGCCGTAAATGGTTTTTATCCGCTGGCTGCCATTCAAGGCGGCGATGCGTTTTTCAAGCAATTCGGCGCTGGCGTTTTGGGCGCTGCCCCCGACCCCTTTGTTGCCGGAGGCGTTAAGCCGCTCTGCCAGCTTCTCCGTTTTGCCCGTTCCCGGCTCGCCATAGAAAAGTTCAATCCGTCCATTCCGCCGGCAATGTTCCACGAACCGCCACGCGAACCGGGCTTCACCCAATAAATTATATTTCCAAGCCACCCGATACCGGTCAGACCCCACGAGATGCGAAACTGGAATCACATACCCTTCCCGCAGCAACCATCCGTGGTATTCGCCGGCCTGCTTCCCGATGATGGCTTCCAGCACTTGCAGCAGCATCGTCGTTTCGTGAAAGGTTTCGCCATTCCACGACAGACACCGGCGGACGATGTCCAGCAGGTCGTCTTTCAAATGATGCTCCGGCTCGTTTTCCTTGCGCTTTGTCAGCTGTCGCCAATCGTCGTGGTTTTTGAAGTGCGGACGTAACGCCCGCTCAATCATTCCCAAGTCATAATCCATTTCCAGTGGATAGGGGTTCATCACGCCTCTTTCAATCCCCGGAAGCAGGCTTTTCCAGAACGCTTCAAAGGTTAATTTAGTTATAGAAACCATTGGATTTGAGGGGTTTATTACGCCAGTACATAGGGTTGTGGGGGGAGGAGAAGAGTGTTCCAGAACGGTCTTGGCGGACCCCTTGGGCGGTTTTGGAGTCTTAGCCGCTGGCTGTCTTGCCGTCAGCCAAGTCGCGGGAACATTGAACACCATGCCTTTCGTTTTTCCTTGGCGGGTTAGCCCAAATTTATCAAACGCCTTTTTGACTGTTTTGCTGTTACGACCGGAAAGTTTTCCGATTTCCGTAATGTGAACCTTGGTTTTGCCGGTTTTGGCGCAGTGACGGATGATGAAGTCCTTGATTTTGTCGGCGGTTTTCCGCGTGACGAAATTATCCCCATCCCCAAACTGTCTATGGCATCGGGCGATGTCGGCTTCCACCCATGACCGGAAGGTTTTGTATTTGGGATGCCCTTGGTTGAGCTGGATGGACTCGGTGTGGGCCTGTTCGAGCAGGCACAGCAACTCTTCAAACTCCGGGCTGGTAAAAACGTGATTGATGGCTGTCGGCAAATCCATGCCCTGACCCCAGCACACTTCCCATGCCCAGCCGGCGTTCAAATATAATTCTTTTCGGGGAAGCCGCTCAAGCCGGGTTCGCCCTTTTTTGGTTTTGGGTTCGATGACGCGACCGACATCCTGGTTGAACGGATTGAACGCCTTCTGCTTGCCGGCGGTGCGCCAGACCTCCTTGACCCACGGCTCTGATTTGCCGACCTCGAACGCCGTCTCCTCGGCAGTCAACATATTCGCCCGGCAGCGGAGAGCCATGCGCCGTTCTCTGACATCGCCGTAGCCAGGCGTCACGGATGCAAACAGGTCGGGCAGCTTGAATTCTTTTTCGACAATTGGCGCGGTGTCCAACGGTTTCACTTCCCTGAAAAAGCTGAATTTGTCGAGAAACCGGGAGGGGCGGTTGCAGTTGACCGAAGGCGACCAATCAATGACGAGCGACCCCTTGTAGCGTCCAACCTGTTTCAATTGCTGGTCAAACCACGCCAAGATGCAGCGGGAGTAACAGTTCAGCGTCCATTCCTTAAAATAAATTCCGCAATGGACGCCATGCGGGGTTGGCCCGGCCCATGCGACGTGTTCTATTTTTTCCAGTGCCTTGATTAGCTCCGACTTTTCAGCATCGCTGACCTTTTCATCCTTGACCCATTTGCCGTCAGGCATCTCGGTCTTTTTTTCCATGTCGATGGTGATGTCATGGCGCTCGCCCGGTTTGGTCGAGTATTCCGAGTACCGATGGTCTTGGGTCAAAATGTCAGGCGGGAAGACACAGTTGATGAAGTAATCATGCAGCTCCCGTTTGCCCGATACTTGGTTGTAAAACTCCAATTCGGCGATGCTTGGCTTCTTGTGACTGGCGACCAGCACCAGACCGCCCGTCAGCTTTTGCAGCTTGAGGATATGGTCATGCGAGCTAAACGGTCTGGACCCACGAATGACTTTCGAGACGCTCATGCGACATCTTTCCTGGGGTTATTCATTTTTGTTGATCGGGGGTATGGTTTCAGAATGGTATAATACAGTAACCTATGAATAATGAACTTGAACTTACGGTTGTCCCGTGCTGTAGCAACTGCCACTGGTGGGAAGCTCACAGCGAAAGCGAACTGGGCACTTGCTGCATGATGTCGGGTGTATTTGAGCATAGTCGCTGTAGTCAGGACCACTTGCCTAAGTCTAAACAGGCGATTTTATTCAGCGAGACATCAAGGGCTACTGTTGAAACTGGACGCGACCACGGCTGTCGTTTGTTCGAGCCGAAAACACAGCCGAATGCACAGCCAGCCGTGGTTGTGCCTTTTGACCCATTCGACCTATGAAAACCACGTTGAACGAACGGCGGAACTTGGCTTTGGCGCTGGCGGAACTGGGGTGCGACTCCATCGCAGAATACGCCCGGCTTCTCGGACTCGACGCCGTCAACCTGGACGACCCCGCCGACCGGAGACTGGTTGAGCAGGCCGCGATAGCCAACGCGAGGGCGCTCGCCGGCTATCTGGATGCCAGCGCCACCAGGTGAAATCGGTTTCTCCCCCTTCCTCTTCCCTTGATGGACGATTGGATCGGCGGGAGTTTCCATATAATCACTCCCCATCTGGTCTTTTCAATGCGGCGGCAACACGCAAATGCGTGGGCGCATTTTCGTTTTGTTTTAGCGCATCCGCCAAACCAGCATCGTAATTTTTTTCCAAATCGTCGAATAACCGGCTTATTAGTTCCGGGTTGGTTGAACGTCCCGCCGCCGCCGTTTTTGCAGCCAGACAATCTGTTTCCCGCGCCATCTTTTCAACGACATCAATGTCCGTGTGTTGGTTTTTGACCGCTTCGCTGCGCACAGCGGCGTTTGAATCGGCAGCCAGCTTTCTGAGAATTGCCGGATTTTTCGACACTTTGGCGACGGACTCCCTTGCCCAAACCTCATCGCTACCGGCAAATTCCTCTAATACAGATTCAGGCAGCCTGCCTGATTTAATCGCGGCAATGGCAATGGGCAGGTTTTTGCACTGGCTCATTCTTAACAAAGTATCTTGGCTCGTGTTTTGGTGGGCAGCGACGGTATTGACAATTAACGTGTCATAATGGTCGTAACATTCGTCCAGCACCTCCGGCGTCGCATCTTTTCGCGAACACAGCTCATATGCGAAATCGCCCCCAAATCTGCGCGCCAACTTTTCCGCCGCCGGGAATGGCACCTGCTGATTTAACATCAGCTCTTCCGAAATCACCCCGTCATCAAGAACGCGACCAGAAAGAATATCTTTGACCATTTCTTCCAGCTTGACCGGATCTTTGGTTTCTCGCGCCGCCCCCAGACAGTTTCTTAAGTCGCCCCTCCATGTCCATTTGGTCGGGGAGGCGACAGTTGCATTGGTGGGGGGTGTTTTCATGGAGGCTCTTTAGAGCTTGATGAGAAGCCGGACGACCTTTGGGACATGGCGATTTTTCAAAATCGCCTCCTTGAGTTCCTCGACTTGTGAAGCTTGGACTTTGGTTTTGGCGGGCCATTTTTCCAATTGGCCGCAAACGGCTTTCAACACCCCCGAATTGGTCAATTTCTTGGTTGCTTCAATCACAACGTCAATGTCATTGTCCGTCGTTGCGACTTTTTCACGAACCGTCGCGTTGAGAATGTTCCTGCCGACCGCCGCCTTTCTAACCGACGGATCAGGGTCGAAAGCGAGCTTGGCGAGTGTTTTAGATTTTTTTGAGCCACATGCCACTGACACTCTGAAAACAGCAACCTTGCTGGTTGCAAAACTTTCAAGGGTTTCCTTTGGCAGGCGTCGGCTGGTGAGCGCCACTGCCACCACATTTAAGTCGGGATTTCGTGTAATCTTTGCGACCGTTTCCGGCATCACATTTTTATGATGGACGATGCTGTTGACGACATATTGACCGGCTTCATCCGCGCACTCATCCAAAAGTTCAGCAGTGGCATCCTTCCTGGAGACGAGTTCAAATAAACACCAGTATTCTCTTGTTCGTTTCCGCAGCAGACATGCTTTTTCGAGGGGTAAATTGAGGTTGCGAATCAAGGTCATGATTATATTTGGGGGCCAATCATAGCCTCTAAAATTCATCCGCCCGTCTAAAATATCGTCAGCCATCCTGATTAGCTGACCGAGGTCGGTTGCAATAGTGGCAGCTTGCTCTGAATGCCTTTCGTTAAGGCCCCAGGTCCAGCCTTTGACAACAAGGGGATTTTTCCCATTTACAATGGCTGCCATAAGCGAGTGCGGCGTTCAGGCTTTTTTAGTGCTTTTCCGCCGGACGGGTTTAGGGGCCGCTTTCTTGCCCCGAGCGCTAGTTGCCGCTACTTTGTTTTGATATGCAATCAACGCCAGCGCCAGTTGCCGGGGGAACATGGCACGGGCAAGAACTTCCTTTGCAAAATCTGCCCCGTAGCATTTGGTAAGCAGCTCGTTCAGCTCGTCAATTGACTTTACCCCCAATAAAGTCCATCCGCTCGCACGACCGGCTATCGACTGGAGCACGCCTTTATTCCTTCGGAATTCTTGTGCGCGGGCGACATCAGCTTTTGTAACTTTATTCCTTTTCCTCTTCAAAGCGGCTCGCTCGCTGGCATTCAGTTGTTTGACCGAAAGACGAGCTTTCGAATTGTTTACCCACACGCTGGCCGCCACATTTAACAATGCTTCACTGGTTTCTGGATTTGGACTATAAACTTTTTCTTTCTCAATGTGAGCCGGGTGCCGCTTGCTTGATCTCCCAAGAAGCGGAGTGGTTGAAAAAAGGTCGAAAGCATCCAGCTCGCTTTCTGCCTGCTGAACGTCTTTCCCTGTGATGACGGTTCCGTCCTTGAATGTAAATTTGGTTTTTGAATTGGAGTGTTTCATAGTTTTAACTTTTTTAACTTGTTGATGTCTTGAGTTTCTTTGACTGCCGACTTGCTGCCTTGAGCGGCTGACCGGCAGGATTTATCAGCTGCTCGTATTCCACCCGGAATGCCTGATACGCTGCCGTTGCCTTTTCATTCCAATCCGCCGGCAGCGGATAGGGGCATTTGGCAATCCGAAAGCAGGCGTCCAAGTGGGCGGTGCTCAACGACCGCACGGACTTTTTAAGGTTGAGGTCCGGCTTACCATCCGAGCACGCCAAAGCCATGTCTATGATCATCGCCGTGTATTGGCTGATGGCATCGTCTGGATTGCAACCGTTGCGCTTTTCATAGACGCCGGGCTTCGTGGCGATTTCTTCGGCAAAATCAGCCAGCGTGTCGGGGTCAATCATTACCAGTCCCCGTTGCGGATGGAGGACGTAATTGCTCCGCCGGGCGTCCCACCACTTCGTCCCCTGTCCCCACAGCGGAACAAGCAATTTCAAAAATAAATCGTCCAAAACCCGCAGGATGTCGCCACGGCTCATTCCATTCTTTATCCGTTTATCCAGCGTCTCGCCTTCGATCCATTCTTGCACGAGGTAAGGCCGCTCCACGCCATACGCATTTTTACAGGTTCCCCAGGCAAAGACTTTTTGAACATGGTCATTCCCAGCCAAACCGGGCAGCTTGGATTGGTAGTTCTGGTAAAACCTATTCAGCCGTCCCCATTCGTTCATGCCCCGTTGGAAATTGAACACCTTCAAACCGACTTTCCCATGCCGGGCATAGCTGTGACGCACTCCGGCATCCACTTCCAAGACGGTCTGCGCAAAACATCCCGGTGGATGCGCCAATGCCCAGCCCGGTTTGATGTCTGACGGATTCACTTTCAACACCGTCACCGCCAGCTCTTCGATGGCTTTGCGCCGACGTCCATTGATTGGCTTTTGCCGTCCGCTCTTCCAGTCGTAACCGTCATAGTGGTCCGTCCAATTCACATATAGGGCAATCTTCTCGTCGGCTGGCTTCGTTTCGATTTTGGTTGGATCTATCCCCAGCAGGTTCAAGCTGATGACCAATCCATGCCCGAACGAATGTTCATCCAGCAGACATTCTGTTGGCGTCATATCCAGCCCCAGCCAGTCGTAACCGTCGTAATCAAAAATCTTCAAATCCCGCGCCGGCTCATCGGCGCTGCCGTTGAAAATCTCCCGCAGCTTGTGAAAGGCCGGAGTTTTCAGAAGATGCTTTTGGTAGAGCGCCGTATAAATCCGTTTGCGGGCTTCGGCGCGGTCGTAAATCACTTCGCCCGCCCAATACCAAAACGCCACCGTTGAGCCTTTGGGGAACCAACGGCGGATGCCCTCTTTGTCCATGTCCGGGTTGGCGGGGCTATAATTCCAATTGCTGTAAGCCTGGTCGCGTTCGCTAAACCAGGTGGCAGATGGAAAATCCTTGCCGTTCTTTTTCGTGATAAACCTGCCCTTCAGGTCTTCCAGCAAACCGGTTTTCTCGTTGAGGACGTGCGAATACACCTTGCTATACTGCCAGGCGACCTCGACGCTAACGGCCTTGATGACCCCGCTCTTTTCCTGATAGCACTCGACATCTGGCCCCATGAGCATCGGCGACAGGCTGGTAAAATTAAATTCCGTCTTCGCTCCGTTGCTGGTGACGTTGGCATAAAATGGACGCCGTTTGGTCGCCCGCCGCCGCTGGTCTATCCATTGGCTAATGTTCGTCCGATATGAAATCTTCCCATCACCGGCTTTCGAGCGGTTTTTGCCGTAAAGCCGCAACCGCTCAAATTTATTTTCAGGCGGCAGCTTGACCGGCTTAACGGACGGTTTTTCCGCCCGCAACTCCATCCACAAGCGCCCCAGCCAGTTTTTCCCGACCCATTGGTCATTGCACTTGGCCATCCCCCAAAAGAAATCATCACCATTCGGATTTGCCGTGCAATCCATCACCAAAACCTTGTCGCCTGTCGCCAGAAGTTTTTCCATCAGATTCGGGTGCTGCTCGATTTTAAGCCGCAGGCATTGGCGCATTTGGGCGACCGCTTTTCCTTCATCCGGTTTCGGCAGCAAGTGCCGTGAACTCATTGCTATTCGCAGGGCATCTTCTGGGTTTGGCTCTTTGGCTAGTTGGGCTTGGATTTCGGGATGACCCTCGAAGCGCAGCCAGTGGAACAATCCTTCCACGGTGAAAACCTGCCCCTTATATTCGACATCATGCTCTGACAGGTTGCTTAACCAGCCATTTTGAACATCCGCCGCCGTGAAGGTAAGCACGTCGAGTTCAGGGATGATGGCTTTGTCCCGCTCCGCCTTTTCCAGCAGCTTGACCAGCTCCGCCTGCCTGCCGCCTTGCGCCAGGCTTTTCAGGTTCGCAACCCAGTCCAGAAAAACATTGAGGTCGGTGGTATAGGATTTTGGGATGTCAAATTCGGCTGGCGCTGGCTTGGGCGACACCGGCTTCAATTTTTCCGCCGCCGCCCGAATCTGCGATGCGGTCAGTGCGTGGTCGGGCGACTTTTTCACGGCTTCCGTCAGCACCTTGATCCGGTCTTTTGGTTTTACCCGGAGCAACTCACGCACTTGGCTTTCCGTCTTGGGCAGCACGACCGTGCCAATTGGCACGGTCTTGAGGTCCGTTTCGAGCCTGTTCACCGCTTCGGCGGAGCGGAGCAACCGACCACCGTAATTTGAGGTGAAGTCGAATTTGTCCTGACAGTAAGCCTCGAAAGTGGTGTGGGTTTTCAGGTAAAGCTTTTCTTCTCGGATGGCCCAGAGCGCAAGCCCGACTTCAACGAATTTATCCCCATGTTCGCGGATGACCGCCTCGTAGCGTTGAAGATTCTTCTCCTCCACGTCGGTCAATTTTTTGAACGGCTTTGCCTGACTGCCGTTTCGCCCGGTTGCCGCCGGTGCAGCGTTGCCGTTCTTGGAAATAATTTCCCCGTTAAATTTAGTCCGCCCCCGGAAGGGCGCAGCAATGGCTTGGCGCGTTTTCATGGGAATCCCGAAAGTCATCCGGTGATAAGCAGGAATAATGCCGTTGTAGCCGAGCAACTTGCATGGCGTTTTCCTTAATGTTTTCCATGTGTCGCCCGGCAGTCGCCCACTTTTTGCCGAATCGCATCGCTAAATTTTGGACACTTTCCGTCTAGCAGCCCGCGTCCGGCACGACTTCGTTTTGCCCGTATCAATTGAGTTCCATGAATCATTTTCCCGCCGGCAACCGTTCCCGCCCGCCGTTGACGGTTGCTTGGTTCCGACAATCCATCCGCTCTTTCCATCCGCCAGCCCCCATGTCCATAGCTGTATTTTGTCCTCCTCTTGTCGCCGATTGCTCGACGCGAACGCACCCCATTCGTCCGGTTTTTCCATTAGCGCGGCTACACGCAATTATGTTTCCGGCTTTTGGATTCCGTGCAGGTTGTCGCTGTTGCTCAATTCGTCTTTCCGCCGCCTCCCGTTTCGCCGTTCCAGTTGCTCCGCGCATCGTTCACGCCATCGTGCCTCTGTCATTCCGATGCTTCTGCTCCGCCGCCTTGCTCTGTGGCACTCCCGGCTATCGCGGCCTGTGTCATCGGGTCGTTTGTTTTGGTCCCTTGTGAAAAACAAAACGCCCCGATAACCGGGGCCACTAGAAAGACAAAAAGTATGAGCAAACAAGCAAACAAACCCGCAACCGAAACCTCCAATGCGCCCGTGCACACCATTCGCGTGAATGGCATCCGCGCCAGCATCTGGAAAAACGAAACCGAAAAGGGCGCGCGTTACAACACCACGTTCGAGCGGTCGTATCGCGACGGCGAGGAATGGAAAAATTCTGACAGCTACGGACGCGAGGACCTTTTGGTTCTGGCGTATGTCGCGAAAGAGGCTTTCCGCTGGATTGTCTCGCAACCCACCAAGTAACCCTCAACAAGCTGGCGGTCGGAAACGGCCGCCAGCCCTTCTTAAAATGATTCTCGCATCACAACTCAAATTCCCGCTAGGGCAAATCGTCATCACGCCGAACGCGCTCGGAAAGCTGGCGTCCGATGAAATTTTGAACGCGCTGGATCGGCACTCCCAAGGAGACTGGGGCGACCTGGACAAGGACGACAAATTGGAAAACGACATCGCCCTGGAAAAGGGCTTTCGCTTGCTGTCGGCTTACACCGGCAACGACGGCATCAAATTCTGGATCATCACAGAAGCGTCGAGGGCGGTCACGACCGTCCTGCTGCCGGAAGATTATTGAACCACGCAACCGCTTCCGCGAACCGGAAGCGGTTTTTCTCTGTTCGCCGCTTGCTAGGGACTTCCCCCGGTTCAAACTTCCGACAGCTCCGCACCCGCGCCAACTCAAAACGCTCGACGACCTCGTGGCCCAAGCCGGCCATGTTTTTGCAGTAAATTAGGTTTTACTTGGACGGCGAATGTCCAACCTTGAGCATATAATCAAGGCATGAATTTGAAAAAATCACCTGCTTTTAAACACCGGCGATTCTCATTTGAGCTTCCGAAAACATCAGTCCCCGCTATATGCTCTGCGCAGATGCCAAACCGCAAGAAAAGTCTGATTGCAAAAAAAACACCGCCTGCATCGTCTTTATGCGAGGAAACGACGCCGTATCGGGTTAACGGTAGCGTCACGCCACATGCTTACCGGTTTATTGACCTCTTTTGCGGCATCGGCGGCTTTCGGTTTGCCTTTGAGAAAGCCGGCGGCAAATGCGTCTTTTCATCGGATTGGAACAAATATTCCCGCCAGACCTATGCCGAGAATTTTGGCGAGGAACCGCATGGCGACATCCATTCCATCGCCGTGGCCGATATACCGCAGCATGATGTTTTATGCGCCGGATTTCCGTGCCAGCCGTTCAGCATTGCGGGCGTCTCCAAAAAATTGAGCTTGGGCCGCGCCCACGGCTTTGACGACAAGGAACAGGGCAACCTCTTCTTCACGCTCGCGGAAATCATCAATGTCCATCGGCCTGCCGCGTTTGTGCTGGAGAACGTGAAGAACCTCACCAGCCATGACAAGGGCAACACGTTTCGCGTCATCCGGGACACGCTCACCAATGCCTTGGGTTATACGCTTTACACCAAGGTGATTGATGCCAGGAGCGTCGTGCCACAGCACCGCGAACGCATCTTCCTCGTGGGCTTCAAGGAAGCCCGTCATTTTGATTTTCCAGTATATCCGGCCGAGGGGCCGAAACTTGAATCCATTCTCGACGCCAATGTGCCAGACAAATACACGCTCACGGATCATCTTTGGAAATATCTTCAAGATTACGCCGCAAAGCATAAGGCAGCCGGTAACGGTTTTGGTTTCGGTCTGGTGACGGGCAAGGATGTTTCCCGGACATTGAGCGCCCGTTACTACAAAGATGGTTCTGAAATCCTGATCTCGCAGGGGCCGCGAAAAAACCCTCGCCGACTGACACCCCGCGAGTGTGCCCGGCTCATGGGCTACCCGAAGGATTTCAAAATTCCAGTGTCCGACATGCAGGCTTACAAACAATTCGGCAACTCGGTTGTCGTTCCTGTCGTTGAGCGTATCGCGCAGGCAGTGGTCGAGACATTGCAGCGACCAGTCAACTTCCGCCCCGATTTGGTCCTCTATGATCGCAAATCTCAAAAACAAATCCCTTCCGCGACAGTAAATGAGCGGCTAGTGAAATACACAATCCCCACAAAAAGGAAAAAATCATGAGCGAACAACTGTTGGAATTGCTACCCGACCCGGTTCGGATGGTCGAGGGCCTGAGAGACACCGGTTATTTATTCAATACAGCGGTCGCCGATGTCGTTGACAATTCTGTCGCCGCCGACGCAAGCGTCATAGATATTTTCATCGGCATGGATTTCAGGGGCCGGGTCACGCTGGCGATATTTGACGACGGCATTGGCATGGACAGGGACGCCTTGGTGAACGCCATGAAATACGGATCGAAACCGCGCCCGTCGCCTTCGAGTCTGGGCAAATTCGGTCTTGGCCTGAAAACCGCCTCGACGGCATTTTGCCGCTGCCTTTCCGTCATATCACGCGCCGATGGAAAGGCTCCGCTGCTTCGGGCCACTTGGGATTTGGAACGCGTCAAAAAAGCAAATAGATGGGAACTCGTTCTGGACGAGGCCGCCCCGCAACAGGTGAAGGATTTTGAAAAAATCATCGGCCCCAAACCCGGCACGATGGTGGTCTGGGAAAATGTTGACCGCTTGATAAGAGCCACGACGGATGCAAACAAAGCGCCGGCAAAAAAAGCCCTGGCGAAAGCCATTGAGGGATTGCGTGACCATCTTTCCACCGTCTATCAGCGTTTTCTGGATGGCAGCGACACTCGGGCGCGGAATCTTAAACTCCGGCTCAATGGCGAAGAAATTGTGGCGTGGGATCCATTTTGCGTGGACGAATCAGAACTTGTGGCCGAAGAGACGGCAAAAGTTGAATTGACCGGAGGTGTCGAAGCATCGTTCACAATGAAGGCGTATGTGCTGCCTCGCAAGGAGGAGTTTTCCACGCCGGAAGCCGCCAAGCGGGCGCAGATCAGCAACCCAAGACAGGGCATTTACATTTACCGCGAACAGCGGTTGATTCATGGCCCGGACTGGCTGGGCATGTTTTCAAAGGAACCTCACTTCAGTTTATTGCGCGTCGAATTTTCCTTCGACCACAAGCTGGACGAGGCATTTCAAATCGACATCAAGAAGTCGCAGATCATCCTGAATGAAACGCTGTATGACTTTGTCTTGGATTTCCTGACGCCGCCCCGCCGTGCGGCGGAAGAAGCGTATCGCAAGGGCACTCACGCCAAGACCACTGTCATCGCCAAGTCCGCGCACGACAGCTCCAATCGCAATATCAGCGGCAAGGAAGACCAGATTTCAAAGCCGGCCATCCAGTCAATCGATGCGGCGAAAAACGAGGCGGAACTGGTCAACAAACAGGGTCCGGTCCGGTTGAAGCTGAAAATCTCGTCACCGGCAAAACCGACCGAGGTTCACATCCAACCCGTCCCAAGCATCAATGACGGACTGCTTTGGGAGCCGTGCATCATCGACAAACATTACGGCGTTCAGATAAATACGTCCCACCCCTACTACCACAAGGTTTATCTGCCGAACTTGGCGCAGGGCGTGACGATTCAAGGCATGGACGCGCTTTTATGGGGGCTTTCAGTTGCAGAGCTGAATTGTGTCAGCGACTCGACGAAAAACACGTTCACCGAACTTCGGTATGAGGTTTCCCGCAACCTGCGGAAGCTCGTCGAGGACTTGCCGGAGCCGGACACTGAAAAATGAACAGCGAGACCGTCAAATTTGTGGTTCACCAGGTTGCCGACCGCATCGGTCTGGCAATAAATGCCCGATTGGTAAAATCCAATGACGGGCAGGCTTGCGAATGTGTGCCGGCGGACGGTCATCCCAATGAATCATTCGCCATTCGTTTGAATCTTAACTGGCGCAGCGCCGAGGCCGTCTTTGTGCCGGGCCAGTTTTCGGGGGCCCTTATCCAGCAAATGGGAAATGCTACCGTTGATGGCCGTCAGATTTTTGCTTCGTTCGCAAGGGGATTTGAATTGAAGCGCATCCGCGTCCAGATGCGGATCAACGGCGCTGACGTCAAGCCGGCGGACCCGGCGGGCTGGCCGGGCGCATGGCATCGCCTTGAACTTTCTCTGCGCACGCCGCCCCTTGTCATTGAACAACAGGATGAAGCTCTCAGTGAAAAAATGGTTCTTGAGCTTGTCGTTCCCTTCTTCGGCATGATGGCGGCGCTCATCGGTGTTGAAGAAAACGAACCGGAGACGACCGGCGAAACCGAGGGCCGCGCCATCCAGACAAACGGCGTGCGCTACGAGCGCAAAAAAATAAACCGCGAAGCCTGCATCCAGTTGAAGGGATCGCGCTGTCATGCTTGCGGCTTTGATTTCGCCGAAACCTACGGGCCGCTCGGCATCGGCTACATCGAAATTCATCACGTTAAACCCATTGCCACCTTGGGTGCTGATTATCGGTTGAACATCGAAACCGATTTGGTTCCGCTCTGTGGAAACTGCCACGCGATGGCGCATCGCGAGAATCCACCCGTTCCCGTTGAAAAATTGAAGTCGCTGGTGGACAAGCGGCGGAAAGCAGCGGCCACGCTTCAATAACCCGCCATGCCTGTTAAACTGGTCAATTCAGCCGTCCTTGAGGTTTTCAATGGTCAGACCAGTATTTTACCCACGGCTGAAGAAATCTACGCCGCCGTTTATGAAGGCGCGGCCAGTGTGCGCGGCATTCCCGTCAGCCAGCAGGAGTTTCTATCAACGGGCTTGGAATTTTCCCGCGAAGCCGCCGACCCGCTCGTCGTTCTGGAAAGCAGCGCGCATCCGGGCGCACCGGAAATCAATTGCCGGCTGGTCGCACGGCAGCAGACCTTTGAGGCGGAGGTTCCGAACCACAACGGGGCATTGCTCGACTACGCGGTAGGCGGAGGACGGTGGGTGCCGCTGCTCGCCGGCACGCTTGAAGATGCCAAGAGATTTTTAGCCGATGCCGGATTGGCGCATTTTGGGCCGCTGACGCTCGCCCAATACATGAAGCTGCTCCGCTTGGCGAACCCGTCATTGACGGTGACGGACAGGACAGCGAATGCCCTCCAAGCGTCTTCCGTTGCGCCCCAGCTTTCCGGTGAACCTCCAGCTTCGTTTACCGGCAGCCTTTATCCCTACCAGCTCGACGGCTATCGCTGGCTTTCATTCATGAATCGGGCCGGGCTTGGCTGCATCATCGCGGATGAAATGGGGCTTGGTAAAACGGTTCAGGTGATTTGCCTCATCCTTGAGGAGGTACAGGCCGGACGCCACCCGAACCTTGTTGTCGCCCCGGCGACACTGCTTGAAAACTGGCGGCGCGAGCTTACGCGGTTCGGCCCCGGCCTCAATGTCTTGATTCACGCCGGGAGCAGGAGGACAGGCCTTGCCGACCAACTCCGACCCTACGACGTGGTTATCGCGTCATTCGAAACCGCTGTCGCGGACGTTTCACTTTTCAGAAATGTCCGCTGGAATCTCCTCATCCTCGATGAAGCGCAGGGCATAAAAAATCCGGGTGCCAAACGCTCGATACAGTTGAAGACGATACCCCGCAAGATCGCCATTGCCGTCACCGGCACGCCGGTGGAGAACCGGCTTAAAGACCTTTGGTCTATCACGGACTTTGCCGTTCCATCACTGTTGGGAAAACTTTCCGAATTTGAAAAACGGCATCCCGATACAATTGACGGCGCCGCCCTGCTGGAGCCGGTCATTTCCCCGATCATACTCCGTCGCCGGGTTGCCGAAGTGGCGAAGGACCTGCCCGAGCGCATTGATATTCCCCAGCCGCTGGAACTCGATGACGAATCAGCCGAAGCCTACGAAGAAATCCGCGCAGCGGCAGCAGCCGAAAATTCAGGTGCCGCCACCATCGCCGCACTCACCAAGTTGCGGATGTTTTGCACCCATCCGTGGATTGCCGACCGGATGCGTGAGGTGCCGGACGCGGCCCATTGCTCGGTGAAATTCAGCCGCCTGCTGGAAATTCTTGAGGAAATCATTTCCGAGGGTGGCAAAGCCCTCATCTTCACGTCCTACCAGCAGAGCATTGACCTGCTGGTTTCGGAAATCGCTTCGCGGACTGGAATACCAGCCGATTTCATTGACGGGCGCGTGCCGGTGCCGGAGCGCCAAGCAAAGGTTGATGCTTTTTCTGCCCTGCCAAAATCCGCCGTGCTCGTGCTCAATCCAAAGGCCGCCGGGGTGGGGCTCAACATCACCGCCGCAAATCATGTTATCCACTACAATCTCGAATGGAATCCGGCGGTCGAGGATCAGGCGTCGGCGCGAGCGCATCGGCGGGGACAGACGCGCCCCGTCACGGTGCATCGGTTTTTTTACATCAACACGGTCGAAGACGTGATTGACGACCGAATGCAACGCAAACGCGAACTGGCGACCGCCGCCATTGTTGGCACGGACGGACGCGACCAGGAAATGGATGACATCTTGCGGGCTTTAAGAATTTCCCCGGCACCGGGACACCAGAAATAAATCACATCTCATGGCTACCAATGCGATTGAAAAAACGTTAAGTAAAAACGACACTGGGGAAACCGGCGGGCATCAGGCTGGAATTCTTGTCCCCAAAGACCCGGAAATTCTCGGATTCTTTCCGCAGCTCGAAGCGACCATCAAAAACCCCCGTGTGCCGCTCGATTTGCTGGATGATACCGGCCGGGAATGGACATTCATGTTCATCTATTACAACGGCAAATTTTTTGGCGGCACTCGCAATGAATACCGCGTCACCGGAATGACCGCATATCTCCGGGAATTTAATTTGAAGGCGGGGGATAAAGTAATTCTGCGCCGGGAATCTCCACGGACTTTGCGCATCACCTTCAAGCGGGCAGGCGATCACCAAGGGGTGTTGAAACTTTCCTCGTCGTGGAAGGTGATAGATGCTGAATTTTGATGCCGGAAATTTTCTAATTTCGCCCTGGTCAAACTCAATCAGCCTGGTAGCCTGGATTCATGAAAAGCCACATTTACATTCCTGAATCCAAAAGAAATGCCGCCGAAAATCTCCGGCGTTCGCTCGCTCATCCGTTGCCACAACTGCCAAAAACGGATTTCGTCCGCGCATGGTCGTCTATCGCCTACCTGTTTCCCGGCCTGCATCCCGATGGCTTTGAAGATGCCGACAGCGGTTGGCCGCGCGTCCTGCGGCGATTTGCCGCCGAAGCATGGCGGCGCGCGGAAGCTGGCGAACTCGAAGACGCGGAACTTTATCCGGCCGACGCTCAATGGTCCGGCCTGTATGACCAGATAACAGTTCCCACAACCGAGGAAAGCCAGCGGCGGCGTGAGCTGGCCGTGCTTTCGATGAATTGCGCCCATGCCTGACGTATTTACCAAGGCAAAACGGTCCGCCGTCATGTCCAGGATTCGCGGAAGCGGCAACAAGGACACCGAACTGGCCCTGATTAAACTGCTACGCCGCCACGGTGTCACCGGCTGGCGGCGGAATCAAAAAGTTTTCGGCAAACCGGATTTTCTTTTTAGGCGGAATCGGCTGGCACTCTTTGTGGACGGCTGTTTCTGGCACGGTTGCCCGAAGCATTGCAAAATGCCCACTGGCAATCGTGCATTCTGGAAAAAGAAATTTGCCACGAACAAGGCCCGTGACCGTCGCGTAAACCGCGAGTTGCGCCGACTCGGCTGGCGGGTTGTCCGGATTTGGGAACACGACCTCGCGAAGCGGGGCGATGCCTGCGCACGCCGGATTGCCGGCTCGCTGCTCAGTCGGCTACCTCGATAAAATCCATCCAACCTCTGTCCGAAAAAGCGATGTGGCTGGTGTCAGCACGGTCGTCGAACTGCACCGTCATCCCTTGTTTATCAACGGTCAGCACTTTTGCCAGCACCTCCTTGTGACCGGGCCGACCGTCGTTATAAATAATCCGCCCGCCTTGCTTGATCTGGTCAATGGTGCTATTGGGTTTCATATTGTAATCTCATGAGTTAATCCAGTTGTTTTCCGCCGACCAGTTCCGCCTCTTTTTGAAGCTGCTCGACGACAGCAACGACAACCTTTTCAATTTCCTCCATCCAAATTTCAGAGGCCCGGTCACTACGGGATTCCGGCACGGGTATTTGCGACTGGAAGATGCTCCGAACATTGTGTCGGCGGGTTACTGTCGTCCCCTTGCCGCGCAACCCATAGGCGGTTTGCCAGTCCGCCAACGGCAATCTGCGAAGACGGGTTTCGGCAATGCCGGCGAGTGGCTCGGTGATCCGCTTTTTCAGTCCATCCAAGATGTCCAGTTTTGCCTCATCGGAAACCGGCTTGCCACCCCATTCAATCGGGTTGTCCAAAAACTTGGTAAGGACGTTCCGCAGGTTGGCCGTCAGTTGGTCAATCGGGCGAAGCCAATAACCATCACGCAACCAGCCTTCGGCGTAACGATGCGACAAGGCTTTCAAGCTCTGCCATGGCACAGCGGTTTCGCCATCTACATACTTGAAACCCAGCTTGGCTTCCCAGCTCTCGATGAAAGCTAGGCTCGCTTCACGCACCGCCAGACCGAGGCTACGCATACTATATTTGGGATAACCCGGAAGGCGCAGGTCAGGTTCTTTGCGGGCGGCTAGACAAACCGTGAACTCCATGAGTTGCTGGCCGAGACGTTTTTCAAATTTTTTGATCTGCGCCTCGTCTTTGGTCGGGAACTTGCCGTCCAAATGCGCAAAGTAAAAAGTGTTCGTCTGTAGTTGCGTTTCCAGATGGCGCGCAGCATCCCGGCTTAACGTCTTGGCGATCTGGTTATCCAGCACGTTGCGCACGCCGCCGAACACTTTGTCTTTTTTGGCTTTTCCATCGCGCAAATCCTCGCCGCTCGCGTGGTCCATGTGGGTGAACGCCAGCGCAAAACTTTTCGTGTAGCCAGTGCTCGCCACCGCTTCAAAGGCTTTGGCCGCAGCGGGCGAACTCAGCGCGTTTTTGGCCGACTCCACCAGCACGATGGAATCCACCGTCTTGAACAGTTCGGTAAGTTCCGCCGGCACGTCCGCGTTCGCCCGGCCGTGCAACAAACCTTCGGTGTCAATAAAGACATGGTCGTAGTGCTCCGTCGCCCACTCCGGCCGGAACGGACCATGCACCCGCACGCCGTTGACCAATGGCGTCAATAATGTTCCCCATTGCGGCTTGGAGTTGCCTGTGAACTTGCGGAGAATTTGGAAAAAATTCTTTTTGTCGCTCGCGGCTGCCGATCCTTTCCAAGCCAGCGGCCAGCGCGTGGATGTCTTGGTGAACTTGCCTTCGGTGACTTCATCAAAGCGGGCGCTGATTTCCGCCATCACTTCGGCAACCATGTCGAGAAAAGCGTCTGATTGCTCCGCCGCTTCTTGGATTTCATCCAGCGCGTAATCCAGATCGTCACCAATCAAATCGTCGAGCTTGCCCAGGAAAGGTTCGACCGAGGCGCGCGCGTCATCAGCAACCCGGCGAATTTGCTTTAACAGTTTTTCCAAAAATGCCCGTTGCGCTTGCTGGTCGCTGGTGGTTCCATCTGTGTCATCTTCTTCGCTGTCGGCCATGACGACAAACTCGTCGTCCGATTCTTCATCATCCCAATCACCCAGGATGTATTTCAGACGAAACCGCATGTCGCTTTGCTCCAGCAGTTCCGCCATCACGCGGCCATCTTTTTCACCCTTCACGGCTTTCAGCACTGCCGCCGACAAGGACTCGACAACTTCCTGCTGGGCCTGATGCTGCGAAATAAATGTCACTGCCGCCGTGTAGTCCACGCCGCCGGTGATAATTTCTAATTGGCAGGTTGTCGTGCGGTTGATCGAGGTAGCAGGAAATCTATCTGACGCTGAACCAATCAAGCGCCGCAGTAGGGTGCTTTTGCCCGAGCCGGTGATTCCCATGAGAAGATTTTGAGTGTGACCTGCTGGAAAAGGCAACATCAAGTCCCGCTGTTCACGGTGGTTGGTAGCGGGTGACTCCATCCCCGCGTAAAATATTTCGATTATTCGCTCGTCTATTCCCTGACGCCGCGCTTCCGCTTCGCTGGCGAGGGCATGAAGTTCCGGCGTTGAAAGCAGTTTGTTCAAATCAGCGACCAACTTGTCCGCCTCCGCCTCGTTGTCAGTCCCTAAACCTTTGCAGACTTGTTTGCCGGGTTTGCCCCGTTCCTGTTTGCGAGGGTGCCGAAAGGCGACGCTGTAGAAGTTCCGACCGTCATTTTTGATTTTACGCGCTGTGTATTCGTGTTGTTTCATAAGTATCACAGAGTATTGCAGCACATAACCGCGCTGTCAATATTTATATGGGATACTTTGCGATACTATTGTTTGCGAGCATTTGGCCTCTTTTAGGGCTTTTACCCGTCTCCCCACCACTGCCGTTCAAACATATCCCTCTGAATGCGCACCGGCTCAATACAGCGGGGGTCATCTGACTTCGGACTGTTCACCAGATTGCTGACCGGGTAAATCTTAAGTGGGCCTTCAATCGGCCGATCCATCGCCAGCTTGTGGCTTTCAGATTGCGGGTCGTTACCCTTCAACCACCAATCCGACTGCCCGGCGGTGAACATCACCGGCATCCGGTCATGTAGTGGTGCAATGGCTTCATTTGCCGCCCGCGTGATAATGGTGAATGAATCGATCGTTTCGCTGGGCGGGGCTTCATCCAAATCCGTGTCGGCATTTTCCCGCGATGGCGGCTTCACCCATCTGTCCCACAGACCGGCAAAGAAAAATGGCTCGCCGCTTTTCAGCATCACCCGGAAAGGTTGACGTTTCCCCTCGCGTTCCTGCCACTCGAAAAAGCTGTCGGCAGGAATCAGGCAGCGTCTTTTCTTGAACGCCTCTCGAAACGCATTCCGGCTTTCCAGTGTTTCTGACCGCGCATTGATGTGCGCATTACCGACGCTTTCATCTTTCGCCCAGGACGGTATCAAACCCCAACGCATCATTTTCGCCGCCGGCTGACTCCGTTCGTTGTAAATCACCGGCGCAAGTTGCGTTGGCGCGATGTTGTAGCGGGGCGTGAGAATCGGCACCCGCGCCATGATGACGCCGACCAGCCGGATCAACTCGGTAAAATCTTTTGCCGCTGTGTATCGTCCGCACATCCTGCCACCATAGCACATTACATGGACAATTCCTGTCCAACCTAAAATTCAAATTCCATTGCTGGCCAGCGGCCATTTCGCTACCGTCGCGCTCGGAATGTTTCAAGCAGAGCTAAACGGCAAACTGCCATCATCTGCCAGCGACCGGGAGGATGTCCTCACGTCCAACGTATTCTCGTTCCTTAAATACAGTCACCGCGCAACCTACCTGCGCAAATTTTTTCGCTTGGCGGGTCTCAATATCAAGGCCAGCGAGCTTCGGAGGGTCAAATTTGAATTCTGGCCCAACTATGATGATGGCACCCAGCCCGATGTAATCATCGAGACGGACGACCGCTATTTACTCGTTGAAGCCAAATATTTTTCTGACGTTGCCGAGGAAGACGGCAATCCCGCCGGCCAGCTCATTCGGGAATTTGAAACTGGAGCGATGGAGGCGCGCAACCGCGCAAAGTCTTTCCACCTTTTGCTTTTGACGGACGATGCCACGCGACCGTCGCGGCTTCTCGCGCAGATGCCAGCCAACTTTCAGAAAAAAACATCGTGGACAAATTGGCAGGCCATCGCCCAGATGATTTCTTTGGTTATTGAGAGTTTGGGCACTCTTGCGCCTGACTACGAATTTGCCAGCGACCTTTACGAGCTTTTGGACTGCAAACACCTCCGTGGCTTCAAAACATTCGCCCAGGTCAAAAGCATTCCATTTCATTCCAAAAACTCACAGATATTTTTCGCCGCCCAAACCGCAAGTTTCCGGGGGGCGTTTATTGGCTTTGAGCCGACACTTTCCATTCTGGCAGCCGTGCCGGAACCAACACCGGTTTTATTTTTTTCAATCGGCAACAGATACGGTCTTCCCACAATTTCACGCCCCCTATTTAGAAACCACATTTTTTTAACCGAAACACAATATGAGCAAACAACTTGAAACAAGCTGGCGCAACGCGTTTGAATACGTCCAAAAATTCTATTTGGAGACATCATATCTGATCAAGGAGGTGGAGGGGCATCTGGAAAAGGAGCCCGAGAAATTTGTGCTGTGTCAGGGCAACGGTTATACCGTCACCTCCTATACTTCGGCCGGTTTGGATCCACGGCAGGTAGCGTGTTGGATTCCAGCAACGATTGCGGTGGCCTTCGTTCCAGAGAAACAAACAAAAATATCAAAGGGGTTTACCGAAACCCCATTCAACAAATCGCTTCGCGTTCTGATTATGCATGTCGAAGTGTATTGGAGCGAAATGGAACGGCCGACCATCTACTGCGGCCTCATGGAAAAGATAAAATGTAAACACCGGGACTGGAAAAAATTTGAGAAGTTGATGTTTGAGTTCGCATATAACCCGGATGATATTTTGGCCAAGCTACCCAAAATTGATTACGAGGATAGGCATTGCAGCTTTGTCGGTCAGGTCAAAGCCGTGCCATTGTTATCGATCGGTTCCGCGCAGGACGTAAAAGATAAACTGGTTAATCCCATGCTAAAACTTTACCGAAGGTAGTATCAACATCCGACGCACATGGCTGTTAATCGAAAAGTGATTGTTGCACCGGCTTCGCCGGACCGTTCGCGCCCCACAGCTTCGTAATCATTTCCCGTTGCGGCGTAAATGGACATTTCGCCTTCGGTTGTTTTTGCGATTCGTCAATGTGCCGGAGCGCGAATTGCGCCCCCGTCATCAATACCATTTTGCCAAGTTGCTCATTCAGTTTTTGCGCCACGTCATCCACCGCGCCCCACCGTTCTTCATGCGTCCGTCCCCACAATGTCGGATGCGTGTCCAGCGGTTCCAGATTATACATCGCAATCCGAATCTGCCGCACCGGCAACCGCTGCCCGGCCATGATGCCCCGGAACATTTGCTCCATGACCTCGTTGATGACCGAGTTCAGAAATTGCGGATGCTTGAACCGGTGGCTCGTGCCGACTTCCGTAAAATTCGTGAACCGGACGGCCACGCTGAATTCCCGTGCCTGCATCTTTTCCCGGCGCAATTGTCCCGTCAACCGCGTGGACTCGCTCAACATGAAAGTCAACGCCGCTTCGTAGTCGTGTTCATCTTGCGGGAGCGTCGTGCTGCTGGAAATCGTCGTGCGGTCTTTGATTTCCAAAACCAGCGGCTCATTCCATTGCCCGTTTGAGAACAGCCAGAGCTGCTGCCCCCAAATGCCGAATTTCTGCTTGAGCAGCATGGACGGCAGTTTCGCCACATGGCCGAAGGTGAGCGCCCCCAATGCCGCCAGCGACCGTTGCCGGTTTTTCGCAATGCCGGAAAGTTCCTGCACCGGACGGTCTTTCAAAAAATCTTTTTCACCGCCGGGCGGCACTTCAATAAAACCGACACCTTTGGCGGCGTCGGTCGCGAGCTTGGCGAGCTTGGCCGAATTGGCCAGTCCCGCCGTGACCGGGAGACGTGTCTCTTTCTTTATGCGTTGCCGGATGCCCTGGACGTAATCCGTTGGCGTGGTATTGCGCCACATGTGGGTGTCCATCGTCGAGAAATCCAGAAACCCCTCATCAATGGAATACGGCACGAGCGTTGGCGCGTATTCCTCCAGAATCTTGAACATCTGGCGAGACAGCTCCCGGTAGGCGTCGTAATGCGGGCGGCACAACACTCCATTCGGGCAAAGCCGCTTGGCCTCGAAACAGGCCGTGCCCGTCTTGATGCCATATTTCTTCGCCAGCCGGTTGGCCGCAATCACGATGCCGTCGCCACGCCGACCGCCGCCCACCCACACCGGACGCCCTTCCAGCTTCGGATCGAGCGCGATTTCGCAACTGGCGAAGAACGAATCTCCGTCAATGTGCAAAATGCGGTTGTTGCGGGCAGTCATCGGCAGCAGACACGCTACCCCATCGCCCGCTGGCGTCCATTCCGAGTTGTTCACAGACAGAGTTTCGCAGGTTCAGTTGGACATTTGCTGTCCCACTGAAATATTTCACCCAGCCACACCCACTCGCAGCCAGTGCAGGAACCTTCACGCAAAGTCCAACCGTTATATGAATTTCAGGATGTTTGGGGGGGTTACTGCGGTGGCTGCGGGTGGCTGCGAATGTCGTAAGTTTTTTTATTCAATGCCTCGTTCGGCTCGCAATTTAAGTCCGGTCCGGTCAACCGCCGAGATTTGTATCTGGAGCATCCAGCCAATTTCGCGCCATAATCAGTCATGAGCCAGACCGAATCATTTCGGGCCAAACGCGAGGCGCTGGTGCTCCGCTTGCGAGATAAGGAGAACCTGACCTTCCAGCAAATCGGCGACCGGTTCGACCGCTCCGCTTGCCGGGCTGCGCAGATTTATCAGTCCGCCCGCCGTAAAATTCAATTCCCGCCCAATGGCCTGTCCAACCGGCTCAATCATCTTCTGGCCAAAGCCGGATTTACCGTCGAGAAGCAAGCCATCGCCAGTGCCCTGCGCGCCGGCAAATTTTATCCCCAATGTTATCCGCCCACCTACGGTATCTATGCACACCTGGAACTTTGCCAGTGGGCGGGAGTTGATCCAGCGTCCGTGCCAAATCCAACCTGTTATTATGAATCGTTTCCAGACAATGGTCTTTCCTACCGGACGAACAACATCTTGAAATACGCCGGCATCCCCGCCACGAAAGCCACCGTCCTTGAATCCCTCAAAAATGGCAGCCTGACGCCGACCAAACGCCCCATCGGCTACGGCAAGGCGACACACGACGAACTTTGCCGCTGGGTTGGAGTGACACCGCACCTATTCCGCAACCGTAAAAATGCGGGCAGTTAATAGCATCCGCCCGCACTTTCCCCTTTCGCAGAAACTTCCCCGCATCAATTCCCCCGTGCCGGACTCCGCCTTGAAACGGTGAAGATTCTGCTCGCCCATCGGCGCTCACTTGTGAAGTTATTTTCGCACCGTTGCGCAGGCTCCACTTTGGCTTCATAACTCCACAAGAGAGCGACCCGCACCGGAAATGGGCGCGAGGCTTCGCCCGCCCGAGCCAAAGCAATAGGGCGCGATGCTCCGCATATCGCCCAGGACAGAGCAATATGCCGCGAGGCTTCGCCCGGCCAGGACATCGGCAATAGCGGGGCGGTGACTTCCGCCCCGAACCCCACCCGCCAGAGGTGTCTGGACTCGCCGACTTTCTCTAAACGCCGGTTTTCAGGCCCGGTTCCGTCCGCCTCTCTTCGCTTCTATCGCCCTCACCAGGCCGCTCGCGCAGGGGGACGGGCGCGGTGCCCTCCGAGGATTCCTCCCGCTGTCCGCCCTGCTTCGCGGCCTTACTCGGTGAAGGGCGATAGAACCGAATACGAAAAACAGCCGGACAGCAGAAAAAAAAAGGCCATGAAAACTCTCCTCGAAAGTCTCTCCAAAACAAATTCAGGGCTCCTGACCCGATCCGAAAAACAGGGGACAGGGCAAGCCCACAAATACATCGTCATCATCTTCGATGGACGCGAACAGGTGATTTCCTTTCCGCATCATGTGCAGCACTCCGAAGTTTTTCATTACACCAAGCGCGAATGTCCCCACGTTGCGCTGGTCAGTGCCGGATTTTTTATTGCTGACGGTGACGCGCTCTGGTCTGGCGGACGCAGCGAATCGCTTGAACTCGACTCCCGCCCGCAGGACGCCGACTTGCTGAAATCTTTTCTCACCAGCCCCGACCGCAACCTTTGGGATTTGACGTTGCTTGGAGGTGCCCAATGAAACCGGACACCAACACCCCGAACTTGCCCGGCATTGAAAGCCTTGTGCAGCCGTTCAAATTCCCTGCCACGCCCTACGAATACAAGGTGACACCGTTGCGGGAATGTCCCACGCCCGCCGCGATGATGGAATGTGACACACCCGACAAAGTCGCGGCCTATTGGAAACTTCACATTGCCACAAACCCTTACTTCGACAACGAGAGGGAATGCTTGGCGGTGATACTTTTGAACACCCGCCGCCGTGCGAAGGGACATCAGATTTGTTCTATCGGCACGCTGGACACCCTGCTTGTCAGCCCGACCGCAGTTTTCCGGCTGGCCATCGTCACCAGTGCCGCCGCCATCGTGGTAGCGCACAACCATCCCAGCGGCGACCCGACCCCCAGCGAAGCCGATATAAAAGTTACACGGGATTTAATCCGCGCCGGCCAGCTCCTCAAAATTGAAGTCCTCGACCACCTCGTCATCGGCAACCCCAATTTTTTCAGCCTGAAAGCCAATGGCTACTTCTACCAATAATTTTATGAAACATTCCAAACGCTTTTCCTTTGACCCGAACCAAGCCGAATTTGTCGGCGTCATCTGGCTCACTGCCGACACGCACCCCCACCGCCTACGCGCTGGCGATGTCATCCGCTACGACGGCAAACTTGCCCGAATCGTTCGGGTGAATGATTGCTCCGCCGTGGTTTTGATGAATCAGCCGCCGCGCCGGTTTGAAACCCGGTTTCGCGGGCCGGTGCAATTCCAGCCGCCGCCCAAGTCCTTCCGAATCTCCCCCCAATCCGAATGCGAAATCCTTAACCGCAAATGCAAATGAAAACCATCACTGCCAAACCCATCGGCGCGCAATGGCGCGGCATTTTCTTGGACGGGCCCCAGTCCGATGTTGACGACGAAGGGGAGGAAATTCCCGTCTGGGTCGTTTATGTCGGCAACGACGACGGCGACCCCATCGGCACGGTCTATCGCCTCCACCACTACAAATCCGCCGAGCTCCTGGCCTACCGCATGGCCGAAGACCGGAATCTTGAACTCATCCATGAAGCCATGCCCGATTGATTTATGAAAACACAGAACACCAACACAACAAACACCATGAAAACGACACAAGCCATTTTTGCCAGCTTGATTTATCGCACCAAGCGCGGTGCCATCACCGGTAGCCACTCCACATTCAACTGCGTTTCACCGGCGCACGACTGGCAACCGAGCTGGTTTGCCGGCGACGTTTGGATCTGCGACGCAGTCGGAAACATTGACCCCGGCAGCAACATTTCGCCGGTGCCCATCCGCCGTGAGGCCATCGGCATCCTCATCGGCAGGATGCCAGATTGAACGACACGCCGCCCGCGAACCTCTGCCGGAACGCGGGCTTTCGGGCTTCGCGCCAGCCCGAACCCGGCGCGAAAGGCCAACGGCCTCTCGACTCCGCCAGATGTTCCCCGTCGCGCAAGACTTGTCAGCCTTCCGGGCTTCGCCTCGTAAGCAGCCAAGACTTGCGCTCGCCCAGGGACGCTCCCTTGGGAAGTTTCCTTTCGCCGCCGCTTCTCTCCGGTTTTGGGCTGCCCGCTGACCCGCGCTCCCAACCCCAGACGCCAGGATGCCCTTTCTTGCATATAAGTACCTACAAACGGCGCGTCTTTCCTGTCGTCCGCTATCCCGACACTCACCACGACCCGCGCGGGCGGCCAGCCCAACCCCTTTGTTGCGCTCTCGGTTCCAGAAAATTCCCAAGCGAGCCGGAGGAAACGCACCTGTCAGGCGTCATGCTTGATGCCATGCCGCCCGCCAGTCGCGCCCGCTGCGCGGAAATGGAGGGACGAGGGTTTTTTGTTCGGCGTGTGTTCAAATCCTTTTCGCTTCCGGTCCAGTCAGCCGTCCTCACCAGCCCGACTTCATCAGGGGGATGGACGCGAACCTTAAAAGGAATCCCTGCTATCCGCCCTGATTGCGCGGGCGTTTTATGGTGAAGGACGACCGACCAGACCAACGCGGGTAAAAAAAAGATTATGACCACATCAAAAAACAACACCGAAAACAATTCAGGACTCGCGAGCCATCCCAACATGGGAAACAAACGCGGGAGCGTTTATGAAGTCATCACCGAACGCATCATTTCGATGCTGGAGAAAGGCACCGTTCCGTGGCAGAAGCCGTGGAAAGTCGCCACTGGCTTGCCCCGCAACCTGATTTCCAAGAAGCCGTATCGCGGCATCAACACCCTGCTTTTGCACTCCATGAGCTACGAATCTCCGTTCTGGCTGACGTTCCACCAAGCCCAGCAGCTTGGCGGCATGGTTCGCAAAGGCGAACGTGCCTGCCCCGTCGTGTTCGGCAAACGCGTCAGGGAGCAGGACGAGCAGACCGGCGAGGAAACCGGCTACACCGTCTTGAGGCTCTACAATGTCTTCAACCTCTCGCAGGTGGACGGACTCAAAAACATCCCGGCCACGGTGGAAACACCCGCAACCGTCAGCACCCCGGCGGAGGACATCATCGCCTTCATGCCGAAGCGGCCAGAAATCAAATACGGCATGAGCAAGGCGTATTATTCACCCAGCGCCGACATCATCGCCATGCCCGACCGCGCACGGTTCGACAGCGAAGCCAATTTTTTCAGCACCATCTACCATGAAATGATCCACGCTACCGGCGCGAAATCACGGTTGAACCGCCCGACGCTCACGGAATCGGCCGGCTTTGGTTCCGACCCGTATTGCAAAGAGGAATTGATTGCCGAAATGGGCGCAGCGTTCCTTTGCGGTCATGCCGGCATCGAAAACACGATTCAGAATTCCGCCGCGTATTTGCAGAACTGGCTGGAGCAGCTCCAAAACGACAAGGCGCTCATCGTGCAGGCCGCAGCGCAGGCGCAGAAAGCCGCCGACTTCATCCTGGGCACCAAGTTTGAGGATGCCGTTGCAGGATGAAAAACGAAGCCCCGGCGAAAATCGCCGGGGCTTTTTCGTGAATTTTTTAAATTGCTGGTCGCGCAATTTGAGGTCATCATCGTTGCAAACGGCGAACAGACATCTCTTCAGTTCTGCCATTGGGCAACTGCGGCGATATAATGATTTTCATGAAACTGCTGCAAGACGGCCAAATAATTCGAGACACCTACGAAGTGGAGCGCTTCCTTGGTGAAGGAGCGTTTGCGGAGGTCTATCGCGTTAAACATCGTTTCCTTGGCCGGCAAGCCATGAAAGTTTTCAAACGCGTCGGCATGGATCTCGACGAGATTCAGGAAATGCTCGGCGAGGCAATTTTGCTCACCCACATCAAACATCCAAACATTATCAGTGTTTTCAACGCGGATATTTTTGAAACCAAGAATGGAGCTTGTGGTTTTTTCACGATGGAGCATGTGCCGGGCGGCAGCCTCGACAAGTTCTGGCGCTCACACGGCGGCCAATTCGTTCCCATCGATACCACCATTGACCTGATCAAGCAAATTTGCCGTGGCATATCTCAGGCACACCGTGAAAAACCGCCCATCATTCACCGCGACATCAAACCGCAGAACATTCTCGTCGGCTACGAGGCGGACGGTTTGCGGGCGCGCGTTAGCGATTTTGGCCTTGCCAAGACGGTTAACCCGCTGACATTGCTGGCGACTGCTGCCGGCACGTTGGCCTTCAAGCCGCCGGAGGCGTTTTCCGAACGGAAAGGGGATTCGTGCGCCGCCGACGTTTGGGCAATTGGCGCAACCTTATATCTTCTGCTGACGGATCGGCTGCCGTTTGAGATGCCGGCAAATGTCAGTTGGGCCAGCAAAAATTTGTTTGATAAGCCGGTATCACTCCCATCAGAGACAAATCCCGACGTGAATCGCGCGCTGGATGCCATCGTGATGAAGACGCTTGAAAAGAAAGCAGACGACCGTTATCCAACCGCCAAGGAACTTTTGAACGCATTGGAAAACTGGAAGCCCACAAGTCACGAGTCCGCACAAAAACCAAAAACGCTTTCCAGCGAGCCGTCAAAGTCCGTGCTGGGGATGCCGTCACCGGCGGACGAAGGCATTGCCAAAGACATGGTGCAAAAAGCATTGAAGGCGCGACAGGTGGGCCGTCTTGCCGAAGCAGCCGATCTGATGGAAGAAGCTTTCAACAAATCACCGGAGTTGCGCCAGAAGTATGCCCACCAAGTTAAGCTTTGGCGCTGCGGTATCAGTATGTAACCAAACAAAATCATGTCCACCACGGGACAAAGTGAAACTGCTCAATCCTCACAAAAACGAGGTTTGTCAGCGTGCCCGCCGCTGATTGATGCAGCTACCAAAGATTTGTTTCGGAAAAATGCTTTTCGCATCACGGGACTTCCAGTTGATGCCACAGCCCGCGAGGAAGCCAAGCACAATGATATTATCAAACAATTGGCCGAGTTCGGGAAAGACCCGCACACTCAAGATGCGGCGTTCCCAATTAAACCGGCACCCGGACTCGATGAGATTCGGGAGGCAATCCAGAAGTTAAAAGACCCGGAGAAACGATTTATTGATGAGTTTTTTTGGTTTTGGCCAGAAGAACATGGACAAAGCAAATCCGATCCCGCGATTCAGGCTTTGGTGAAAGGTGACTCAAATGCCGCGATTGAGATTTGGAGTGCCAAGGAAAAATCCGCCCCGGATGGCAGCGTGGCCGCTCACAACTTGGCTTTGGTTTATCATATCCTTGCCCTCGATTGGGAATACTATTCTTTCAAAAATGAGGTTGATGCGGAGCGGCGACAGAAAATCACAAAATATTGGAAAGGAGCATTCAAACTGTGGGAACGTCTCGCAGGTGATGAAAGATTTTGGGAGAAAGTCACAACCCGGATTCGCCAGTTGGATGAACCAAATTTGCAAACGGGTTTTGCGCGTCGGATGCGTGCGTCGTTGCCGGAAGCCTTGAATAAGATAAACGCCGAGCTTGCTGTTGCTTTTGCTGAATCTGGAAAAATTGAAACCGCCCGCATTCATTTACAAATGATGCGAGAGACGCGCCAAGGAAATGAAAATGTCGAAAAGGTTGCCGAGTTGGTTTTGACACCCGCTCGAAACAGAATAAAAGAGCAGATTCAGCGAGCCAAGCAATCTGCCCAAGAGAATCCGACTGCGGCCAACGAGGCGGCACGAATTTTGATTGAATACGCGCACCCCCTGCTTGAAGTGTTCGATTTATTTTTTGGCGAGCAGGAGCATTTTCAAAAAGAACTTTTTGATGAAGTCGCCACGACCGCTGTAAACTGTCTAGTCGCCTATCAGCGCAAGACAGGAGATAACGAGACATTTGTTAAATTGCTGGAGCGTTCATTGCCGCTTGCGGAATCCATCGAAGTCCGGCGGCGGATCGAAGAAAATATCGGCATTGGCAAAGGTAATTTAAGGGGGAAGGAACTTGATTCTGTTTACGCCTTGCTCAAATCCATTCAGGACAGCAAAGAAAGTCCAGTCGCGCGCCTGACACGATTCAAACGCGATGTTGTCACTGCCATTACCAAGGTTGCAGGAATTTCCGGCTTCTCACTAAATTATGGCTACCTTTCGACCGCAACGGAAGAATACAAGGAGCTTTTTGAAAGTGCGGCCATCGTATTGCGCGGCATCTCACTGGATGCGTGGAATAATCATCAAGACCGACAGACAGCAGTTGAAGCAAACAAACTTGCAATAATGCACGCGATCAGCGCGGAGCTAAAACAGCGATTGGCAGAGGATAAATCAACATTGGGTGGAATTCCCAGTGAAAGAAAGGCGGCGTTCCCGAGGAGAGGGAACGCGTCTTCCCCGATGGGGCTTTTTACTAATCGCATCTTTTCAATTTTTGCGGAATGGAGGGAAGCCCGCCGCCGACACAGCGTAGGCATCGCATCAAGAGTAGGAGATTCTGGTGGTGAGAACGACCGGATGGAGAGAGGGTCGTATGACGGTGGAATTTATGTGTTGTTTGCATTTCTTGGTGAAATCGTTTGCGTTGGCATTCTGAGTGTGAGCTTCATTACCAATATACTCAAAATACCTTGTGATGACACGACCTCATGGATCGTGGGGGGACTCGCAGGATTAGGAATTGCTCTTTTAACTTTCTGGGATCGTTGGAAATGCATCGAGGCATTTTCAAGCCGCTTTTGTTGTGGTTTTGCTAATTTTTCAATTATTTATGTTCCTGTTGTCGCGTTCGCCTATGCAAATTGGCGTGGAATTAAAAAAATCTGTGACAGTAATGAATGGGAAGACAGTGGCACTAACAAGAGCACCCGTATCGCGTTGGCTGCTTCAGCAGTTATGCTCATATTAGGCATTGTAGGTGAATGTAAGAATGACGGTGCCTCCAATAGCACAGCCTACACGCCACCAGTTCGGAATTCTCCGCCTCCATCTACAGTCTATACGCCGCCCGCATCAAGCGCACCCGCATACACTCCGCCACCGGCTTCCGAAAGCGGAAACTCTGGAGGTAATGTGTATCGTGTCCCCAACGATGTCAGTAGCGCGCTTGACCGCGAAAAAGAGGGGATTGAAGCCGACCGGGCAGTTCTGAAGCAACTAGACGATCAGCTTGATTCTTTGGGGCGGGAGATTGACTCTGACCGCATTTATCTGGATAAAACGAGCCAATATGCTGTGGACGCATTCAACGCCAAGGTTGACCGATACAACACTTTGTCACAGCAGGACAAGGCCGCAACCGCCGCCTTCAATGAGCGAGTGGATAACTACAACGCCAAACTGCGGCAATACGGACACTGAAATTATGAAAGATAAACGCAGGTCAAAATTCTTGGACAAGCTCAAATTGGAAAATCAATTCCCGCTTGGCAAACCGAACTGGCCTGTTGAACAGCAAACCAAGGAAACTTTTTTGGCCGTGATGGCGGCGGGGCAACGCCAACGAGAATCAAGGCGAGCAGAACCAAGCGTTGCCGATGCTAACGAGAAAGCGGTAGCTTCAATTGCGACAAATGCCTGGAAAGCAAAATCAAGATTGAAAGATGCAGGCTCCGTTGAAGACAACAATGTTTTGAAACGCATAAACGGCGATGTTGAGAGAATCTGGAGCGTTCTCGTTGAAGATTTGGGATTGGAAATCAAAGACCACACCGGAAAAGATTTCGATTACGGCATGGCCCTAAAAGTAGTGACGACTCAACCCACCGCAGGCATAAACAAAGAACGCGTGATTGAGACGATTAAGCCAACAATTTACTGGAAAAACAAAATAATTCAAATTGGTGAGGTGGTAGTCGCCACGCCACAATGATTTCAACAAAAATATGAGCAGAACAACAATTGACTTCGGAATTGACCTCGGCACAACGAACAGCGCTGTCGCTGTTTTGAAAGGCATCACCACAGAAATCATTAAGAACGACCTCCAGCAAGACATCACGCCATCAGCTGTCCATTTCCGAAAAAACGGAGAACTGCTGGTAGGTTTTAGGGCAAAGGAAACTATTAAAACGCCGCGCCTTGATGACACCGCCATCGAGTTTAAGCGGCGGATGGGAAGCGATTTTATTTACACGTTCGACAGCAGCGGCCAAAAAAGATTGCCGGAAGAATTATCGGCAGAAATTCTGAAACGCTTAAAAACCGACGTGCAGGAGAAGACCGGAGAGGCAATTGAAGCGGCAGTCATCACCGTGCCGGCGGCTTTCAAGCTGGAACAATGCGATGCTACGAAAAAAGCGGCCCATCTGGCTGGTTTCAAAGACAGTCCGTTGCTGTTAGAGCCGACAGCGGCAGCTCTTGCCTTCGGCTTTCAAGCTGAAAGTAAAAAAGCACATTGGCTTGTGTTTGACTTCGGTGGCGGCACGTTTGACGCGACGATTATTAAAACGGAAGATGGCACAATCCATGTAGTGAATCATGGCGGAGATAATTTCCTTGGCGGTTCAGACATTGATAAAGCTTTGGTTTCGAAAATTATCGCCCCCCGACTGATTGAGGAACATGGCTTGGAAGAATTTGATTGGTCGCAAGCAGGAAAGGGAGGCAGATGGCGTCAGGCGTTTGCGCGTCTGAAATGGGCGGCGGAGCAGGCGAAAATTGAACTGTCTCGCAAAGAAAAGGCTTCGCTTGATCCAGATACGGTTAGCAGCTTGAAGGACGAGAGCAATGGCGAAATAGTGGTGGAGGAATTTGAAATGGACATCACCCGCGCTGATTTAGTTCGCGTGGCCGAACCTTTTATTCTGCGTGCCACAGAGATCACCAAGCGTGCGTTGAAAGATGCAGGAATTCCCGGCAACGCCATTGAAAAAGTAATCTTGGTGGGTGGCCCAACAGTTGCCCCTTATTTCCGGCAAATGTTAGAGGAAAGTCTTCGCATCCCATTAGATTATAGCGTTGACCCATTTACCGTTGTTGCGCGCGGTGCGGCAAAATTTGCCGGAACACAGCGCCTAACGGCGCGGGCATCAAAACCCGTTAGCGCAGGCGAATACACCATTGATCTAAAGCACAAGCCGGTTGGTATTGAAAGCGCCCCGCCAATCGTTGGCAAAGTTTCTGGCGCAACCACAAAGGATTTCAATGGCTTCACTTTGGAAATTGTGAACACCAAAACACAGTGGCGCAGCGGCAAGATTGCATTGGCCGCCGACGGCGTTTTTGTGGCAACCCTTTATGCCGATAAAGGTGAGAAAAACATATTCGCCATCGAGTTATATGATTCGAGTGCCCGCAAACAAAAAGTCAACCCGGACACACTGACTTACACCATTGACATGGTTGTGGACGAGCAACCAGTAATTCACTCTATAGGAATTGCGCTTGCTAATAACGAATACGCGAAGTTTTTCAAAAAGGGTTCAGGACTTCCGCAACGCAAAACTTGGCCGAGCGCATTTCGCACCGCAAAACCATTGAAGCAAGGCCAATCTGGCGAACTCATCTGGATTCCAATCGTTGAAGGCGAAAATGATTTGGCAGACCGAAATCGTCTGCTTAAACGATTTGCCATAGAAGCCAACAACATCCGTCGCGATTTACCCGCAGGCAGCGAAGTGGAAATCACGATGAAATACGATGAAAACAGAACTATTTGGGTAGCGGCGTATGTGCCGATTTTAGATGACGAATTCAATTTCAAAATTGACACTGCCGGAAGAAAAAGTGCCGACCCGGATTTTCTGGAAACGGATTTCGAGGCCGAATTGGAACGACTACGCCAAGCTAAAGCTAAAGCTGCCGGTTCGGGTGCGGAAACCGCCAATAAACTTGTTAAGGAAGTTGAGAAATTGCCATTGTTGGAACAGATGGAGGAAACTCGCGCCGTAATTAAAGGCGATCCCGACGCCGCTGCAAAATTTGAGGGGCAATTGCTTGAGCTTAAACCCAAGCTCGATGAAGCCGTGAACGCTCTTGAGTGGCCAGCGCTCATTTTAGAGGCCAAAGAATGGCTCGACTACCTGCAAAAGACAGTTGACCAGCATGGCAATGAGCAACAGAGGCAAAAAGCTAAAGATTACACTGACGAAGTTGCAGACATAATTCGCAAACACGAAACAAATAGGCTTCGCAAAAAAATTGAACAGATTGTCCGGCTTTATCACGAAATCGTGATGTCCCAGCCGGGCTGGTGGGTTTATCAGTTCCAACAAATGGAGAAGCAGCAGGAAAAAATGTCCGACCAAACAAAAGCGGCGCGGCTGCTCGCCCAGGGGCAGGACTGCCTCGCCAAAAATAATGCCACCGGATTGCAAAACATTGTCAGGCAGCTTTGGGATTTACTGCCGGAGGCAACAGTTGCAGAAGCAAAACGCGGTTTTGGAGCTGACCTCATTTTTTAACAGCCTTTCGGTGTGAACGAACAAGAACAACAATTATCAGAACAAGCGCGAGCAGCCCTGGACGATTGTTTTGCCAAAATCCGTCTAGCGCGAGCTACCGAACTTGCACAGTCCAAAAGGTTCATCGAAGCTGAAGCCATTTTGTCGCCCAATGGTAAATTATCCGATAATCCATGCGAGTTGGATTTGCTGGCGCGTATCGCAGCGCAACAAGAGCAGTTTGCCAAAGCCAGGTGCTTGTGGGAAAACGCGCTCAAAAAGTCGCCAGAGAACGCAGATTATTCCGAATGTCTTGAACGAGTTCGCAAATGGGAGCGCGCATCCGGGCTATTCGATATAGTTCTGAACTACGTCGTTTGGCTTGTCGTGCTTTTGAGCATCGCTGCCATCGTCTATGTTTTCAAACCGTTGAAATGAAACATTCCGCCAGTTTAATTTTAGTTTGGCGCGTAGCCGAGTTCGAGGCGCGTCACGCGAATGCTTCAACGATTGAGCCGACTCACTTGCTGCTAGGCTTGTGCAAGGTAGTTGACCTCGATCTGCCGGAATTTGTTGTCAAGGATTCACCCGACCGGGATGAAATGCTGGAAGAATTGTTGCGGGAGGTCAGGCGGTTGCGCACCGTTTTTCGTGCCGCTGGTTTAGATGCCAAGACATTCCGCCGCAAATTGCGCCGGTCTTCGCCCGAACGGCGATTCGCTTTGGACGATTCGGAACGATTGCGCCGGAGTTCGGCTGCCAAACAGATTTTTGCCGATGCCGAACATTTCGCCCAACTCGGTAGCAGCGCGGTGTATCCCGTCCACCTGCTTTACGCGGGATTGCTGGCCGATGACGAACAGCGCGACGCGACCCTAGCCGAGTTAAACGTAGAAAAAAAACGCCTGCTCACTGTTTCCAAACGGGAGGTTTTAGGCAGGCAAATCGGTTCAGCATCCCCGTCGGCTAAAGCCAGAACCAGATGGAATTGAAAGCCGGCTGGCTAAATTGCTTACCACCGTCGGTTCGCTCGTGGCGGTTGGGATTGTTATTATTATTCTCGTTGTTATTGTGACCTGTTTGTTTGGATACCGATAAGGCAAATCCCCAATAGGCCTGAAAATTGCTGCTTTTTCGCCATGCGCAAGCGCGAAGACAATCTTTCCCTTTTCTCAAAACCGACCGAAGACCTCAAAAGCCAGCCTCTCGCTGCCCGGATGCGTCCCCGGAACCTCGATGAATTCGTCGGCCAAGAGCACATTCTCGGTCCCGGCCAGTTGCTCCGCCGAGCCATTCAGACTGACAAATTCAAATCACTGATATTTCATGGCCCGCCCGGCACCGGCAAGACGACCCTCGCGGAAATAATCGCCAAGGAGACCGAATCCGAATTTGACCGATTAAACGCTATCGAATCTGACGTTGAAGAAATACGAAAAAAATTGGAATCAGCAAAAAGGCGGCTCGAAACCACAGGGGCATCAACCATCCTATTCGTGGATGAAATCCATCATTTTAATAAAAAACAGCAAGAAAGTTTGTTGCCTGATGTCGAGAAAGGAGTTGTTAAACTCATCGGAGTTACCACCGAGACCCCTTCGTTTTCCATCAAAGCACCTCTCATTTCACGCTCGCAGGTGTTTGAACTCCGACCTTTGACCGAGCACGATTTGGTTGGTTTATTAAACCGAGCATTGAAGGACTCCGAACGTGGCCTTGGTCATTTGAAAATCTCAGCGGACGAAGATGCTTTACGGCATCTTGCAATTTTTTCCGATGGCGACGCCCGCAAAGCCCTCAACGCCATTGAACTGGCAGCCACCACTACACCTCCAGACGCAGACGGCACGATCCGCATCACTTTGGCCGTAGCCGAACAAAGCATTCAGAAAAAAATGGTTGTTTACGATAAGGACGGAAAACAACACTTCGACGCCCTGTCGGCATATCAAAAATCCATGCGCGCAGGTGACGTGGACGCCGCCCTTTACTGGCTGGCGAAGATGATTCATGCCGGGGAAAATCCGCATGTCATCGCCCGGCGCTTATGCGTTTCGGCTTCGGAAGATGTCGGCATGGCCAACTCCATGGCGGTACTGGTCGCTTTCGCAGCTTGGGAGGCAGTTGATCGAATCGGTCTGCCGGAAGCGAAAATTCATCTGGCACATGCCACGATCTGTGTTGCCACTTCGCCGAAATCCTTCAGCGCCCCGGTAGCAATTGACGCCGCACTGGCTGATGTTCAGAACAACCGGACACAGCCGATGCCCGACCATCTTCACGACAAGCACAGCCCTGGAACGGGAAGAAATTCTCTCTACAAACACCCAAAAGATTATCCCGGCAATTTCGTCGCCCAAGATTATCTTGGCGCGGACACAATCTTTTACCACCCCTCCGACCAAGGTGCAGAGAAAGCCATCCAGCCGATTGTTGAAAATTGGCGTAGGCAATTTCAAGAGGTGCGACGGGCCGGCTTGCCGGCTGCCCCAAAGAAAAACCGTCCGCCCGGAACTTGCTCCACCTGCCATCATGGGCAACCGTTCAACGGCAGCTTCATGTGCGTAAACGGAACCGAGTTGGCAAAGAATCCGAACCCCGGAAAGCCCCTAATTGTGAAACCGGATCACAGATGCGATTCGTTCGAGCCGGCACCCACCCGCTAGAAAGGGGTTTCTTGCATATAAGTCCTACCAAAAGGCGCGTCTTTATGGACCGTCCGCTGTCCTGACCCTGTCTGGGCTGTCCGACGCGCCCAAAACTGACTTTTTTGCCCGTTAACCGAAATCAATTCCCCTTGCCCTCGTATTTTTCAGAGTGCGACAGGTGTTTCTGAAAGTTGTCCGTGTATTTTTTGGCGAGCGCCGCGTCATCAATGACCAGCAGGTTTTCCGCGTTATTTACTTCTGCCGCTTTGGTGAAGTTGAAACTCCCCGTCAAAACCATGTGCGAATCAATCACCATGATTTTGTTGTGGGCTATGGCGTGCTTTGCATCAATCCACGTCGGCACGCCGGCATGAAGAAGAAAATCGGCTTCCGTGTATTTCTCCCGACGCTCGCTTTTGTCGAGGATGACCTGAATTTTGACCCCTCGCTTTTCGGCTTCCACCAGTGCCTTTGCAATCGGCGCGGACGTGAACGAATACGCTTGGACGAGCACGGTTGACTTGGCAATGCCAAGCTCCCTCACGATGGCTTCCGTGCAGCCGCCGTCCGGCGAGAAATAAACCTGAATGTCCGCTGCCGTTGCAAGGAACGTGAACGAGAGCAAAAGGGCGAAAACGGTGCTTTTCATGCCCCGAATTGTGGGACCAATCTGCCGCTGCCGGAAGTCGAAAAAGCGATTCCGGTTCCGGCGTTGAAAGACGGCGAGGTTGAAAAAAGCCTTTGTTTATAAGGGTTGACAATGACTGGCGGATTTGATATACAAATATGACATTGTGTCCACCGGCAGCGGCGATTTCCAACGCGCGCTTCACAGATTCCTGGCCTTTGACCTCGGCGAAATCCGCATCGTCGTCGAGCGGTTGGTCAAACAGTTTCGCGATGTCCACTTTCAGCGGCGCGATTTTTATTTCACCTTCGAGAAACTGCGCGGCTTCGCGAAGGTTTTGAACGGGGATCACGCTCAAGCCATCCACGACCGCCGCTTCCGCCGCGTTTTCCGCCGGCACGAGCAACCCGGTTTTGCCGTCCGCTTTTGCGCGCAACGCG
>Ga0316217_10000736_pt1 | contig 45188 bp, 54 predicted proteins | sample 1anoAmetaG_FD_203633 | JGI IMG/M metagenome (GOLD analysis project Ga0316217, IMG submission 203633) | Freshwater microbial communities from Trout Bog Lake, Wisconsin, USA - 1anoA | ecosystem: Environmental > Aquatic > Freshwater > Lake > Hypolimnion/Profundal zone | place: USA: Wisconsin...
CCCTGGTATTGAAAAAACACGGATTTTGCCCCGTTGGGTATGGCTCACGCCCCGTGCGCATTGTATGGCTTACCCCCCGGGGGTTTGTTGTTTTATCTTCAGTGTTTTTTTTTTTTTTTTTTTTTTTCTCTAGTCAGAAAGAAACTCGAGTGGGGTAGTATGGCTCTTGCCCCAAATGCGTGAGCCATACCTAAACCCCGAAAACCCGTCATTTTTCAATACGAGGGGAATCCGCAGAATATCAAGGGAATTAGGGTATGCCAGGGACGTGCGTCCGCACGGTCTTGACAACCCGAACGGGTTTACCTGACGCCACGGTCTTGACCTTAAAAATCTTCTTGACATTCTTGATTGGACCATATAAGATTCTCGGACCGACCCGGCGTTCCGCCGCGAGGCAACTCGGAACCAGCCGCCGGTCTTTGACATTGTGAATCCTCGAATCGCATTCCGCCTCGTGCGGGAATTGCCGATTGAACCAGCCGGGCGCAAGAGCGTGTTTACCGGCTGGTTATTTGGGCAATTCCACAGCCGTCGCCCAGCGGCACAAATTGGAGTTAAACATGGAACCCGAAGTTTACACCCACGCAGTGCTTATCCTCACCGCGGACGGTGTCCAATGGCTCGGAACGTACCAAGACAAAGAGTCGGCGCAATCCGCAATGCGAGGCACCGACGTTCAAGGCGAGATGCTGATCCTTGTCCCGATTGAGGACTGGATGCACATTGCCTAGGCTTAGAGCCCGTGAGCCCCACGTCCGCGTGGGGTTCTAGGGACTTAATCCAAGTCCGAATTGGAGTCAAACCAATGCAAACATACCACAAGCCTAACCGAGCCCGCCTCACCGCGGGTGAGCTTTCACCAGCCCAGCTTACGCAAGCCGAGTACATCGCAATCGCGCTTCGCATTCCCCGGGCGCGTCCTCAGCCCAAAGCCGCACTCGCCTTGCGGAAGTTTTCCTGGGAAGGGAGCGCGCGCGCATGAAGCCGCGTCTTGAAGCCATCCTCGTCGTAGTCGCTGTGCCAGCGCTTTGGGTTGTCCTTTGTGCCTGGCTTTGGATCATCTTGCCCCGAGGAACCCACTAATGAACACCATCGAGCCCAACGCAGTTCCGCTGTTCACGATTGACGGCGAGGCCGTTTCACCACTAATCCTCGCGCGGTTCATCCTAACCCAGTCTTTCTACGAGTACCGCCCGGAGGAGCTGTACCAGCACGAAAAGTTTGAGGAAACCTATGAAACACGCCTTGAACGTATGTTTCTGGAGACCCGTCGCCACTTGGAGATGGATTACATTTCCATGGGCGCCTGTCACAAGATGGGTGACTGGTTTGCAAATCTTTGCGAGCTTTTCTACGCTTACCAGTACCCAGAAGCGTTTCGTAGTATTATCGCTGATCGTCGCCAACGAGGTCAGGGGATTGGTGATGACACTTCCAGTGTGGATAGCACTGTTTAAACTCTGGTTTCACTAGCCTTTGATCCATCCAACCAGCCCGGACCCAACATCCCGGCTGGTTCAGTGGACCAACGGAGAAAGCCTATGACTAACGTAAACCCAGAGATTGCCCGGATCATCGTTATCCGGCAAGCCTTGAAACTCCTAGCCGTCGGCATCAAGCCCAATCGAGCCTACACGCTTTCGCGTTGCCTCCGCATCGCCGGCGAGTACACAGGGAAGACCTATCCTCTCTCGCGAGGCAAGGCGCTTGTCGCGGCCCAAGACCTGAAGGAGTTTCTCGATGCGCAACGCTAATCCGCCAACCGGCCGCGTGGCCTACTGGATTCAGCCCCGGCTTCGCGAGGTGACAACCCTCGTTCGTCCCGAGTGGAACAAGCGCGTCATCGCCGAGCTGCTCAACGCCGAGGCCCTTATGGAAGACCGCCTCGGCGACGGACTTATAGTCTATACTGACGTTTACGCGGACGAGCGCCGAGGAACGCCAGTGTGGTTCATTGGCCGCACTCACTTTTTTGGCGACGCAATCTCGCTTATCGCGCCGCCCGAGCCGCGTTGGACTCGCTGGTGTTCCACGGGAACCTGCAACAGCCTCGGCCTTCGCACGTTTTACGACTCATCCGCGGACTTCGGCGAGCCGCCCGCGGAACCAATCTTTGGAGACAGCGATGCTTGAAAACAAACTCCTGATCGAGTTTACAGTCGATCCGAAAAACGGCCACTTCAACGCCACGCTGCCTAACGGCGCCCAGTTCCAGTTTACCCTGGACTTCGTCGGCGGCAAGCTCGGAGCCAACCTCGGCCTGTTCCGTGACGCAGTGCGCGCGCTTGATAAGAACGAGCCCTTTCGCCCCACAGTTCCTGTGGTTCGGCCCGAGCCGCTCTACGACGAGGCAAAAGTTCGTCGCTTCACGCCTCGTGGCAACCCTGAACTTACCCTCGCTGATCTTGACCTTGGAGACCTTTAATGTCCAACCCTGTCCCCACCCCTGAACAACTCGCAGTCATCGAGGCGTTCGCCAACACGCAAGACTCACTTGAAGTTCAGGCCGTCGCCGGTTCCGGTAAGACTTCAACTCTTGCCATGGCCTCAGCCCGGCTCCCAGTCCTCCCAACAATCTGCCTCGCCTTCAACAAAAAGAACGCTGAGGACATGGCCCGGCGTCTTCCCAGCTTCGTAACGTGCTCCACGGTTAATGCCCTCGGCCACCGAGTCTGGGGCCAGACCACCGGGAAGAAACTTAAGTTGGAGACTGGAAAGGTCTACGACGCGCTCAGCGAGTACATGAACAAGGTCAAGGACGCCCAGCTCAAGCGCCAGCTTGGCGAGGACTTCGCCGCCCTCCTCCGTGTGATCCGGCTTGCGAAGGCTCTCGGCTACGTCCCAGCCAAAATGCGCGAGTTCGGGCGAAGCCTCCTCGAAGTCGAAGACCTTCTCGAGGCGGTTTATTCCCAGGTCGATATCAACATGAGCGACGAATACCTGTTCGTCCTCGACCAAATCTTGGAGCAAGGCATTGCAGACTCATATCGAGGTGTCATCGACTTCGACGATCAGGTTTACATGTCCGCACTGTTCGGCGGTGTGTTCCCTAAATACTCGTGCGTCATGGTTGACGAGGCCCAAGACCTTTCTCCTCTCAATCACGAGATACTTGAACGACTTGCGGGCGGTCGAGTCATCGCAGTTGGAGATCCATATCAAGCCATCTACGCGTTCCGCGGGGCCAGTCACACAAGCATGGAACAACTTTCCACTCGCTTCGGGATGCGCCGTCTGCCGCTCAGTGTTGCTTTCCGCTGCCCGCGACTCGTCGCAGATAATGTTAAGTGGCATGTCCCACACATTCAGTCTCCTGACTGGGCCGCGGATGGAGCCGTCGTTCATCTCGACCATTGGACGCCTGCGATGATTCCAGACGGCGCGGCGATAATCTGCCGAGCCAACGCGCCGCTGTTTTCCATGGCCATGCGGCTTATCCGCGCGAAGCGAGGAATCAAAATCCTCGGCAACGATATCGGCGCGGGGCTGATCAAGCTGATGAAAAAGCTCGGCTCCGACACCGATCCGTCCGAGGTGTTCCTCGGCGAGATCAAAACCTGGGAGGCCAAGGAGCTTACCAAGGCCGACAAGCGTCGCCACGCAGCCATCCATGACAAGGCAGATTGCCTCCGGGCTTTCGCGCGAGACACCCGAACTCGGGGCGAGGCCATTGCCTACGCTGAGATGATCTTCAAGGCCGAGGGCCCGATCCAGCTTATGACCGGGCATAAGTCCAAAGGCGGCGAGTGGGACGTAGTCTTCTTCCTCGACTCGTTCCTCATCCCGAGCAAGTTCGCTCTTCGCGCCGCCGAGGAAGGCGACAACCGGCAGCTTACGCAAGAGCGCAATCTCAAATACGTCATTGAGACCCGAGCTAAGCAAACCCTTTACTACGTCAATTCCGACGAGTTCCGACTGGAGGATTTCTAATGAGCCGTTCTAGCCAAGAACTTAACCGCTATGAAGAGCTTCGCGAGGAGCACCCCGAGGCGACTGATGATTTCATCTGGGAGCTGATCCGTCAGGAACGCCTCGACGCCGCTGCGGATGAGGTCGACCGCGGACGCCAGCGCGCCAAGGATGAAGGAGGTTTCCGATGACCCACACAGACCTGAAGCCGTGCCCGTTTTGCGGAGGCAAAGCCGCTTTTCTGAATACGTTGTATCCGCCGAGGGTCCTTTGCACGTTCTGTGAAGTTATAGGCCCTGCGGTGTTTCCCCGAAACGTAGTTGACCTGTGGAACACCCGCACCCTCGACACCGCCCCGAGCAAGCCGTTCTGCGAAACGTGCGGCAAGAATGTGGGCGAGGTGTTGTGCCCGACGTGCGCCAAGTGGTGGGCCAATAATCCGCCGACCGCCCCCGGCCAGAGCGCGGACCTGATAGCTGAGGCTGAGCGTTGGTTTGACGACCCGACCGGCGACGAAGATGCGCTCGTATCTGACACCATTGCCTACAAGCTCATCACCGCCCTCCGCGCAGCAGAGGCTGAGAACGCGAAGCTGCGGGAGGCGCTGACCAGCATTGCCCGGAGCGCGTGTTGTGACACATGCCAAGAAGCTGCCCTCGTCGCCCGTGACGCCCTTGGAGGTCCTGATGCCCAGAGGTGAAGCCACCCCCGCCTGGCGCCTTGACGAGATCATAGATGACCTTTCTCGTCACGGCGCCTCGACCGCGGAACACATCGCAGCCCGCGTTGGCTGTGACCCTCGCACAGTGCGAAGCGTCCTCGGTCGCCTTCAACGCCGCGGGCTGGTTGAGTCCCGTCAAGACCCAGCCAGCAAGCGTGCCGCTTTCATCTGGAGGCTGTGCGATGAAACGAACACCTAGCGAATGGCGCAAGCTACTTGAGACCATGCGCGACAATAAGGTAAACAACCTCTTTGCCGAACACGCGATTGAGGACACGCTTGCGCTGGACACGAAGAACAAATCCCTTCAGTCCACCAACACGTTGCTCCGTCGGGAGATTGAGGAACTCCGAGCCCAGATCACCGGGCTCAAAGCCAACCTCGACTCCCAGGCAGAGTACGCCTCTACCTTCGAGACTCTCCGCGAGAGCTTCTTCGCGGCCAACCAGCAACTTAAAGCCGAACTTAAAGTTCGAAAGGAGACCTACCATGTCCGAGAAGACCAAGCTGAACGGCTCGCCATTGCCGAAGCACAGTGTGCTCGATACCGAGCCGCCTACGCAACCTGCCGAGCAAGCCTCGAACAGCTCGGAACCGACGTCGCCCGAGCCGCAATCGCCCGCGCTCGTACCTACATTGCCGATACTGGTCCTGCTTGAGTCCCCGTTCTCCGGCGACCGCGAAGCCAACGTAGCCTACGCGAGGCGAGCTATGCTTCACTCAATCGCCAACGGCGAGGCACCGTTCGCCTCGCATCTGCTTTACCCTCAGGTGCTGAACGACTCGCTGGAGTCGGAGCGCGCCCTTGGTATTGTCCTCGGGCTGGTCTGGGGACTTCGCGCCGCCGCCACAGTAGTCTACGTTGACCGAGGCATCTCCGAAGGTATGCGCCTGGGCATTGCCGCAGCCCGCGAAGCCGGCCGACCTGTTGTTTACCGCAGCTTAGATGGAGCCAATCTTTGACCTACCAATGGGACACCGCGATCCTCCGTGAGGACGCTGAAGGCAACGAAGACGAGATCCTCATCAGCGTCTTCTACGAGTACACCCCGGGCCGCGTCGGCAGTTACTGGGACCCGCCCGAATGCGCCGAGCTTGAGATCGTCTCCGTCGAGCACAACAAGAAGGAGTTCGAGCTAACTCCGGACGAGTCTGAACGTCTCGAAGAGAATTGCTACCTCCACCACCTTTCAACCTTAGACTGAGGAGTCCTCCTGTGGGCATGAGTAAATCCCTAGCTTCCTACGACGAAATTCGAGCCGCAATGGACCGGGCGCTTGACTCCGAGAACGGCGTCCGAATCCCTTGCGGCTCACCTCAGGCCGCGGTGAACCTTCGCCAGCGCTGCTACTACTTCCGGGGCCTGGACCGTGAGCAATCTACCAAAATCTTCGCCGCAGGTGATCCACGCCACGGCACTTCAGCCTACGACACGCTCGTCGTTCAGGCCACAGACTCGTTCCTTTACATCCGTAAAGGCGCCCCGCTTGTCATCGAAGAACTGTAGGAGCACCCATGTATGACCCAGCGTCGCCGCCGAACGGTTTCAGCTCCGGTAGCCTATACACTTCTCCTCTTCGCATATATCGCATTGCTCATCCTCACCTGCGCCGCTACTGGGTGTGGGACGAGGTGGGATTCCTCTGCGCCTGTGACACTTTGGAGGAACTCGACGCTTTGCTCGAGGCCCAAGCTTCCCGTCCACCAGACCCTCAGCGGCGGCATTATTGGCCCCGCGCCCGAGACGTCGTTCACCCTGGACACGCCTTATCACTCGAAGCAACCGCGCTCCGGGTCGACGAGGATATAAACCGCCACGTAGCCAAGACTCGGGCAAGTCGTCCTGCGGTTACGCAGCTCAGCCTTAAGGATTTGGGCCTTTGATATGGCTCTCGCCCCGCGCGCATCCGCCATACAACGGGCTGCATAAAGTCCGGCAAGTCCGCGTTTTCTTCTTGACACCGCCCCGCCGCCGGGTTACGGTGGATTTTCCCCGGGGCGCGTCCCCACAACCTAGCCTAACCGAAAGAGCATCCAATGCCCGTTATCACTGACACGACCCCGGAAGAGACCTACACCATTGCTGGCGAGTCGTTCCAGATTCCGCAGCCCTACGCTGAAGGCCATGTCCTGACCGCCGGCGAAGCCAGCCAGCTGAACCAAGTCTACGCGGAGAACATCCGCAACAACCTCGCCGCCAAGGTCAAGGAACTCAAAGAGGCCGGCACGTTCGACGCCGAGTCCTTCCAAGAGACCGTGGACGAGTACTGCGCCGCCTACCAAATGGGCGTTCGGACTGGCGGCGGTGGCCGTACCTCTGATCCGGTTCAGGCTGAGGCGCTGGAGATCGCCCGCACCCTGGTCCGCAACGCGATCAAGGCCAAGGGCATTCAGATCTCGTCCGTTCCGGCGGCGAAGATCACCGAGCTGGCCAAGGCTGCGATCGCCTCCAACCCGAAGATTCTCGAGACCGCTAAGGCCCGCGTGGCCGAAGCCCAGTCGCTTGCGTCGATCGACCTCGCCAACCTCGGGTCGTCAGAGCCCGCGGCCGAGACCCCGAAGGCCAAGAAGTAAGCGCCTCCCCGCTTGCGAGTTCTTCCCCGGCCGCTTGACTCCCGGCCGGGGGAGTCCTTTAGCCTCATGGTCCGCCGTGGCGCTTGATGACTCCAGCACGAGTTCCCCCGCATGTCCCTCGAATTTCTTTATCAGGCGCTCTCTGCCGAACGCGGTATCTGCGTTCGCTCTGATGACGTGCCCGCGCTGCAACAGCGCCTTTACAAAGTCCGGCGTGAAGCCTGCGACCCAGCACTTGACGTGCTCTCCCTTGTTCCCTCCCCGACCGACAGCACCGAGCTGTGGATCATAAAGAAAGGTTCCTCCGGTGCCCAAGAAAGAGATTGAGCCCATTGTTAAGGTTACTCTTAACCTTTACGAGCGAGACTACCTTCGGATGAAAGCCCTCCATCCGACGCTTGGCCCAGCCAAAGCCATCCGCGCGCTGGTCCGCAGCTACGTCGCTCGTATAGACAACCGCCTTTCCCCGCAGACCACTGATGGTCTCATTGTTGAACTGGAGCTAGAAGATGAGTGATGCAATCAGCGAACTCTTCGCCCGCGATCCATTGGAGCTTACGCGAGAGAACATCGAGTCGATCATTGCGTACTACCGCGAGAACCGAGAGAAGTTCGTCTCCGGGGTTAAAGCCCCAGCTGCGACGAAGACCCGGGCCGCAAAACCCAAGGCCGACCTCGCGGGCCTGTCCCTCAACGACCTTGGCCTTGGAGACCTCTAATGACTCAGCTTCTTCCCCGGACTGAGTCCCTGAGCCATACCACGGCAATTCCCGACCCACCCAAACCAGGATTTCCGTCCCCGTTCCTCCCCGACAGCCAGATCCAATACGCCTGGGACAGCACGAGCCTCGGCTTGCTTAAAGCCTGTCCGCGCAAGTACTACCTCACCATGATCGAGGGCTGGCGCAAGCGCGATGAGTCCATGCACCTCACCTTCGGCATCGCCTATCACAAAGGACTCGAGCGCTATGATATCTTCCGTACGCAGGGTTCGGATCACCACGAGGCGCTCATCAAGGTGGTCCAGCAGTGTCTCTGCGAGAGTGGGGATCGCGTACTGGATGAGCAAGGTGTTGAAGTTTGGCAACCTTGGGAAACCGGCAACACCAAAAAGAACCGCGAGACGCTCGTCCGCAGTATCATCTGGTACCTCGAGGAGTACAAAAACGATGCGGCGCGAACCCTTGTACTGGCAAATGGCAAGCCGGCTGTGGAGCTTTCTTTCCGTTTTGATACCGGAATACATCTCGGACAAGGTAAGAATTATATCCTTTCAGGTCACATGGATCGACTTGTCGAGTTCGGAGGAACACACTATGTCATGGACCGAAAGACAACAGGGTCAACCCTCTCCGGGTACTACTTCGACGGTTACTCGCCAGATAACCAGATGACCCTCTACACCCTCGCCTCGCGGATCGTCTACGACATGCCAGTCGCCGGGGTTATCATCGACGCAGCCCAGGTCGCCGTAGGCTTCACGGCTTTCAGCCGGGGCATCACCATGCGGACAGAGCTTCAACTCGATGAGTGGCTTGAAGGTTTCTCCGACTGGATGACCACCGCCGCGTACTACGCTGAGGTCCAGCGCTGGCCTATGAACGAAATGTCCTGTAACAACTACGGCGCTTGTCAGTTCCGTGGTGTGTGCAACAAAGACCCTCGCGTTCGCCAGTCGTTCCTCGCCAATGACTTTCACAAGGTTCCTTGGAACCCACTTGAAGAAAGGTAGTCCCGTGTCCGACATTGAGATCAAAGCCAACGTCTTTCAGATTCCACTTGAATGCACCATGTCCTCCACCACGCTTGACAAGCTACAGTTCCAACACCCCACCGGAGTTCAGCTCGTAGTCCCTAAGCAAATCTTCCCGTTCATCGAGAAGGGAGACACCGTGTTCGCCACGATCTCCCTCTTCATGGCCAAGCCGGAGGAGGTCGTTTCCTCCCTCATCGTTCCAGAAGGCTTCACCCAGTGACCGCACTCTCCCAGCACCAGTCCCTTGAGTTTGTCAAGATGCTCTACATGGGCAACCCAGGTTCCGGCAAGACCGGCAGCCTCACCGGCCTTGTCGCGGCCGGTTACAAGCTCCGCATCTGGGACTTCGACAACCTGCTCGGTTCCCTCGTTCAGTACGTCAACCACGTCTGCCCCGAGAAGATCGGCAACGTCTCGTTCCAAACCTTCACAGATAAAATGAAGGGCCTTGACACTCCAGTCGTCTTCGCCGGCAAGTCCGTCAAGGTGATGCCTTTTGTCGATGGCACTCCCGACGCTTACGTCAAGGCCCTTAAGCAGCTGAACCACTGGAAGTCCGGCGACGAAGACCTCGGCAAGCCCGGCGACTGGGGTCCAGATACTGTCATTGTCATAGACTCGCTGACCAACGCAGCCGCTGCGGCCTTCCGTTACGCCCAGGCTATGAACCCGGCGGCGATGGATCAGCAGACCTACTACAACACCGCGCAGCAACTCGTCATGAACCTCATCACCCTCCTGTTCTCGGAGCAGGTCCGCTGCAACGTAATCGTCCTCGCCCACTTGGACTACCGCGAGAACGAGTTCGAAGTCATCAAAGGTTTTCCGCGCGCAATCGGCCGAGCCCTGAACAATCAGATCGGCGCCTACTTCAACGTTGTCTGTCTTGCCGAAGCCAGTGGCTCGGGGCAGAACGTGAAGCGAGTCATCCGTACCAATTCAACTGGTATTGTTGACTTGAAAAATCCAGTGGCTTTTAAGCTGCCGGATTCACTGCCCTTGGAGAGTGGCCTTGCCACCATCTTCAAGACTATCACCAACCGTACTCCAGAATAGAAAGCACAGTCCTATGGTCGACTTCACAGATATCCTCTCCAAGAAAGCAGACTCCGTTGAGAAGCCGAAGCCGAAGCCGGTTGGCACCTACCTCACCACCATCCAGGGTATGCCCGCCATGCGGACTGTCACCTCGAAGGCCGGCGAGGACATGCCGGTGGTGGACTTCAAGCTGAAGGTCCTGATGCCCCAGGACGACGTGGACCAAGATCAGATCTCCGACGACATTTCGTCGTGGGCGCCGTTCATCCACTCGATCTTCCTCCACACCGAGGGCGGCCAGTACGCCTTCAAGCAGTTCCTCACCGTCACGCTTGACATTGAGGGCGGGAAGAAAACCCTTGGCGAGATGCTGGCCGAGGCCCCGGGCAAGCAGGTGCTCATGAAACTCAAGCACGAGCCTTACGTCACCCGCGAAGGCACGACTGAGATCGGCACCCGTATCGAATCCTGCGCGAAGCCCTAAGCGCAGATCTGGGCCGCACCTTGTTTCCGGGGTGCGGCCCCTTTTTTAACTCCAGCTTGGAGAGAGCCTTGTGTCCTCAGGACAATTTGAAACCATCGCCCTGGCATCCATCACGATTGCCCGAGCGGAGCGAATCCGAAAAGAACTTGACGGAGCTGCAGTGGCGGCTCTTGCAGAAAGCATTAGTCGAATCGGCCTCCTGCATCCGCCAGTTGTCACACGTGAACGGGTACTCGTATCGGGTGAAAATCGAGTCGAAGCCTGTCGATCTCTCGGCTGGACCTCCATACCGATCCAGTATTCAGATACGCTGGACCCCCGAGAGCTTCTAGCCATCGAACTCGAAGAGAACGTCAAACGCTCGGACTTGTCCTGGCAAGACCAGTGCGACGCACTCCGCCGCTTCCACGAGTTGCAACAAGAAATCCATGAGGAGTGGTCCGTTGACCAAACAGCAGCCGCCGTCGGACTTGCTCCGCGAACTGTCTACGACCAGCTTAACGTCGCCAAAGCTATCGCTGACGGAGATCAGAGCATTGTTCTCGCCCCAAAGTATTCTGTGGCAAAGAACTTGGTTGCTCGCAAGACTGAACGTGCTGCGGCAGATGAACTCTCTTCTCTGCTCGGAGACCTCGCCGATCCGGAGCCCACGGAGGCTGCACCCAGTCCTATCTTCAACTCTGATTTCAACGAGTGGGCAAGCTCTTATACTGGGCGACCCTTCAATCTACTTCACTGCGATTTCCCCTACGGGATTGATGCACAGGAGTTCCACCAGACCGCGAACGCAAGCCTAGGAGATTACGATGACTCTTTCGAGGTTTATGTCTCGTTGTTGGACACGCTGGAAGCAAACCGTGATCGCCTCCTTGGCGAGTCAGCACACATTATCTTCTGGTTTTCCATGCGTCATTACACTTACACTCTACAACGACTCTCAGCCATGTTCCGTGTCGATCCATTCCCCCTCATCTGGCACAAGTCCGACAACAAAGGTACGCTGCCTGATCCGGCTCGAGGTCCCAGGCGAGTCTACGAAGTGGCGTTCTTTTGCTCTCACGGAGACAGAAAGATTATCAGCCCTGTCTCTAATACATTCTCTGGCCCAACGATCCGAACAGTAGGACACATGTCAGAAAAGTCCACTGACATGCTTGCCCACTTCATGAGGATGTGCGTCGATGCTAACACGAGGCTTCTTGATCCTACGTGCGGTAGTGCTTCTGCCCTTCGTGCTGCCGATAGTCTTGGGGCTGGTTATGTACTTGGGCTGGAAAGAAACCCCGAGTTCGCCGCAGATGCGCAAAGAGCTTGGAGGGCTTCTCGATGAGTAAGGCTATTGTAGTAGCCCGGTTCACTTACGGTTTTACCATCGCGCTGCCCGAAGACAACTGGGCCGAATACCTACGCAAAGAGAGCCGCCGCTTGAACCGCTTCGGCCTGGTTCAGTTGACTTTCTTCGACTGGGTTAACGAGCGCCCTGGGTTCTCCCGTGTTCCCATGATTCGGGAGCGCCGATATGTCCGGGTATAAAATCGCCCTTGTAGGAGAATGCTATGGCGAAGAAGACGCGCAGTACAACAAGTCCTTTCTGGGAAAGTCCGGCGCGCAACTTAACGAGTTGCTTGGCGATGCTGGACTTAGCCGAGCCGAGTGCTACCTCACCTCAGTTTTCAAAGAGCGTCCTAGAGGTGATGATCCAGAGAACTTTTTCTGCAAGCGAACTGAAGGTTCTGTTGATCTATCCAGGAAAGCGCTTCGAAAAGGTCTCTATCTTCGATCCGAATACACTTGGCACATTGATGCGTTACTTGATGAGCTTACACAACTCCGACCTAATCTGGTTGTTGTCTTGGGATCAGTATCCGCATGGGCAATTATGGGCTCCGCCAGTATTTCCAAGATCCGAGGAACCTGCACTACTTCAGATCTACTTCCAGGCCAAAAGCTCCTTGCCACCTTCTCACCTCGCGAGGTACTGCGACAGTATGATATTCGCTATGTCACCATTCTCGATCTCCAAAAAGCCTTCAGAGAGGCTGCAACCCCAGAGTTGATCCGCCCGCTGCGCGAGATCTGGATGGACCCTAACCTTGAAGACATGGAGCGTTTCCTTGAAGAGCACCTCGCCCCGAGTCCGCTCATCGGCTTCGACATTGAAACCGCCTTTAAGCAAATTACTTGCATCGGTTTCGCCAGCTCAGCGTCCCGGGCTATTGTGGTTCCTTTCCTTGACTACCGAAAGCCCGGCGGACATTACTGGAGCACGTTAGAAGATGAGCTTAAAGCTTGGGACTGGGTGCGCCGGGCACTGGGTACTGCTGGAGAAAAAGTCGGGCAGAATACTTTGTATGATATCCAGTACCTCTGGCGGCTCTACGGGATGGCGCCTCGAAACTACAAACATGATACTATGTTACTGCACCACAGCCTCCTTCCCGAAGCCCAGAAGTCCCTCGGGTTCCTCGGAAGTGTCTACACCAACGAGATAGCCTGGAAGCCCAACCGCCCTCGAGGCAAACACCAAGAGAAGCCGGAGGATCAAGAATGATTATTTGGAGGAGCACGGATGACGAGCCAAGTTCGCCCGCTCTTGCAGAGCAGGTCTACAACGGCCTTGATTGCTGCGTCACAGTCGAAGTGCTTGAAGCACTCCTGCCTAAGCTCACTGAGATCACCGGCGCCACTTACGACTGGGCTTGCCGGCTTCAAGCGCCTATTCTTGAAATGGAACTCCGCGGCTGCCTCATCGACAAGCAGGCAATACATTCTGTATCGGCTCTCTACCGAGATCAAGCGGAACGGATACAGATTCAGCTTGATCAAATCCTCTCCGAAGGATTAGGAATAGATCCCATCAACCCTGGCTCATGGCAGCAGAAGAATGACCTCCTCTACAACCGACTCGGACTTCCCCACGTTCGCAAGCGTGGAAAGATTACTTCAGACCGGAGTGCTCTGGAGAAACTTTCCCTCTATTACCATGCAGAAACCATCTGCCGCCACATCATACTTCTGCAGGACCTGCGGAAGAAACTTGGGTTTCTTAAAACTCCCATTGGAGAAGACGGGAGGATGCGGACTAGCTTTAACATCGGCGGAACCGATACAGGGCGTCTGTCCTCTTACGCATCTGCGTTCTATGACGGAACCAACCTCCAAAACATAGCCCCGGAGATGCGGCGCATCTTCATCGCCGATCCCGGAATGAAGCTTGCCTACATCGACTTGGAACAAGCCGAGTCTCGTGCCGTCGGCGCGATCATCTGGAACCTGTTCGGCGACCCAGCGTACTTAGACTTCTGCGAGTCGGGCGACCTCCACACCAACGTAGCCCGAATGACGTTCAAGCACCTGCCTTGGACTGACGATATGAAGCGCAATAAGGAGATTGCCAGTGGCCGTTTCTACCGAGACCTTTCTTACCGGGATGCTTGTAAGCGCCTTGGCCATGGCAGTAACTACCACGGTCAGCCTCCGCAGATGGCAAAAGAAACTCGAATCCCTGTCGGACTGGTTACAGAGTTCCAGCGCGAGTACTTCGCCACGTTTCCTGGTATTCCCCGGTGGCATGAGAGCGTCCGAAGACGTCTGCTCCGCGAGGGATTCATCACCACATTTATGGGTCGTAACCGCTGGTTCTTTGGGCGCCGCTGGGATAATCAAACTCTTAATGCAGCGATCGCTTACGAGCCCCAATCCGCAATCGGAGACTACCTTAACCGCGGTATGTTCAGTGTGTGGGAGAGAGGCATCTGTCAGCTTCTCGTGCAAATCCACGACGCTATCTTAATCCAGTACCCGGAGGAACTTGAGGACGAAATCGTCCCGGCAGTGTGCAAGCTGCTCGAACACGAGGTTCCGCTGATGAACGGGCGCAAGCTCGTTATTCCGACTGAGGCAGCCACTGGCTGGAATTGGGCATATAAGAGCGAGAAGAACCCAGATGGCATCGCCAAGTATAAAGGGACCGACCAGCGCAAGCGAACCCCGCCGGTTGACTTCCTGGATCAACTCTTTTCTTGAGTACACTTCCGGGACTCAGTCCCCTGAAATCTTCCGCCGGTGGGCTGCTGCGAGCACCATCGCGGGAGCGCTTGAGCGCAAGGTGTGGCTGGTGGTGGGCAAACGCCAGCTCTTTCCTAATCTTTACGTCCTCGTAGCCGGAGGTCCGGGCATTGGCAAAACTGACAGTCTTCGTGAAGTCGTTAAATTCTGGAACCACTTGCCAGATTTGCACGTGGCTCCCAGCAGTGTATCACGCGCCTCACTTACCGATTCCCTACACGAAGCTGTGCGCTCTGTGCTTCGGCCATCTGAGGGAACTTTCGCCAAATTCAATAGTCTACAAGTCTGCGCTGAAGAGTTCGGAACATTTCTCTCAGCCTACGAAACCGAGTTCATGTCGACGCTCAATCACCTCTATGACTGCGTGGGCTACAAGGAGAAAAAGCGAAGCATGAAAGAAGCCATTGTCATGCCCGAGCCTCAGCTCAACATGATCGCGGCCACAACCCCAGCCTGGCTTAGCACCACGCTTCCCGAGCATGCTTGGTCCGAGGGCTTTTCCTCGCGGCTGGTAATCATCCACTCAGCGGAAAGGATCAAGATTGACCTCTTCAAAGTTAAGCCAACTGATCAGCTTTTGGAGGATAACCTCATACACGATCTCCAGTCGATCCACCAGCTATGGGGTGCGTTTTCATTTTCGCCGGACGTTGTGGAGGCGTTCCAAGAGTGGTACTTTGCTGACTGTCCACCGATCCCTGAACATCCTAAACTGGAGCATTACCTTCCGCGTCGTCACATACACTTCCTTAAGCTCTGCATCGTCCTCTCTGCTTCCAGGTCCGGAGACATGGTTATACGCATGGTTGATTATCAAGAGGCGATGAACATGCTGCTTGAGGCCGAGGCTCACATGCCGGATATCTTCAAGGCGATGAAGGGAACCTCAGACTCCAACATCATTGACGAGACCTACGCATTCGTGTGGCAAGCTTATTCCAAAGATCAAAAGCCAGTTCCAGAGCACCGCATCCTTTACTTCATATCCCAGCGCGCACCCAGCTACGGCGTTCAAAAGATCCTCGAAGTCATGACACAGAGTGGAATGCTTATCGTTGCGTCTGTAGGAGAAAGGGGGCGGAACACATTCAAGCCCGCCCCCAAAGGTTCCTACTGAGGCGGCGTAACGGGGTTCACCGGAGCGGCCCCGTTCGTCACCACAGTGTTCAGCGCCGTGACCGCGCCCGCAATGGCGGTGAGATCATCAGTGTTGTCCGCGGGCATTGCCGCAAACTTGGCTTGCACTGCTTGCGCAATGCTGTTGATCTCAGTCACGATCGCCTGAGCTTGAGCCGAAACCGCCATCATAATTCTCCTCTTGAAGTTCGCTTGCAACAGCATAAGCACTATTGCAAGTTGCTGGAGCACCATGCCCAGACCTAATGCAAGGATTGTTTCCCTCATTTGGAAACCCCTTGAACCTTCTCATATGTCCTCATGCCGCCGAGACCTAACATGCCAAGCAGCAGCGTAAGGAGTGTACCCATATCCAGCTGCTCCATGCCCACACCATAAGCGTGCTGAAGCAACGGGCTGGCGATAGGCCGCACAATGAAAGTATAAGCAAGGCCCAGGCCACAAATCCAGCCAATAAAAGGGCGCCACCCTGAAACGAAGAAGCTTGGATTAGCCGCCTCAGTTTTGTCAACATCAAGTTGCCCCTGTGCCAGCCCCGTGTCCGCTTGAAGCTGAGCCAGCTGCCCGCTTTGAGCCAGCTGCAAAAGCTGAAGCTGGGCCGCTTGTTTCGCCGCCGGGTCCGGGATCACCTTCTCAATGATCTGGGTGCCGAGGTTGATAAGTCCAGTAATCGGATCCATCAGGGATACTCCTTCCACGGGAGCTGAAAGTGCCCCCAGTCCTTGAACGTGGTCCAGTCGCCACCCCACTCAATCGGGATGTTCAGTGCAGCTGCGGTCTGCTTTACATACTTGGCAAGCAAGCCGTAGACTTCAGCCTCATGCCCAGGCGCCCAATCAATCGCGCCGCTCGGCGTAAGCACTGCAAGATCAACCGCGCAAGCCAGTCCATTTGCGTTGGGCAGGTGCCGCGAGTGCATGGTTTGGCTGTGCCCGGTAGCAACCGCGGCCTCTTCTTCAGCCACAGTTCTAATCCCATACACCACAGTGAATGGAAGTTTTTGCGGCGTGGCCTCAATCACCTTAACCAGGTCCGGGTGAACTTGAGCCAATTTAGCAAACGACATTTTAATCTCCTATATATTCGCAAGCAGCATCTGGCCATAAGCCGGGGCTGATGCTGCCCACAAGTTAGCTGGGTTAAACGTGCTCGGCTTTGCTGCAACAAACGGGGACGCACCGAGGTTGATAGTGTAGTTAGCCCCCGAAGCCGACAGGGTGTACATCGGGCGGATTGAAGAGTTAACAGCTACCAATGCTGATATATCATAACCTCCGGTGTTTGTGTCTGGGTTAGCTGAAGTATCATTGTTCCAGTACCCAGCGTTCACAATAGTCCAGAACTTTTTGTTCACAAGATCAAGTGCAAAGCCAATGCTGTTTGAACTGGGAATTCCCCAGCTTTGCGCGGGACCAGCAAAATTCACGTTGTTGTAGTAGGAGTATCCGGTCTGAATTACTCCCACTGAGTTCGTGTCATACCCGCAGTACGTTGAGAGGTTCGCGGCCGCGTTGCCGAAGCCGAGCAGCACCGCGGCATTGCTACCTCCAAGCACACCTTCCCAGTACCACTTGCCTGTCAGCACATTCGGCTTAAGGATCGTTGTGGCCAAGCCCGACTGTTGCGTCGGCCCTCCCCCGTTAGTTGTTCCGGTCAGGTTCCCATTTGAAAGCGTGATCGAACTTTGAGTATATGCCGGGTCAAGAGTTGAGATACTCACATCAGCCTCCAATCGCGCCGAACAGCGTCCAGGTATTTGTACCGGTCTTAATCAACTGCGCCACCCCGTACTGCCCCACGATGGCTGCGGTAAGCGTCGAAAGATAGTTAATCGTCACGCCACTTCCCGCCGCGATAGTAGTCTTACCTGCGCCGAGCTGTTGCACTGCTATAGTCGTACCAATCGGAAACGCCACTGAACTATTCGGCGGCACGGTCGCAGTGTTTGCGGCGGCGTTGTTCATCGTGACCATAGACTGAGCATCACTCAGCGCAAAGGTATACGATGTGCCAGTTTGGGCGTTAAGCTGAACCGCGCCACCTACATACCCAGTATTACAGACCGCGTAGATAACCCACATAGCTGCGTTATTGGTGACGGACGCAACTGTAGTAGGGAGAGTAAAGCTACCTTGCGGAGAGCTTTGATAAAACACTTGAGACGGCGTGTTGTTTGCAGACTGATACGGAGAAAACGTCGTGTTGCTGAACACGCAAATCCAAAAGAAACTATCTGTAGTGAAAGTATAACTAACTGGTGCTTTGTTAATACCAACAGCAAAATTAGTCTGCGTCGAAGACTGAGCCAAAAGTGTCCCGGGCTGGTTACTAGAGTTGTTTGAGTAAATCGCTCCAACCCAGCTACAAGACACAGCGCCAGCAACAAACACTTCAACTGTGTTAATAACAGTTCCAGCAGGAGCAAAGCCCAAAACAAAGACTGGATAAAGAGCCGTGATCGTACTAAAATTCGGTCCGATAGCCGTGTTACCAGTGACTAAAACTCCATTGCCGCCCGAGCCACCACCACCAGTAGCCGTCACTGTTTGGTTCGGCCACGCCCCCGAGATGCTGACACCGGCACCGCCAACCAGACTCGGCGTCACACCTCCAAATTTAAAGTTTCCTGCGCCGTCAATGCTCATCACATCAGTCGCGCCATTGTTAGTGACGAACCTGATCAGGTTATTGCTCTGAGTCCCGATAACCAGATCAGCGCCCTTCGAGTACAGGTACACCGCGCCGGCTGCTTGGAAGCTGCCAACTCCACTAAACCCAGAGCTGTTGATCCCGAAGTCACCGTAAGAGTTACTCGCGGTTCCAACGTCATTCGAGACGATGAAGTCCGCGCTGGCTGCCGCTCCGCTGCTTTTGTTCTGCAGCACCGACTGCACATAGCCGTTCACCGAAGCCGCATACGCCTCAAAAATATCCACATCGGAGTACCCAAGGGTGCCGTAGCTGACCGCCCCGACGTTGCCCGAGCCTGAGATCGTCGCGGTAAGCGTAACGCTAGTAAAGCTCGGCGTGGCGGTTTCATTAAGCACCCCGGCGTTGTCTACCAGGACTTTACCCGAGCCGCTACCTCCAGTGATTGCCGAGCTTCCAATAGCAAGGCCACCGCCGCTTCCACCGCCCGGGATTGTAACCGTCACAGCACTTCCGCTCGCGGTCGCAGTCACCCCGGCACCAACAAAGTTAAGACTTGTTGCCGCTGCAGTAAGTTGAGTCCCTTCGTCATCAACCGCTACGCTTTGTCCCGGGACGCCTTGAGGTCCTTGCGGTCCTGTAGCTCCGGTAGGTCCAGCAGGTCCCGTGGGTCCCGTCGGACCGATACTCCCTGAGTAAAGTTGGACCTTCTGCTGCAGCTGCATTTCCACGCGATCTAGTGCGTTCTCAATGTCCTGCGGGAACAACCCTTGGTTAGGAAAACTCGTCGCTTGCGTATACGCCAGGTTCCGACCGATCTGCAGCGTCCAGCCCGAAGCCAGCGTAGCATAGCTGCTTCCGCTAATCGGGAACGTCACCACTCCGCCGGCGTCAGTATCAACACCAGTGATAGTAAAATCCACTCCGAGCGTAGCTGCGGTCGTCGCCCCAGTGTTGTCTGTGATCAGCACGACTACTGCGGGCGTGACCCCATCGTCCTGATACGGAATCCGAAAGTTATAGCTGAAGCTCGTCAGCACTCCATTGCCGTTGTAGGTAACAACAGCTTGAGTATTGCTAATGGTCATCTGATTTTCCTTGTGCCAAAGCTGCGTCCACCGATGCTACGGCCCGAGGCCGCTTTAGAACTTCCGTAGTCACCACCATAGATCATGTCGCGTAGTTGTGTCAACATGTCTGCGTTACTTGCTTGAGGGCTGTGTTCTATATCCCAGATATGCTGAAGCACATGCGCGGCTGGTTTGAAGCTGAACCCGGTCAAATACCCCAGCGTGTTGTTTGCGTGCTCAACCCAGTTCTTAGGCGCAGCCACGTTATGCGGATCTTGAATATGCTGGAACATTCTGTAGTCAATCGCCAGTTCTTTTGTAAGCTGGTTCAGCCCGCTCGGGTCGTGCTCTTCGGGCTGAAGCCGCTTCGTTCCTTTCTTGTTATCTCCCAGGGCCTTGGCGATCTGTTCATCAGCCATACCAAACAACAGGTCGATCATCTCGCTGCCTTCTCCAGTCATCGGCACCAAGCCCCCAACCAGGTTCTTAATCGCGTTCTCTCGAATGGCTTTGAAAATCCCATCCTTGTCCGTACCAGACTTATACACGAAGGCATCCAGCGCCACGGTAATCATAATCGGCACGATGTTATACGCGATGGTCTGGGTGAAGATCTTCTGCCAGTCGCGCTTGTCCCCGGCCGGCCCTCGATCGACCCACACACCAGCGCCCTCGTCTTCCGGCGGCGGCTCATCATAGCCCGGGCTTCCAGGCGGCTTACCAAACCCGCCGCCACCCCCGCTTAACAGCCGCTGGGCGTTCCGCTGGATAACCCAGTTCTTGTTGACAGTGGTGTTTTCAAAACTCGAAAACAGGTAGAACAGTTTGGCCAGTTCGCCTTGCCAGTCATCTCCTTGACGATACAGGCCTGGCAGATCGAGTGCACTGCCTCCCCCTTGGGTGTCTCGGATAGTCTTATCGGCGAGGAAGATTGCTCGTTCTTCATCCATACTCTCACTGAGTGCTTCGTAGTATTTTCCAAGCCAGAGCACCGTAGCCTCAATCCGCTTCGACGCCCCATACATCGTGTAAGCGTGTTGCTGAACAAAGTTGATCGGGCCAGTCTTCTGTGCCAGGCTGATCTGACTTTGAATGTCCCGGTCCACATCTTGCATGGCGCTGCGAACTTCGCCAGACATGTTGTTCACAAACTTCAGCATGTCCTCTTGTTGCGAGGATCCAAAGCTAAGCTCGGCCACAGCCCGCGCAAGGAACTCCGGCTTGACGCTGCCGATGCTGTGACTCAGCGCGATCATGCTGTGCTTGGTCCAGCTCCGCATGTTGTAGCCCAGCGCCACCCGGCTGAGCCTATACCGCATCCCACGCAGCCAGCGCGCAAGCACAGCGTTCTGCCCAGGTACGAAGTTCTGCATCCGGGCAGTGTCGGTAAGCCAGCTATCAATCGAGTGGAAATACTCCGGCCCAAGCACTTCGTTGATGGCGTACTTCACCGAAGGCTGCGCCAGTACCTTGTCGAAGTTGATAATCGCACCGCGATAGCTGACATCGTGGATCGTTTGCTCCAGATCGGAGAACACCGCGTTCCAGTCTTTAATCAGCGGTGCACTGAAACCTGTCCGCGCAAGCGTGTACTTGTTCGGGGGCAGCGGCGAGATATGATCGCGGCCAAAACGGCTGTCCGCGGAGTTAGTCCTTGGGTCTTTGATCTCCTTACCCTGCGCCTCGCCCAGCGCCCGCCAGTCATACCTAATCTTTGAGTACCCTCCGGGAGTCCGAATGGCAATCTGCTTACCTTCCGGCGTAGTGATGTTCGCAGTGATTTCTCGAGCCAGCTCTTTCTTCGGCGCAAGCCCTTCAGTATGCCGATACGTGTCTCGAATGTGCGGCCATAGGCTTTCCCACTGGTCAATCACATGCTGGTTCAGGTCCCAGTACCACTTCTCATTGAGATGCTTTTCCGCCGCAGCTTGAAACACTGCCGGGTCCCAACCATAACCCTCAAACAACTTAATCCGCGAGGCGTCTGTACCGAGATACCGCAGCAAGCCAAGGAACTCTCCACGAGTTCCAATCCACTTCGCGGGCGTCCCGTCCTTGCGGATTGAGTAAGTCAGCTCTGGAACATCAATGTCTTCGTCAAGTTTCTTCTGCCAGTCCTTCGGAAGCGTCTTAATAAACGCTGTGCTTCTGGCGTTAAGCTCGGCTTTAAGCTGAGCCGCCATAAACTTCCCGTCTTCCATCTGCTTGAACAGCTGCATCAGCGGGCCGTATTGCTCGCGGTCCAACAAGTAAAGCTGAGTCTCAACACGTACCGCGTTAGCGCCCAGGGTTCGCGCCGCATGGCCGGCCTGGCCTCCGAGTGTGTTCCGCGTAGCATCTAGTTCCCCCGGCGTGAACCTGCGGCCGATTGCATCCGCGTTGAACTTCACGTTCTTCACAAGGTTGCCAAGGCTTACCAGTTCTCCAGCAAGCCGAACGCCTTCAAGTTCCTTTCCGATCGTGTTCCAGCTCTTGATCGTATCCCGAAGCTGTTCCCACTGGCCCACGGTAAACTGAGTATAGTCCGTAGGCAGCGTCGGGCCAAGCACTGGGTTGTACTGTCCCGGGCCGTTCCGAGTTTGAGTCTGCCACGCTTCGTAAGTCAGGCCCTCCAGCGCGGACTTGGGGCTCTCCCATTTTCCATTGCGGACTGCAGGATACCCGACGTCTTCAAGATAGCTCCGAGCCAGGTTGTTTGCGGTCTGATCCACTCCAGGCAGGATCGGGTTCTTCGCAATCTTGTTGAAGAGCTTCTCGCCCTTCGCGTACTCTTTCGCAAACGCTTGAGCCTTCTCCAGCTTGTACAGCGCGAGCAATTGCTTCTGCTTATACTCAAACGCCTTGATATAATCTGGCGTTCCTTTCATAATCGCGGCCTCGCCTTGACGCATCAGCCGCAGCACATCGCTCGTGATTCGGCGCACAGCCCGGGCTGTTGCTCTCGCCGGCAGTTGCTCAAAGCTTTGCTGTGCCAGCGCTTCAATGTCTGCTTTGGAGAACGGCGCGCCGGTAAGCTCAGCCAGGGCTTGAAGCTCAGGAATCAGCAGATCACGGGCCGTCGGCATGTCAACGCTGTTGCGCGCTTCGTTGTCCCAGTCCGCCTTGTCCTTGGCATAACCCAGCTGTTGCTGGACTTGATTGAACGCCTGGTCCTTCGCCGTCTGCAGTGCAAAGCTACCAAAGTGCTTCCGACCTTTGGCTTCGTGCAGCGCAGCAATGGCGTTGAACATATCCTCCTTGTTGGCGAAGCCGTAATTCGCGGCAAGCTCGTTCGCGTCGCCGCCGTCCTTGGCAAAGATATCACTCGGCAACCGATCACGAAGTTCCTTCGGTATGAGCTTACGCTCGGCGCTGTTGATCTTCGTCACCGAGGAATACTGTTCGCCCGAGTAAACAAACTCAACAAGGTTCCCGTCTTCAATACAGATGTTCGGTTTGGCTTTGCTTTCAACCGTAAAGTGCTCCACCATCCGGGCGCCGTCCCAGCCGTTTGGCGGCCAAAGCTCTTTGCTCTTTTCCCAGTTAATCCAGCTACCGCGCTTAAACTCGTCGTAGTAAAAATCATAGCTTTGCTGCCAGCTTGGCGTCCCGCGCTTAGCCCCAGACCTATCGGCCATTGTTTCCGCAGCTTTAGCCGTGTCTTCCGGCTTGCGGAAGTCCGCGACGTTCTTCGCTTTGAGGTATACAATGTACTGAGTCCGAGCCAGCACTCCCGTAGGATTCCAATCCGTAGGAGTTATTTCCGCGTAAGAGACTTTCTTCATCACCCAGTCGCTGGCAAACTTCGGATCTTCAGCAAAGCTGATAACCGAATGCGCGCTGTTCGGCGGAACCTTCCACGGGTTCTCTTTGGTTCCGATTGAAACCACAGTACTTCCGTGGTAGAACTTCGTCGGCTCGGTTTGCCCAGGCGACCGGAAAAACTGACTCATGTCCCGCGGATCAGACCCACCCGGAGAGTGCTCAGCAAACCTCAAGATGTTATACGCCTTGAACGCTGGGTCCGCCATCACAGCATCCATCTGCTGTGCAAACACAGTTTTCCAAGTCTTCTGCCACTCTTTTGTGCGCCAGGCGCGCAAGTCTTTAATCGCTTGCTTCACCAGCTTAGTGTAGAGGTCTTTGTGAGCTTGCTCAAGCTTTTGCGAGTAGTTCTTGAACAGGCTTGGGCTCATCCGCGCAGCTCCCGGGGACTCGAAGAGCTGCTTAAGATAAGCATCCTTCGGAGCCATAATCCGGATTTGCTTTTGAACTGCGGCCTGGATCGCCGGCGCCTGAGCATTCAGCGCGGCCAATTCCGTCGGATCAAGCGGTGGCTCATCCTCAGGCGCGAGGTCCTTAAAGTACTGATCCGCGTCATCAGGCTCCCAGCCTTTATACGGCGAAGCCGAGCCAGAGTTCTCAATCAGATCATACGCATCTTTAACCTGCATCGCGGTGCCATTAGGCAGCAGCCCCGCGTCTTTCAACTCCTGAATAGTTTCTGGAGGCAGGTAGTTCTTAAGATCAACCGCGTCGGAGACCTCAGACGAATCCAGTACGTTGTAGAGATGATCCAGTACCGGGCCTTTAATGATCCCGCCGGACTCATCTTCGGCGTGGTTCCAAGTCGGCGCGTCCTTGCTTTGAACCTGAAGGTTCGGCACTTCACTCAGCGTCACGCCATCGGGGTCAAACTTAGCAACCTGCTTCAGCACGTCTGCCATTGGATGCCCGGCAGTCGCACCGAGAAACTCTCCGAGAGTCATCTCGGCTTGGCCGCCAGACATATGTCCGTCGATCAGCTTATCTTTGAACTCATCGGGCAGCGAATTAAAATCCTGTATCGCATAGCCGCCGGGCTCTTCTTCCAATTTGGCCAGCTCGTTCGTGTCAATGTAAACCTTCGTGTCTGGAAACAGCGTGTCGATCACGCTCGGAGTAACCTCGCTTGCGTGGGTCTGCATTTCAGTTTTGGCGACTTGATCTTGCAGCTCTCCAAGCACAGCCGCATCAGCCTCAGCTTTAGCCGCGTGAACTCCATCCGCGTAAGGATCAACTCCGGGCTGGTCCAGTCCCGCTTCAAACTGCTGCGGATCAAACGTTTCCTTCGGCGTCGGTCCAGCCAGCCGCTTCTGCGTCCCATCATTGAACGGCACGTCAGTCACGTCGATCGGCGCGCTAGGTCCACCTGGGCGCTCACGTCCACCGCCACTGAACACGTCCGCAGACGGCCCGAGCTTGGCTCCACCTCGGCCCGCAATGTCCAACAGCAATCCTGCCATGAACAGCTTGTTGTTCCAGTACTCCACAGCTTGCTCACCGGACAACGGCTTACCAGTCAGTTGCGGCTTACCTTGAATAAACTGCAGCGCTTGGTCAAACGGGTCAGTATCTTCTTTGGTCTTTACGCCAGACGCAACGATACCTCGGGCGGCCTGGTTGAAGCCAACCCCGATCGGAGAGAGCAACGCCCCGAAGGCAATGTTCGGAATAGCGTTGGCCTGATCCATTGCGCTCTTCAGCACGCCCCAGACGTCACCACGAACCAGCGCCTTGGAGCCTTCTTGGCTTGCTTGCACCGCTTGCAGCATCGGGGAGTTAACCTGCGCAGCCACGTCATGACCGAGGGCCTGAACACCGAAGACTTTATCCGGGGCCTTGTTGGCGTTGGCGCTCAGTTGTCCAATCGTGCTGAAAAACTTGCTGATCTGATCCAGCGCCGGCAGGTCGTTCTGTGTCGCCGCAGCATGAACAGAGCTTTGTCCCACAGCCGCCGCAACAGAAGGGTTTTGCTGTAATATGGTTGATGCGCGTTGGGCGTTAGCCATATCAGAGGTCGATTGTGGATCGTACATTCCTGCCACTGGCGGGATGCCAGAGTCCGGCGCAGAGCGAATCGCCGTCCCAACCGCAGCTGGCTGAACCCCGTAGGCACTAGCCCGAGCACCGGCGGCTGTCGCACTAGGGTCTTGGTAGCTATACGGATTGACCGGCCGCGAGATCGGCTGCACATCTTCCTGCATCGCGGGCGCTTGCCCGGGGGTGGCGTAGGAATACGGATTGGTTCCATCATCAGCCATTAGCGGAGTCCCAGCTTGGTTGCTTGGTATTTACGAGCGATCTCTTGTTCGGTGGGATCAACACCGTATTGCTGACGATACGCTTGAACAATCAGTTGCCGATCTTGATCCGGCACCAGGTTCACCTTACCCGGATCTTGGTGGCTGCCGCCGAACGGAATGCCTAGGAACGTGTTGTGGTACGGCGCCGGGATTGAGCTTGTCCTCGAAACCGCTTGCGCAGTGATATCCGCAAGGTCTTTCGGTGTAGGCTTTTTATTCGGGTTCGCGGCAGTCCAAAGCTGAACCTGCGCGTTGACACTTCCGAGGATCGTATTGTACTCGGGGGAGTTCGGATCGGTAATCCCCAGCGGACCTAACGCCGTCTTGAACGTGTTGCTGTGGATCGTCTGATTGAACACGCTCTGCTGAAGTTGCCCTTGGTGCTGTGCGTCGTTGGCCTTTGCCACAGCGGCTTGTTGCTGCCGCACAAGGCTCGTCGCCATGCTCAGCGGCACGTTGGGGTCGTTAAGAACCTTGGCTGCCCACGCGGGAGTCAACGCCGCAGGGTTTCCTCCATGAATACCCGCTTGCAGTTCCCCGTCGTACTGCAAGTATGTCTGCTGCCGTTCGGGCGTAATCATGTTAGCGTTGCCGCGCATCTGCGAATCCACTCGCTTTTGCTGCGCCCCTGTCAGCCCGTTGTACGTCGCAGTAAACCCAGGAATATATTTCGCCGCCGTCGCCGCGTCTCGAATATCCGGGTTGTTCGCAAGCATACTCGTCACGCTGTCAAACGCATCAGCCGTTTGGATGTTCAGCGCCGTATGGTACTTTCCAAACTCTGTCTCCACCCGCGCGACTGCAGCATCAGCAAACGCCTTGTCTCCAGGGAACTGAGCTTCGGCCCGTTGCTGAACCATGTTCAAAATCGCAGGGAAGTTCTGCGCCATAGCAGTGACCTGCTGGTTCAGCGGCCCACCTTCAGGAACCTGTCCTTTGAGATACCCCGAGGGATCAACGGGCTTCCCACCAACCAGCACCCCGACGTGAAGATGCGGCCCAGTGCTGATCCCCTCGTTCCCACTCTTTCCGAGCAGGTCGCCGGGGTTCACGGTCTGTCCAACCTGCACGTTGACGTTGGACAGGTGCCCGAGCACGATCTCAGTTCCATCTCCCATCTTCAGCTTGACCATGTTGCCAAAGCCGCTTGCAGGACCCGCGGCCTCAACCACGGCCTGACCCGGAGCCCGCAAGGGCGTTCCAACCGGCATCGGATAGTCAACCCCATTGTGGAACGTACTTGCCCCCGCCGTCGGCGCTTCCCGCGCCCCAAAGCCAGAGCTAGGCTGCACGTTGGCGTACTGCGGAGGCACAATCCCACTCAGTCCACCAAACGTCCCATGCGCTGCAGCCCCAGCTTTAAAGCTGTTCAGCACGTTGTCGGCAATGTCCGCCGCGATCTGCGGCTTGGCCTTGTTCGTGAGCAGGCTCAGCGCTTTGGCTTTCAGCCCCGCATCAACCACCGAGTCATCAGTTTTCTTAAAGAAATCAATGCCTTGCGCGGCCTGTCCCGAGTTGATCAGGTTCTCCGCCACACTCGCAGCGGCCTTGGTGTACTCCACCTTGTACTGTCGGTCGATCTCCTCCTGCGGAATGTTCGCCGCAGTTGCGTAGTCCGTAAACGCCTGCTTAAAAGCGGCCTGACCATCCGGGTTGTAAAACGCGCTCGGGCTGGCCGTAAGCAGGTTCCTGGCGCCTTCTAGCTTTCCTTTGAAGACTTCCTTCGTAGCGTCTTTATACTGTGCGCTAGCCCAGATTGCAGTCTGGCCTTGAACCTGCCGCATAGCGCTGCGAGTTTCAGCTTCATACCTAATCCGAGCCGCGGTGTTGAGCGAAGCTCCGGTATCGTTGTAGATCCCTTCGAGCTTCTGGTAGAAGTCTCCAAGGTTGTTCTTCGCGGCGAGACCTTGGTTGTTATCCCGGTACTCGTTCGCCGCCTGATAGATCTGATTGTAAGCATCGCCAGTTGCCTTTGCTGAGTCAATTTGGTTCTGCTGATCTTGGAACGCCAGGGCGTGCTGCTGCAGCATTTTGCTCGCATCGCCAACAGCGCCGCCGACTTCTTTCAGTGCGTTGCCCAGGACCTCAGCGCCAAAAGCTTCGGGCGGTGCCTGAGTCGGGGCGGAGACGCCTCCAGCCGAGATTGTCGGCGCGTCTTGAGTTGGTACAGTAGGCATTACCAGTTCTCCCCAGTACCAATGCCCGGAAGGCTGCTGTCAATCAGCGGCGGCGCATAAGCCGCACTGGCGGTCAGGTTGGAGGTCGCAGCGACACTTGGCGTTTCGCCGATCCCCATCTTAGCATTAAGCGTGGCGTTTCCGCGGAGCGCTGTAGCGCCGCTAACCAGGCTCTTTCCCACGTCTCCAATGGCCCCGAGGAGTTGGTTCTCTTTAGCCGCCTTATAACCCGCGGCCTGAACTTGGTATCCATAGGCTTCCCTCTGCGCGTTGTAGTGGATCATCGCCGCGTCGAGGGCCCCAAGAGCAGCCGTGCTCGCCCTTTGCCCGCGAAAGGATGACGAGGCGACGTCAAAGCCTGAAGACGCTTGTTGAGCATTTTGTTCCGAAAGTAATTGCCCGGTTTTGATTTTCTCAGCTTCTTCATTAACGTAGCCTGCGGCCAGAGCCGAGTTTGCGTTAATCTGTGCAGCGCTCTGAGAGTATCCATAAGACTGCGCCCTTCCGATTCTAGCCGCCACATCGCCAATCGCATCCAGCCCCGTGCTCAGCAAGCTCGATCCCTGAGCCGCCCGCGCAAGCGTAGCCGGATCGGTCCCGCCGCTTTGCAGACTCAAGTTCCGGCCGAGCCCTGAGGCGAAATCATCGACCGCGTTGAACAGTCCCTCAAACCCATCCATCAGGCGTCTCCAGTTCGCATCAGAGTGAACTCGCCAACTTCACGCCAGGGTCTAAACCCAAGCCACTTAGCCCAGCGCATCGACCTCGTATAGGGCGTATGCACGGCGATGATCGAGCTTGGATAAACCGCCATCAGCTCCGCAAAGATTTGTTTTGAAACCCTGGCAAAGCTAATTGGGTGCTTGGGCAGCTCGGTTGTGCTCAGCATCCAAAGCTGGGCTTGGTCTCCCAGAACCGTGGCGGGCGATACACCCCATACGCATAGGAGCATTTCTTCTTCGTTCCACATGCCCCAGCTTGCAAGGCTATGCTCAATGCCAAGCCGCACAGCATCCGTTCCATTAAGCCCTCCCGCCGCACACTCGGCCTCGTCCTCAGTCCTCAGCACGAAATCCCCAAGGTCCACTATGTCATGGACTCGCTTAACGACCAGTGTCACCTTCAACCACCTCCGCAATAACACCGAGCACCGAAGCGGGCAGCGGATCGGTTGTTTGGATGTATACCTCAGCGGGCGTGTTCCAGTCCCCCGGAATGATCGTCCGCACGTCTCCAGTAATTAGCGGCGTGGGCGTCTGGATCGGCGCCATTACGTCCTGAACCGGAACCATGTTGTCGAAGCTGGGCCCCACGTAGAGTCCTCGAGTTTGATCAAGCCGCAGCGTAACTGCCGGAAGGAACTTTCTTTTTCCCTGAACCGTTCCGGCGCCGCCAGAGATATCAAGGTAGAGAGTTTGAAGTTGGCAGGTATAGGACAGTCCCACCACGATGTTCGTAGCGTACCTAGGAAGAGTAACACTTCCGCCGGAGACTGTCAAGCCAGAAACAACTTCACCGTCAGCCAAAGCTACAACCTCTTTCCCTTCAAGATGACTCAGCCCCGAAAGGAAGTTCGTCGGCACTGCAATGTCCCAAGTCCCAGGCTGCTGCGGCAGTGCAACCAGCCCTGAAGGATCGTTCGGGATCAAATCAAGCAACGGCAGCAACGGAATACCTTCAATCGTGTTTGAGTCGATGATGTTCGTGATCTGAACCTTACCGCCGGCAATATGAATAATGTTTCCGATGCTCACGCTCTCGAACGGCCCCGGAAGCGTCGAGGAAGAAGTTTGAAGATAAACCTCAGTGATCTTCGGCGTGGTCCCAATCGGGTTGCGCTCCGGCCCGAACACTGTGGTGTAAACATTCGTCAACGGAATGTTTACATAGCCCGCCCCGGAGTCAGCTTCAATCGAGTATATCCGCTGGTTTTGTGGAGTAGTGCTGTAGTAATACGGTTGCCAGGTACACACCATGGTTACAGTTGAACCAGCCGCAAGGGTAGCTGAGCCCTTGGTTCGACCGCCGTATCCAGTGGTGGTTGCGTCACTCGGCGGCGCAGTTGTGGCGATAGCACCGCCGGCAGGAACACTGGCATACCCACCGTAGCCAGCATTGTACTTATTATAGTACGGCCCCAACACAGGGCCTGAAAGCATCCCGGACCCGTTCACAGTGTAAACACCGGATTGAAAATTGCCTGGCGTAGCTTCCAGTGTACCGCCCCCGATGTTATCAGGGTACTGCATACCGCTTACGCCAAACGAGCCAAACGGCGCGGCGTAGTAACCAGAGTCTTGGCTGGTATTCGGGATGCTGAACACCATGTCAGTTGTCAGCGTAGTGAACTGGTAAAACTGAGCGTTGTTGAACATCTGCCTGTACGGACCCGAAGGTGGATAGCCTCCATAGCCGTAGGCCCACCAGTCCCTCGTGATCGTCGTTGGATCAGAAATCTCCCGGGTCATGAAGAAATCAATCACGCCGCCAGGGCCAGGATCCCAACACAAACTCCCGCTGATCGTAATTTGAGGAATGCCCAGGGCCGATCCACCGTTATACTGAATCCCGTACATTTCCATGCCGTAGTTCACGGCGCTGTCGTTATTTAAAATCTGGCCGTTGACCTTCACGTTCAGTGTGCCTGTGTAGCTCGGATCGAGCGCCACGTCGAACATGAAGAAGTTCTCCACGCCTAGCGTGGACTGCACGAGGTATGTTTCAGTTGGGCCTGTTATCGGAGTGGTGCAGACGTGAACGAGGCTTTTCGTGTTGTCAGTATAATACGCAAATGCCTCCACATCAGGGAACGTCTTGGGGTAGCTCAGCCCGCAGTCAACAAACCAAGCCTCTTCGACGTCGTTATACATCCGGTCGTCAAGCCGCTCGATGCACTGGTACCACGAGTTGCAAGGCGTCCCGCCGGAGTACCCCTGGAGCAGCCGATTAACAATGAAGTAAACCGCGTTGATTTCGCCTTCAGGCACCACACAGACAGAAAGAAACTCCCCTTGCGTGTCATGCCGAGCCCAGGCGTAGATCTCTTGGTCCGGGACATACGTTAGGCTCAGCGCAATGCCGTCGTCGCGGATGCACCAGACGAGCTTAAAGGGAACCTCACTCCACGCCCAGTAGTCAATCGTGTGGTTGAAAAACAGGTGGTTGGCGAGCATGCTCCGGTCGGAGCCTTGGTAGGACTGAAGGTAGTAGTTGAAGGCCAAGTCCCGGACGATACTGCCTTTGTTCTCCACGTAGAGGATATCGTAGTTGATGATCAGCGGCGTGACGTTGCTTGCGCCTACGCTGGCTTGGTACTTCGCAGTGATGTTGCTCGCGGTAAGCGCCGCGCCGGTTGCTCCAGCGGAGATCAGGAACGAGCCGCCAGTCGTGAACGTAACCAACCCGGTGCTCATCGGCACCATGCTAACCACAGTGTTGACTTCCCGCGCGGACAGGCTTACGTTGATGGCGTCCGACGCCTGAGCGATCTGGCTCCGGTTGAAGTTGTTGTAGTTTCCGGGTTGGCTAAAGTCCAGGTTTTCTGGAGAATAGGTTCCGCCGCCGAACACCCGGCGCTGATCGTAATAGCTCACGCAGACAGGATACTTCGGGTGAATGTCAGACACGGTAGAATTAAACGTGGCGCCTGAGCCGCCCGCGCCAGTTGCGGTGATGCTCGGCGCCGAACTGTAATTTTTCCCGGGGTTGGTGAGGTACGCCCCGATGCAGGTATTGGTGCCGTTATTGATGATCGCGTAGCCTGCCGCACCAGTACCACCACCGCCAGATATCGTAAGCGGAAGATAGCTCAGGCTCGGGTACGTGCCGTAGGTATAGCCGCTGCCGGGGTTGTTCACGCTTATGCTGGTAAGCTGGCCGCCGGACCAGGGGTCGACGTTCGTCGGGGGAGTCTTGCTGAAGTCCGGCACGATCCCGTTGTCAACGAAGCTCGGGGCCAGCGTGCTTCCGATAAAGCCCCAGAGGCTCGTGATCGGATCAGACCTATCAATCGGCCCGTACTTGAACACGTTGTAGTACGCGATCGGCTCCCCGGGCCAGCTCCACGTCAGGTCAATCACATGGTTGTCGTCGCCGGAGAGCGGGCTGTTGCTCTCAACGATGATCGGAACCGAGCTAAGGCTTTCCTCTTTTCCGTCCAGGCTTACCGCCGTCACGGCATAGCTGAAATAATTTCCGGGAGTGTACTTACCTGTCGCCGCGGTAAACTGCGGGCTAGGCATCTGAGTCCCAACCGCAATCACGCTGTAGCTGAAGCTCGTAAGCGAGTTCCGGCTCAGCTCCGCGGGCGGATAGCTCGGATGCGTGATCGTCATTACGTCTGCGCTTTGCGCAAACTTCAGCAGCGCAATATCCGCCGCAACATAGGGCGTCGTTACCGTGGCCTCAAGCACACCTTGAAACCAGGCGTTGACGTAGAGGTTGCCAAACTCCAACACGTACCCGGTGGATGAGTCCACAATAAACGGGATCAGGCGCTGAGGCGTTGCGTTTTGAGGATCAGCGGTAAAGGAAATAAACCTCGTGCCGGGCCGGTTACTGGCGCCGCCTCGGAAATCCGCGAAGAAGTTCCGCATCAGGGCCGCGCCCGCAGCGTACTTATCCAGGTCCACTCGGGCGAACAGGTTCGGTGAAAGCTCGCCCGAGGTAAATGCGGATTGAATATCAGAGTAAGCCATTATTCACCCCAGCTCACATTGTCCCAGGAATTGTACCAGGTTCCCAGCGTGGGCACTCCACTATCCCGCTCGCCGACAAAGCTAGGCCAGCCCCGGGTTTGGATCCAGTCCGGGGTGTGGTCCGTACTTGGCACGCTCTCGTTTCCGTCCGCCACCCGAGCCTGAATCAGCGCGTCATTTGCGGCCTGGATGTAACTCGTCTTCATCGCAGCGTTGCCCGTCAGCGGAGTGACCAGCTTGCTTGCCAGCGCCGCAATGAAGGCGTTCTCGAACAGCGGATCAAACAGGTCCGGGTCGTTCTCATCCCGGGTGTAGACCGCTATGGCGTTTTGGATGTTGGTCAGCACCACTCGCACCCGGCCGGTCGAGCTTGTGATCCCGCCCGTAGTCGTTGAAACTTGTTGGTTCCCAACTAAAAACCTGTTTGCGCGGCTAGGCATAGCCCAAGAGTTTGTGAACAGGCTGTCGCCAACCTGAGGCACTCCCACTCCAGTGTTAACCGGCGGCTGGCACAGCAGGTACCGCAGCTTGATGCAGTCTGCAGGATAGGCATACATATACCGCCAGGGGTATTGCGACGTACCCTCAGCCAGGCTTCCGATCTGAGTCAGCGCCAGGGTTTCTCGCGCAAATCCCCAGTGTGCACCGCGAAGCAACATCTGCCGCAGCTTATCATACCACAGCTTTACATTCGCGGCTGCGGTGCTGGCCTCATCAAACGAGGCTATAAGAGTCCGGGCTCCGACCTCGGAAAGCGCCCGGTTAGCTACGTCCACTTGCGAGGTCATCCCGGTCTCCTATACGTGCAGCATGATGGTGAAGAGCTGAATCAAGAAATGCTCAGCTGCTGGAAACACCGCAAAGCTAACCTTAAACAGAAGGATAACCCCTGAAAGTGAGCTTCCCAGCACCACAATGTTACGCCAAGCAAACTGCCAAGTGCTCATCATACCGACTGGCTTTGTAGCATTCGGCGCCAGCCCAATCGCGTGCTTGATCGTGGCAAGGTCTGAGTTGACACTTTGAAAGTTGCTTTCAGTTATCGTGACGTGATCGTCCAGCTTCTGGACAACCTCGCCAAGCTCCTTTTGCAACTCTCGGTTCGTCACGGCCTTGGGCGGAGCCGGCGCTGGTTTTGGCGGCTCCAGGTTAAGGATCTTCTCGTGCGGGCCTCTAGCCATTATACGCCCCGTAGAGACGCGAGCCGGGGTTGGGCTTTTCTTTACCACCTTCAGCCTCATCTTCCTCTGGAGATTCCAGTTCTAATGTTTGAAACCGCAGCCGTATGGTCGGCTCTTCCCCGTACAACGCCATGTGACAAAGCACTGCAATGCCCTCGACGTTGATCTTCTGACCAAGCGTCAAGCCGCGGTAGTCAACCCCGACTTTTTCCAGCACATCCTGCGAAAGCGTGATCTCGAGTCCCCACGGGTCTTCGACTTGAGTAACATCGAACGGGGGCATTCCAGCTTCATCAGCCATAGCTGTCTCCTAGTTAACTGCGTTGACACCGATGTTCGAGATGGTGTAGGCGCCCGATCCGTACACCGCAGCGGTGGTCACCTGAAGCTTAACCCACTTGTAAGCGGTGTTGGCGAGGCTTACAGCGTAAGCTCCGTTACCAGCCGCGGTCATGGTCGAGCCCGTTGCCTGCACCCAGTTGGTTCCATCCATCGAACCATAAAGCGTAACCACCGGCTGGGTCGTGACCGTCGGACCACCAGCCAGCACCATGAACGCGGTGATGAGCTTGGTGCCTTCGACATACAGCGGAGTCGTGGCGGTGCCCAGTGTGCCGAGCACAAAGTTACTTGCAGTCTGAGCCACGCTGTTATACATCGACGCAAGCGGGTTGGTCGCCGCGTAGAAGTCCCGAGCCTGCCGGATTAGCGGCATTGCCATAGGAGGCAACTCAAGCGAGGTGATCGTGACCGTAACGGTCGTTGAGGTACCGCCGCAGTTGAAGAACCTCCAGCGGCGACGCCCGGCCACCGGAATCGCTGGCATCGAGATAATGCCAGTGGCTGTGATCGGGTCCGAGGTCCAGATATCGGTGAAGTTGGTACCACCCCGGGACTCTTGCAGGATCGCAAACACGGCGGTAGCCGTACCGAGGGTTAGCGCCGAGACGTTGATTTCGGAACTGACCCAAGCGCCCGAGCCAGCCGCCGAAGCAACCACCGTGCCCAGCACCGAACCCGCTCCAGCGAAGGCCGTGGCGTTCTGGTCAACCTGGGAAATCGCCGTTGCAACACTAACGCCAAGTTCCTTGTTGGTCGAGCCATTGGCGATGTTCATCTGCGGAACGCTGGCCGCGATCTGCGAGAGCGACGTCACTGCGGTTACAGTAGAAACCGTCGTCACGGTAGTCACCGTGGGAAGAGTTCCGCCGCCGATGTTGACGTTGGCCGAGCTGCCATAAGACGAGATCGGCGCCGGCTGTCCCGCACGCAGTCCCACGCCCTGAACCGTAAGTACAGTGCCGGTGGTGGTGCACTGCACTCGGAAGTATTTATACCCTGCAAGCGGGGCGCGGTAGGTACCAGCCGCCGAGATCGTCAGTGCGCCAAGGGTCTGCGACTTTACTTCCTGAACCGGGATGGTATCCCAGGTCGCTTGGGTAACGTCGTTAGTACCTTGAACCGTCAGCACCGTCGTCGTTACCGCGGAGATCTGAAGGTAAACCTCGGCGAAGTTGCTGCAGTCAATCGGGCCAACAAGCGTCTGGCCAGACGTGACCGTGTAGGTCCAAGGCGCCGGAAGTACAGCACTTGCTGTCCCGGTCGGAACCAGGCTGGCATAGACCGTGCCTGAGGTATACGCCGTCATGTTGGCACGGATATACATCAGGTTGTTGCCGGTGCCCACCGGAGCGTTTACCAGCCACAGGCCCGGAGCAGTAGCAGTCTGAGCAACCTGTGCGGTCGGGCTGCTGATCGGAGTGCCGTTGATGTTGGTCCAGGTAGAACCGTCCGGAGACGACTGGAACGTGACCGTGCCCGAGAACTGGCCAGTGGCCCCGGGGCCGTTGAACAGCGAAAGGAAATGGGTGCAGCCCGGTTCAACTTGCCACTGCACCGTCGCGTTCAGCGCAGCCATGGAGTTGGTGCTGGGCTGCGAAAGCAACTGAGCCGTGTTCACGTTGACCGCGATCTCACTGCTTGGCGTCGGCGAAGTCAGGTCAGTGTGAAGCTGGGCCAGCGCCGTGTTGGCAGTGGTCTGCGCTGCGGCTGTAGCAAGGCCGGAGGTTTGCGTCGCAATAGTCGCAAGAGAAGTATTTCCGGTGGTCTGCGCCGCCGCGGTTGCCAGTCCCGTAGTGTTCGTGGCAATCGTACTCAGGCTGTTGTTGCCAGTCGTCTGCGCGGCCGACGTTGCAGCCCCGCTGGGAAGCGGCAGGCTTGCCGCGGATACCGGCACGGTCTGGTCGTTGGCGATGTTAACTGCCAGCGAGTTTGCCGTGGCTTTCGCCCCGAGCGTGCTTGGCAGCTGCCCGCTGATTTGGCTTTGAAGCGCGCTCGTCGCAGCGCCTGAGGCCAGGGCCGGCGTACCAACCACAGTAACGCTAAGCGTCCCGGTCAAAGCTGAATAGATACTCGCCAGCGTGCTATTGCCCGTGGCTTGAGCCGTAGCCGTAGCCGCGGCCGCAGTATTCGTCACGATGCTCGCAAGCGAGGTATTACCTGTGGTCTGGTTCGCGGCTGTTGCAGCCCCGGTCGGCAGAGGCGCCGGCGAGTTGATGCTTACGCTCTGAACCGAGAACGGCTCCCAAGGCGCAACTGGGCTATATGGAACGTACGCTCCGGCCTGAACCAGATACGCGTTGAGTCCTGTTCCGGTGTCTTGCCAGAAGAACTGGGTGCCCACCGCATCAATATAAAGCAAGTCCACGAAGCCACCTCCTCCTCCGCCACCGCCGCCCGATGCGGCCACACTGAGCAAATACGCAATTGTAGAGGCCAGGGTGGCCTGATCGGTTTGCGGGTAGCCTGTCATCAGAGGAGCCCCACAAAGTTAGTCGTGCTGCTAAGCACCGCCGCCAGCGGAAGCACAGTTCCCGCCGTAATGCTCGTCAGCGTCACGCTCGAGCCGTCAGCCATAGTGATCACGCCACTGCCCCCGGTGACGCAAAGAACGCCCCGGCAAGGAATGGCGAGACTCGTAGCAAGCGAAACAACCCCAGTGTACATCTGGGAAGTTTCAACCATGCTAATGTGCTGACGCAGAACACCAGTTAAGTCAGCCATGATACCCTCCAGGTAAAATGAAGGGGGCACACGGCCCCCTCCGAAGTTTAGTTAGTTTTGCGGCTCCGACCTTTCGCCGCGATGGTCTCTTCCGCGTTGGCTGACATATCCGCCACCGAGATCACCGGAGTGTTGTCGGCCTGCGGCCCATCCACCAGCATCATCTCGCCCGGATCTCCGCCCTGCAGTCGCAGGCCATCAACCGGGTTAAGCGAGGCGTGTGGGTTGGCACGGTAGTACTCCTCCATCGCCGCCTCAGCCTCATCGTTCATCGGGATCATGTGCGGACCGGGAGTACCGGACCACTCAATAACCGAGTCCCGCTTGATGAGGTGCGGAGGGAAGAAAGAGTCCTGAGTCAGTTTGTAACGAGGAAGAGCCATCGGGGAATGTCCTTAGTTAAAGCCAGACGCTTACGCGTCGATCGAGTAGCCACGCTTGTACTGGTAGGACTGCTGAGTATCGCGGTCCATACCAGCAGTGACGTAGGCCATGAGGGCGCCGGCCGTGAACGGGCCAGTGCTGACCGTGTACTTCAGGTTGATGTACCGGCCAGGGTGGCCCAGACCAGTGACTTCGTTTTCCTGATACATCGGGAGGATATACCGGAACACTTCCTTGCCAGCGACCAGGCTCGCCACCGGAATCACCGGGGAAAGGATCAGGTCATAGTTGCTGGCTGCGGTCGGGTCGTCACCAGACTGCATAGAAATCTGCAGGGTGGCAGCGCCGCCGGCAGCGAACGTGGTGGTGACTAGAACGTGAAGTTCCAGTGCATCACCCACGCCGGCGTCTCGGTCGATCAGCAGGTCGATCACGTTGCCGCTCACGCGGGTCGCGGTCAGGGCAGCGCCAACGTTCGGCGCGGTCCCGTCGAGGATAAGGTTAGCATCAATCATCGGAAGTTCCTTTCTTTAGGGCTTGGCCCTGGCTTAGACCACGCGGGCTTCAGTGTCGAGGATCGCATCCACGCAGCGGATCGGAATCCCGCGGAACGTGGTCACGGCCTCGCCGTCCCACTCTTCCATCTTCAGCAGGACGTTGGTCTTGTTCATCGCCTGCAGATCGAGGTAGGTCTGGATGGTACGATTGACGTAGATGGCGCTGCGAGCCATCATGGTCTTGTCCATCCGAGTGTCGCTGGTCTGAACCGGCGCCACGCCAACAGGCATCACCGGCGGGCGGTGAACCATCTTGACGAGAGCGTTGATCAGGTTCGGCGCCGAGCCACCGTTCAGCTGGGTAATGTCGATGTTGCAGGCGCGAACACCGAAACGCCAGTCATGAATAGCCAGGCCGATCTTCCAGGAGATATACGTGCGGTAGGCCAGGAACTCGTTGGAGTTCGAGTCCAGCGCCCAGTCCAGCCCCATATCCTTGTGGATCAGCCCGGCTTGGGTGCCCTTCGGGAAGATGGTGTGGATCTGCTTCGGCCCCCAGCCGATCAGCCACATGCTGGTGTTGGTCGAACCAGTGCCGCCCATGTCGATCACGTTGTTGGCGATCGGCGAGGTAGCCGTGTTGACCGTGTTGTAGATGTTGGCCAGGCCCGTGAACTGAGTGGGGTCCGAGTTGCGGTTCGCGTAGAACATATCGCTGGCGACCAGCTGGCCCAAGGCCTCGATATGCAGCGCATCTTCTTGCGCCCGCAGCTCGCTCAGGTTGCCGCCGAGTTCCGCCAGGCTGGCATCGAACTTCGCCCAGTCAGCATACTCGGAGCAAGTCGCAACCTGCTTCGCCACGCCGGCGAGCGACGCCTTGACGCCTTGGTTGTAGACGCGGCGCGACGGAGTCGGCAGCTTCACAACTTGGGTGAACTCGAATGCGTTGCCGCTTTGGCACTCAACAGTCAAAGCATCGTCAACGATGCCGTTCTGTTGCGAAAGCAGATCGACCAGGGTAGAAACCTTGCCGGTGGAGTCGTGGCGAAGGCCCCACTCGGAATAGGTAAACGAACCAGGCGTAAGCGTAGACATTAGCTATTTCCTTCTTGATACAGGGCGCCGCCGAGGGTTTGTGGCCTGTTCGGGGCGGCGCGCGAGTTGTTGGGAGGTACTACCGGACGGCCTTCGACGACGAGCGCTTCAGCCATCTTGTTCAGCATCTTGATGATCGCCGGATGGTTCCCCGCTCCGGTTTGGTCAAGAGCCGCCTTAACTTCCGGGGAGCCGAACTCCTCGATAGCCTTGGCGCAGTTTGCCAGCACCGTGGGCAACTTGGCTCCGCCGATCTCAGGATCAGCCTTCACCGCGTTTTGCCACGCGTCCTGGGTAGCATTCCACGCCGAGGCAGCAGCCTCCTGCGCGGCCGTCATCTGAGTCACGTGCAGCTTCAGCAGCGCTTGAGCCTGCTCCTTCGGAAGGTTGGCATCTGTGGCCACCTTGAGGAACTCGGTCGAGAGCGTCTCGTCTAGCTTGAACGTCTCAGGAATACCTTCGTAGCGGAGGTCATCCGCGGTTAGAACCACCGGCGCCGGAGCTTCGCTTTCGGGCGGTTTGGCTTCGCTAAGCAGCGTCGGCGTCGGTGCGGCCGGGGGCTCAGTCGTCCCAGAGGACGGTTCCGCCGGGTCGCTCGTCGCCGCTGGTGTCGTCATCGGCTCCGTCGGCGCGCTCGGGGGCGGAGCCGCGGCTTCGGTTGCGGGAGGTGCTGTTTCCGTGGTCATTTCGTGCTCCGTTTTCAACTACTGCCAGGCCATACTCGGTGGGACAAAGCCGAGTCATATCGGCCAAAAGGGCCAGTCCTACGCTACGCTTACCTTCGAGAAACGCGGTTGTTAACGATGCGTTCTCACCAAACTGCTGGGTCGTGGAGAAGACCCGGAGGTCTGCAACCTTGTCCCAGAGCCAGCGCCGACCTTCAGGCTGTGCCATCAGCATTCGGATCACCAGCTCGTTGTTGACGCGCGAGCGCGCGCCGGAATCTCGCTTTGGTTCCTGTGTCATTGCATCATCAGCTGGAGGGCGTTTTTCCCTCCTCCCACGTCAGTCTTCGAAAGCGTCTGGGCGCCCTGCGCAGCGGCAAGCGAGTTCTGCATTTGCATCTGTTGTTGCTGCTGGGCGTTCCGCGCGGCGCGGAGCTTCATGACCTCCTTCGTCGAACGGATCAGCGTCGGCGAGACGTTGAGGAGATCCGCGTACTCGTCGATCAGCTCATCAATGTCCAGGTTGTCCATCGCGTCCGGAGCCACGGCGACAATGCCGCCGACCAGCTGGAGCAGCCGTTCAATCGCCGCAGTCGAGGCGGCGCGCTGGGCTTCGGCCAGCATCGAGACGTAGGTCACGTTCAGCGGCTCGCCTTGGATCTCCGGGGGCGGCGGCGGAAGCAGCTTGCGCCGAACCATGATTGCGAACACTCGATCAATCAGCGGATCAAGCACTTCGTTTTCAAACCGCTCAATTACCGGCCCAAGCTGGATGAGCTTTTCTTCGCGCCGAGCGTCGATCTCCGTGGCGGTGCGAACCGTGTCCAGCTGGCTGATCATCATGAACAGGTCAACGAAAAAGACCTCTTTGACCCGGCCCTGGACCTCTTTAATGTCCATCATCATCTCTTGGATGCGAGGCTCCACCTCGTAGGCGGGCTTGAACCCAGACGAGTTGAGATCCGCGACGTAGTTAATCGCGCCGGGAAGAATGCTCATCGGCTCATTCTTCATGTTGACGCTGGCGTTCATCGGAGGCCGGACCATCTTGTCAATGGCCTCGCCCTTGCGGCGCTGTTCGATTTGAAGCTGCCGCGTGGCCGGGAGCGCATCCATGCCGGGGCTCCGACCGTAAGGATCGTTGCTCGTCGTGTCCCAGCGCGCTCCGACAAACGGCTTCTCGTTGAAGCCTTCAGCCCGCATCAGCTCGCTGCCATTGGCAGTGGTGCACCAGTAAAGCTCGCGGTAGGCGAACTTCGGCGGCACGATCATTGGAAGCTCGTCAGATGAGCCGGCGTCATACAGCGGAACGTTGGGCTCGATCACGTGCTGGATCACGACCTCGAACTGCCGCTGGTTCGAGCGGTAGGCTTGGGCCGTGCTCGCCCCGACGTTCTCGATGCCGAACATCTGCACAGCTTGCTGGGTCGTCAGCGTGAACTCCCGCGCGAGCGTATCCACGTCGAGCCGTGACCCCGCGCCGAAGAAGAACTCCCCGAGGCACGGATTGTAGCACCGAATGACGTCTTGGTCGTCCTCGTAGATTATCATCGCGGCCGAGCCGAAGACCCCGTTGTCGTGATACATCACGCCCAGGGACTGATAGAAGTTGCTCTCGCTTAGCACCCGGAGCAGCCGGCGCTCACACTCGGACAACCAGTCCTTCACCGGACCATAGTCGACCTTCGACAAGTCGTGAAGCCCCAGCTTAAACCACGGCTTCGTCGGAGACGTTAGCCCTCCCATCATACCCGCGGCCAGTGTCCGAGCGGCGATCACACCGGTTTCGTCCACAATACTGCCGTTGATCGCGGCGCCCTTGGCGTACTGGTTCGGGGTCACAAACCACTTGTACCGGCGCGGAAGATAAACCTCGGCAAGCTGCGCCCAGTGCGCCCAGAAGCTGATGCGGTAGCTCCGCATGTCTTCAAGCGCGGCCTGGCTTTGAAGCCGGTATTGCTGGACTACCAGCGGGTCTATCTTCTTGAGGTCGATCACTTGGTGCCTCCAAGCAGAGTCGCGCCGCGAGTAGCATTACGGCCCAGCACGGCGGTGGGCGCGGCCTGGCCTTGCGTTAGGAACGTGCCTCCAAGCGGAGGCGGGGGCGCACCCACGTTCGGAGCGAACTTCGGAAGCTGGGGCGGACTCGGCGGCTTGGGCATCTTGGGCTGGTTCATCAGGCCCGCAATCGTCGCGCCAGTGCCGATGAGGCTTCCAGCCGTGGTGAGGTTTGCGGCCGTAAACAAGCCGCCTCCGGCTGCGGCCGTAGCCGTGGCGGCACCTCCAGCGGCGGCAGCAGCGCCAGCCCCGGCTCCAGCGGCTACGCCGTCAGCGGCTCCAGCGGCCAAGCCCGTACTTGCGGCGCCGATAAGGGATGAGCCCGCGGCTCCGGCTCCAGCCGCCGCTCCAGCTCCGCTTAGCGCGCCAATGGCGCTACCAGCCAGGGGGATCAAGAATCCCATCAGTGAAGTCTCCTTTCTGGAACTTGCCGTCCGGGACTCCGCCCCGCGAAAGCATCCTCGCCAAAGGGATCGTATTCAGCCTCAACCTCGCGGCCGCGCTGGCGCCAGGCTTGCGCCGACACCGGGTAGGCAAAGGTAAGGGCAAGCGCGTCGGCCCAGTCCGGAGACTTCTTGCCGATGCTGCGCATGTCCTCTTTTGAGACCAGCTGGATTTCTTGCTTCTTGTTGTAGTGGTACTCGATGGACACGAGGTCTGAATAGAGGTCCTCGTGAGCCGAGATGCGGCCGCCCTCTCGCAGCCAGTCCCGAAGCAGCACGTACATTTCAGCACGTTTGTTCGCGACCAGGGTTCCTTCGGGCCGAGTGCTCGCCGGAATGCCAAAGTTCACCGCGATGACCTTATGGCCCAGGCTGCGCACGACGTCCACCACGCCGCCGCCGACGCCGCCCTCGTCAAGGAACACCGCATCCGGGCTGTGGGTTTTGATCATGTCAGCAATTCGAGTTGCCGTCTCAACCACAGACAGGCCACGCCAGCGGGCAGGGGGCATAGAGCGAGCGTCTCGACCTCGACGGAATTGCGCCACGCTCTCGTTGTTACCGAAGCGCGCGATATCAACTCCAAGGATAAGCGGTTCCCAGGGTTGCGATTGCACCTCAAGCATCTGCCCAGCTCGGATTGTCTCGACAGGAATGAGCTGGGTAGTAGCGGCATTTGGAAACTCACCCCGGACGCGGATACGGAAAAAGTCGGAGTCTTCGCCCCAGGCTTCGGCCCAGGCGGCAATCTGCTTCTTGTTGGAGAACGCCGACGTGCGAGCGTCGACAACGTAGTGGTGCCACAGGCCGGAAAACCGGTCCCAGCAATCCCGGAAGCGGCCTGAGTTCCTCGTGGGGTTCCCGGCTACGGCCCAGATGATTTGAGTGTTCGCGTCTGTGGTCGCGCCGTCGAGGACTTCCCAGATCACATCGGCAATGGCCGAGGCCTCGTCGCAGAGGATCATGATCCGCTTGCCGTAGTTGTGCAGCCCGGCGAATGCCTCGGGGTTCTCCTCGCTCCAAGGGATGGCGTCAATCCGCCAGGTTTTCTCGTGCGCGGGGTCCGACGAGAAGATCGCAGTCGCCGAAACCTTGAACATGAACTTGCCGATGAAGAGCTGGTGCCACTTACTCAACTCGCCCCAGAGCACCCGCATGAGCTGCTCCTTCGTGTTGGCCGTGACCCGGCCCCGGGTGTCCTCCAGCGTGGAAATCCCCCACAGGATCAGCCAGGAGAAAAAGGCTGACTTCCCCACTCCGTGACCGGACCGGACAGCGATACGCCAGGCCTCATCCATATTGATAAGGCCCTCCTGCAAGTCGCTCAGCACAGCGATCTGCCAGGTGTCCGGCCCGGTCATTTCCGCGAGGGCTGTCCCCGGCTCACCCCACGGAAAAGCAGCATAAACGAAGTCCAGCGGCCGGTCTTTCAACTCGGCCATCAGGTCTATGACCTCACTCTCCCAGCTCATCACACGCCCCCTCGATAAAAGAAATATCTTGGGGGGCCAGTCCTGAATCGCCCCCGCCTTCGGCGGGGCTGGGAGTGACGTTCTTGAGCATGGCAAGTCGTTGCCGGGCCGCGATCATCCGGGAGCCCAGCTCGACGTTGACGTTCGTCTGAACGCTTTTTTGCACAGGCGCATGCCCGGTTCGGTCGGCGAAGGTCTTGGCGATCTCAAGCTGCATACTCGCCGGCAGCGGGTTCTCGTCGTCCTCCAGAGCTTCCTGAAGGTTCGCCATAGCCGTTAAGCTAAGGAGTCCGGCGCGCTCGGTGAACTCGGCCATGAGGCCGTCCTCGACGGAGCGGTAACTCGTGACGAGGTCCTGGAACGTCGGGTCTTGCTTGAGGATCGAGATCCGGCTGACGTCGTAGCCTGTGATGATGCTGGCCTCGGTTGGGGTTTTGCCCTGCGCGAGCAACCGCGCCAGCGCGTGGTGCCGGTCCCGTAAGCGCGTCAGGCTTGGGGCCTTGATGCCCCGGCCGGACTCGAGCAGGGCAATATCGGCCGGGCCTAGCTCGCGGACATACTCAGCCTGCACCGCCTTTCGGGGGCGGCCTCGAGTACGCGGCGTGAGGTCCAACGAGGAGATTTCCATACCCCCAGCCTGCGGTGCTTCGCGGCCCGAGTCAAGCCCGCTGAACAAAAAATTTCCGGCGAGGCCCTGAGCCATACAACGCGCCCGGAGCAACAACCATACCAGAGAAACCAAGTTAGTGCCTTCGGCACTGTGAGCCATATGAGTCGATTTGGGGATTTGTTTTAACTGGCTCTTGCGCGCGCGCGGGCGTGGGCACTCGGCGGGGTACACCCCCCGAAATCGGCAAAACGGCTCGGACCACGGCACCCCGGCGAGGCCGGAAGAAAAGTGCAGTCCACCGCAAGATTGTTGTTGACACTCGGGATGGGCGGGTTATGGTGGCTCATCCAAAGCGGATTGGCCGCCGCGGATAACGGAGTCAAGACAATGCAAGTTACCTTCAACATCGCCGACACCCTGACCGCGAATATCCGCGGGACCATGGTCGAACGGGATCTCACGGCGCTTCCAACCGAAGCCCTGGTGTATATCTTCCAGTACGGGTTCCAACGGATCAACAATGACTCGGCCGGACAGAACAAGGGCGAGGACGCGGTGGCGAACAGCGACAAGAAATGGAAGGCTCTGACCGAGGGTAAAATCCGAGCCAGCTCCACGCGCACCACGGACGAGCTGGGCAAGGAATGCCGGCGCGTCGCAGCCGAACGTGTTGACGCAGCGGCCAAGGCCAAGGGCGTTAAACTCGACGCGGACAATCGCAAGGCGCTTGTGGCGAAGCTGGCCGCGACCGAGGCAATCATTAACGTGGCGAAGGCCAATCTTGCGACCATGGCCGAAATCGACATTGACCTCGATTTCTAATCCCCGCGCCGAACGGCGTTGACTCAAGACCCACCCGAGCTTATGGTTCGCGTGGGTTTTTCTTTGCGCCACGGGAGGCGACCATGTTTCGAGTCATCGCACGGGGGATTGTGATCGCCCAATTTCACACCCGGCATGAGGCGACGCAATTTGCCATCGCCATCGCCCACACGTCGCGCGTGGCGCCCGAGATCGTGTTCCATGATGGGGAATGCCCCGACGCGCCTCTTGCCCGTGTACGGGCATTCAAGTGTGCAGCCTGATTCGCCAAGGCATAAGCTAATTCCCCGAACATTCCCCGGATTCCCCTGGTATTGAAAAAACACGGATTTTGCCCCGTTGGGTATGGCTCACGCCCCGTGCGCATTGTATGGCTTACCCCACTGGGGTTTGTTGTTTTATCTTCAGTGTTTTTTTTTTTTTTTTTTTTTTTCTCTAGTCAGAAAGAAACTCGAGTGGGGTAGTATGGCTCTTGCCCCAAATGCGTGAGCCATACCTAAACCCCGAAAAC
>Ga0316217_10000737_pt1 | contig 45108 bp, 35 predicted proteins | sample 1anoAmetaG_FD_203633 | JGI IMG/M metagenome (GOLD analysis project Ga0316217, IMG submission 203633) | Freshwater microbial communities from Trout Bog Lake, Wisconsin, USA - 1anoA | ecosystem: Environmental > Aquatic > Freshwater > Lake > Hypolimnion/Profundal zone | place: USA: Wisconsin...
CGGCGAGCGCGGCTGCCTGAAAGTGCCCGGCTTTGATGTCGGCAATTCCCCGGCCGAATATGCCACGCCCGCCACGCGGGGTGCCACCATCCTGATGAGCACCACCAACGGCACCCGTGCCCTGCTGGCCGTCCAGGACGCCCGGCGCGTGCTGGTGGGCGCGCTGCTCAATGCCACGGCCACTGCCGATGCCCTGCTGGAAGAATACATCCAGGGCGATACGCTGCTGGTGTGCGCTGGGACCGAGGGGCAGATTGCCATCGAAGATACCATCGGGGCCGGGGCGATCCTCTGGCAATTGATGCAAAGAACGCTTAGTACCGCGCTGCCCTTTACGGATAGTGCCTGGATCGCCTATCAAACGTACGCCGCGGTGCGGCCGCGCCTTGGTGCCGGTTTGCGCCTGGGCCGGGGCGCGGTGAACCTGATCCGTGCCGGTCTGGAAGAGGATATCGACCGCTGCGCTGCGGTGGATGCCTGCCCCCTGGTCGCCCAATTCCACGCCACCCCGGCGCGGGTGACCACACGCCGGCAAGGAGACTAACCGGCGCCACGGGCGCACCATTGCCGCCACATGTGGCGATACGCCGCCTCGATGGCGCGGGCAAAGCGCGGGGCATCCATCAGCGGCGAATGCTGCATCCGCTGACGCAAGGTCGAACGCCGGAGGGCCAGGCCGGGCAGATCGGCGGCTAATGCCGCGGCGATCTGTACATATTCATCTTCCCCACCGGCCACCAGTTCGGGCAGGCCCACATTGGACAGGATGCTTAGCCCGGCGCGGCCCACCGCCGTGTGGCCACGCCGGCTCACCACCGGCACCCCATCCACAAGGCATCGCAGGTGGTAGTGCCGCCGCCGTAGGGAAAGGTGTCCAGGGCGATGTCGATACGGTGGTAGAGTGCAAAGTAATCGGACAGTGGAACTTTTTCCGCAAAGTGCACGCGCTGCGGCGCAATGCCCGCCTGTTTCAACCGTGTGTGCACCTGCAAGCGGTGCGCGCCGGGGAGTGCGTGGAGCAACAATTGGGAATCCGGTACGGCGTGCAATAGCCGGGCCCAGGCCGCGAACACTGGTTCGCTGACCTTGCAGAAATTGTTCAGGCAGCCGAAGGTAATGTGGCCGGATTCCCGGGCAGGCAAGGGATTGACTTCCGGGGTGACGATGCCCGGCTGGTAGCACCAGTAGGTGGCCGGCAGGCGCAGCGTTTGTTCGGAGTAGATCGATTCATCCATGCCCGGCGGGTCGAGGTAGGGATCGCTCAGGCGATAATCGATGGTGTCCAGGCCGGTGCTCGAACAATAAGCCAGATAGGTGGCCTGCACGGGGGCGGCCTTGCGGGCAAAGACCAGCAGGCGGTTGTAAGCCGTATGCATCGCCAGATCCACGAGGATATCAATCTGGTCCTGGCGGATCAGATCCGCCACCGCCGCATCGGAAAGTCCCACAATACTTCGCCAGCCGGCAGTTTGCGCACGCAGGCGTTGCGTCAGGGCATCGGGCACCGGCACGTGGGCGTAGGCAAAAACTTCGACCTGCTGCTTATCATGCGCGGCCAGCAGGGGCTCCAGGAACCGGCCCACCGCGTGCAGCCGCAGATCCGGCGAGACATAGCCGACCCGCAGGCGGCGCTCGGGATTTCGGTCGTTGGCGTGGGGCGCAATGAATTTCTGCAACGGCACGGCGTGCTGGCGGTTCCAGTTGCGGTATTCCGCAGCAATGGTTGGGGCATCGTAGCCGGGATGGTAATGCAAGTCGAAGACCAGGTTGCTGTGGCCTTCCGGAAAATCGGGGTGCAGCGCCAGGGCATGGCGAAAGGTCGCGATGGCCTCGGTGAGTTGTCCTTGATCCTTGAGCGTACTGCCGAGGTTGGCGTGAACTTCGGCCAGGTTGGGGCGCAGGGCCAGAGCCTGGCGAAACAGGGCGATGGCCGCGTCGATCTGCCCCATTTCCTTGAGGACATTGCCGAGATTATTGCAGGCTTCGGCATAATCGGGCTGGAGGGTCAGGGCCTGCCGGTAGGCGGCTGCGGCTTCGTCCAGCCTTCCCTGGTCATGCAACCCATTGCCGAGGCTGTTGTACGCATCGGCATAATCAGGTTTTAGCGCGATGGCCTGCCGGCAGGCGGCGACGGCCTGCTCCAGTTGCCCTACCGCGGCCAAGACCTGGCCCAGATTGCAGTGCGCTTCGGGCAGATTGGGATTCAGTGCGATGGCCTGCTGGCAGGCGTCAATCGCCTCGGCCATCTGCCCATCATCGGCCAGGGCCTTGGCCAGATTATTGTAGGCCGCCGCAAAATTCGGTTTAAGAACCAGGGCCTGACGATACGCCGCCAGGGCTTGGGCACGCTGTCCCGCGTTCTTGAGGGCATTACCGAAATTGTTGTACGCGTCCGGATAATCGGGTTTGAGGGCAAGCGCCTGGCGATAGGCTGCCAGTGCCGCATCCATTTGCCCCTGGCTTTTGAGCGCGTCGGCCAGGCCACACCAGGCTTCCGCTTGATTCGGATTGAGCGTGATGGCTTGGCGGCACGCGGCGATGGCGGCATCCAACTGCCCCTGGCCGCGCAGGGCATGGCCTAGATTGCTGTGCGCCTCGGCCAAATTCGGCTGTAGCGCGATCGCCTGCCGGCAAGCCTGGATAACCTCGTCAAGTTTTCCCGCGCCCAGCAACAGGGATCCCAAGTTACTGTAATAGACCGCCTGGCGCGGATCGCTGGCGATGGACTGGCGAATCAGATCCATGGCCAGATCCATACGCCCAACCTGGCTGGCCAGCACGCCCAGATAATGCAGTGCCGCGGCGTGCTGGGGAGTCTGCTGGAGTACCTGCCGATACAGCATCTCGGCCTGCGGCAGGCGTCCGGCCTGGTGATGCTGGAGGGCGCTCTGCAAGGCTTGTTCCATCGTCAGTTGGGTCATGGGGGAAGTATAGCGGGGAAGGAGTGCCTTGGTTAAATGGTCGAGTGGTGGGTGGGGTTGAGTGGCAGAACCGCATCGGATAGCCGCGAAAATACAAATTTTTTACCAACGGATTACCAGATGTTGCGTTAGAAGTAATAGCACGCTAAAACTCCATCGTTGTGAAAAACGAAAAGGAACGGAATTTATGGTGCGATCGCGAATTTTGCTGCTGGTGGTGATGCTTGGGTTATCCCTCTGCGCCGCCAACGGCGCGTGGTTTACCGCGGCACCTGGCGTTAGTACCAGTCCGGTTCGGGATTTGAGCCAGCAGGTCTGGGCGCTCCAGACGCTGCGCGATCTAGGGCTTACGCAACAACAATTAAAGGCGATTCGGCCCGCGATTCCGGTGGCGGCCGGAAGCGACACCCCGGCGGTCAATGGCAAGGTTTCGCCCAAATACGTGGCGGCCCTCAAGGCCATGCGGGAAGGCCTGCTGAAGAATGCCGATGACGATCAGATTGACGACCTGCAGGAGGAACTGGATGCCATTGGCGATGACGAGGATGTCGACATCGATGACCATGTCACGGTTACGGATGGGGCCCGGGCCGCGGTTGGACAATTCATGCGGCTGCTTTCGCCGGGCCAGGTGGCCGGCTATCTGACGGCCTTTGAAGATGACCTTCCGGACCCGCTGGCGATCCTTATGGATGCCGCCGGGACAGTGCGGGACCAGAGCCCGGAGGAATTTGCGGCCACTGCGGCGGCCACCGGCGAGCAAATCGGAATTCTGGTGGCAGGTATCGAGCCGGCCAAGTACAACCCCGTGGCGGCGCGGGTCAAGGACTGGCTGCAACAGTGCCGGGGCTTGTCCAAGGCGCAGCTGGATGCCGGCCGCGCCGCGGTGGAAAAGTCGGCATTGGCGTTGCTGGGCGATGCCGATGGATTCGTGGTTCTGCGGCATTGGGTCGAACGGGACTTGTCGGAGTTGCTGGCCAACCCGCAGTTGCCGGCCATTGTCGATTTGCGGCTCCAGCAGACGGCTGCGGAACCGCACGAGTGATGGAACGCCCAGCGTGGAACACTGAACCACAGAGGCACAGAGACGCAGCGGATTTCACAGAGAAGGCTTTGTTTTAGATAGTAAAGACTGGACACGTATTTAGGAGTTTACGATGCGGAAGAATCTCGGTACAAGCCTCGTGATATGGGCGGTGGTTTGCTGCTGGCTTTTGGCGGTGGCCGGATCGTCCACAGCGCTGGCCGCCAAGACGGGCGCGGCGCGCAAGCACCACCAGGCCAAGGTGGCGATCACCGGCACCGTGGTGGATCATCATGGCACGGCCGTGGCCGGGGCGCGGGTGCACTTTGCCCATCACCGCAAGCACCGGGCCCACGGCAGCACCACGCAGCCGGCGACACCAACCGTCAAGAAGCACAAGACCTCGGGAACTCATGCCAAGACACACCATGCCGGGGTGCTGACCAAGACGGATGGAACCTTCCAACTCCATGCCCGCCGCGCCGGCACGCACCACCTGGTGGCGCACAAGAAGGGCGTGGGCCACGGCCATGCCAAGGTTACCGTCACCGGTACGCAAGCCACGACCGTGGTGATCAAACTGCACCACAAACACCATCATGGCCACAGCGGTACGACGGGTGCGACCGGCACCACGGGTACGCGCACGCACACGCATTCGCATGCGGCCGCGCAGACCTCTTAGAACTGAACGGTCAGGTGTTTTCGTCGATTTTAACCCCGCCCCCCTGGCGGGGTGTTTTATTGGTACGGCCACGCCAGCGATCGGCGAAACGATCTCTTGCGGCCAGCAGGATCAGGACCGCAGTGAACAATATGCGATTCCTTCGGTCGCCTACAAATGCGGGGCCTTGGGTTTAGACGGCGGCGCGAAATTCAACACGCCGGAAACCTTGAGTTTATGCTTGAATACCTTGTCGCCGCAGGTGGCAAAGAGGGTCTGGAAATCGGGTCCGCCGAAGCAGAGATTAAATACCTTACCGTTGGGCGTGGGGATGATGCAATTGACGCGCCCGGCCTGGTCGCAAACCTGGATGCCCAGGTGCGTGGCCACGTAGAGCCGGCCATCGCGGTCGGTGCGCATGCCGTCGGCGCCGCTCTCATCGGCGGTGTCCGGGACGTGCAGATGATAAAACTGTTGTTTGTATGCCAGCGTGCCGTCGGGTTGGATCTGGTAACTGTAGACCCAGCGGGAGCGCGTGTCATTGACGTACAGGAGCGACTGGTCCGGCGAAAGGGTGATACCGTTGGGGAACTTAAGGCCGGTGTCGACAACTTTCTTGGCGCCCGTGGCGCTGATGAACCAGACTTTGCTGGCTAGACCGGCGGAATCCGGTGCGGTGATATACAGGGAACCATCGGGGCGGACCACCAGGTCGTTGCCTTTGATGCCATCGGCGATGACGGACGGATGGGCGGTCGGGTCGTAGGCGAGGATCTGCGCTTCGGCGGCGGCATAGAGGCGGCCATCGGGTCCGAAGGATTGACCATTGCCATGGCTTGAATCGGTGAGCCAAGGCGTTACGTGGCCATCAAGACCAATCTTGAAAGTCTTGCTGGCGGGGATGTCGTTGAAAAAGACTTCGCCTTGGGCATTGGCGGCGGGGCCTTCAGTGAAGTGGTAACCTTCCGCAACCAATTGCCATCCTTCGTCCGGCAACAGGATCTCCTGGAGTTGCGGCGAACCCCGGCCGGCCTTGATCGGGGCGGGCCAGTCTTTCCAGAGCCAGCGCATGGCGTCGGCGAAGATGCGCGTGCCATGTTTGCCGCTGTGGCCTTCGGTGCCCCAGTCGTGGTTGACCTCGTAGCCGGCGAAGGTCAGGGCTCGTTCCATTTCCTGGTTGGCCATCCACCAATCACCGCCGTAGATGTTCAGGTCGGCGCTGCCATCCTGGAGAAAGATGCGCAGCGGCTTGGGCTCGGACTTGCGGATAAGCGTCGGGTATTCGTTGCCGCCGCGCAGGCCCACGTAGGTGCCGATGGCGCTAAAGACGCGTCCAAAAGCGTCGGGGCGTTCCCAGGCGGCGGTAAAGGCGCAAATGGCCCCGCTGCTCGAACCGCCGATGGCCCGGTCGCCGGGGTTGGCAGAGAGATGGATTGGCCGGCCGTCGGCGGCGGTCTTCTTCTGCACGTCGGGCAGCAACTCGTTGAGCAGAAACCGGGCATAGGCGGGGCCGAGGCCATCATATTCCAGGCTGCGGTTGAAACGGTCGAGGGCGGCGGGGGAGATAGCCTTGACGCGTCCGGGCGTAACAAACACGCCGATCGTGACGGGCATTTCCTTCGCGGCGATAAGTTGATCGAAGACGGCCGGGGCATTCCACTGCACACCGTCCTGGTTGACATAGAGGCAGGCGGGTTTGGCCGGTTCGTATTGCTGGGGGATGTAGATCCAGTAGTCGCGGGTGGTGCCGGGGAAGATCGTGCTTTGGTCAAAGGTGTACTTGGTCAGTTCGCCCTTGGGTGCTGGAGCGGTGGTGGAGAGGGGGGGCGCGAGGGGGGTGGGGGGACTTTGGGCGAAGGCCGGAAGGGACAGGAGAAGCAGGACCAGCGCCCAGGAAAGTCGCGCCATAATAAAACCCCTTTTTCGATACCAAGAAACCACGCTGTTGGGGTTTATACGACAATACCCCGGTTCTGTCATGGGAATGAGACGGTATTGCCCGCGCGCCGCGGGCGCTGTTCCCTTCGCAGTACTTCCGGGTTGGCGGCTTCGGCCGGAGGCGCCAGCGCTTAACCCCCGTGGTCGGCTGCCGTTCGACGTTCTTCCCACTGCGCTTTGATCATTTCGCCTTCGGGGCTGGCGCGATCCACCGCATCTTCGCGCCCGCAAGAAGGGCAGGCCTTGCCCAGTTTGGTGATCGGCGCGTGTAAACAGTGGAGATGCATGAACACCATGGCAAGGACGTAAAGAGCGGTAAAGGCCTGCATCACTATAGTACCGCCCTCATAAACCCAACCGGCGACCAAGCCGGCGCCCAGTATGGCGGTGACGGCCCACCGGCCAAACCCCGGCACGCTATCAACGATCGTTTCACCCGTGCCGAAGGCGTTAAATTCCATGCCACAGTCGCGACAAATCTTTACCTTCATAATTCTCGCCTCGCCGTCGGAACCTCAATTCCGGCATTCCCGTCAGGTTTGCCCCTGGATCTCTACGGCAAACCCATCACTCATCTCGGGGGTCAGGACCGCCTGGTCCGCCCACGCTGCTGCGGCGCGGTCAATCCATGATGCGGCCGCGAAACGACCAGTGGGTGCGCATTTGCAAGTGGCATTTCTTCCACGGTCTATTCTTGGTGATAAGGCCCGCGCTTGGGTAATCAAAACCGCGCCAATATTGGGGCGTGCGGCGTCAAGATTCCGTCAAAACCGGTGCTTGGGGGAAATGTGCCCGTGTGACAAGGGGCAATTCGGCGCCGTTTGGTTAAAATGGGGCCATTTGGACGACACATTGGGAAAGGATCAGGCCGGTCATCGTGAATACTGAATCCCATGATTTTCTGGACATTCTGATTGTGGATGATGAGCCGAGCATTCGGAAGATGCTGGCGCTGTGGCTCGAGTCGGCGGGGCATCGCCTCACCACCGCCGCCGCGCCCCAGGAGGCGCTGGCGGCCGTGGCCCAGGCCGCGTTCGACATGGCCTTTGTTGATCTGCGGCTGGGAACGCAAAGCGGCCTGGATCTGATTCCGAAACTGCGTCAGCAAAGCCCGTGGATGCGGATTGTGGTGATCACGGCCCATGCCGCCATCAATACGGCGGTCGAAGCCATCCACCGCGGTGCGATGGATTACCTGCCGAAGCCTTTCGGGGTCGAGCAGGTGGAACTGGTGGTCCAGCGGGTGGCCGAGGTACGGCGTCTGGAGCGCCAGGTGGCGGCGCTGCAAAATGCCGCCGGTCAGAACGTACCGGATCTGGAAATCAACTCGCGGAACCGCACCATGCAGGAGGTCTTGCACCGGGCCCAGCAGGTGGGCAAGAGTGAGGCGACCGTGTTGCTGCGCGGCGAAAGCGGCACGGGCAAGGGCGTGCTGGCGCGCCTGATCCACCACTGGAGTTGCCGGCGCGAGAAACCCTTCGGGGTAGTCTCGTGCCCGTCGCTGTCGCCGGAGCTTTTGGAAAGCGAACTCTTCGGGCACGTCAAAGGAGCCTTTACCGGCGCCGTGCGCGATGCGGTCGGGCGCGTGGCCACCTGCGACGGCGGCACGTTGTTTCTGGACGAAGTGGGGGACCTGCCCTTGCCGCTGCAACCCAAATTGCTGCGCTTTATCCAGGACCGCCAGTATGAGCGCGTGGGGGAATCGATCACGCGCCAGGCCAATGTGCGCGTGATTGCGGCCACCAACATTAACCTGGAAGATGCCATCAAGGCCGGGGCGTTTCGGGAGGATCTGCTGTATCGGCTCAACGTGGTGCAGTTGCAGGTGCCGGCGTTGCGGGAGCGGCGCGAGGATATTATTCCCCTGGCCCAGCGTCTGCTGGTTCACTTTGCCAGTCAGGCCCACAAAGCGCAACTGACCTTTAATGGCGAGACCTGCCAGGTGCTTGAGGCCCATTCCTGGCCCGGCAATGTGCGCGAGCTGCGCAATGTGGTGGAGCGGGCGGTGATCTTTGCGGAAGGCACGCAGGTGGGCGTGGAGAGCCTGGGCTTGCAGCAGACCGAAAAACTGGTCTCGCCGGCGTTGGGCAAGTTCCAGTCGCTCGAGTCGATGGAGAAAATGCACATCGCGCACGTGGTCGGCGCGACGGCCTCGCTGGAAGAGGCCGCCAAGGTGCTGGAGATCGATGTGGCGACGCTGTGGCGCAAGCGGCGAAGGTATGGGATATGAGGGATGTGACTGGAGAACGCCATGGAATCTGACGTCGGACCCCTGCCATCCCGCAAGCGAACACAGATTCACTATGGTCATCCCGAGGCGCACATTCCGATGTTCGAGCCGCCGGATACGCCCTCGCGCCAAGCGTCGGCCGTAACTCTCGCCGCAGGGTTTGCCGTGACCATTCTCGTGGCGCTGGCGGGCTGGTTGCTCCAGCGTCTTGGGGTTGGCGCCGGGATACCTTCCGTGAGCGCCGCATGGATTATTCCCTTCGGCCTTTTGCTGGTGGGCATGGCGGTTCTGCCGTTCGCAGCGCGGGTCTTCTGGGAAGACTGCTACGGCGTGGTCGCGCTGGGTCTGGGCACGCTGGTGGTAATCTATTACTGCTTCGGAATAGACGCCGGACGGGTGATGGCGCGCAGCATGGGCGACTATGTGTCGTTTATATTCCTGCTCGGCGCGTTATTCGTCGTCTCCGGCGGAGTGCTGATCCACATCCGGCACACGGCTACGCCCGCGGTCAATACAGCGCTGCTGCTGGCCGGCGCGGTCCTGGCCAATGTTCTGGGCACCACGGGTGCGGCGATGCTGCTGATTCGCCCGTTCCTGCGGATGAACAAGGGGCATCTGCGCCCGTACCACATCGTGTTTTTCATCTTTTGCGTCGCCAACATCGGCGGATGCCTGACGCCGATCGGCGACCCGCCCCTGTTCCTGGGATACCTTCGGGGCATCCCGTTTTGGTGGTTTTTGCAGCACTGCTGGCCGATGTGGGCCTTGTGCCTGGGCCTGGTTCTCGGGACGTTCTTCGTCCGCGATACCATCGAGTGCCGCCGGAGGCCGCGGACGGCGCTGGCCCCGCGCGGCCTGGAGGCTTCCTTTACGATGTACGGCGCCGGGAACTTCCCGTTTATCGGGCTGGTCGTGCTGGCGACGTTTCTCCAGAGTCCGTGGCGTGAGGTGTTGATGGCGGTGGCGGCCTTTGGGTCGCTCTGGACGACACCCCGCCGTATACACGTGGAAAACCACTTCAACATGGCCCCGATCAAGGAGGTGGCGCTCCTGTTTGCCGGCATCTTTGCCACGATGGTGCCGGCCTTGAATTACCTCCATACTCACGCGCAGCAGGAGGCGTTCCGCCGGTTGCTGGCCACGCCTGGGCGGTACTATTACGCGGCGGGCACGCTCTCGACCGTGCTCGATAGCGGACCGGCCTATCTGGCCTTCCTGGAATCACAGATTGGAAAACTCGATGCGGTTACTCTGGGTCGGGCCAGCGCCCTGGTGGCGCGCCGCGGCCTGCAGTCTGACGCTGACTTCTATGGCCTCGAGGGGCCGCAGCGCGGGCAACTGGCGGGCGCGCTCAACGTGCTGTACGGGTCGCACGGCGACGACCTGCGTGGCGGCCGCGTTCGGCCGGAACAAGTGGAGATTGCGCTGCTCCTGGCCGATCCGGCGAGTGCCGCATGCCTGCTAGCCGCAGCGCTGGGGACGGTCTTCTTTGGCGCCTGCACGTATATCGGCAACGGTCCGAATTTCATGGTCAAGACGATCGCCCAGTATGAGGGGTTCTGCTGCCCGTCGTTCCTCGCCTATATCGTATGGTTTACGCTGCCCATCATGACGCCGGTACTGGCGCTGGTATGGCTGGTGTTCCTGCGCACGCGGGTTTGATAGCGGTATGATAGCGCCATGGTGGATGGCTTCATACGGCGAGCCAGGATAACGATGAGCAGGAGGATAGTCAGTGAGTGATGCGGGCGGCGGTCCAAGCCTGGAAGCCGGTCAAATACGGTCCCCACGGAGAGTACATGTTGCCCGTGCGGCATTGATTGGGCTCGGGGCGGGGCTATTTGCGGTGGGCTTTCGGCGGCACTGGCTTTGGCGGACATTGTGCTGGTCCGTGAGATGACCGGCGGGTACGACCGGCTCTTTCCGATATGCCTAGCCGTGCTCGCGGCGTACCTGGTCGCGGAAGCCTTGGACGACGCGCCGATTTATGACGCGTTGCGGGAAGCCGACCTCAAACGCCCAGGCCATGGGGAACCCCAAGCCGAGCCACGCACGCTCTATATGGGCATGCAGTCGCGTTCCCTGCTGGCGGGTAATGTGAATCTACACCACAGGGCATGCTTCCGCTGCGATCGGCGCGGCAGAAGCATGGCGCCAACGCTGTCTCCCGGAGGTCTCGATTCGATGGCGGGCTATTGGGTTGCTGGAGCGCTGGCCGGTGCCGTGGCGGCGGGAGCGGGGCTCGTGGCTGCCGCCGGGGCGGTAGCCGGGGCCAGCGGCGCGAGCCGATCGAGGGCAATGTTGAGCCGCAGGACGTTGACGCCGGGGTCGCCGAGGAAGCCGAGGTTGGGTTGATCGGTGTTTTGTTTGATAAGGTCGAGAACTTTATCTTTGGGGAGCTTGCGCGCGTCGGCGATGCGCGGGGCTTGGAGGGCGGCATTCTCCGGGGTGATGTGCGGATCCAGGCCGGAGCCGGAGGCGGTGACGGCGTCGGCGGGGATCAGGACGGCAAAGTCGGCGGCAATAACGGGGGTTTTCGTGTCGGGGTCGCCGGGGTGAGGGAAGGCGTCGATGAGTGCGACGTCATTAAGGTTGCTGTCCTTATCTTGGAACTTGGCCAACGGGACCTCGGCAATTCTGGTGGCGCCGTCGTTCTTGACGGTGTAGAGTTTGAACTTGATGCCATTGTCCAGGCAGTAGTGGATCACGCGGAGGCGGATGCCATCGTAGAAGACCACCTTTGCCGGCTGCGTGGCCGGGGCGCTGGCGGCGGGTGCCGTGGCGGATGCTGTGGCGGCGGGCGGCGCGCTGGCGGTTTGCGTGGACGGGGCGGTAGCCGCCTGGGAGGCGGCGGTCTGCGTGGCCGGCGCGGGGGTTGACGAGGGGGTTGGTGGCACGCCCGTCAGGCCATTGATCAACTCGTCGCTGAGAGGCCCGAAATTGGTACCCCCCGAACTGGTGGCATCGTAGCCGCCGGCCGGGCTGTAGCTGCTGGTGCTGGTGGTGCTGCCGGGGGAGTTGTTGGCGGCGCTGGGGCGCGGATGGAAGTAACCCGGCACGGAAAACGCCTGACCGATTAGGGAAGAGCCGACGGCCTTGGCATCATCGCTGGTGGGAGTGCCGTCCCTGGTTACCAGCGATCCATTGGCCTGGATGGGGAAGATGAGTTGGCCCAGGCCATAGACCACCAGGGGATACAGCCCGCAGCAGATGATGCCCAGGACCAGGGTGGCGCCGATGGATGCCCAGATATGGCCGAGGATGGAACCGCCGCTGACCCCGGTGCATTCGTCACTGGGAAACGAACTGTCGGTGATGGGTGTTTTGTCGTTCATTGTGTATTCCTTGCGTTTAGTAAAATAGGCGCGGTGAGTTAACCACAGATGAACACAGATAGACACAGATAATGCATAGGAGAAGGCAAGCCCTCCGGTTGTTGCCAATCTATGAGCAATGATGATTCTTTAACGACATCGCATTCCAGACCGTTTTCAAGGCATCTGTGTTTATCTGTGTTCATCTGTGGTTCCTTATAGTAGTGGGGTCAGGCCAGATGCAGAACATTGTGAATCAGCAGGTCGATGAGCTTGATGCCGGGGAACGGGCACAGCACGCCGCCGACGCCGTAGATCAGCAGGTTGCGCCGCAGGATGGAGACCGCGGACGCCGGACGGAACTTGACGCCTTTGAGGGCCAGCGGAATCAGCGCGATGATGATCACCGCGTTAAAGATGACCGCACTGAGCACGGCACTGTGCGGTGTGGCCAGGTGCATGACGTTGAGCGGTGCAACTTCCGGAAAGGCCCCCATCAACATGGCCGGGATGATGGCGAAATATTTAGCCACGTCGTTGGCGACGCTGAAGGTGGTCAGGGCTCCGCGGGTCATCAGCAATTGCTTACCGATCTCCACCACCTCAATGAGCTTGGTGGGGTTGGAGTCCAGATCCACCATGTTGCCGGCTTCCTTGGCGGCCTGGGTGCCGGTGTTCATGGCGACGCCGACATCCGCCTGGGCCAGTGCCGGGGCGTCGTTGGTGCCGTCGCCGGTCATGGCCACCAGGTGGCCGGCGGCCTGTTCCTTGCGCAGCAGGGCGAGTTTATCTTCCGGCGTGGCCTGGGCCAGAAAGTCATCGACGCCGGCTTCCTTGGCAATGGCGGCAGCGGTCAGCGGGTTGTCGCCGGTAATCATGATGGTCTTGATCCCCATGGCGCGGAAACGCTTGAAGCGATCGGGCAGGCCGCCTTTGACGATGTCCTTGAGGTAGATCACGCCCAGGGCCTTGTCCTGGCGGGCCACCACCAGCGGGGTGCCGCCGTTGCGGCTGATGCGCTCGACGGCTTCGTCAATTTCCTTGGGGAACGTGCCTCCGACCCACTTGCGGACCGAATCGGCAGCGCCTTTGCGGATGGATTTGCCATCGACGTCGACGCCGCTCATACGGGTCTGGGCGGTGAAGGGGACAAAAACGGCGTGGGGCATCTCGTGGAATTCCCGGCCGCGGATGCCGTATTGCTGTTTGGCCAGTACGACGATGCTGCGCCCTTCGGGGGTTTCGTCGGCCAGACTCGACAACTGCGCCGCCTCGGCAAGTTCCTGCGGTGCAACGCCCGGGGCGGGCACCAATTCGGTCGCCTCGCGGTTGCCCAGCGTGATGGTGCCGGTCTTATCCAGCAGGAGAACATTCACGTCGCCGGCCGCCTCGACCGCGCGGCCGCTCATGGCCAGGACGTTCTTTTGCACCATGCGATCGATGCCCGCGATACCAATGGCGCTGAGCAGGCCGCCGATCGTTGTCGGAATCAGACAGACCAGCAGCGAGATGAGGATGGTGACGGAGAACGTGAGGTGGATCTGGTTGTACGCGTCCCCATCGCCGAGGTAGGTGTGAGTGAAAACGGCAAACGGATACATGGTGATGACCACCGCCATGAAGATGATGGTCAGCGCCGACAGGAGGATCGAGAGGGCAATCTCGTTGGGGGTTTTCTGGCGCTTGGCCCCTTCGATCAGTTCGATCATGCGGTCCATGAAGCTTTCGCCCGGGTTGGCGGTGACGCGGATCTTGATCTGGTCGGACAGCACGGTGGTGCCCCCGGTAACGGCGGAACGGTCGCCGCCGGCTTCACGGATGACCGGGGCGGATTCGCCGGTGATGGCGGATTCATTGACCGTCGCGGCGCCTTCGATGATTTCACCGTCGGCGGCGATGAGTTCGTTGGCCGATACGACAAAGACATCGCCTTTACGCAGTTCCTCGGCCGCCACGGTCACGGTGGTGCCATCGGGCCGCAGCTTGTTGGCGCTGGTCTTGGTGCGGCTCTTGCGCAGGGTATCGGCCTGGGCCTTGCCGCGGCCTTCGGCCATGGCTTCGGCGAAGTTGGCAAAGATAACCGTGAACCACAGCCAGAGGGCAATCTGGGCGACGAAGGCCCGGGAGTCCTGCGTGAACACCAGGTCGAGCGTGGTTAGAGCGGCACCAATTTCGGTGACGAACATGACGGGGTTCTTCCACATGTGGATGGGGTTGAGCTTGCGGAAGCTCTCGCCGATGGCCGGTAGAACAATCTCTGGATCAAACAGGGGTTTTGCTTTGGTAGCCATGGAATTCCTCTAGTGTTTCTTGACCGATCTTGTACCCAACGTTTGGCGGCCGACGCGGCGTCAATACAGAACGTGCGAGCCGTACATTTTAAAGTGCTCGACAATCGGGCCCATCGCCAGGCCGGGCAGGAAGTTCAAGGCCCCGATGATCACGATGACTGCGATGACCAGCAGGCAGAACGTGGGTCCGACGACGGGGAAGCTGCCGACGTTCGCCACCGCCGCCTTTTTCCGGGCCAGGGCTCCGGCCAGCGCCAGCGCGGGAATGATTTCAAAGTAGCGGCCGATGAGCATGCAGAAGCTCTGCGTCCAGTTGAACATGGTGGTGGTGTAGACGGTCTGGCCGGCGGCGTTGGGGCCGGTGGGCGCGTAACCTACACCACCGAAGGCGGTGCCGTTATTCGCCGTGCCCGAGCTGTAGGCGTAGAACAGTTCGCTGAAGCCATGGGGGCCGCTGTTGGTGTTGAAATCGGTGCCCCATTTGGCCATGCAAGCCCAGCCGGTAAAGGCGACGGTATCGATGACGATCATCAGCAGCAGCAGGGAGCAGCATTTCACATCGTAGCCGTCAATCTTTTTACCCAGGTAATCCGGCGTGCGGCCGATCATCAGGCCGGCCAGGAAGACCGACACGAAGATGAAGATCAGCATGGTGTACAGGCCGCTGCCGATGCCGCCGAAGATCACCTCGCCCATGTGCATATTGAACAGGAGCATGAAACCGGTCATGGGCATCATGGAGTCGTGCTGGCAGTTGTTGGCGCCTTCGGCGGTGGCGGTGACATTGTTGGCCCAGGCGGCGGAGTTGTAGATGCCGATGCGGACTTCTTTGCCTTCCATATTGCAGGAGACCGGGCTGACGCCGATTTCCGTCATGCGCGGATTGGGCTGGGCTTCAAAGTACCAGGTGACCAGAATGGTGACGATGAGCATGGCGAACATGATGATCCAGATGTTCCAGCCATGGGGCAGGTTGTTGATCATGCGGCCATAGTAATAGGGCAGGCCTGCGATCACGGAGAAGAACAGCATCAGTTGCAGGAACTCGGAGAGCGGGGTGGGGTTTTCATAGGGGTGGGCACAATCGGTACCGGTGATGCCGGGGCCGTTGAGGCCGAGGACTTTGGGCGCGGCATACGCGGCCATGGGCCCCTGCACGATGCCTTGTACGGCTGGCTGGGTGGCGGAGGTGGCTCCGGACTGATCGACCATGGTGGCCTGGGTGTAGGCTTTGAAATTCATGGGGATGCCCTGCCAGATGTCCAGCATGGCGAAGACCAGGCAGATGGGAATGAAGAGGTAGAGCGTGATACGCGTCAGATCGACCCAGAAATTTCCAATGTTGTTGGTCTGTTTGCGCGTGACGCCGCGTACCAGCACCGCGGCGGCGGCGATGCCGACGGCCGACGAGAAGAAGAAATGGAGCGTGGTGGTGATGATCTGCGAGAAGTGCGTGAACATCTGCTCGGGTTCATAGCTTTGCCAGTCGGTATTGGTGGCGAAGCTGGCGGCCTGGAGGAAGGCGATGATGCCTGGGATCTTGCCGCCGCCGTTGATGATGTCGTTCTTATCGACTGACGCGCCCAGACTCTTCATGTTGGCCTGTAGCGGGAGCAGATCCTGGATGCGGTAAAGGCCATAGGACAGGAGCATGGTCACCATGCCCAGCATGAGAATGGCGATGGCGTATTGCTTCCAGTTCTGCTGCTTCCTGGGATCGATGCGGGCGACCTTGTAGACCAGGCGCTCGATGGGGCCGAAGATCTTTTCCAGGATGCCCAGGCCGCCTTCCTTTTCGGGATCGAGCACACGCAAGAGGTAAAGGCCCATCGGCTTGGTGATCAGCACCAACGCGACGAGGAACACCAGAAGCTGAATCCAACCTGACGAAGTCATGTATTGCATAAGGAATCCATTTCATTGCAACGGGATCCGGGCACGATCTTTTTTCACGGCAGTACGTTACCGGCCGGCGCTTTAGAAGCTTTCCGGTCGGATCAGCGTCCAGAACAGGTACACCAACAACCCCAGCGAGACGATTGAAACAATGGTTAGTTCCATGGATTAAATCCTTCCGAAGGCATAGACGTAGGCAATGCTTACGGCAAAGAAGCCGACGATTGCCAGAACAAAAACCACATCCATCATGACTGGGCTCCTATGCGAGACGCCGCGCCGGGCGAAATTGGGTTACGCCGCCCCAGGGACGGTACGGTGATGCAGTGGCCGGTACTTTCGGGCACGCAGCGCCATGGAGGTGCATTTGCAATTGTCGTGCCGCGCGGTGGCGGCGGAGTTAACCACAACATTTGCGGGGTCTTATAAGGAATCGCGGCGGGTCGCGGTGCCGGGAGCATTGCAAAATGCAAAACCGCACGGCAGGGCAGGCACTGCAAATTGCAATGTTTGGATTCCCGCTGCGGGTCGCGCATAATTTCAGGCGGAGTGTCCCCCGCGCGATCCGGCGAGTTTTGACCGCGCCGGAGGTGTTTTTCCTGATGCGTGCGGGTGCAAATTCTGCGGAACGCATTATGGCGGTGCCGTGACGGCATTGGCATAAACCTTGCAAGGAAGGCTCAGAGAGGCGTTGAATCATGAACCTGCGTGCGAAATTACTTCTTGGATTTGGCGGATTGCTGGCCATTCTGACCGTGGTCAGCGTAGTGAGCATTGTCGTTATCACCTGGTACACCCATGCGCTCGATCGCATGTTGCGCGATAATTACCGGAGCGTGGATTATGGGCAGAAAATGATCGAAGCCCTCGACCAGCTTACGGGCGCGGCGCAGGCCGTGGCGTTTGGCAGCCAGCTTGTTGACGATACGTTTGCCGCGCGGCAAGCGCAGGCCCGCAAACTCTTTCAGGACAATCTGGATGCGGAGCGCGGGAACATTACCGAGCCCGGCGAGAGCGATAAGGAGCAGTTCGTGCGGCGGGAGTGGCAAACCTATCGCGCCGCATGGGATCAGATTCTGGCTCCCAGAAAAACCGCCGTGCAAAAGCGGGAAGATTTTGGGGCCTTGGTGGCGCAAAGCAATACGATCCGGCTTGGAGCCCAGTGGATTGTGGATGTTAATTTGAAAAAGCTGATGTCAATTAATGACCAAGCCAAGGTGTGGGCCTCCCGGGCCCGGACGGCGCTCTACGGCCTTTTGGGCGCGGGATTGCTGCTGGGCGTGGTGCTCATCGCCCTGGTCAGCCAGGCGATCCTGGCGCCGCTGCGGTCGTTTACGGCCTCGGCCAAGGAGATCGAAGCGGGCAATCTGAATCTCATGGTGCAGGCGCGATCGCGCGATGAAGTGGGCCAGCTCGCCGAGGCGTTCAATTCCATGACCGCCAAGCTGCGTGAGTTCCGCCGCACCGACCAGGCCAAACTGTTGCGCACCCAGCAGACCACGCAACTGGCCATCGACAGCCTGCCCGATGCCGTCGGTGTGATCAACCCCCAAGGGGTGATCGAACTGGCCAATAAGACCGCCCGCAACCTGTTTGCCCTGGCACCGGGAATGGCCGTCCATGATTCCAAACAGGCGTGGCTGGAGGATCTCTATCATGGCGTGCTCCAGAAGAACCGGGCGGTGGAACCCAGGGGTTATCAGTCGGCCTTGCAGGTCTTCGACAACGGCACGGAGCGTTTCTTCCTGCCCCATGCCTTGCCGATTATGGATGGCGGCCACCATTTGGCGGGCATTACCGTGGTGCTGGTGGATGTGACGCGCCTGCGGCAAATCGATGAGCTCAAGAGCAGCCTGGTTTCGACCGTATCGCATGAACTCAAGACGCCGCTGACCTCCATCCGGCTGGCCAACCACCTGTTGCTAAGCCAGCGCATCGGACCACTGACGCCCAAGCAGACGGAGGTATTGTTGACCGCCCGCGAGGATAGCGACCGGCTCCAGAACATTATTGAGAAGCTGCTGGACATGAGCCGCATCGAATCGGGGGCCGCGGCGCTGGATTTCAAGGAGATCCGCCCGCACGAACTGGTGCATGAGGCGGTGGATGCCTTGCGCGTCGCCATTCACGATAAAGGCGTGCAACTGGCGGTGGAAACGCCGATCGACCTGCCGAAGGTTCGGGCCGATGCCACCCGCATCCATCATCTGCTGACCAATTTGCTGACCAACGCGCTGCGCTATACGCCCGCCGGCGGCTCGATCCGGATCTACGCCACGGCCGACGAGCAATTCGTCATTTTCCACGTGCGCGATAGCGGCACCGGTATTCCGCAGGGCTACCAGTCGCGCATTTTTGAAAAGTTTTTCCGGGTGCCGGGCCAGAACAGCCAGGGCGCCGGGCTGGGATTGGCCATCGCCCGCGAAGTGGTGCAGGCCCACGGCGGTTCGATCACGGTGGAAAGTACCCAAGGCGTGGGAACCATGTTCCGGTTCACCCTACCGCGGGCCGACGTGCGCGTATTGCAGGAGGTATGACATGAGCAAAGGCCGCATTCTCATCGCGGAAGACGAGCGCTCAATTCGCACGCTCTTACGCACGTGTATCGAGACCGAAGGTTACGAAGTGGAAGAAGCCGAGAACGGCAATGAGGCGCTGGATGCAGTGATGCGCCAGCCGCCGGATGTGATCATTCTGGATCTTTCCATGCCCGCGCCGCAGGGCATGGAAGTGTTGCAGCGCCTGCGGAACATGGCGGTGCGGCCCAAGCCGCGGGTGATCGTCTTAACGGCGTATGGTTCCGTGCCGCTGGCGGTGCAGGCGCTGCGCCTGGGGGCTTTGGATTTTCTGGAAAAACCCTCCACGCCCGAAATCATCCTCGAAACCATCAAGCGGGTGCTGGATGAAAAGGTACTATCGGAATCCGCGACGGCCGGCGGGCACGAGGCCCTGCTGGCCCGCACCCGCCTGGCGCTGGCCGATGGCAATTACGCCAAGGCCGAGTCGCTGCTGATGGCCGCGGCCCCCACCGCGGGGGATGATGCCGCCTATTACAACCTGCTGGGATTGTGGCAGGAAGTTACAGGACGTTTCAGCGAGGCCCGCGCCACTTATGGCCGGGCCATCGCGCTGAATCCGAATTACCAGCCGGCCCGCCTGAACATGCGCCGCACCTTTGACATCCGGGAGACCGGGCGTTCAGACCTGCCGGCGAACCTGGGCTTGTAGCATCGTGCAGGCAAGCGTTGTGCTGTCACTGGAAACGAGTAATTCCCATGACTTCGGCCAATCGCGCTGAGAGCTTCCTCCAGGTCATCCGCCGTGCCCAGCGCGGCCGCCTGAAGATCTACCTGGGCTATTGTCCGGGGGTCGGCAAGACCTACCAGATGCTGCAAGAGGCGCAGCGGCTAAAGAGCGAAGGTGTCGATGTGGCGGTCGGCGTGGTCGAAACCCACGGGCGTGCCGATACCGCCGCGCTGATTACGGGGCTGGAAGTGATCCCGCGGCGTCAGGTGGCCTACCATGGCATGGCCATGGAAGAGATGGACCTCCACGCCCTCCTGGTCCGCAAGCCGCAGGTGGTGCTGGTGGACGAATTGGCGCATACCAATCTGCCCGGCACGTCCAACAGCAAACGCTACCAGGATGTGCTGGATCTGCTGGATGCGGGTATTCACGTGATCAGCACGCTGAATCTGCAGCACTTGGAGAGCCTTTACAATACGGTGGAGAAACTCATCGGTGTCAAGGTGATGGAGCGCCTGCCGGACAGCATCGTGGCGGATGCCGACCAGATCGTCAATGTGGATGTCACCCCGGAGGATTTGCAGAAACGCCTCAAGGCCGGCAAGGTCTACCAGCAGGACCGGGTCGTCAATGCCCTCGATAACTTCTTTGCCGCCGGCAATCTGGAACAACTGCGCGAGCTGACCCTGCGCGAAGTCGCGTCCCAGATCGATTTCAAGCGGCGCGAAGGCCTGCAGGAGGCCCGCAGCAACGCCCCCGATCAACTCATGGTCTGCCTGAGCTCGCGCGGCCCCAACAGCAGCGGCACGCTGTTGCGCTACGGCTCGCGCCTGGCCGGGCGGCTCAACCGCAACTGGTATGCCGTGTACGTGCAGACGCCTTCAGAAGCCCCGGAGGTTATCGATACGGCCACGCAGCGCCTCCTGGGCGATACCCTGACACTGGCCAATCAGTTGGGCGCCACGGTGTTCACCTTCAAGGGGCACGATGTGGTGGCCACCATTATTAGATTTGCCCACGAATACCGCGTGGGCCATGTCGTGATCGGGCGCCCCGGTCCGATGCCGCTGTGGCGGCGGGTGTTGGGGCAGTCCAGTGTGGCCGAACGCCTGATCCACGAGGCCCGTGGCATTTCGGTGGTCGTCATCGACAGCCAGGCGGAGGAGCGGTTTGCGGCACCGGTCGCAGTTCCACCGTCCCCGGCGGCATTCGCGTTGCCGACGCGACTGTCCGAGGTGCTGCACCCGGCCCAAGTCGTGATCTGGCGTGAGCCAATGACCCGGCTGCAAGTGTTGCAATCCCTGGTCCTGGCGGCGCAAAGCCGGGATGCGGCGCTGGATACCGGGGCGCTGCTGCGGCGGATTCAGGAGCGCGAACAGCAGGGTTCGACATTCCTGAACGAAGGCGTCGCGCTCCCGCATGCCCGTATGGAGGGATTGCACGATCCGCTTGCCGTATTGGGCCTGGCGCATGGTGGTATCAGCGACAGTCCGACGAAGACACCTATCGCGGTGGTGTTTCTTCTGGTCTCGCCGCCGGAACAGACGACCACCCATCTGCAAATTCTGGCGGCGGCCGCACGTCTTTTCCAGGACCGCAATCTGCGGCGCAAACTCGCGGCCTATGACACGCCGCCGGATGTGCTGGCGGCCATTGCCGCGCTGGAGAAATGATCCCGTTGCGTCTGCCGGTCTTGACGGAATTCTGACGTCATGCCAAGGCAAATTGATGTGTTCTTGACTTGGTACCCGCGGCCCCTGGCCCTAGCATTAGTTGTTGCAGGGCTGCCGAAACGCGTTGCCAAAGGGACCGGAAAATGTTCGCCGAATATCTGGATGTCATGGGCGTGGGCCTGGCCGGTGTCGGAATGATTGGGACACTAATCGTCAGCGATATCCTTCGTTGCCGGGCCCTGCCCTCCCGGCCGTTGCCACGGCTGCTCCCCGCGGCTCGGCCAGCCGCCGCAGCGGTACGATACCGGGCCAAGGCGCCGCCGTGGCGCGCGGTGCAATACCGCCATCGCGCCAGGGAAGGATCAAAGCGGCTATGACCAGTGAACCGCAGGGCTTTGCATGTAGCGTGCTGATCATTGAAGACGAGCAGGGGGTCCGCAAGCTGTTGCGCATCGCTCTGGAAAGTCACCGGTGTGCGGTGCTCGAGTCGGCGTCGGCCGCGGAAGGCCTGACCATGGCCGCGGAGCTGCGGCCGGATTTGATCATTTTGGACCTGGGTTTGCCCGATCTCGACGGGATGGCGGTTATCGCGCGGCTGCGGCAATGGTCGCAGACGCCGATCATCGTGCTCTCGGCGCAGGCACGGGAAGGCGACAAGGTCCGTGCGCTGGACGCCGGTGCGGATGATTATATTACCAAGCCCTTTGGCGTTTCCGAACTGCTGGCGCGCATTCGCGCAGCGCTGCGCCACACGGTGGCGCGCACGCCGGACGGCGCGCCGATTTTTGAAACTGGGGCGCTGCGCGTGGACTTGGTGCAACGCAGCGTCACGCTTGGGGGCACGCCGGTTCATCTTACCGGCAATGAGTATCGACTCCTGGCGGCGCTCGTAAAGCATGCCGGCAAGATACTTTCCTACGATGACCTGCTGCGGGAAATGTTCGGCACGATCGGTGGCGGCCGGGGGGCGCATCACCTCCAAGTGTATATCAGCCGGCTGCGCCATAAAATTGAAACCGCACCCGATACCCCGCATTACCTCCTGACGGCTACGGGGGCGGGCTACAAACTTCGCGCGGGCGGTTGAAGACGGCGACGGTAACGAGCCGCAAGGCGCAGAAAAGAAGCGGCGGGATCTGATCCTGCCGGTCGAAATGATTGCCGATATCGGCGGAGCGGCTTACCGGCGACGGCGCACGACCAACCCCGCCAGACCCAGCACCAAGAAACTCAGACTGGCTGGTTCCGGGACCGAGGGGGGCGGCGCCGATCCCAAGGCAAATTCGCCACCATACGTTTCAATGCCGGATAATGCGCCGTAGGTGATTGTGTTTAACAACGTGCCGGTCGTGCTGAACTGGGTAAAGGTACCGGCATGGTTGTAATCACCCATCCACAGGGTGTGGTCGGCGGGATCCAGCGCCAGCGATAGGCTATAGGTTACATTGGATTGGAAGGAACCTAACACCGTGCCCGTCAGGCTATAGTCTACGACACTGGTCGAGTCAATATTCGCGTTCGATGCCCAGTTCGTGAGCCATAAGGAGTTGTTGCTGGGGTCATAGGCGATGCCCTCGGCGCCATAATTTGCTGCCGCCGTGAACAGTGGCGTGCCCGAACTGGTGCTCCAGTCGGCACCGGTTTTATAGACCACCCCGGGAGTGTTGTTGCCATTGAAGGCGACGAGATAGTTGTTATGTCCGTCGGTGGTGCCGTCGTAAAAGGTTGACCCGCTGAGTGCTGCGGGGAAGGCATAGTTTGTACCCGTGGGCACTATAGCGCCGGTGTATTGTGCCCCACCGGAACTGCCCAGTTCACGCACGTCGTTGGCGCCGGGAATGGCGAGCGCAAATCCGGGGGCGCCCGTGTACTTCGTCACCGTCGCGCCCTGCGCGATCCAAATATTGCCGCCATCGGTCAGATAGTACTTGCTGAGCGGTCCGCTGTTTCCCGCGAATGCCGGGGTGATACCCAGCAAGCCCACCAGGATGGCAGGTGCCCAATATAGATTCCGCATGGTTCTCTCTCCCAAAAATGCCCATACCACGTGCCAATACAATCGTGCGCGTGGACCGTTTGAAGTCTGGAGGGGGCGTGTACCGCCAACGAGACGGCGTAATACTTCTCTCCCTTTTCGGAACTTTGGCGATCTTTACTGCAGGTTCTCTCGCTACCTAGGCATCTGGCATGCCAGCATTCGCATACGTTTGCGTGTGCTTTTAAGAGATATAAGGACCGATAACTAAAATATACCCCCAGCTCTGAGAAAAGTAAAAACGATTACCAGGGATTTCTTGCTGCACCACACGGGATCCCTTCGGGAAGTGTTGCAAGTCTTTGTGGCGGCGTTGCCTGCGCGATACCGGTGGCGGTTGAATAGCTCACAGTTCCCGCAGCGCGGCGGCGGCGGTGGCATGCGTGCACGCGGTGGCGGCCTGTTCCAAAATGGTGCATTGACGCGGGGTAAAGGCAAAGGGTTCCTGCAAGTCGACGGCGCCCAAGTCCAGGGTATCGAGCAGGGCGGCGATGAGTTGGCCGATGCCCTGCCCGGTAAGTCCGGAAACATCGATCATGGGGGCGGCCGGACAACGCAGGGGGGCCGGTGCGATGCCGTACACATCGGCTTTGTTGCGGACCACGACCAGGGGGGGCAAATCGGACTGCGGTTGGAACTGATCGAGCAAATCCTGTTGGGCGGGATCGGTGGAACTGCCATCGAGCACGAGCACCGCGGCATCGGCTTGGGACCACTGGACGCGGCTGCGGCGTATGGATTCGGTTTCAATCGGGTCGGCGGTGGGGCGGAGGCCGGCGGTATCGATGAAGATCACCGGCACTTGGAGAGTGTCAGTCGCCAGGAGGCCCGGGGCGTCGACCCAGTCGCGCGTGGTGCCGGGCTGGTTGCTGGTGATGCTCATGGGGCGGCCCAGCAGGGTGTTGGCCAGGGTGGATTTGCCGGCGTTGGGCGGGCCGAGTAACGCGATGCGCGCCGGTTCGAGCAGGCGGCGCAGGAGCGCCGCGCGGTCGAGGAGCCATTGCACGGCGGAGTGAAATGGCCAGAGCGGAACGGCGCCTTGGCTTAAGGGCGGCAACCACGCGTCGCGCCACGCCGTAAGGCCGTGAGGCACCTGGGCCGTCAGCAGCGCCAGGGCGGCGGGCGTTTGGGCTCCGGGCAAGGCGGCGAGGATCTCCGCCCCGATACCCTGTTGGTAGGCGGTCACCCCACAGGCATCAGCCGCCAATTGCCGGCCGGTGGCGGATTGGGGCGGTACGAGCCTGGCTCCATGATTTTCCAGCAGGGCGCCCACGGCGTGCACCACGGCCAGGCCGCCGTGGAGATGCAGTTCAAACCGCTCTGGCGTGCGGCAGAGCAGCAGGGCGTCATCAAGGGTATCGGTGCCGTCGCGCAGGGCCAGGCGTTGGAGCGTTCCCGGATTCATGATGGCCGGGCCGCCGCAGGGTTGGAGGATTTGAAGGCAATCCGGCCCGGCCAGGAGATAAACGGCGATGGCTCCGGCACCGGGGGGGGTTAGCACTATGGCGTCGATGAGCGGTCTCCCTGCGGCAGACAAACGGGCCGGCACAGTCCGATGGACTGTATCCCGGATAGGCAAAGCGTATCGCCATGGGAACGGGTATGGCAAGTGGCGGCCGGGTGCCATCCGGGGGGGGCTTATCATTTGGTGATAAAAAAGGTTGACCGGCATTGCGGGCCAAGTAAGATGTGTGCCTCGGAGTGATAATGCCTGCGGTGTCAAAGATGGAGCACGTAATGAAGTCATTGGGTCTTACCGGATCGAAGCATCTGGCGCGGCGTTGGGCGGGGGGGCTGCTGCTGGCCGCCACGATGGTCGGTACCGGATGGGTCGGCGGATGTGCCGCCGAGGCCCGTATCGATAAGCCGGTCTTGCCGCTGACGACGCTGGAGAATGCCGGTTTGGTCAAGCGCTGGACGGCGGTGCTGGCGTTGTCGCCCGCGCTCGACGAGAAGGTTACGGGGATCTACCGTTCCAAAGATCTGGTTTATGTGGTGAGCAATCGCAATCATCTGGTGGCGTTGAATGCGGCGGCGGGCACCAAGCTGTGGGCGGTGGACGTGGAAGAAAAAGGGATGCCAATCTTTCCGCCGGTGGAAGTTAAGTACAAGGGGAAGGCGGCCCTGGCGGTGTTCAACCCCCTGAAATTATTCATGCTGGATCGGCGGACCGGGCAGGTTATCGTGGATCAGTTTATCGAGAAGGTGGAGGATCGCACCACCCATGAGTTTAAGGATAAGGTTACGCGGGAAACGCTGGCCTGTGCGGCCCTGGATTTTGTGGCCACCAGTCCGGGGGTGGCCTTCAACGATACCTTGTGCGTCGGGTCCGAGCATCAGTTCTTCTATGGCACGCATATCGATCTGCTGGGCAAGGTGGCGTGGGGCGTGCGCGAGGACAACGATTCGTTTCCCGTAGCGCCGGCGATAACCCCGGAAGGCAATGTGGTGTTCTGCAGCCACAACGGGATCATCTGGAAAGTCATTGCCGAGACGGGCATGGCCGGGTGGAACCGTAAGACCACCGGTGACGTGGCGGGCGGTCTGGCGGTCGACAGCAAGGCGGTATACATCCCCTGCCTGGATCGCAAACTCTACGCCTTTGAATTGATCTCCTCGAAGCTGTTGTGGACGGCCCGGCTTGATGGTCGGCTGGATCAGACGCCGATGGTGGCCGGTTCGAGCATTCTGGCCATCGGCGCCGGGAGCGGTCTGTACGCGGTCGATAAGGTCAAGGGCGAGCAGCGCTGGCCGGTGGTGCCGAATGTCCGGCAGCTTATTTCGCATAGTGCCGACCACGCCTATGCGCTCGATAGCGCCAACAATATCCTGGCGATCAGCCTGGATACCGGGGCGGTCGATGCCACCATACCCGTGAACGACCTGGCAGCGGTGGCGACCAACACCACCGATGGGACCATTTACGTAATGTCCACGGACGGCCGGCTCGTGGCGGTGGAATTGGCACCGCGGTAAGTTCCGGCCCCGGCGTCTGGCCTTTTTCGAGCAAAGGGAATTTTGTTACATGCATGCCATGCCCACATTTCCGGTGACCGATCAGGTCGCCGTGCGCCGTGCGTTGCTTTCCGTCTCCGACAAGACCGGTATCGTGGAACTGGCCACGGCCCTGCAACGCGAATATGCCGTGGAGTTGATTTCCACCGGCGGCACCGCCAAGACCCTGCGCGATGCGGGCCTGAAAGTGGCGGATATTTCGGAGGTCACCGGCTTTCCGGAAATGATGGATGGCCGGGTGAAGACGCTCCATCCGCTGGTGCATGGAGCCTTGCTGGGCCTGCGCGAGCATCCGGAGCATCAGGCGGCGATGGTGGCCCACGGCATCAAGCCCATCGACCTGGTGGTGGTCAACCTCTATCCGTTTGAGCAGACCGTGGCCAAGCCCGGCTGCACCTTTGACCAGGCTATTGAAAACATTGATATCGGCGGGCCGTCGATGATCCGCTCGGCCTCCAAAAACCATCGCAGCGTGGCGGTGCTGACCAACCCGTTCCAATACGATAAGTTGCTCAAGCAACTCCACCAGCACCACGGCTGCACCACCCACCGCTTCCGGCTGGAACTGGCCATGTGGGCCTTCATGCGCACCGCCCAGTACGATGCCGCCATCTATCCCTACCTGGCGCAGCAATATTTCAACAGTTCGCCGGAAGATGTTGTGGCCAATCCCGCGGTTAGTGAGGAAGCCATGCCGGTGGCCGAACGTGCCGGGTTGCTGCCCACGCTGCTGCCGCGCCTGGTGCGCCAGGACGTGCTGCGCTACGGCGAGAATCCGCATCAACTGGCGGCCTTTTATGCCGCCGAGCCGCGGGAGCCGGGTATTGCCACCGCCGGGCAACTCCATGGCAAGGCGCTGTCCTATATCAATCTTCTGGATGCCGATGCCGCCATTGAACTGGTGCGTGAGTTTTCCAACCCCGCCGCCGCGGTGATCAAGCATACCAACCCGTGCGGCTGCGGCACGGCGGCCACGCTGGCCGAGGCCTTTGATCTGGCCTACGCCGGCGACCCGGTGGCGGCCTTTGGGGGCATCGTGGCGCTCAACCGTACGGTGGACCTGGCGACGGCCGAACGTATCGTTGCCGGCAAGCGTTTCCTGGAAGTGCTTATTGCACCGGAATACGACCGTGCGGCTTTGGAATTACTCAAAGGCCGCTGGAAGGATTGCCGCATCCTGGCGACCGGCCAGTTGGCCTCCGGTCCCGGAGCCGCGTCCCTGCATTTTCGCAGTGTCACCGGCGGGATGCTGGTGCAGCAACGGGATCTGGCCGGATTTGACCGGGCCACCTGTACGGTTACCTCCAACCGCCAGCCGACGGAGCAGGAATGGCAGGACCTGGCCTTTGTGTGGCTGGCAACCAAGCACGTCAAGAGCAATGCGGTCTGCGTGGGGCGGGGAAATCAACTGCTGGGCGCCGGCGCCGGGCAGATGAGCCGCCCGATGGCCGCCAAGCTGGCGATCGAACTGGCCCAGAAAAATGGCCACGGCGAAACCCTGCGTGGCGCTGTCGCGGGATCCGATGCCTTCTTCCCGTTCCCCGACGCACCGGAATTACTGATCCAGGCCGGCATCACCGCCATCGTCCACCCCGGCGGCTCCAAGAAGGACCAGGAAACCATCGACCTGGCCAATCGCCACAATGTGGCCCTGGTGGCGACCGGCGTGCGGCACTTCCGGCATTAAGGAACAATGTCCGAAATTACTTCCGGCATTATTGACGAACGTTCAACGTCCAACGCTAAACGTCCAACATCCAAAGAAAAAGCTTCGTTCAACGTTGAAAGTTGGGCGTTGAACGTTGGACGTTTGCTTTGCGCAAAATCGAGAAGTTGTTTTGCGCTCATCCCTAAATGAAAAAAGGGTGCGCCATATTCATCGCATGGCGCACCCCGTCAATTCCGATTCATCGATGGCCCGATCATCCGATGGGCCGATGTGTTTACTTCGTCGCCGAATGGCTCACGCCCTGCACGTTCGGGCCGGTGACCAGTTGCGGTTCGTTCTTGAACTCTTCGGCCAGCGTCTTCTCGTCGACCTCGGTGATCGTGGCGGTTTCCAGGATCTTGTCTACCACTTTGCCGTCACGCACCTGGAGGAGCAACTGTTCGAGCTGGTTGTTGCGCTCCATATCGTGGCGCAGCTTCTCGGGCCGCCGGCCGTACTGTTCGGCAATCGAGGCCACCTTGGCATTGACTTCCGAGTCGCTGACTTCAATGCTGTATTTCTCGGCCAGCTTGCCCAGGATGAAGAAGAGCTTGAGATCCACCGCGGCCTGTTGGGCGGAGGAAACCTTCAGTTCGTCCAAGTGCTGCACGATGGTGGCCTCGGGAATGCCGCGATTGAGCATTTCCGTGGCGCGGCGGCGCAGCACGTTGCCCATCTGACGCTGGGAAAGGTTGACCGGCAGGTCCAGGTTGACGGTCTTGAGGAGGTGATGATAGACCTGCTGGGCCATGGCGCCCTTGGTTTCCTGTTCCAACTGGACCACCAGGCGTTCCCGCAGGTCCTTCTTGAGTTCGTCCACGGATTCAAAGCCCAGCATGGTGACAAAGTCCTGGTTGACTTCCGGCAGATCCTGGCGGCGCACCTGCTTGACGTCCAGGGTGATGGTGACTTTCTTGCCGCGCAGGCTTTCCTGGTTGTAATCGTCCGGGACGCTGCCCTGGAGGGCGATGCTGTCGCTGGGCTTGGCGCCCTTGAGCTTCTCGCCCAGGTCTTCAAAGCGGATACCGGCAATGCTGCCGGCTTTGACCACCAGTTGCACGTTGGGCTGTTCGTTGAGGATCTGGTTGTCTTCGCCCTGGATCTTCACATCCACCTGGGCGGTATCGCCTTCCAAGGCGCCATCGGCAATGGTACGCCAGTGGCCAAAGTGCTTGCGCAGGTTGTCGATCGCCATATCGAGGCGTTCATCGGTGGCTTCCATCTTCGGACGCTTGATCGGCAGGCTGGCGACTTCCGGTACCTCGAACTGCGGGGTTACTTCCACTTCCAGGTTGACCGTCAGCGGGCCGCTCTCGGGCAGTTCAATTTTGCTCAGGTCGATTTCCGGCTCGCCCAGGGTGTCGAGCTTGTGGTCTTCCACGGCCTTCTGGTACGCCTCGGCGACCAGCTGACTCTTGACGGTGTTCTTGAGGTCGCCGCCAAAACGCTTTTCCAGCAACCGCTTGGGGGCGCGGCCACGGCGGAAGCCGGGAAGCACGGCATCTTTCTGGAGTTCGCTAAAGGCTTCGTCGAGTTTGCCCTTGATGCGTTCGGCGGCAATATCAATTTTCAGACGCTTGCGCGCCACGCCGGCATCTTCCAGGGTGACCACGTTGGCGGGGTACTTGTCGGCTTCGGGGGCCTCCGCGCCCTCATGATGATGGTCGCCGGCATGCACCGTGCCATCGGCATGAACGTGGTAGCCTTCCTTGTGTTCGGGTTCGGGGTTCTGGGCGTCCTGATGTCCTTGCGTGTCCGCCATGAGTGCTCCTCGAGAAAAGAGGTTTCCTGTTTTCGGCGGCCGCAAAAACAATTGCGGCCAAACCGCCGGGCGCCAGATGCATTGACCTGCGACCCGCAAATGCGGTTCGGCCAACCCTGTCGCGACCAACGCCTGGGCCCGTCCAATCTGACCGGTAACTCGCGACAGTATGATGTATCCATCTTGCGATGGAATGAGGCAAGTATACGGGGCATAGGTTCATAAAGCAAAATATGAAGGCGCGACCGTGACGGCCTATAATTTTTTCGTGCCAAATGTTTGACTCCTGCTCGCGTTCCGTTCACGATTCCGACTTATGGAAAACAGCCTTTACATTATTGACGGCCATGCCCAGATCTACCGCGCCTATTACGCCGTGATGGGCCTGACCAGCCCGACCGGCGAACCGACCAACGCGACCTTTGGCTTTGCCAGCATGTTGCTCAAGTTGTTCCAGACGCGCCAGCCCACGCATGTGGTCATGGCGCTGGATGCCGGTTCGGTGGCGCGCATTGCCATGGATGCCAATTACAAGGCCCAGCGCAAGCCGATGCCCGAGGACATGCCCGCGCAGATCGAACGGATCAGCCAGATCATGCAGATCCTGGGCGTGCCGATTTTCCGCGCCGAAGGTTGCGAGGCGGATGATGTCATCGCCACGCTGGTACAAGCGATTCGCAGGGATCCCGCCCACCAGGCCACCAGGTTGTACCTGTGCACGAAGGACAAGGATCTGGACCAGCTTATCGATGGGCAGGTAAGGCTCTTTGATATTCAGGCCGGGGAAGAGATCGATCGCGATGGGCTGTTCCAGAAGAAGGGCTACTGGCCCGAGCAGGCCCGCGACGTGCTGGCGCTGACCGGCGACAACGCCGACAACATTCCCGGAATCCCAGGGGTGGGCCCCAAGACGGCCGCCAAGTGGATTGCCCAGTACGGCAGCCTGGATCAATTGATTGCCAATAAAGAAGCCTTGAACGGAAAGATCGGCGAGACCTTCCGGGCGAATCTGCACGTGCTGGAGCATTCGCGAAAGATGGTGGAGTTGCAGTTTGACCTGCCGGTGGAGATGGATTGGGCCGCGGCGCAATTCCGTCCGGAGAAACTGCCGGCCCTGGCGGATGTGTTTCGCGAGTTGGGTTTTACCAGGTTGCTGGGGACCTTGGATCAATTGGCGGGCGTGTATCGCACCGGCGGCGTGACGCCAGTTGCCGCACCACGTCCGGTTGCAGCGGTGGCGGTGCCGGTAGTCCCGGCCCGTGCGGCACGCCCTGTCGCCCGTGGGCGGGCTTCAGACACGGGAATGCTTTTTGGCGATCCAGTCCCCGCGGAGGAACCGGCCGGCGCGGAGGAGGCGATGGCCGCACCTACCCCCGACGAACCATCGGTCGCTCCGCCCGCAGAAGCGCAGGACAACTTTAACTTCCACGCTTTGCAGCCCAGTGCCGGCGATTATGTGCTGGTCAATACGCCGGAGAAACTCGACGCCATGCTGGCCGATCTCCACGTGGCCATGCAAACCAGCCCGCACCACTGGCTGGCAGTGGATACCGAGACCGACGCCCTGGGCTCCATGTCTTCCAATCTTTGCGGTATTTCCCTTTCCGCCCAAGAACGCACCGGCTACTACGTACCGGTCAAAGGCCTGGGGGATTGTCTGCCGTTGCCCTTGGTCCGCGAAAAGCTTGGTCTCATGCTCGCGGATGCCGCCATCAAAAAAGTCGGGCAGAATCTCAAGTACGATATCAACGTGCTGCGCTGTGCCGGCCTGGCCCTGGGCGGGGCGAATTTCGACACCATGGTGGCCAGCTACGTGCTCGACTCGTCGCGTCTGACGCATAAGATGGATGCCCTCGCCGCCGAATATTTGGGGGTGCAGACCATCCCGATCACCGACTTGATCGGCAAGGGTGCCGCCCAGACCAGCTTTGCCCAGGTGCCGCTGGAGCGGGCGGCGACCTATTCGGCGGAGGATGCCGATATCACGCTGCGCCTGGCGCATCTGCTCTATGATCGCCTGCTGGCCGCCGGGATGGACAAACTGTTCTTCGACTTGGAAATGCCGCTGGTCGCGGTGCTGGCCGGCATGGAGTTCGATGGGATCCTGCTGGACACCGGCGTGCTGGATCGCATGCGCGTCATGCTGGAGGACAAACTGGTGGACCTGCGGCTGCGCATTCGCGCTGCGGCCGGGCGCGACTTTAATTTTGATTCCCCCAAGCAACTGGCCAAGGTGCTTTTTGAAGACCTGGGCCTCAAGGTGATCAAGAAGACCCGCACCGGCCCCAGCACTGATATTACGGTGCTCGAGGCCCTGGCCGATGCCCACCCGGTGCCGGCGCTGATCGTGGAGTACCGCCAGCTAACCAAGCTAAAAAATACGTATGTCGATGCCCTGGCCCAGCAGGTCAATCCGCGCACCGGGCGTGTGCACACCAGCTTTAACCAGACTATTGCCGCCACGGGGCGGCTGAGCAGCAGCGATCCGAATTTGCAGAACATTCCGATCAAGACGGATATCGGCCGGGAGATCCGCCGGGCTTTTGTTGCCGCGCCCGGCCACGTGCTGATCACCGCCGATTACTCGCAGATCGAGCTGCGCGTACTGGCCCATTATTGCGGCGAACCAGCCTTGCTGGAGGCGTTTGCCGCCAATCGCGATGTGCACCGCGTGGTGGCGGCGGAAATTTATCATGTGGCGGAGGACCAGGTGCAGCCGGAGATGCGGGCGATCGCCAAGACGGTCAACTTCGGCATCATCTACGGCCAGACAGGCTTTGGCCTTTCCCAGGTGCTTAAGATTCCCCAGGCCCAGGCCAACGAATTCATCACCGCCTATCGCCACCGCTTCCCGAAGATCGAAGAGTTTTCCCACCAGTGCGTGCGCGAGGCGACCATGCAGGGGTATGTCACGACCATCCTGGGCCGGCGGCGCATGATCCCGGACATCCAGAGCCCCAACCAGGCCCGGCGCCAATTCGGCCAGCGTGCGGCGCTGAATTCCGTGATCCAAGGCAGTGCGGCCGATCTGATCAAGCTGGCCATGGTCAACGTACAGCGCCGCATCGAGCGTGAAAACCACCCGTCAAAGATGCTCCTGCAAATCCACGACGAACTGGTCTTGGAATGCCCCGAAGCCCAGGCCGAGGCGGAGGCGGCCATGGTCCGCCAGGAAATGGAAAGCGCCATGCAACTCAAGGTGCCGTTGAAGGTGGATATTGGGTGGAATAAGAGCTGGCTGGACGAATAGACACAGGACTTCTAACAGGTACAGCTCCGCTATCCACGCACGCGTACAGTAGTATCTGTCGCCGCTCAATGCCTAATACTCTGCGTAACGCGATAGATCCTGTCGTCTTTCGTTGCCACGTATTCGACGCTGCCAGGACGGAACATTAGCGTTCCTTCAACCACGGCGTCATACTCCGGCCCTTGCTGGCCATCCACGACCACAAACCATTTCTTGCCTGCGCGAGCCGCGTATGCAAGGTGATTACCATCGGGGCTGAAGGGCGAACCATCCAAGCGCACGCCATCATAATTCGATCCGCGTTGTTCGTTCACAACTATAAACCATTTATCGCCTTGCCTAGCGCTATACGCTAATCGCTTACTGTCGGGGCTGAAATACCCGTCCGAAGTCGAGTCATATTTCGCTCCGCAGTAGTTGTCCACCATCATGAAGCAATCGTGTTTTGCTCTCTCGCCCGCACAAGCTATGCGTTTGCTGTCTGGACTGAAAACCGGCAGGCCAAGCTGTCCGTTGTCTATCTTGCTGACGACCTGGCCATCCAAGATCAATAACTGCTCCACGGGTCGCGACACATAAGCGACGGCCATATAGGCGACCCGCGCACTATTCGGGCTAAACACCGGCCCGCCAAGAATGGTCTCATATTTTGGCCCAGCCTGATTATCCACCACCACAAAGGACTTTTTATTCTGACTTGCCACGTATGCGGTCCGTTTGCTGTCCGGACTAAATATTGGCGTGTTGACTGCGAGATCGTCAAACACTGGCCCTGGCTTCCCATCGACAACCAATGACCATTTGAAACGAACACCATCGCTCTGACGATCCGCGTTTAGGCCGATATAAGCGAACCGTTTGCTATCCGGGCTAAAGGGACAAAAAGAATTCAAACCAATGATAGAAGTGTACTTCAGCCCGGTTTTGCCGTCTAGAACGACATAACAAGACGCTTGTCCATCGTCCACATCGTCTATATACGCCACGCGTTGGCTGTCCGGGCTGAATACTGGATTCGAGACATACTGTTGTGGCGGCCCCAACTGACCGTCAATAACGCACGACCATTTGTCGTCCGTCTTAGCGCAATAGGCTACACGCCGACCATCTGGACTGAAAACCGGCCAACTAGCCTCGTCGTAGTCTTTGCACGGCAGATCATCTATGAATACAGACCATTTCATCCCCATGCGCACCACACAGGCTGCCCTTGTCCCGTCCAGGCTGAAAAACTTCACGTTAGGGAAAACCACTGGATCTTTATAGAATTCTCCGATAAGTCTGCCATCTATAAAAAGCACGCATTTTGCGCCGCTCTTTGCAAAGATAACGGAACGAAAGCCACCCCGGCTCACATGCAGTTCCGTTACGTTGGCGGGCAGAGGCCATAGCCACGTTTCTTCAACGCTGCCTGCCGCGCGAGAAGTTTGCGCCCGGGCCATTCCCGGAGTGCCAAAGACACACACCGTGAAGAACAATGCCAAAATGCGATACATCTGGTCATACCTCATACTGGGCAGGAACGCCACGGGTAGCACGCTCTTGGATATTAACGCTTGAAACGGATTATAACTACGACTAGCTGCAAGCACATCCTGATTGCGAAAATGACAGACGGCGCATGAAGGAATATGTAACCGCCCATAACGATTGGGGACGCGTTAAATCATCCAAGATGTTCAAGGTGGCGTTAGATGGTCGGAAAGACTTGCGGTGAGCCGCGTTGCGTGGCAATGGTGCCTCAGCGTTAAGCGGATATTTATTGGCGAAACATCGATGAATTTGCCGATTATTTGATTGTATTAGAATTTAGGATATCATGGAATAGGCAATGCGCTTGACGTTCGGCTACTTAAGCGGCTTCATCAGTGATTGGAAACGCCTGCATCTGGGTGATGACGAATTGCGCGCCTTGGAACTGGCAATCATGCAGCGTCCTTCAGTTGGCCAGGTAATTCCCGGCACTGGCGGGCTGCGGAAAGTCCGGTTTGCTCCGCCATCGTGGAACCGTGGCAAGAGCGGCGCCATCCGCGTTTGCTACGTCTTGTTCACCCGGTACGAAAATGTCTTTATGCTCGCGGCTTATGCCAAGAATGAGCAGGAGAATATCACGGCGGCGGATAAAGCGATTTATCGTCGGCTGGTGAGTGCGATTGAAGCAAACCTTACAGGAAAAGGGCGGCAGTCATGAAACGAATAAACACTAAACCAAAACGGCTGGGAGAACGCATTACCGAGGCGTTGACCGAGTTGCATGACGCGCTCCGGTCGGGTCGGCCTTTGGAAGAGCAACTGACGGTACGGACGGTAGAGATCGCCGCACCCCGGTTGTACTCGGCCAAGGATGTGCGGCGGATGCGCCATCGCTTGGCGGTTAGCCAGGCGGTCTTTGCCCGGCTTATTGGCGTTTCGGTGCAACTCGTCGAACATTGGGAGCAGGGAGTGGCCAATCCGCGGCCGTTGGCCCGGCGATTGTTGGATGAGATCGACCGTGATCCCGATAGCTTTCTGACAAGGCATATAGCGGATGACGGGCCGGTGAAACGTGCGGCGGGCTAACTTTCCAAGCCAACCTTATGGGGTGGATGGCAGGGTTTTCGCCGTATTGCTCGCACTGGTGTTGCTGGGGCCGCTCGCCGCGCTCCACGCCGCACAGGATATGCGTCCGATCGTCGGTGCCATCCGCTGGGACGCCTGGTATGGCGCGGGGAGCGTATGTCAGGCGGTGGAGCGGTCGCTCGGGCCGCCGAAGTATCATTTTCGTCTGCCGTGGTTCGCCCGGGTTATCAGTGAAGACCAAGTCCGCATCAACGGTGATGCGCCGGGCATCGTGGAACAGGAAATTGGCTATGCGGCCCAGATGGGGCTCGACTACTGGGCCTTTGTTGATTACTGGGACGAGGCCTCGGGCATGCACATCGCCTTGAACCGCTATCGGGCCGCGCCGGACAAGAAAGGCATCCGTTACTGCTTCGTGGAGGAAGGCACGCGGCTGGACAATGTTGGCACGCGGGCCTGGAGCCGGCTCGTCGAGCACTTTGGGCATCCGGAATATCAAACCGTGCTTGATGGTCGACCGCTGCTGTTTGTGTTCGGGAAGACCACGAAACTTGGCAAGGCCGAGTGGGATGAGTTGAAGCGCCAGACCATCGCCGCCGGCCGCAAGGCACCCTATCTGGTGCTCATGGACTGGAAACCGGAGGCGGATCGTTTGCGTCTGGGCTTTGATGCCATTTCAACGTATGCCGCTTGCGGCAAAGGCTACAAGAACGATCCGGTATCCTACGCGCAACTCACGTCTTACCATGTGCGTCACGAGCTATGGGAAAAATGGAAACAAGCGGGTACGCCGTGTATTACCTTTGCCACGGCGGGCTGGGATACCCGGCCGCGCCAGGAGCATCCGCCGGCGTGGTGCAAGAGCCTGGTTTCCGCCGCAACGCCCGACCCCACGCCGCCGGCACAGCAAAAGCCGCTTATCGATGCCGTGACCGCCACGCCGGACGAACTGGCCGCCCATATTCGTGAGGCCATCGCATGGACCAAGGCCAATCGCGACCTCAATCCCGCCAACGCCATCATTATCTACGCCTGGAACGAGCACGACGAGGGCGGCTGGCTGGAGCCCACGCGCGGCAGCGATGGCCGCCCCAACGAGGAACGCGTCAAGGCCTTGGAGAAGGTGTTGCATTGAGCAGAACGCAAATTCGCAAAACTGTCTTTAGTGCCGCCTCCGATTTGGGTATAATGTGGGGCAGGAGTGAAGTAATGGTCTATCACGGTAAAGTTGCCAATGGGGTGGTGGTGCTGGACCGTCCGGGACTACCCGACGGGACCGAGGTTCGGGTAGAGCCTGTAAACGGGAAAGAACCTGGCAAGTCCTTACTGAGTGTCGCGGGCATTGCCGATGGGCCGCCCGATCTTGCTGCGCAACATGACCACTACGCCCACGGTAAACCTAAATCATGAGCAAAGTATTTGCGGACACTTTCTATTTCCTTGCCCTGTTGAATCGCAATGATCAGGCGCATGAAGCGGCGTTACAGGCTGCCCAGGAAGGCAGTACGCCGTTGGTTACGACGGCTTGGGTAATTGTTGAAACGGGCGACGCCATGTCGGGCCTGAAGTTACGTGGTTCCTTTGTGCGATTTCTAGCGGCGCTCAGGGATGACCCGGCCATAGAGGTCATTGCCGCCGACATGCAACTGCTTGACAAAGGGCTGGCGCTATATGCCAGCCGACCGGATAAAGAATGGTCGGTGACGGACTGTATTTCGTTTATCGTCATGCAGGATCATGGAATCTCCGATGCGCTGACGGGCGAACATCACTTTGCGCAGGCCGGGTTTAGCGTATTATTCGGACAGTAGTATTCTTGCCCCGCAGCATCCACCGCCGCTGTCAAATTCGCGTGCCGTTCGGCTGCATGCTCTGATAAGAGAACGCCTCACGCTCGCAATCAATCGCTCCTATTACTTTCCGTTTTGCAGATTTGCCGCCAGCCACTCATACAATTTGCCAAACGCGTCGGCGCCTTCCTTTTCGTGGTACATCCCCAGTGCCTTGGCGCTCGGGCTGGCAAACGCATGGCCGACGCCCTCATAGCGGTAGATGGTCACTGCGATGCCGTCGGCTTTCAGCGCCTCTTCAAAGGCGTTGACATCGGTGGGGGAGGGGTGGGTATCCGTGTTGCCAAAGATCCCCAGCACCGGACCCTGTAAATGGGCCAGTTTATCCTTGTCCGTGATCAACGGGCCGTAGAAGATCGCGGTGGCTTTGATCCGCGGATCGGTCACGGCCAACTTCAGGGCCTGCTCGCCGCCCATGCACCAGCCGACGACTCCGATGTGCTGGGCGTCCACGATTCCGGCCGTCGCCTGGGCTTGGAGAAAATCCAGTCCGGCCTTGAGGCGCAGCAAAGCACCATCGTCGGTCAACTTACCCTTGAATGCGGCGGCTTCTTTGGGATCGGTGGTTACCTGGCCATCATAGAGGTCCACGGCTACGGCATAAAAGCCCTTGTGTGCCAGGTCGCGGGTGCGTTGCTGAATGTCGTCATTCAACCCCCACCATTCCTGCACCACAATCAAGCCGGGCAACTTGGCGGACCCGGCGGCGCGGTAATCCGGATGGGCGTAGTACAGTTTAACCTTGGTGCCGTCGGTCGCGGGCTGCTGCACCCACGCGGCCATACGGCTGGCCAGCGGATCGGCCGGCGCCGGCGGGGCGGGTGCGGGATTTTGGGGGGCCGAGTCGGCTTCCTTGGTCGGATCGAATTGGCCGGCCTCCTTAGCGGTACGTTTAATGAAATCCGGAATTTGTGCGGTCGCCGGCCTCATCGAAAGCAATACGGTCAGCAGGGTCAGAAGAGTGAAGCACCGCATCGTGGAACTCCTTTTAATCTGCACGCGAACCTTGAGCGCGGCGGGCATCGCTACAAATGTACACACCGCCCAATGCGTTATTGTATGCGGGCGGTTTGTCGATGTTGCAGGCTAAACGTCGCCGCTGCGGCGACGGCTATAGGTTCTCAGTCCAGGCCGCGTTCGGCGATGGCGACGGCTTTGAGCAGACCGGCTGCCTTATTGAGGGTTTCCTGGTATTCGCTGGCAGGGACCGAATCGGCCACCAGGCCGGCTCCGGCCTGCACATATACCGTGCTGGCCCCGGCGGCCCCGGGGGTGATGACCATGGTCCGCAGCGCAATACACGTATCCATATTGCCATTGTAGTCGATATAGCCCACGGCCCCGCCGTAGGGGCCGCGCTTGGTGGGCTCAAGCTCATCAATAACCTGCATGGCCCGGATCTTGGGCGCCCCGCTGACGGTACCCACGGGCAGGGCCATGCGCAGGGCGTCAAACGCGGTCTGGCCGGTGGCCAGTTTCCCCGTGACGTTGCTGACGATGTGCATGACGTGCGAATAGCGTTCCACGGTCATGCAATCGCTGACCTGCACGCTGCCGATCTCCGCGGCCCGCCCCACATCGTTCCGCCCCAGGTCCACCAGCATGATGTGCTCGGCCCGTTCCTTGGGGTCCGCCAGCAGATCATCTTCCAGGGCCTTGTCTTCGGCGGGCGTCTGCCCGCGCCGGCGGGTCCCCGCCAGCGGGCGATTGGTAATCACCCCGTCCTGCACGCGGCACATGATTTCCGGCGATGAGCCCACCAGGATGCATTCGGGTGCCGTCAGGTAAAACATAAATGGCGAGGGGTTGACGACGCGCAGGGCTCGGTAGATATCAAAGGGTCGGGCGGTGGTGCTGGCTGTCAGACGTTGCGATAACACCACCTGGAAAATATCGCCCGCCTTGATGTATTCCTTGGCGGCCAGTACCGCCTGCTCAAAGCCCTGGGGCGTAAAGTTGGATTCGAAGGGCGGCCGCACTTCGGCCGTCAGGTCGATCGCGCCGAGTTTCAGGGGCATGGGCTGCTGGAGCGTGGCAATCAGGGCGTCAATGCGGCCCACCGCTTCTTCATATATCTGCCCGCACGGCCGCCGGTCGATGTGGGCGTTGGCTACGATGATAATCGTCTTTTGTACGTGGTCGAAAATCACCAGCTCATCGTAGATGCCAAAAACCAGGTCCGGCAGGTGGCGCGAATCCTGCGGGGCTTGGGCGAGTTTTTCGGGCTCCAGGTAACGCACGGTGTCATAGCCGGCATAACCGACGGCACCGCCAATGAAGTGCGGCAAGCCGGGAACGATGGTTCCCTTGGTGGTCTGGAGCAGTTCCTCCAGATCGTGCAGGGGATTGGGGGAAGAAAATTCCCGCACCACTGGCGGCTTTCCGCCCTGATATTCTTCCATGATGACCCGTTGGCCATAGGCTTTGATCACGCGCCGCGGACTGATGCCCAGGAACGAATGGCGCGCAATGCGCTCGCCCCCCACCACCGATTCGAGCAGGAACGAATAGGGGCTCTGCGGCGCCAGACGCTCGTAGGCGGTTACGGGTGTTAAATGATCGCCCAGCAATACACGATAAACCGGCACCGTGGCACCCGGTTGGGCCACGGCCTGAAATTGCGGAAAATTCGGAACGTTCACAGCTTGCGTTGCCACAGTATCCTCCCGTAAAGCGTCAAGTATAAATGATGCCGCGGCGGAGGGAAACGCACGTTTAGGTTTCGGTCATTCGTCATTACTGGCCAAAGCTGATCTACTACACTTTCGTGGCAAGCCTCCGGGTGCTTTTGGCGGGCATTTTACGTAGAATGTTCCGTCTTATAGGAGTGCCTGATGAAGGAATATCTCGACCTGGTGCGCCTGGTGATGGAACGCGGGACCCGTAAACCCAGCCGCACCGGCGTGGATACACTGGCCTATTTCGGGGCCTTTTACCGTGTGGATTTGTCCCAGGGTTTCCCCTTGCTGACCACCAAAAAGGTCAATTTCACCGCATGCCTGCATGAATTGCTCTGGTATCTTTCGGGCGAGGATCACATCCGCAATTTGCGCAAGGTCACCAAGATCTGGGATGCCTGGGCCGATGCCGATGGCAACCTGGAAACCGCCTATGGCCGGTATTGGCGGCGGTTCCCCCATCCGGTGCAGAAAAGCCACGCCCCCATCCGGGAAACCGGTGAAGCCCTGGCGCCGGTCGAGGAGATCGATCAGATCCAGTATGTGATCGACGAGATTAAGCGCAATCCCACCAGCCGCCGGCTGATTGTCACGGCCTGGGAACCCGGCAATGCCGAGCGCAGCAAACTGCCGCCCTGCCATTATTCGTTTGCGTTCAGCGTTGCCGGGGGCAAGCTCAATTGCCATCTCACGCAGCGTTCGGGGGATATTGCCCTGGGCATCCCGTTTAACCTGGCCTGCTACGCTACACTGACCCAGATGATCGCCCAGGAATGCCAGTTGGAGGTGGGCCTCTTTGCCCACACGATCATCGATGCCCACATTTACGTCGCCGATGCCGGCTCGCCCATGGCCCCCTACGATCACCTGACCGGCTTGCAGGAACAGCTTAAACGCCAGCCGGGACCGCTGCCCAAACTGACCATTGCCAAAAAGCCGTTCAATGAATTGAAGTTTGAGGATTTCACGCTCACCGGCTACAACCCGCAGCCGGGTATCAGCTTCAAAGTGGCCGTTTAGCGCCGTCGCAACGCGACGCGGTTCCGGGCACCACTGATCCACCGCGCCGATCGCGGGGATCCGTGCCAACGTGCGTGCGGACCACGCAGACTAAGGAACTCTTATGCGTATCACCATTGTCGTAGCCATGACGCCCGAGGGCCTCATCGGCGCGGGCGGCAAACTGCCGTGGCATTTGCCGCAGGATCTCAAGCGCTTTGCCACGCTGACCACCGGCCATGCGATCGTGATGGGGCGCAAGACCTTTGATTCCATCGGCAAGCCGCTGCCGCGGCGGCGGAATTATGTCATCACCCGCAACGCCCAGCCACCCGCGGTTCCGGGCGTTATGTGGGTGCCCAGTCTTACGGCGGCAGTGGCGGCGGCCCAGAGTGCCGGCGAGGCGGAACTTTTTGTGGTCGGGGGCAGCGCGATTTACGCCCAGGCCCTGGCCGTGGCCGAACGCCTCGATATCACGTACATTCATATCTTCCCGCCGCCGACGGGTGATACGTTCTTTCCCCCGTGGGACCCGGCCGAGTGGACCGTCACGCACCACGAAACGTATCCCGACCGCGAAATCATGATCTACGACCGTCCGGCCCAGCCGCCCGGCGACTGACCGCCGGGCGCGGTAGAACACCGGACACCTTTTCCCGGTACGGTGCTAGAAATGCGGCGTGCCGGAGGCCACCGTTGTGCGGTACATTTCCAGCACCTTGTCCACATGGGATTCAAACGGCTCGAATTCGCGCCACGCCTCCTGGGCCCCAGACCACAAGCGGTGGCGCAAGTCCGCCTCCTGCACCAATTGCCGCAGCACCCGCGCCAGGTCCCCGGGCACGGCCGGGTCAAAGACCAATCCGGTCTGGCCCGGACGTACATATTCGGGCATGGCGCCGGTCTGGCTCACAATCACCGGCAGGCCACGGGTGAGCATCTCGCCGCCCACGTAGCCGTAGGCTTCCCACCAGATCGACGGCACCAGGCCGAAATGAGCCGCGGCAAGAAGGCCGTCGAGTTCTTCCGGGCGATAGGCGCCCATGGTGCGGATCATATGGTTGGCCATGCCTTTGGGGCGGCCGCCGTAAAGCCGCAGTTCCAGGCGGCCGGCCAGATCTGCCAGCCGGGCCATTTCGCGCTGCATGACGGCGGCGCCTTTTTCCACCACGTGGGCATTAAGCGCCGCGACCACCAGCGGCCCGGCATCCAGCGTGCGCTGCGGCCCCGGGCCGGTGGCATAGGTGCGGCGCGACAGGACCATCTGGCGCACGTTGGCCGGCGCTACGCCGTGGGAAAGGAAGATCTCGCGTTGCCGGTGGGACATGCAAACGACCTGATCACACGCCGCCAATGCCGCGATGAAGCGGTGCCGGCGTTCTACATAATCCGGGTTGCGTGCCTGGCTTCCAGCCTGCATCCGATCCAGAATGTTGCCCAGACCGCGCAGCGCGGAGAGCGGTTTTTTGAGCAGGGGGGTGGACCGGGCCAGCGTACTCAGTCGCGCGGTGCGGGCATATTGTTCATACGTGTTGGCGCGGCGGCAACAGTGGCGGCAAGAAAGTTCCAAGGCCGGCAATTGACAGCACTGGCGGTCGGGCAATAAAAGTTTGAGCGTCGGACACAGGGCATAGTAGTCCTGGGCGGTGAAAATAACAGGGAACCCCTGGGCCTTCATGGCCGGCAGCAGGTCCACGGGAAACCCAATGAGCTCGTGCACATGGATGATGTCCGGCCGGTGGGTGGCCAGGAACGCTGTCAGGGCGGCCAGGACCGCGGCGCTGGGCACCGCTTCGCGCAGCGGTTGGAGCGTCCCGCGCGAAAAATCGGGTGTCAGGCCCGCATTGCACAGCGTAAACGCGCGGCCGGGGCCGTCGTGGTCTGCGACGATGGCCGGGGCGGCCCCGGGCCGGAAGCCACTGGTATTCAAGTAGAGGATTTCGATTCCCCGGGCGCCCAGGGAATCGAGCAATTCGGCGACATAGGCCGACAGGCCGCCCCCATGGCGGGGGGGTAATCCCGCGGAAACCGCCAGCACCTTCACGGCCGCCTCCGGACCGGGGCGGAAGTTCCCCGCTTGCCTTGTTGGGATGTTCTGGACATACTCCCCATGTTACCCGGGAGAAGGCGAGTCTTCGAATATATCATGGTATGGTAATGAACACTATTCCCGCTGTCCTCAAATCATGGATCCCGGAATTCCTCCAGCCGCGCCGGGTATTGCTGCGCCAGTTCACGCAGCGCACCGCCGGCCAGGTGATCGGCGGCCCGTTCAAGGGCATGCACTATGTCACGGGCAGTGTGGGCAGCTTGCTGGCCCCTAAACTCCTGGGGACCTATGAACAGGAACTTCATGGAGTGGTCGAGGAACTCATTGCCCGGGCGCCGGATGTGATAGTGGATGTGGGCGCCGGCGAAGGCTATTACGCGGTGGGCCTGCCCCGGCGCTTGCCGCAGATGCACATGGTCGCGTTTGAAATGGATCCCGCCGGGCGGGAACTCCTGGCGCGTCTGGCCGAAAAAAACGGCGTGGCCAGCGCTGTGGAAATTCACGGACGCTGCACGGCCGGCGAGTTGGCCGCGGCCCTGCAAGCCGGGCACCGCCCGTGCGTGATCATGGACGTGGAAGGTTATGAACGCGAACTGCTCGACCCGGGCGCCGTCCCGGGCCTGGGCGCCGCGGCCATCCTGGTCGAACTCCATGCGTTTGTGCATGCGGATATCCGGGACCTCATTGCGGGGCGATTCGGCGCCACGCACGCGATTCGCGAGATCGCCACGGTGCGGCGCACCCGGGCCGACTATCCGCTGCCCACGCTATTGTCCCGCCTGATGCCGGCACGGCACACCGTGCGGTTCCTTAACGAAGGCCGCCCCGGACCGATGTCCTGGCTCTGGATGACCCCGCGTAGCAGCGCAGCGCCAGTCAGTGCGGCAAGGTCGTGACCCGATCTTTATCCGTAAAGCGGCGGATACCGGCCCCGTAGCTTTGCCGGCGGGCCGGCCACAGGTGGTGGCCCCGGTTAGGTGAGCAGCCGCGCCCAGACCCGGGCCGCATGCTGGATCGACAGCTCCGCTTCGATCCGTTGGCGGCCCGCCTGCCCCATGCGGGCGCGCAGAGCGGCATCCCGGGCCAGGCGTACGATGGCGGCAGGCCAATCTTCCAGGGATTCGGGCAGCAGCCCGCTTTCGCCGGCCCGTACCAGGCCGGCATTGGCGCCCACGGGCGAGGCGATCACCGGCAGTCCGGCCGCCATGTATTGCACCACCTTGAAGCCGCACTTGCCCAGGGTCCAGCGGTCCAGCGGCGTGGGGGCGATTCCGATATCCCCCTGCGTCAACAGCGGGCCTTCGGTGGCCAGGCTCCAGGGACAAAAGTCCACCGGCACCCCGGCATCTTCAATCGTGTGGCTGCAGATCAGCACCAGGCGCAAACCGGGCACCTGCCGGCCGGCCTCGGCGATGGCCGGCAGCGCCGTGCGCACATACCCCAGGGTGCTTTGCGTGCCAATCCAGACCAGGCGCGGCGTGGGCGTGGCGGCATGGGTCTTGACCGGGTAATGCCCGGGATCAACGACGGTCGGCACGATGGTGCAGCGGCAGCCGCGGGCTTGAAAGATCTCGGCCAGGTAATCGTTGCCGACCACCGCTTCATCGATGATGCGCGTGGTCGCCTGGAAACGCCGGTTGAGCCGCCAGCGGGAATACATGTCCAGTGGGCGATGGTGATACATGTGCGCATCGTCGATATCGAACAGGATTTTACGGGCACTGCGGCGCAGCAGCCGGGCTTCCGAGGGATCGATCATCTTGCTTTTGAGGATCACGGCATGGTAGTTCCGCGCGGCGCGGGCCTGGCGCAACCGGGCCAGGTAGCTGCGCGGGCGGATCTGGATTTCCAGGTCGAACCCGTAGGGGCGGAGCAGTTCCACCAGCGGCAGAATACGGATCCGGAACGGCGGGTCGTCCGCGATCACCGGATTGGGAGCAATAACGAGAACACGTGGCATAGGCACTTCACAGGGACTGCGGGCATCGGCGATTATCCTGGGGTG
>Ga0316217_10000738_pt1 | contig 45102 bp, 36 predicted proteins | sample 1anoAmetaG_FD_203633 | JGI IMG/M metagenome (GOLD analysis project Ga0316217, IMG submission 203633) | Freshwater microbial communities from Trout Bog Lake, Wisconsin, USA - 1anoA | ecosystem: Environmental > Aquatic > Freshwater > Lake > Hypolimnion/Profundal zone | place: USA: Wisconsin...
AGCCGATGCGTGTTGTCGATGAGCTTTTCGGTGATGAGCCGGCTGAACACTCGCGGATCATCGGCATAACGCTTCTTCAGATTCTTCAAATGCTGATCGGCATCCAGATAAAGCAGCGGATCGGCGCCGGCCAGCCACATCCGCTGCACCATGTGCATCAGCGTCAGCGGATAATTCGAGTCGATTTCCAAAAAACGATAGGCCAACTGCTGCACCGCCGCGTCAAACTGCGCGGCCGTCACGCCTTGGTCTGCGATATTGCGCAGCGTATCCAAAATGACTTTCAGCACCGCGTCGGCACGCTGCGGATCCGATCCCTTCAAACCAATATGGAAAGAAGTCTCATTCGCCCCGCTGGAAACAAATCCGCTGTGCGAAACATCCTGGCCCAATTGCGAATCGATCAGCGCCTTGCGCAGCGGCGCGCCCTGGTTGCCCAGCAACACCCGTTCCAGCGTGGCCAGGGCAAACACTTCATCCGCCTTGCGGGCATCGCCCAGCAGCCAGTTGGCCACGATGTAAGTTTTGCCTTCCACCGCGTCCTCCGGCCCGACTGGATAAACATCCTGCTTGACGCGCGGCTGCGTCCAGCGCGGCTGCGGCGGAAACTCCGCCTTTGCCGCCGTCTTGGCATACCCCGCCAACCGCCCGGCCAAAAACTTCAAATGATCTTCTGTGGCGATATCACCATACAAAAAGATGTAGGCGTTGGCCGGCTGATAGAAGCTCTCGTAGAAGCGTTTGAACTGCTGGTAGGTTAATTGCGGGATCACTTCCGGATCGCCGCCGGAATCTTTGCCGTAGGGCGTATCCGGCCAGAGATTCTTATCAATGGCATCATACACCTTGGACTCCGGGCTGGAGCGTGCGCCCTTCATTTCATTGTAAACGATACCTTTGACAATCAAGTCGCTGGCCAAATCCCCCTTGCGCGCAAATTCCAGGTGATGCCCTTCGCGGGCAAAGGTATTCGGGGCCAGGATGGGATGAAACACCGCATCCCAGTAAACCTCGGCCAGGTTGAAAAAATCCTGCCGCACGTTGCTGCACACCGGGTACATGGTGCAATCCGAGGCGGTCATGGCGTTGATAAACGTGGCCATGCTGCACTTGACCATTTCAAAAAACGGATCCTTGACCGGAAAGCGTTTGGACCCCGCCAGCACGCAGTGTTCCATGATATGCGGCACCCCGGTGTCATCCGGCGGGGGCGTGGGAAACGTCACGCTGAACAGGTTTTCCGCATCCTGATTATGCAGGTGCAGCACCCGCGCTCCGCTGGCCGGATGTTCCAGTTCAATGGCCGTGGAGCGCAGCCGCGGCATCGGCACCACGCGGGTAACCACAAAGCCGTGCAGATGCTGCCCGGCGGAAAGAGCGGCGGTGGAGGATGAATTCATACCTAATGCTTACAACGATAGGGGCGTTCTGGCAATGGATAAGGTGGGGCGAATTGTCTGGAACCGGCCCGTTCCCACGCTATAATTTGCCGCCATGCCCCTTCAAGCGACCAAGTTCGTCACCGCCGAGGAGTTGCTGGCCATGGGCGACATCGGCCGCTGCGAATTGATCGACGGCGTGATTATTCCCCTGGAATTGGAAGGTTGGGAACATGGCACCATTGTCAGTGCGATTTTGGGCACCATGTGTAGTTTCGTGGAATCACACCAGCTTGGCCAAGTTCATCTTTCCAACACCGGCTTCACGCTCCGCCGTAACCCTGACACCGTGCGCACGGCCGATGTGACATTCGTACGCAAAGATCGTCTGCCCAAACCTCCCTGTCGCGGCTACTTTGATGGCCCTCCCGATTTGGCTGTGGAAGTCATTTCCCCCAGCGATTCCCCCGCCGAGGTCCGCCACAAAGTCGCCGATTGGCTGCGAGCCGGCACCGCCACCGTCTGGCTGGCCGATCCGCCCAATAAGACCATTCGCGTCTACCGCGGCAATCAACCGCCGCTGATCTATAAAGGCCACGACGAATTGGGCGACGAACCCCTTCTGCCCGGATTTGTTTTGAAACTGGCCGAAGTGTTCCGCGCGTCATAGTGCGAATTGAGCGGCATCGCCGACAACCCAAAGGATCTAACCGCGAAGCGGCGAAGAGCGCGAAGAAAAACAATCAATGCAAAGCGATTTAGCCGCGGATGAACGCCGATGAACGCGGATAAGAAAACGGCTGCCGTTGACCGGTCTTCAATCTGCGTGCATCTGCGTTTATCTGCGGTTCAAATGATTCGCGTTTCCCGGCTTCCCCCGCAAGTTTTGTAGGGTTCGCTTCAGCGAACCGCTTATTTTGTCGCCGCGACTGCCGACAAAAAATGATCCGCCGCCGTCCAGCCCACCCGCTTGGCAAACGCCCGTTGCGACACGCCGGCCGGCACCAGAAATTCTTCCAGCAGTATTTGTCCGGGATGAATGGGATTGGCGGCACGCATAGGGCACCGGGTCATGTTATCGATTTTCAATAATATCACAAGCATATCGTCCGCCCAGGGTCGCCTGTGCTCTTCGGAGCAATCTGGACCGCCTGCGTAAAGTGACGTCAGGGCAAGCGGTATTGACCCCATACGGCAACGCAGTATTATGAATCACCGTGTCGGGCATGAATGAAAAACTTCCCGCGTCGAAACCGATCTTGGCGGTCTGGATTTGGTGTTTGTGGCCCGTTGTACTATTTCCATTCTTCATTTGGTGGTTCACCGTAAATCATCACGATTTTATTGAAAAACCCAGCTTGAGACTGGCTTTCTGGAATTTCTGGCTGACGGCAATAGGTGCAATCCTTGGTGTCCTTGCGTACTGGGTAGCAGTCTGGCAAATCACCGACGCTCGCAAGTCGGCGAACCAAGCGGCGGAGGCAGCCAAATCGGCGGCGGACGCGGCAAAAGACGCATACAACCGGCTGTCAGATTTCTCGGGATACGTGGGACTAACGGAAATGTGTGCAATTTCTAGCCATGTTTGCCTCTATCTCCAGCACAAGAAGTTTGATATAGCACAAGATCGCCTCGGCACGCTCCTTCGTCTCTTTGCTCGCGTGCAGGCTGGGACATCAGTTGCGTCGCTTCAGCCCAGAGAGGATTGGACTCGGCTCAAAGAGGACATGTTTGCCGTACAAAAGGTGTTGGTAGATCGAGCCGCTGTGCCGAGGAACTTCAGCCCAACAGCGATAGCTGAATGCTCGAATAAAATGATTAGCATCGACGAACGCATTAATATGCTGAAGAATAAACATGAACACGAACTAGGAGAATCACATGCCATTGCCGGATGAAATAGCTGAGTTTGTAAAAGAGCTACTTGGAAAAACGAAGGCCGACTTGCTGCAATGGAACGAACCATCTGTAGGGAGGTTCGTCACTGAAATCGACGACACGAAGATTAAAATTGCGAAATGGCAGAATTCATACGACGTTGGCTCCGATGAGCCGCAAACAGAGTCAATAATGACCTTCCAATTATTTGACGCCAAAGACCATGAGCTTATTTCACGTGATGTGAGGGAAGTCGACGAGGGCTTTGGACAACTTGATTCTCTGTATGATTCGGCGCTGTTTTCTGCACGCCACCTTCGTCAACGCCTTAATAATCTGCGCGCGCGTCTCAAAGAATTCGTAAAGGGCCTGGTGATAAGAAAGGCGCTATACGAGGTGGCTGGCGGCCCCTCGGTTGATGCCACCAAGAAAGTGGCGGGAAGCGTCGTTAATGGTAAGCTTGCAATCAAGGCGAGTGACGAAAATTTTGGTGACCCCGCTGTAGGCGCGATCAAGCAGTTAAGGGTCGAGTTCACAATTGACGGTAAGCCGGACGTCAAAGTTGTCAAGCAAAATGAAACTTTGACGATTGGTTAAATCAGTCGATTAGACGCTCGGACGGTAATGCCGGACGCCGTTAGTTTCATTTGCCTTATTCCGACCAAAGCTCCCCGGCCGGCACCTTCAGCGCCTTGGCAAACTTCGCAACCGTGCGGCGTTGCGGGCGGCATTGGCGGTTGAGCATCATCGAAATCGCCGACTGGCCGACGCCGATGCGCTGGGCCAGGTCGCGCTGAGTCAGGCCACGCCGATCCATGGCCGCTTGCAGCCGGTCGGCAAAGCTAGCTTCCTCGGCTTGCAATTCATCATCGGCCTCTTTCTCTTGCTTATTCAGCATCCCGTCCGTGTTTTCCAGATCAACGCCGTAATCGCCGGCATGACGCGATGGGAACAGCGCTTCCTCAATGGTGGCAAGCGCGGCATCCTTCTCGTCCTGAGCCGCAGCGGTTGAATTAACAATGTCGGCCATGTCGTAAACCGCCGCTTGAATCTCATCGCTGCATTCCTGAAAGGCGCGGATCATCTTGGCAAAAACATCGCTGGCAATGCGATTGCCGTCGATGGTCTGGCGGTTGCGTGGCAAAGATTTCTTTTTCATTCGCGTGGCCGTTGCTTCATCCTTCCCCAAATATCACATTGTTCAACCAAACGCCCTGATGATATCACATAATAGGTAGATAAGCCACGGTAACTATCACATAGATCACGATTCGGAGCGGTAGGGTCTGCTTTAGCAGACCGGTTATTCTTCGCCAACCAACACAATAAGTAACCGGTTCGCTGAAGCGAACCCTACGAAGCTATCTCGCGCAGCGCTGCCACGCCGCATGCTCCGCAGGCCGGGCGTTGGCCCTTCCCGCCAAGGTGAGCCAATCCGCCCGGCCGGCGGACCCTCCGCGATTCCCCGTCATTGGCGCGCTCAGAATCCGCCATGATGCTCGGCCTTTTCGTCCGACACCTCCTCATACGACGGCGTGAGCGATGCCGACAAATTCAATGCCTCATGCTCGCGGCGTTCGGCGATCCGTTGCCGCTTACGCTCCAAGGCTTGCTGGCGTTTCAGTTCTGCCGCATCGGAGGCGCCGGGCCGGGGTGGGGCGGTGGCTCCCTGGCTTTGCAGCAGCTTCCAGGCGAGGTTGGCGTCATTGCGGCGCTCGATGGCGTCCAGCACTGTGCTCACGGCTTCCTGCATGGCGGCCCGCAGTTGGTTTTGGGCGGTGGCCAGCGCGTCTTGCTGCCAGGCGTTGAAGGCCGCCTGGAAGTCGGTGTCATCCCGCAACCAGCGGTGCAGGGTCCAGCGGCTGACCCCGGCCTCGTTGGCGGCTTCAATTTGCGACATGCCGCCCACCAACGCCACCAAGGCGGTGCGTTGCGGCGGGGTCAGCGGCGATTCGGCGGCGTCGATCACGCTCAACGCGGGCACGGCGTCCGGATCGGTGGTGTAGTCTATCTCGGTCAACGCGGGCACGGCGTCCGGATCTGTGGTGTCGGCCATCTCGGTCAGCGCGGGCACGGCCTGTGGATCTGTGGCATCATCCATCGCGGGCAGCGCGGGCACGGCCTCGGGATCAGGGGAAGAATTCGTAGCCGCTGGTATGTTGATGACGGCTGGTTCCAGCGGTGGGGCGGTGGCCGGCGTGTGCTTGGGCCGCTGCGCCTTGGCGGGTAAATGGGGTGATGATTGGGGCACCAACGTCCGGGGTGTCTTACCGGTTGATGGGATAATGTTGTTCATACTGTAATCCTAACATACTCCAAACTTATAGTCAAGCGAAAAATAATGGCGGAGAGGCGATAAAATAAAAAGCGCAGCTATGCGATACTTGCCATAAGTAGCAACATACAGCTAAAACCGCGTTTTCGCTATCAAAAAAAGTAGCAGAATGTAGCATCGTGTAGCACGGCCGAACCCAGAGCGGGCCGTTCGGCCACGAACGATGGCTGGGTTTAGCCAAGGTTACCGCGCCGGCCGGCTCGCCGGCGGATCGTTGAACACGTGCATTTTCGCTTCGCCAAGCAGGCTGGCGATATGCGGCCCGCTTTGCGCGTCGGCGGCATGGTCGAAGCATTTCACCGCCTCCGGCCAGTTGCCGGCATCGCGGGCGATTTGGCCGGCTTCCAGCCAAACCTTGAAACTCTCCGGGGCGGATTGGCACGCCACTGCCGCCAGCTTGCCGGCTTGGTCCAGATGGCCGGCGACGCGGGCGTCTTCGGCGACAAACAACGCCAGCATGGCCGATTGCGGCCGTTCGGCATAGCCTAGGCGATTCAGCACGGTTGGATCATTCCAGCGATACGCATAAGTGACGGTGCGCAGCAGGGCGGCCGGCAGGGCGATGAGCAATACCGCCAGCAGGGCGGTTTTGGGCAGGTGGTTCAGCAGCACCGCCAGCAGGATTAGCAGAAAGACTGATGGCAGGTAGAACAACCGCTCGGCCATGATGTCGCCGGTGATCATGTAGAAATTGGAAACCGGGGCGTAGGTGATCGCCAAGCCTACCAGGCATAATCCAATCGCCGCATGGCGTTTGACCATGGCATATCCCGCCAGTGCCAGGCACCCGGCAAGCGTGGCAAACCCCAGCCAGAGATAAGGATCGGCCAATGATTGCGGCGGGCGGATATAGGCCGCGCCGTAATCCATGGATAGATGCAGCGGGAACGCCATCACTGCCAGATAGTGGCCGATCACGGCAACGGGGATAAGCCAGCGGTCAAGCCCCTGGGCGTTTTTCAAGGGTTGCAGGGCATAGTCCAGAAAGCTGCGTTCCCAATCAAAGCGCATGCCCATGCCGTATTGGCGCAGCAGGATGTGGCCGGCGGTGGCCAAGGTAATGATGGCCAGCAGGGTATGCACATTTTTCTCACTGCGGCGGAACCACAGCATGGCGATGAAAATCAACGGCAGCACCAACCCCTGTTCTTTGCACAACGCCGCGATGATGCACAACAGGGCGGCCAGCAGGGCTTTACCGATTGGCAGCGGCCGATCCAGCGCCAGCACGATGGCCGACAGCCCCGCCAAGGCGCAGGCCAATTCGGCCCGGCCAATCACATTGGCCACCGCTTCCACATGAATCGGATGCAGGGCGAAAAGCAGCCCGGCGATAACCCCGGTGCCATTGCCCGCCAGCTTTTGTCCCAGCCGGGCTACCACCGCGGCCACACCGGCGTGCAGCAGGAGATTCACCAGATGAAACGGCCAGGGTCTGCCGCCGGTCATCGCCCATTGCAGGGCATAGCTGGTGGAAACCAGCGGCCGCCAGAGATTATCCGCGCCGTCGGGAACATAGGGCTGGGACCAAATCTGTCCCAAGTGATGCAGATCGTGAAGCCGCGGATCGTTTTGCACCACAACGTGGTCGTCGTAAACGAATGTCCCGCCTAAGGTGACCGCAAACGCCAGCAGCGCCGCCAAGGCGGAAACGATTAACGGCCAGCGCGGCCAAGTTTGGCGCGCGACGGGCACGGGGCGATCGTAGTCCAAGGGTATGACAGCCACGCCAGGGATTATAACAAAATCCCCATCGCAAAATATTTTTTGAACCTTTGGGGCGGCTGGCGCGCTGTAACGCTGATCGATCCGGCGGATTTGGTGTCAGCCGGCGAAATGGCAGTGTCAACATAGGAAAGGATCGCCATGCGTAGCAGACATTTAGTGGTGGGTTTAGGCGTGGTTGCGCTGAGTCTGACGGTGATTTTGCTGGGACTCATGGGGGGTTGCGGTGTTTATGCGCCGCAAGGTGCTTTGACGTCCGCCAACACGCCTTCGGCAATGATGGCGGCGCCAAGCGGCGCTTGGGCACTCCGTCGCGGTGCGGCGATTGCCCCGGCGGCCAATGAAGAACTTTGGGTCATTCAGCGTCCCGGTGAGGAAACGCGGCAACCGGCGTCCGATGCCAACGATACGCCCGGCACCGGCAGCCTGCTGAAAAAAGACGATGCCGGCAACACCACAGTGCCGGTGCCGCTGAAGCATACCGCGGTTACCGCGTCCATTACCGGCTATATTGCCAGCGTCGATGTCAAGCAGCAGTTTCAGAACCCGTTCAGCGAAAAGATCGAGGCGGTTTACGTTTTCCCCTTGCCGCATAATGCCGCCGTCAATGAATTTGTGATGACGGTTGGCGAGCGGCACATTCACGGCATCATCCGCGAAAAGGAAGAGGCCCAGCGCATCTACAACGACGCCAAAAGCCATGGCTACGTCGCCGCGCTGCTGACGCAGCAGCGGCCCAACATCTTCACGCAGTCGGTCGCCAATATTGAGCCGGGCAAGTCGATTGATATTGATATTCGCTACTTCAACACGCTGACGTATGTGGATGGCGCTTACGAGTGGGTTTTCCCCATGGTCGTCGGCCCGCGCTACAACCCGGTGGGCAGTTCGGATCCCATCAATCCCGTGGCCCGCAGCGCCAACTTGGCGAACAACCGCGGCACTTCCGTGCCTTATCTGACGCCCGACGAACGCAGTGGGCATGACATCGCGGTGAACGTATCGGTCGATGCCGGTGTGGCCATTGAAGACATCACCAGCCCCAGTCATCAGATTGCGGTGAACAGCCCATCGCCAACCGTTCGCAACGTGCAACTGAGTGAATTGAATTCCATTCCCAACCGCGACTTTATCCTGCGTTACCAAGTCGCCGGCGGCGCTATCAAGACCGGCATTTTCACGCAGCGTGACGAAAAGGGCGGCGGTTACTTTGCGATGATGCTGTTTCCACCGGCGGCGCTGCGCGATTTGCCGCGCCAACCGATGGAGATGGTTTTTACCATCGACGTTTCCGGCAGCCAATCCGGCCAGCCGTTTGCCCAGGAAAAAGCCGCCACTACCTACGCCTTGCAGCACATGGATGCACGCGACACCTTTCAAGTGATTCGCTTTGGCAACAATGCCGAGCGCCTGTTCGCCATGCCGCAGCCCACGGATGAGTCGCACGTTAAACAGGCACTGGATTGGATCAACAGCGCGGGCTTTTTTGAAAGCGGCGGCACGGAACTGATTAAGGGCGTGGATGCTTCACTGGATTTCCCCCACGATAGCCAGCGGTTGCGGTTCGTTTGCTTTATGACCGATGGCTTCATTGGCAACGAGGCTGAGGCCTTGGCCGAAATCCACAATCACCTCGGGCCAAGCCGCATTTTTTCCATGGGCGTGGGCAGCAGCACCAACCGTTATCTGCTGGACGGCATGGCCAAGATGGGCCGCGGCGTTGTGGCCTATCTGGGACTAAACGATGACGCCGGCAAAACCATGGCGGCGTTTTACGCCCGCATCAGCCATCCGGCCATGACCGATCTGGCAATCGAGTTTGGCACCATGGGCGCCAGCGATGTCTATCCCAGCGAACTGCCGGATTTGTTCGTCGGCCGCCCGGTGATCATTAGCGGCCGATTCACCGGAAGCGGCAGCACGACCATTCACCTTCACGGCAAATGCGGTGGTCAGGAGCGAGATATCGCCATCCCGGTTGATCTGGACGAGGCGCACCATCCGGCACTGCCGGCCGTGTGGGCGCGGGCACGTATCACCGATCTGTCCGATCGTGCCGGTTACGAAGAGAACGGATCGCAACTGGCCAACGAAATCCGCCAGACGGCACTGCAATACGGTCTGGTGTCCCAGTTCACAAGTTTTGTGGCGGTGGATGACAGCCGGGTTACCGCGGGTGATCACGGCGTCACCGTCCCGGTGCCCGTGCCGGTGCCGCAAGGTGTGCGCTACGACACCACGGTATCGCCACAGCAATGATGGATGATTGGGCGGCGGATAGGAATGAAGGCCGATGGCCTTTAAGCCGATCCGTCGCCCCAGTGTTTTGCAAATGGGGAATCCCTTCCCCAATTGCAAACACCGCAGTCCGCTACAGTCATCCAAATGTGGTATCGCATCAAGCCCCTTGGGCGGATATCATACCCCCGATGAACGGTGAAAAGTTTAAGGTCTTGGTAACCGGCGGCAGCGGCCGGGTGGGTGCGTTTTTGGTGCCGGCTTTGCTGAATGCCGGGCATAGCGTGATCAATCTGGATTGCCGCCGGCAGGCCGATGATCGCGCCGAATTTGCCTTTGGCGACGTGCGCGATCGCCAGTTCGTGCATCAGGTGATGTCGCACTGCCAGGTGGTCTGCCATCTGGCGGAAATTCCCAGCGCCCGGATCAAGGCGTCGCCGCAGAATGAAATTTACTGGGGCAACGCCCAGGCGGGGTCGGGCGTGATGCAATCGGCGGCGGACCTGAAACTGCGCCGGGTGCTTTATTGCAGCAGTTGCCAGGTTTATGGATGCTGGGATATTGGCCAGCTTCCCCCGGTCAAGCTGCCGATTGATGAAAGCCATCCGCTGCGGCCGACCAATGTCTATGCGCTGGCGAAAATTTGTAATGAGGAATATGCCGGGCTGCTCCATCGGCAGACGAAAATGCCGATCAGCATTTTTCGCTTTCCCTGGGTGATTAACGAAACCGAGCCTAGCAAGCATTTTTTTGAATGGGTGCTGCGTGATGACGGCCCGATGCATGAGATGGGCACGCATATTCACGCCAGCGATCTGGCGACGGCATTCGTGGCGGCCATCGAAAAGGATTTGCCCGGGTGCGAGGCTTATAACATCTTCGCTGCCGAGGCGATCACCAACACACCGATCCGCCAGCGTTTGCAGAAGCATCATCCCGATTTTCCGCCGCTGCCGCCCGATTGGCCTGATTTCAAAAGCGTGGCGCTGGCGGATAAAGCCCGCAACGACTTGGGCTGGCGGCCCAAATGGAATTTCCGCGATTACCTGCCGAAAAAGTGAGCGGTTGGCGTCAGTACCCCGGACCGTGACGCAACATCGTTCCTTGCCACTGGTATGGCATGGTGGTGGCCAACGAAAGTTGAGCCGGCAATGCGTATGAATTCATCAAGAAATAATCGCGGTTTCACACTGGTCGAGCTCCTGGTGGTGATCGGTATCATCGGGGTGCTGATTTCGCTGCTGATGCCGGGCTATAGCAAGGCGCGTGCGGCCGCCAATCGGGCGGTGTGCGAAAGCAACATGCGGCAGATCGGTCAGGCGATGATGCTGTATGCCGATGCCTGCGATGGTTTTGTCTTTCCCGACGCCATGGGTGCCGATGCCCAGCACATTACCGATTTTCCGACGCAACCGACGGGGGTAAACGCCTCGGCGATACCACCGTCCGCGCCGCTTAGCGTCGACGCCAATCATAACGTCGTCTATTACCTGACTTGGCCGGGCATGGTGCTGGGTGGATGGTCGGGCACACCGCCGGCGTTGCCGGCTTCATCGCCGCTGCCGGCTGATCAGGGTTTGACCAACTTCACCCGCGCCGCGACCGCCCCGGTGATGCTGTGCCCGGCGGATGATCCCCAGCCTTATGGATACCATTCCTATTTGGTGAATGAACACCTGGTTTACTGGAACCTGAAATTCAGCACCAAACTGCCCAACGGCCAATCGCCCGCCGATGTTGTGCTCATGGGTGAGAAGGTTACCGTGGTCAGCAATTACTACATGAAGACCGGCGATTACACCGCCGACAAAATCGAATTCCACCGCCACGGTCCGGTACAAGGATCAAATTATCTGTTTTTGGATTTCCACGTGGACAGCACGCTCAACCCGCCTGGACCCAATGCGTTGGATCCGTGGGATTTCGCCAACGGTCAGGCGCCGCCGAACAGCGGTTCAACATCTCCCAATCCTCCGCCCAGCAATTGAACATCGCTTGTCCGCCTTGCTATAAAGTGACCGGTTGCCGGCGGAACATCGCCGGTGGCACAACATCGTTCCATCCTGCGGGTAGTATGATTGTGATGGTCCACGAAAGTTGCGGTCGCCATGCGTGTGCATATATCGAAACCTAATCGCGGTTTTACCTTGGTCGAGTTGCTGGTGGTGATCGGCATTATCGGTGTGCTGATTTCGCTGCTGATGCCCGGCTATAGCAAGGCACGCGCCGCCGCCAACAAGGTGGTGTGCGAAAGTAATATGCGGCAGATCGGCCAGGCGATGATGATGTACGCTGACGCCAGCGAGGGATTTTTGTTTCCCGGCACGATGGGCGCGGACGTGAACCATATTACCGATTTCCCGTCGCAATTAATCGTACCTACCCCGCCGGGTGCGCCGGGCACACTCGATGCTCAGGGCAACGTCGTCTACTATTTGACATGGCCCGGTGTGGTGCTGGCTTCCTGGACGGGTGCGCCGCCGGCGTTGCCGCCATCGTCGCCGACGGCTGATCCCGCTTTGCTCGCCTTTACCAGGATTGCCACCGGGCCGCTGATGTTTTGCCCGGCAGATGACCCCGCGCCCTATGCTTACCATTCCTATATCGTCAACTCCCACGTGGCCTATTGGAACGCCAAGTTCAGCACGAAATTGCCTGGCGGCCAATCCTCCGGCAGCGTCATCCTGATGGGCGAAAAAGTCACCGCGCAGTGCGATTACTATATGGAATACGGGGATTTCAAGGCCGGTAAAGTCGATCTGACACGCCATGGCATCGTCTTGGGTTCCAATTACCTTTATCTGGACTTGCACGTGGATAATCAGCCCGGTATTCCCGGGGACGATGCGTTGGATCCTTGGGATTTCGCCAATGGGGCGGCACCCCCGGCTGGTACCGGTGGTACCACCCCACCGGCCAATTGAATTGAGGTAATGTTGTGAGCAGTTACTCCGCTAATGACCAAACCTCCGTACGCCGGCGCACCGCGCTGCTGGTCGCCGGCTTGGGTTTGGCGCTGCTGGTCGGCGGTTGGCTGCTATGGCAATCGGTGCGCGGGGCGTTTACCAATCCCGATACCACGTCGATCCATTTGCCGCCGGAACTGTCCGAACTGCTGGCCGAACCCAATTGGCCGCGGGCGCTGGCCACCATTGAAGGCAAGGGTGAAGTGCAGATGGCCGGGGGACAGTCCACCGCCGGCAACGTGCCGCAATGTTACCTGCAAGTGCTGCGCTCCCGGGGATCGCTGGATTTGGATTTTGGTTATCGCGTGCAAAACCCGGATTTCACCACCGCCGAGCGGCGCCTGCTGACGGTGGCGCTGGCGGTGGTCTTTGATCCGGGCATGCAGGTGGCCGAGGATTTGCGGCAAAAGATTCGCGCGGCGTTGCCGGCGTATATCTCCGGCCCGCACGGGGAGATCGGCGCGGTGGATGATGCCACGCAGGATGCGTGGCTGAAGTTTGCCGTAGCCCAGAATGACCCCGACCGTCGCGCCGCCGCCGATAAACTGCTGACGCTGGTCAATGCCTGGGGAGAGAAATGGCTACCGGCACATAAAGACGAGGATGCCGCGATGCTGGTGAAACTGGCCGCCGCGATCTCGCCCGATCAGGAACAACTGCTTTGGAATCAGTACCTGGCGCTGCAACAAAGCCGCAGTCCCGTGGGCAGAGGCATATCGGGATACATGCGGCGATTGGTGCCCGGTGCGTCACCGCAGCCCACCACGCGTCCAGCCCGCCGCCCACGCACCCGGCCAACAGGTTAACATGCGGCATCACTGGCTTGAGCGGTTGTCCGGCTCATTTTTCATCATCGGCTGTTTCCTGGCGTGGGAGGCCTACCAGATCAGCCAGGGCCGCAGCGGGTCGGTTGACCCGCTACGAATGCTACTGTATGGCTTCGGAGCGACATGCAGCATTGTGGTCGGCGTCATCGGTATGCGCCAACGCCACCGGCGGCACGATGAGTGACACCGCCTTGAACAACCGTCGCTGGCGGACCATAATGCTACAGTTAGTCAGCCAAGGATGGTGACGCATGACCCAGCCAACTCCCGCCGCATTCGCTGATGCCCGGAACGATGTCGATGTCCACGTGACCATCGAATTGGGCCGGACGCAGGTGCGCGTGCGGGATATTCTCAACCTTGGCCAAGGCAGCGTGTTGGAATTGGACAAGCTGGCCGGCGAGCTGGTGGATGTCTATGCCAACGAGCAACTGGTAGCCCGCGGGCAAGTGCTGGTGTTGAACGACCATTTCTGCGTGCGCGTCGCTGAAATCGTGGCGGCGGCTAACGAGGAAAACCAGTGAAACGCGCGGTGTGGCTGCTGATTCTTCTGCCGCTCTTGGCCGCTTGGCCGGCCCACGCCGATCCCGCCGCCGCGCCGGCCGTCGCCTCCGATCGGTTTACCGAAATGCCCATCCACCGTGATGGCGACAGCGCAGCCGCACTGCCAGCCACCAACCCCACGGCTCCAGCCAATCCCATCGGCAACCCGACCGATCTCGATCTCCCCCGCGTGATGATCTCGCTGGCGACGGTGGTCGCGCTCATTTTCGGCCTGCGCTGGCTATCGCGTAAAATGTTCCCCACCGCTGCCCGCGCATCCAACCCTTCAGCCGTGCGCATCTTGGCCCGCAGCCCCATTTCCCCCCGGCAACGCATCCTGTTGCTGCAAGTGGGGCGCCGCGTGCTGATCGTTGGCGACACTGGCGGCAATCTTTCCAGTCTTGGCCAGATTACCGACGCCGATGAAATTGCCGCGCTGATTGCCCAATCCAAGCCGGTGGCATCCGGGCGGAATCCGGTGACGGCACCGTTTAACCGGCCGCAGAAAGGCGATGCCGCGCCGGCGGACGATGCATCATTGCAAGCCGCCGAATTAGAATTGGCCGGCCTTTCACAGCGTATCCGCGCGATGGCGCGGGAATTGAAATAACCGTCATAAAATAAGGAGTCGTCTCTATGGTTGACGCAAAACTAATCGAACTCGGCTTCGGCCCCTTGCCCCAAGCGCCCCAACCCGTCGGCGCGTACGTCCCGGCGGTCAGCAGCGGCAATTTGCTGTTCATCAGCGGCCAACTTCCCCTGCGCGACGGCAAACTCATCGCCACCGGCAAACTTGGCGAAGGCGTCACCATCGAACAAGGCCAAAAAGCCGCTGCCCAGTGCATCATCAACGCCCTGGCCAACGTCCAAGCCCAACTGAACGGCGATTGGTCGCGGCTGGTGCGTGTAGTGCGACTGGGCGTTTTCGTGCAAAGCGCTGACAACTTCACCGATCACGCCAAAGTCGCCAACGGCGCCAGCGAACTGTTGGCCAAGCTTTTCAGCGATTCCGGCCGCCACATCCGCGCCGCCGTCGGCACGAATTCCCTGCCGCTCAACGCGGCGGTGGAAATTGAAACGGTGTTTGAGATTCGGTGATGCGTGATCCCCAAAAAGATGACGTGCCGCTGGTTTTTCCGTATCATTAACGGAATGTCCGAAGTGAATTCCGACCTCGCGCCGCGCCGCCTTTACATCGACAACGCGGCGACCAGTTTTCCCAAACCGCCGGCGGTGACCGCCGCCATGGTGCGCTATGCCAACGAATTAGGCGCCAGCGCTGGACGCGGGGCCTATCGTGAAGCCATCCAGACCGGCACGCTCATCAACCAGTGCCGCGACCGCCTGCGCCGGCTATTTAACGGGCAAAAGAGCGAACATTTTATCTTCACGCTCAACTGCTCGGATGGCTTGAATCTGGCCATTAAGGGCTTGATCGATCCCGCAAAAACCAACCACGCGGTTTGCACGCATATCGATCACAACAGCATTCTGCGCCCGCTGGGAGCGCTGGCGGATCGCGGCTGGGTGGATGTTACGCGCGTGCCGATTGATCCCCGCACCGGGCTAGTCGATCCGGTGGACATCGCCAAGGCGATCCGGCCCACCACCCGGCTGATTGCCGTCACCCACGCCAGCAATGTCACCGGAACTTTGCAGCCGATCCGGCCCATCGGCAAGATCGCCCGCGAACACAATATCCCGCTGGTGGTGGATGCGGCCCAATCGGTCGGGCACGTGCCCATTGACGTGCAGGCCGATGGCATCGATCTGCTGGCCGCGCCGGGGCATAAGGGACTGCTCGGCCCATTGGGCACCGGATTTTTATATATCCGGCCAGGGTTGGAAAAAATCCTGACACCGCTGAAAGAAGGCGGCACCGGGTCGGTCAGCGAACAGGATCGCCAGCCGGAATTTATGCCCGACAAATATGAATCCGGCAGCCATAACGCCATTGGCATCATCGGCCTTTCCGCCGGTGTGCAATGGGTGCTGGACCAGACCGTCGAAAAGCTGGCCGCCCAGGAAAAAGACTTGACCCGCATGTTTATCGATGGCGTCAGCACCATCGATGGCCTGACCTATTTCGGCCCGCGCGGGGTGCGTGACCGCATCGGCGTGTTTAGCGTGCGCATCGACGGCATCGATCCGCAGGAATTGGCCGCCACCCTGGAAAGCAGCTATGGCATTCTCACCCGCGCCGGCATTCACTGCGCCCCGCTGATCCACCAGGCGATCGGCACCGCCGCCACCGGCGGGGCTACACGCTTCAGCTTCGGTCCGTTTTTGTCGCTGCAGGATATCAAGTACGCCACGGATGCTTTGGCGGATATCGCGATGTCCGCCAAAGAGCCGGGGCGTCTCGCCCCGGAGCGGGCCGAGACGGCCCGGCTCTGATCTCATGCAAGCCGCAACACCTGCCCGTCACGCTCTAATTCCGCGCGCAACTTGCGGTAATCGATTTCCTGCACGTCCTTACCGGCATCAATTGCCTGACAGGCCGCTGCCGCGGTGCTTTGTCCCAACACCATGAACACCGGCTCCATGCGCACCGAACCATAAGCAATATGGCTGGAACTCACGCACACCGGCACCAGCAGATTGCCGCATTCGCCCCGCTTGGGAACCACCGCGCGATAGCTGATGCCATACGGCCCCGCCGGGGCAACCTGCACGTCGCCTTCGTTTTGAACCTTGCCTTGCGCATTGACAAATCGCGAGCAATTGTGGCTATCCAATTGGTAGCTACCCATGCCCACGGGATCTTCACACTTGCGCGTGTGCATGCAATCGTGTTCGGTAGCCACATAATCACCGATCATCCGGCGGGCTTCGCGGATATACATTTGCGGCGACCAGCCGCCGGTGCTGGTGAATTCATCGGTGCATAATCCCCAATTGGCATAAGCCCGGCGATAGCGCTCGGGAATTGTGGGCGAGTTGGCCAGCATCCAATAAAGCCCCTGCTGATAATTCACATGCGCCTGAAAAATCGCCTCCCGGCCGGCATAGCCGGCTTCCGCCCAAGCGTTGTTGGCCCCAATAAAATCGGAGGAAATCGGCCCGTGATTGTTGGTGTCGGTCTTGTGCAAGCCCCCGGGCGTTGGGCCGCAAACCGTCAGGAACATCCGCGGTACCAGCGGGTCCGGCCCCTGAATCTGCTCGTTATACTCATCATGTTCGGCGTTAAACCACCGCTCGGCCAGCACATACAGCGCGGGGTCGTAAAGTTCCGGCATGGCCCAGGGAATCTTGATCGCCGGATCATCAGTCATGCAAATCCGGAAATTATATGCCTGCACGCGCTGGTCGCCCTGCCCGATACGTTGGGATAAATCCTCCCCCACGATATACGGCAACAGCCCCGACGAGGGATCGTTTTCCTTCACAAACGGCGACACCGTTGCCGGCAAAAACTGGTGTTTAGGGTAAACCTGCACGCCATTCCGCGTTTCGCCGTAAGTTTGATTGCCCTCCCGGCCGACATGATATGACACGCCGGCTTTGGCCAGCAAATCGCCCTCATAGCTGGCGTCGATAAACATCTTGGCGGTCACCTTCAATCCCCCCAGCATGGTGATGGCGGTGATGCGCCCCGCGGTTTTCGCCACCGAATCCAAATACTGGCAACTCTCTACACTGATGCCAAATTCTTTCAGCCAGGTGGCGTAAACCGTCTGGGCCATGGACGGGCAGAAGTGCCATTCTTCGCTTTTACCCGCCAGCTTGCCCAGATCGCGGTAAAAGCGCCGCGCCGTGCCTCCGATCACTGCCTCTTTGCCATAATCGGTGCGCCCCAATCCACCGGTGGTTAGCCCGCCCACATGCTTGCCGGGATTCAGCAGCACCACACGCTTGCCGCGTTTGGCCGCTTCCATCGCGGCGACAATGCCGGCCGAGGTAGCACCATAAATGCAAACATCGGCAGCTAACGCGCGATCCGTTTTCTGAATCCAGTCCGCATGAAAATAATGAAGGTCTGACATGCCGACAGATTAGCCGAAGCGGGCAGAAAGGAAAATCCCGGCGCACGACGCCGCGAGGCGTCGGGTGAAGCCGGTTGCCGAATCGACCCGCCCCGCTACGGTTGCCTTGCCACCCATCCCTACGTTCCCGGCGGCGGCTGGAATTCTTTGCGACGGTCGGCCATTTGGGCTTTTAAGCGTAAGAGAATGCTGCTGTGCATTTGGCTTACGCGGCTCTCGCTTAAATCAAGGGTGGCACCGATCTCTTTCATGGTCATCTCTTCAAAATAGTAGAGGACGATGATGAGCCGTTCGGCGCGGGATAGGCCCTTGCTGACTAATTCCTTCAGGTCTTTGCGTTGGATTTCGCGGATGGGGTTGGCGCCGCGTTTGTCTTCCAAAACGTCGATTTCGCGGACGTCTTTGTTGCTGTCGGTCTCAAACCACTTGCGGGAAAGGGAAACGATGCCGACGGCGCTGGCGTCTTTGGCGATCTTTTCGTATTCGCGCATGGATACGCCCATGCGTTGGGCGATTTCCGCCGGGGTGGGGGTGCGGCCTAACTCAATTTCCAGGGATTTGACGGCACCGTCAAGCTTGTGGGCGCGGGAACGCACCAAGCGGGGAACCCAGTCCATCTGGCGCAGTTCGTCCATCATCGAGCCACGGATGCGGGCGGCACTGTAAGTTTCAAATTTAACGCCGCGATCCACGTCAAAGCTGTTGATGGCTTCCATCAGCCCAAAATTACCGGCGGAGGCCAGGTCGCCGACATCGACTTCATTGGGGAGCTTGACGTGGACGCGTTCGGCATTGTAGCGGACCAGGGGCAGATAATACTCCATGAGGATGTTGCGGAGTTTTTCCGATTTGGACTTTTTATATTCAACCCAAACCCGATCTATGTCGATGTCAGGTTTGACGCTGGCCGGGCTGGCATCCTTGCCAGTGGCGGCGGCTCTGTACTCCTTCACGGCACTGCTCTTCATAAATCGGCTCCCAATCCATGGGTCCAAGTCACCACTTCTAGTTATCGGTCGTTTCCCCCTCATGGGGATAAATATTTTTTACGTCTGCCGAAACCAACGGCTCATACGGTTAAAAAAACCAGGATTCACATCTACCGCCGGGCCAACGCCTCGCTGCAAGCGGGCGGCCAATTGGGCGATGCCCAGGCTGGCCGGGCAGCGCGGGCTGGCCAGGATAAACGGTGTGCGCTGCCGCACGGCGGCGGCCACGGCCGGGTCGGCGGCGATCCAGCCGATATCCAGCACCGGCACCTGCAAAAATTGTTTGGCCACTTTGGCGATGCGCTGGTGGACCAGGCGGGCTTCATCGGCGTTCTTCACCTGGTTGACCAACAGGCTGACCGGGCCGCGCGGCGTGCCGGCGCTGACCACTTTCACCACCGCGTAGGCATCAGTGATGGCGGTCGGCTCGGGGGTGGTCACCACCAGCACCTGATCGGCGGCGGCGGTAAAACTCAGCACGTTGGGGCCGATGCCGGCACCGGTGTCAATCAAAATAATGTCACTGTGCTGTTCGAGGTCCTCCAGAGAGGTGACTAGCCGCTGGCGATCGGATTCGGACAGATCGGCCAAGCGGGCCAAGCCCGAAGCGCCGCCGATGAGCTTAAAGCCGCCGGGGGCGGGGACCATGACGTCGGCGAGGGCTTTTTTGCCGGCGATGACGTGGGACAGATTGTTGGGAATATTCAGGTTGCACAGCACGTCGGCGTTGGCCAAGCCAAGATCGGCGTCCAGCAGAACCACGCGCTTACCGGAGGAGGCCAACTGGATGGCCAGATTCACCGCCAGGCTGGTCTTGCCGACGCCGCCTTTGCCGCTGGTGATGGCGATGACCGTGGCGCTGCGTAATTTGGGTTTGGTGACGGCGGCGGCACGGATCGGAGTCGGTTTGGCGGCCAGCATTGGCATGGGTGACAACACCGGTGCCGGCACCGCTGCGCGGCCGCTGCGCTGCTGCATGATCCGGCGAAGTTGGGTGGCTTGGTCGATCATGGCGTTATTAGGACGCTTTCACCACACTGCCTGCCATGCTGCCGACAATCCGCTGGGCCAGCTTGCTCCCGCAGGCGTCTTCGATGTCATCGGGCACATCCTGGCCGGTGGTGATATATGACAGGCCCTTGTTCACCTTCTTCACCACGTTAAGCACCACGCCCAGATGGGCGGCTTCATCCAGCTTGGTGAAAATGATCTTGTCCGCCCGCACATCGCTGAACCGCTCGACGGCCAATTCCACGCATTCCTGGCTGGCGGTGCTGGACAGCACCAAATGCACTTCGTCCGGATGGGCGGCTTTCATAAACGTTTTCAGCTCGTTCAGCTTCAACGTGTCGTTGGGGCTGCGGCCGGCGGTGTCGATCAGGATGTAATCGCAAGTATGCATAGCATTCACCGCGGCGGTCATGTCTTCACAGGAAGCCACGACATGCAGCGGGGCATCAATGATATCGGCATATTTGCGGAGCTGATCCACTGCGGCGATGCGATAAGTGTCGATGGTGATCAGACCGACCCGGCGTTTTTCCTGCAATTTGAGGTTGGCGGCCAATTTGGCGACGGTGGTGGTTTTGCCCACGCCGGTGGGGCCGATCAGGGCGACCACGTGCGGGCCGGTGGTTTTGGTGCGATGCACCGGGCCGGAGGCGGGCAAGAGACGCTCGATCTGCTCGGCCATTTTTTCGCGGACGAAATCGGCGTTGGTGATATGTTCCGGGCGAATATTTTTGTGCAGCGACCAGATAATGTCACAGGCGATTTCCTCGGCCACCTGGTTTTGGATCAGGTGCGTGTAGTAATCGAACAGTTCCGGCGGAACCTGCGGATGCTGCTGGCGGCGGGCATCGGTGACGATTTCTTTCACCATCTGTTTGAGGCTGGTGATTTCCTGGCTGATGCTCAGCACGATGGCGTTTTGTGCCGCGGGGGTTTGTAGCAACGTGTGGCCGATGGTGGAATGCATGGGCGAAGCATGGCGGTCGGCGAGCCGGCCGGTGCGCCGTCCGGCCGTCACTTCCACGATTTCGGCGCGGCGCAAGCCCATCCAGCGGCGGCGCTGAATCGTCCGCGCGTTATAAATAACCGCATCAACGCCAATGGTTTGCTTCACCTGCGTGAGCGCCTCGGCCATGGTGGAAGCATGGAATGTTTTCAAATTCATAGGTTCATCCGTTCAATTGGATCAATCCAACCGCCTCGACCGTCACTTCCGGCACCATCTCACTGAACGCCAGTACCGCCACCTGCGACAGGCTGGTTTCGATGATTTTCCGCACGGCCGAGCGAATCGGCGGCGCGCAGACAATCACCGCGGGGTGGCCGGCTTGGGTTAGCTGGGCTACGCCTTTGGCGATTTGCTGGGTAATTTGCTGGGCGCTGGCCGGCGGCAGCGTGCTGGCGGCCCCGCGCTCGGATCGCTCGACATGTCCGGCGATCAAATCTTCCAAAGCCGGATCGAGCGTCAGGCAGAACAAGCGATCATGGTCGTCCACGTATTGCTTGCAAATGGTGCGGGCCAGAGCGCCGCGGACGTATTCGGTCAGCAGCTCAAAATCGGTGGTGCGGTCGGCGTAATCGCCCAGGGTTTCGATGATGGTTTCCAGATCGCGCACCGGCACACGCTCGCGCAGCAGATTCTGCATGACTTTTTGCAAGTCGCCGGGCTTGACCAGCGCTGGGATCACTTCATCGATCAATGCCGGGACACGCTGCTTGAGATTCTCCAGCAGATTCTTCACTTCCTGGCGGGTGAGCAGTTCGTAAGCGTGCGATTTGATCAACTCGGTCAGGTGGTTGGCCAAAACTGCGGGGGCTTCAATCACAGTGTAATGGAGAGATTCGGCCTCGGCGCGCTGCGGTTCGGTGATCCAGTAAGCCGGCAGACCGGAGGCGGGATCGGTGGTGGGCGTGGTGCCGGGAATCTTGCCAGTGGTGGCACCGTGATCGACGGCCAGGAATTGCTCGGGATAGGTTTCGCCTTTGGCGATGGTTTGGGCGCGGAGTTTCACTAGATAATCATTGGCGTCCAGTTGCGGGTTGTCGCGGATGCGCACCGACGGCACGATGATGCCCAGTTCGATGGCAATTTGCCGGCGAATCCGCTGGATACGCTCCAGCAGATCGCCGCCCTTGGCAACATCCGCCAGGCATACCAAGCCAACGCCGACTTCAAGTTCCATGGCATCCAGATCGAGAAGTTTCTCGACCTTCTCCGGCTCTTTAATCGCGGCTGATTCCTTGGCTTGGTTGGCCTGCCCGCGCGACAGCGTATACGCCAAGCCGCCGCAGCAGACGCCCACGATGGCCAGCGGAATTTTGGGCAGGCCGGTCAAGAACATCAGGGCCAAAAATAGTCCGGCGATCAGCAGCGCTTTGGGCTTGGCGAAAACCTGGGAGAGAATTTCTTCACCCAGATTGGTCTTGCTGCTGCCTCGCGTCACGATCAAGCCGGCGGCCAGGGAAATGATGAAAGCGGGGATTTGCGTCACCAGGCCATCGCCGATGGTCAGCTTGGTATACAGCGACAGGCACGGCAGCAGGCCCCAGTTTTTCTCGAACAAGCCGACATACAACCCGCCGGCGATGTTGACCAGAATGATGATGATGGCGGCGATGGCGTCGCCGCGGACAAATTTGCTGGCGCCTTCCATGGCCCCATAAAAATCGGCCTCGCAGGCGATATTGGCGCGGCGCTTGCGTGCCTCGGGTTCGGCAATCGCGCCGGAGTTGAGATCGGCATCAATGGCCGTCTGCTTGCCGGGCATGGCATCCAGCGTGAACCGCGCGGCCACTTCAGCGATGCGCGTGGCGCCCTTGGTCACCACCACAAACTGTACCACGACGATGATGGTGAAGATGATGATCCCCACCGCCAGCGAGCCTTTGGTGACGAAATCGGCGAAGGCGAAAACCACCTGCCCGGCACTGGTGAGCGCGGAATTGGTGTCGGCGGCGCGGTCGCCGGCGGTCAAAATCAAGCGCGTGATGGCGATGTTGAGCACCAGCCGATAGAGCGTGACCGCCAGCAGCAGCGAAGGAAACACGGCAAATTCCAGCGGGCTTTGCACATAAAGCGTGGTGACCAGCACGATCACCGACAGCGCCAGATTGAAGGTGAGCAGCAAATCCAGTACGAACGGCGGCAGCGGCACCAGGATCACCAGCAGAAGGCTGATGAACGCCAATGGGAACAGCAGGCCACGGTTGGCGTGGAGTTTCAGCAGCAGAGGATGGGCGGAAAAGGCGGACATGGATTACGCATGCCCCCTTGGGTTAATGAGTTGGCTGGCGATTGGCCGCCGGCGCTGCTTGCGCCGCGGATCGCCTTCCATCTGCTTCATTTCTTCTTTGAGTTCGCGGCGGGTCATGCGCAGGTCGCGTTCGTGGCGGTAGCGTTGGTAGCCGTAATCCAGCATCGCCAGCACCAGCAGCAGTGCGGCCAGACGCAAAGCGATGGCGAAAATGACGCCGGCACCGAAAATGAAAACCTGCACCAACGTAAGCTGCTGGACGGCGACGATTTGTGCCAATCGGTCGGCGATGGCGGCGTACGCAAAATACGCCACCAGGATTATTTTCAGCACGCTCATGGCCAGGTGCATGGCGTTGGGCGCGGTGAAGATTCGGCCAAAGCCGCGCGCGGGGCTGAGCATTTCCAGATTCGGCGTCACGCGCTCGAAATTGAAATAGACGCCAACTTGCATGAGGCTGACCGCCACGGCCACGATCACCACGCCGGCCAGAATTGGGGCGAGCGCAATGCCCACCACCGCCAGCAGGTGCAGGCACTGTTGCCAGGCGAAAGCCGTGCTGAAATCGGCCATGCTGTCCGGGCCAAGCAGATCGGCAACGCAAAGCTTCAGGGCGGCCATAACATCCTGGCCGAACCATTTCAGCAGGTACAGGCCGGCCAGCAGCAGCACGGCGGCGGTGAGATCGGGGCTGCGCGCCACCTGGCCCTGCCGGCGCGCTTCCTGGCGTCGCCGGGGTGTCGGGGTTTCGGTTTTTTCGTCGTCGAAATCAGCCATGATTTTTCACCGATACTGCAACGCCGTTTTCATGAGGGCCATCATCGATTGCCGAATCACCTGGCTGGTAAAGCCGATGCCCACGATCAGCACGATCATGCCGGCCAAGGCACGCACGGTAATTCCGGCAGTCATAATGTTGAGCTGCGGAATCGTTCGGCCGATAAATCCCAGCGCCAGATCGACCACCAGCATGGTCACCAGAATGGGCGCGGTGATTTGCAAGGCCAGCACCGTGGCCGATTGCAATAGCCGCAACAGCAGATCGAGCAGCGAACGATTGAACGTCGCCGACATCAGCGGCAACGTGCGGAAACTATCGCTGACACCTTGGATCATCGCATGGTGCCCGCTGATGCCCAGGAAAATCACTGTGGCCAATAAGTAATACAGATCGCCGATGATCGAACCCTGCCCGCCGGATTGCGGGTCGAATGTTTCGCCCAAGCCGAAACCCATTTGCTGGCCAATCAGTTCCCCGGCCCATTGGGCGGCGACGAAAACGAAATTGAGTATCATGCCCATCGCCAGGCCAAAAATGATTTCCCCGCCGATGCCCACCGCCAGGGCCCACGGCGTTTGCGGGATGTTCGCCGGCAGCGGCACGCCCTGGGCCAAACCCAGCGCCAGCACGCAGGCCATCATCACCTTCACCCGCCGCGGAATGCACCGGCTGCCCAGCACCGGGGCAAAAACCATCATCGCGCCGATGCGGAAAACCACCAGCACGTACACCGGGATGATTTGCATTGCCTGCGTCATGGCCGTCACCTTAACCACAACTGCTGGGCGTAAATCACCAACCGTTGGCCCATCCACGGCAGCAGCACGATGGCGGCAACCACCATGGCGATAATCTTGGGCACAAAACTGAGGGCCTGTTCCTGGATTTGCGTCACCGCCTGCAAGAGCGCAACGATCACCCCCACCGCCAGGCCAATCAACAGCAGCGGCGCGGAAATAATCAGCGCGACGGTCAACGCGTTACGGATTAATTCGGAGGCTTGTTCAAACGACATGTCGCACACCCTTCCTTGAGTGTTGCCAACAAACACCATCCTGGCTTTGGCTTCCGCGTGATCGCCCATCCATGAGCAAACAAAATCGCCGAAGCCCTGCAAAAGTCCTACGTCACAAAGCTACCTAATAAGCCGATGGTAATCAAGCGCCAGCCATCGACCAACACGAATAATAACAGCTTAAACGGCATGGAGATGAGCACTGGCGGCAACATCATCATGCCCACACTGATTAGCACCGAGGAAACCACCAGGTCAATGATCAAAAACGGCAGATAAACCTTGAAGCCAAGCAAAAACGCCGTCTTCAATTCACTGAGCATGAAAGCCGGGATCAGCGTGGTGATGCCAACATCGCCCCACTGTTTGGGCACTGGTTGATGCGCCGCCTGCGCGAACAAATCCACATCGGCTTCGTTGTGGGCGTGCATGATTTGCGCTTCCATGAATTCGCGCACCGGCACCTGTGCCGCCGTCAGCGCCGCCGGCTGCGACAGCTTGCCGTTCATATAAGGAGTCAGCGCATCATGGTGTACGCGCTGCCAAGTCGGCTCCATGATTAGAAACGTCATGAACATCGCCAATCCCATCAGCACCTGATTGGGCGGCAACTGTTGGGTGCCCAACGCCTGCCGCAACAGCGACAACACTATAATGATGCGGGTAAAGCTGGTGACCATCAGCAAGATGGCCGGTGCCAAAGTCAGCACGGTGAGCAGGATGATAATCTGCAAGGCGGAGGAGAAATTTTCACGTTTGGTAAGATCCGGCAGCGCGGTGCCGGGCAGCGAAATCCCCGGCGCTACCACGGCCGGCGGTGGTTCGACCGGCGGCGCGTCGGCTGCAAAAGCAGAATCGGCGCGGCAAACGAATGCCGCGAGAGGGAGAAGTATAGATATAAACCACAGATAACGGGGACTCACGAGAGCATCCTTTCTCACGCTGGTCCAACAGATTGCTACTATATCGCCAAACGTACGCGATGCAAGCGCTTACCACGGAAGATCTCGACCATGACTGGAATCACGGCGGCAGAACGGAAGGCTTGGCGGCAAGAATGCGTGGAGCAAGCCGGGCGGCGCTTCGATGAAATGCCGGGGGCGGGAGACTCACCCGTCCGATTTGGCAGGAGGGGAGGCCAGCATCAACCGGCCTTCCCCATCCTGATCAAAATTGAATAAGTGATGGCCATGGCGGGCTTTGAACAGTTTGAACAGATTTTGACTTTGGCCGTGTTGAGCATGTTTAGGCAAACGCATAAGCTATTGTCATTACGAATGTTACAGCAGTTTTTTCTGAGGCTTGTTTATGCAATTCTTTGAGCGTGCCAAAGAATTTTAGCCACGGATTACCCGGCGCGGCGTAGCCGCAACCAAAACCATCCAACCGCGAAGAGACGAAGAGCGCGAAGAAGATCAATCAATTCAAAGCTGATTAAACCGCAGGTCGCGGAGGATCGCCGAGGAAATCGCGCACTGTTTCCAGCATCGGATTTGATCCCTCTGCGGCTTGGCTGCGTCCTCGAGCGCAGCGGGCGGTGATTCCTTTCTTTGGCAGTTGGCTCAGAAATTTGCGCAGCCTGTGAAGTGCTCAACACCGATCGCGACGGGATAAATATAGGGTGCCCATCGCCGGAAAGTGGGATAACTGATTAGCGCGGACGTAGTTGTTTCCGCTTGATATGACCGATTTCTCGGTGAAGCTGGCGGCGATATTGCGCTGGGCCTGCTCCCACAACTCCAGTTCCTTGGCGTTGAGCGGGACGGTCTTATCGATCACCTTCTGCTGGTATTGCTTGGTGGCCTGCGCCAGTTCGGCTGCGCTCATTTGCGTATAAGGCTTCATGGGTTTCACCGTATTCCCCTTGGTCCGGAGTGTCGCATGCGATTGCTGACGGCAATGTCCCGGTAGGGCGCGATTTATCACGCCGGGAACCTTTGTGGCGTGATCGATCGCGCCCTACAAAAACCAGTCCAGCAGGCCGATTTCATCGTGGTCATGCCGCGTGAAAAAGATCCACGCCACCACGGCGGCCATGATCTGCATCACCAGCACCACGGCGATGCACGCGGGCCAATGGCCCCATTGCCAGGCTATTCCTAATAACGATGCGCCGGCGGAGCCGCCGAGATAGTAGAAGGATGTGTATAGCCCGGTGGCGGCGGAACGGGAATGACTGGCCGCCAGGGCTACGTGTGAGGCGGCGGCGGATTGGCTGATGAACACGCCGGTGGACAGCACGGCCAGGCCGGCGATCACCATCGGCAGGGAATGGATCATCGTCAGCAGTGATCCTATGGAGACGATCAGCACGGCCACCACCAGCATCCGGCGATGGCCGAAACGGTCGATGAATGATCCGGACATGGGCGTTACCACTACGCCCAGAGCGTAGACCAGAAACACCAGGCCCAGGGCGGTGGTGGACAGATTGAATGGCGGGGCGGCCAAGTAAAAGTTCACGTAACTAAATACGCCGACCAGGGCGAACAGCACGTTGAAGCCGACAAAATAGTTGGCTAGCAGGCGGCGGTCGCGCAGGTGGGTGAGCATGGCCAGGGTGGATTGCAGCGGATGGGTGGCGCGCTGGAAGTTGCGCGCTGGTGGCAGCCATTTCCATACCAACAGGCCGCTGAGGAAGGTGAGGCAGCCGAGCGCCAGGAAGGCGAATCGCCAGCCGATATGATCGGCACAGACGGCGACAAACAGCCGGCCCATTAAGCCGCCCAAGACGGTGCCGCCGATGTAGGCGGCGGTGCAGCGGCCGGCGGTGCCGGGGCGGGCTTCTTCACTGATATAAGCGATGGTGACCGCGATGATGCCGGGCACGAACAATCCCTGGCAAAAGCGCCAGAAGATGATTTGATCCAGCGTGCGTGCCGTGGCCAGCAGTGCCGTGGGAATCGCCAAGCCGAGGATGGCCGGCACAATTACGGCCTTACGGCCGAGATAATCCGCCAGCGATCCGACCAGCGGCGCGGCGATGGCCACCGCCAGCGTGACGGCGCTGATGGTGAACGAAACTCGCAGTTCGCTGGCGGCGAAGATCCGCCGAAACGCCGGCAAGAGCGGTTGGGTGGCGTAGACTTGGAGAAAGGTACACATCCCCGCCAGCACCACGGCGGCGGTCATGCGCTGGTCGGTGGCAGGTGTGGTAGCGGATATCGGCAAGGGGAGTGTGGGAGTGGACATATCAGTCAGTTTCCAAACGGTACGCCAGTATAGTATTGGCGTCCAATAACGCCGCATTCGCCAGCAAGCCGATTATGTGGTAAAAGGGACTGACAAAGACGGCGGTTGAATTGCCTGACGGGCGAAAACTGTAGGCAGAGAAAGATTTTCAGCAGTATTATCGCTTCTTTCCGACGTTAATTTTGCAGCCTGATTAAATGCCAAACGACACTCCATCATCCATGGTTTTCATTTCCCATCTCTCCCATCGCTATGGCCAGCGCCTGGCGCTGGACGATCTGTCGCTTTCGATCGCGCCGCAGGAATGCTTCGGCTTTCTCGGTCCCAACGGCAGCGGCAAAACCACGCTGTTCCGCATGTTGTCCACGCTGCTGCCGGCGCCGGCGGGGAAAATCACTATCGCGGGGTTGGATGTGACTCGGCAGGCGGATGCGGTGCGGCGGCAGATTGGCGTGGTGTTTCAGTCGCCGGGGCTGGATAAGCAGCTTACCGCCGAAGAAAATCTGCGGCATCAGGGGCATCTCTATGGACTTAAAGGGCTGGCGCTGTCGCGGCGCATTGATGAACTTTTGACGCGCATGGGCGTGGCCGACCGGCGGGGTGAGCGTGTCGAATCGCTCAGCGGCGGCTTGCGGCGGCGGGTGGAACTGGCCAAGGGAATGTTGCATCATCCCACCGTGCTGCTGTTGGATGAACCCAGCGTCGGGTTGGATCCGGCGGCACGGCTTGATTTGTGGCGGTATCTTAAAGAGCTTCAGCAGAACGACGGCATCACCGTGCTGCTCACCACGCACCTGATGGACGAAGCCGACCGTTGCGACCGCGTGGCGATTTTGGATGGCGGGCAATTAAAGGCGTGCGACACGCCGGCAACATTAAAAGATCGCATCGGTGGGGATGTGATTACCTTGGACGGCCCGGATCCGCGCGAACTGGCGCGGATCATCCTGGAAAAATTCCAAATCGCGACGGAAATCGTTGAGGGCAAAGTGCGTTTGCAGCGGCGGCGCGGGCATGAATTTATCCCGCAATTGGTCGAGACCCTCGCGGGCAAAGTCCAAGCGGTTTCCCTGGGCAAGCCCACGCTGGATGACGTGTTTATCGAAAGCACCGGCCATGGGTTTGAAGCCGCGGCGGATGAAAAACCGTTGGCCGCGGGTTAAACGGCGGCAACGGCAATCATTTGGCGGCGGCCTTGCCGGGTTTGGCGGGTGGTTTGGCGGCGATGCGTACCACATAATTTTGCACGCCCAGATCGAACACCATGCCATCGCCCAGGCCGACGACGCCGTTGATCGCGTACAAAATGCGTTTACCGCGGCGGCGGGCGCTGATGATGCCATTGCCGCGCAGCAGGCTTAGATGATGGCTGACGGTGGGTTGGGCAAGCTGCAACTCGTCGCAAAGGGCGGTGACATGGCGTTCGCCTTTGCTGAGCAACAACAACAGGGTGAGGCGTGTTTTGTCGGACAACAGGCGAAACAAATTGGTCAGTTGTTCCAAATCCAGATCGGCAATTGCCGGCGTATTGATAGCCATAGCGTAATTCTCCCGAAGCAAGCTTCGGCCTTTTCAGGCAGGTTAAGGGTCGTCAATTCGTGAGTGGTAGCCTTGGCTCCCCAAGTACGGCCGCGGGCATCGCAAGCCGTACATCAAGGAAATCGGTGAGCCGGTTCTTTTGATAACTACAGATTAGCAGTATAGTTACGCCATGCCATAAAGCAATGGAACTCCAAGTGTCCTGGTGTATCTTCTAGCGAAAGTGGAAACACTATGTGTCGATTATCGCGGTGGATGAAGGCGTTGATGGTGATGGCGGTGCTGGCGTTACCGGCCAGGGCGGCGGTGACGCCGCAGCAGGTGCAGGACGCGATTGCCAAAGCCAAGGATTATTTATATTCCCAGCAGAAGGACGGCAACTGGGAACTGACGCCCGCGCCCGATCCGGCCAAAGGGGTCAACGAACCGACGGGCGGGCAGTGGGGCGGGCGCACGTCGCTGGCGACGCTGGCGCTGATTGTGGCCGGGGAAAAGCCCAACGATCCGCGTATCGACGCGGCGGTGAAATTTGTGGTGCCGGTGGAAATGCAGGGGATTTACGCGTTGGGCTTGCACGCGCAGTTGCTGGCGTTGTTGCCGCCCACCAACGCGGTGCGTGACGCCGAGCTGCGCGACGGCAAGCTGTTGTTGCAGGCGATGGGGCAAACCGGCGAGGAAAAGGGCTTTTACTCCTATGGCCTGACCAAGGGATTTTATCATCACAGCCCGTCGCAGTTTGCCGTATTGGGCATGTGGCAACTGAGCGACGCAGGGTTGGAGGTGCCCGATGGGTACTGGCAAACCGTGGATGCCTCTTGGCGGCGCACGCAACGCAAAGATGGCGGTTGGTCCTATCGTTTGTCCGGTGGCGATCCCAAGGACGCTTTTCAATCGTTGAGCAAGCCGTCCATGACCGCCGCCGGGGTGGCCACGTTGTTTGTCACGAAGACCATGCTGGGCGTGGAGGCGCCAACCGATTGCGATAACCCACCCCAGCCCGATGCGGCGCTGGAAGCCGGGCTGAAGTTTCTGGGCGACAATTTTAAGAACATTGACACCATGTACACCTGGTACGGGATCGAGCGCATTGGCCTGGCCAGCGGGCGACGCGATATCGGCGGTAACGACTGGTATCAGGCCGGTGTGCAAGCGCTGCTCAGCCAGCAGCAACCGGATGGCTCGCTGAACAAAGGTTTCGGGGAAGTGGTGGACACGAGTTTCATGCTGCTGTTTTTGTGCCGCGGCAGCGCCCCGATCGTCATGCAAAAGCTGCAATATGCCACCGCCGATCCTACCCGCGGGCAGGCCGGCTCGGGCAATATGCTCTGGGAACTGCGCCCGCGCGATGCGGCCAATCTGGTCAACTGGATGGGCCGGCAGTTGGAAAGCACGTTGTCCTGGCAGTCGATCGATTTTTCCGAACCGGAAGAGGCTTTCCACGACGCCCCGATCCTCTATATCGCCGGTTCGGGTATGCCCAAATTCAGCGAAACCGACAAAGCCAAGCTGCGGCAATATGCCGAGGAGGGCGGTTTGATCGTCGGCAACGCCGACTGCAACAAAATGGCGTTCAAAAACGCCTTCCTCAAGCTGGGGAAGGAATTGTTCCCCACTTATCAATTCCGCGAACTGCCGCCCAAACATCCCATTTTCGCCGACGAACAATTCCCCTTTCTGCCGCCCAAACCGCATCCGGCCATTCAGGGCATCAGCAACGACGTGCGCGAACTGATGGTGTTGCTGGACGGCGATCCGTCGGCGGCATGGCAAACCCAGGCCAAGGTCTCCAAGAAAAACGCCTTCCAGATCGGCAGCAATGTTTATCTGTACGCTAGCGGTAGCGCCGGCGGTCATTTGCGCCGCCGCGGGGAAACGTATTACGTGCGGCCGGTGGCCGGGGTGCCGTCCTCTTCGCATTTGAAGGTGGCTCGCCTCAAATATACCGGCAACTGGGATCCGGAACCGGCCGGTTGGACACGCCTGGCCGCCATCCTGCAAAACGCCGGCAAGCTGACGTTGGATATCAACACCGTGGAACTGGCCAAGGGCGATCTGGCCGGGTACAAGTTCGCGCATCTGACCGGCACTGCCGCCGTGAAATTCACCCAGCCTGAACTGGACGCGCTCAAGGCCTACGTCAATGGCGGCGGTACGCTGTTGATCGACGCCGCCGGTGGCTCACCGGAATTTGTCAACGCCATGACCGATCAGTTGTGCAAGCTGTTCCCCACCGAAGCGGCGGGTGAAGAAGGGATTCCGCAACTGGCCGAAGGCGATCCGCTTTATACCAACGGCGGCCTGTTGAAAGTGCAGTACCGGCCGTATTGCCGCAAAGTGCCCGCATTCCACAACGTGCATAATGCCCATCTGCGGGCGATCACGGTTAACAATCGCAAGGCGGTTTATTTCAGCGCGGAAGATTTGAGCGCCGGTTTGGTCGGCGCCACCGCCGACGGCATCAACGGCTACGAGCCGGACACCGCCGTGGAACTGGTTTCGCGGATATTAACGAGCGTCGCCGGTGCCGCGGCGAAATGAGCTTCGGGAGGAACCGGGGGATGATCATCCGACCAGGCAATAACCGCGGTCATTGGGGAATTTTGGGGGCGGGGACATCGGCCATGAATACGGTCGCGCCGCGTTGCCAGAGCACCAGCGGCGACGGCGGCGCGGACGACGTCGCCGGCGCGGCGCGGGTGCCGGCCCACTGGTGTTCACCGGCGGCGTTCAGGTTGGCGGCGGCGGCGATTTTGCCGGCGGCGTTTTGTGCCTCATCGGCCGAGGCAAACGTGGCCGACCACAAGGTGTTGGCATAGGCCCGCTTGTGCAAGCCGGCGTTGAAGTCGTCGATGGCTTTTTCCACACCGGCGCCATCCCAGGCGCCGGGGCGATAGTATTTGCCGCGCCACATTTGCACGGGTTCCACACCGGTGTCGGCCAGCACGTTGCGGTATTCGTCTTCACTGGGCTGGGTCAAGGCGATCAACTTCATATCATCCAGCGTGGCCGGCGCCGCCGGCGGTTGGTAGCCCACCAGCAGCGGATCGCGGTCGAGCAATGATGGCTCGCCGCGCGTCCAACCGGGGGCGGCGACCACGCCGTTCACCAGGCCATGCTGCACAAATTCCTGCGCGATCATCGCTACCGCCTTGGGACTGGTGCCGGTCAGGGTCACCAACTCCGCCTCAAAAGGCGCGCGCTTGACCTCGATACCGTGCAGAAAGGGATTGCGGCCGCTCTCGACGTAACCAATGTTGCCTTTAAGATGGCCGAAACCGAAGACATACAGCCCGCCATCTTCCGCTTTGGCTTCATGCAGCCAGACCGTCTGCACCACCGGATCGTTGAGCAGACCGACCACCACCAGATGGTTATACTGGCGCTGTGCCGGCGGGCCTTTGAGCAGTTCCTCGGCGGCGACGATTTTCGCGTCCAGATTGCCGGCCATCAACTGGAGCAGCGGTTGGGTTTTCACGGCGGCGAGGATCTGATCGGCGGCGGCCTTGATTTCCGGCGGGGCATCGGCGGCGACCACAATGCACAGGCCGCGTACCGGTGCCGGAGGATTCACCGCATCGGCCCCGTGCGCGCGACCAGGGGCAAGGGCCAATAGCACGGCGGCCAGTAACGCAAAGGCTGGGGATTTGATCTGCATGGTTTCTCCAACGAGCGGATGCTCGGTTTGTTCATTGTTCCTGTAAGCACAAGAGCGTGCCATCGCCGGGACGGGTGGTGAATTGGATCAGCCAATCCTGGCCGTCGCGTTTGACCGGCACCGGCAGGTGGTCGTCCACATTAACGGCGGTCAACTGCTTGGCCGCATCGCCGGCCTTGAGACGAACGGTGGCACTGCGACCTTGTTCGCGCCAGTCTTCCATGACCAGGTATTTCTGGCTGCCCATGGTAAAGCCGTAGCCGGTCATGCCGTCGGGAAGCTCCAGTTCCAGGCCCAGGGTGTCGTTAAAGGTTTTCAGCAAGGCGCGCAGGGGAGCGGTGTCCAGATTGTCTGATGGACCGGGAAGGAAAAGCGTGGTTGCGGTGGTGACCACCGGCTGACCGTTGAAAGTGGCCACGGCCTGGCCGGAAGCCGGCGAACCGTCGGATTTGATGCCGAACAAATCAGCCGCGGCCGGGAGAATCGTGCCGCTCCCGCCGAAGGCAGCCAGATGCACACCGCGCTGCTTCAACTGGCCCAGTATGGTGATCTCCGAGGCCGATAGCTGTGACATATCCAGCAGGATGAGCGGCGCGTTACCAGTCCATTTGCCTAGAGCGGTCACGTTGCTGCTGAAGGCGATGGGGATGCCGGCCTGGGACAACGCGCCGATGCCTTTGGCGACCTGGGCGATTCTGTCATCGGCGTCGCTGCCGCCCATGCCGCCGCCACTGTAGGTCGCATGGTCCGGATCGTCCCAGGAGGCGTTGGAAACGACCACGCCCGCGCCGATCGGTGCTTCGGGGCTGAACAGGCTTAGCTGCTCTTGCAGCCGCCAGATTTGCTGCCAGTCGTTGAGCGTCATGGTCCAGCCGACCGAGCCATTCTGGTTGTAGCCGTAGGTGTGCATGGAATGGTAGATGCCGTCGCTGCCCATGCGGCCGCGCCAACCGGGGTCGAAATAGTGCCGGCGGGTGGCCTCGGTGGTGTAGGCGGCGGCCCAGAAATTACCGTTCAGCGCCCCACTGTCGTAACCGGGGACCAGCACCTGGGAAAAACGCCATTCCGGGTTAAACGCCAACACGGCCATTTCCCGGCCGGTGGTTACCGGGATGTCCTCGTGCCACATGCCCCAGGTGGTGTCGTCGCTCATGCCGGCGATGGTTTGCGCCAAATCTGCCAGATATTTCAGCGGCACCAGGGGAAGTCCCTGCCCGGAGATATTGAGTTGCCGGCCGTCCTTGGCGAACGCCTCGCGCAGCATGGCCACCACTTGGGCGTAACGGTCCATATGCCACGCCGACCAACGGTTGGCGTATTTGGTTTGCACTTCATGGCAGAGTTGCTGGCGGGTTTTACCGGTGAGCCGCGCCAGGTTATTCGCCGCCAGGTAGGCATCAAAGGCGGTCAATTCCTGCCAGTTATACAACTGAGAACCAGCCGGCCCGGTATCCCAGCGATCGCTAAAACCCAAGGCCACGTGGGTGCCGTTTTTCGCGCGATAGTCTTTCTTGACCAGTTGCACGAAATTGGGCGCGGCCAAATCGAACATCACCTCGCCGTTGGGATACAGCGTCCAAGGCGAAGCGTAATGCTTGAAATTGGCTTCGGTGGCGAAGAGCTGGCCGGCGGAACTAGCGGCATCGGCGGTGATCTGCTTGAGTTGATGCTCGTAGGCATAAACCAGGTCATCGGGGCTGCCCCAGTTGCCCACGACATCCTGGGTTCCGGTATCCAGCGGCGAGACATTGCGGAAACCGCGGGTGACAATGAAACCGAGTTGGAAGGTTTTGGCCGGCCGCAAATCGTCCAGCGGCGCCAGCGGATGCGCCGGGGCAATCACCACCAGCGGCTGCGCGTCAGTGGACGCCGTGGCTCCGCCGGCCGGTGCAAACTTGGCTTCCACTCGGTAAAAGCGCGCTTCCGCCGGATTCGGCTTGCTCGGCTCGGCCGTGAAGCTGAAAGGAATCTGGCTGGCTTGCCCGGCCGGCAATTCGATTTGCTGGGTACTGAGCACCGCGGCGGTTGGCTGCATGGCATCGACCAACGACACGGTCAGCGTGCCGCTGGCCGCCGGGGCGGGATCGCCAGCATAACCCATAATCTCAATTTCGCCGACCATCGGGGCTTGACGAGCCTTGCCAGTGGCCAGTTTCTGGACCCAGGGGAAACGCACCCGCACCGTCTTGGTTTTGGTGGCCGTAAACGGCACATGAACCAAACCCAGTTGGTCTTGATACAGTTGATCCAGCCCATTGAGACTGGCCGCATCGCCGGTATCGGTTTGGACAATCACTGCGCCGGGATTATGCAGATCACAATTGCGCGTGCTGTCCGAAAAGCCATTCAAAACTATCTGGCTGACGGTCACTTCGTTGGCGAAGGTGAAGAGGAGCGAATTTTCGCGATCCGCCACACCAGTCCAACAGAGATAGGCCGTGACCAGGCCGCGCGGGCCTTTGTCGCCATAGATCAGGCCGTCGGTCAGCGCGGGAACCGAGACATTGTCCGGCTGGGTTTCATCCTTCACCGCGGCCAGCGGCGCGATATTGCCCAGGCCGTTGGTTACCTGCACGACGCCGCTTACCGCAGCGCCGGGCGCGTAGGCGTAGGCCATCACCGGCGCACCCATGCGGTTGGCATTGGAATACAGGGTGGTGTAGCCGGGAGCGTGGAAGGGATATTCCAGCTTGCGGATGGGATCGAGACTGACGGCTACTTGGGTGGCCGGCCGCAGATCGGCATTCACCCGCTGGTCGAACAGCAATTGCGTGCGATCCTCGCCCAGCGCACCCACACGCACGATAAAGCTGTCGCAGAACGCCAGCGCCTGGTATTGGGCGGCATCGGCGGCAGGCAACGGAACCTCGACGTTGGCAGTGCCACCGGCGGGAATCTCGACATCCCGCAGGACATCGCCGATCAGGGCATTTTCCCAAGTCAGGATACGGGCGACCAATTCAGCTTTGACGGCTTGCGGCTCGTGATTGGTCAATTGGACAATGAGCCGGCGATGCGCCGCATCGACGCTGGTGGTGGCCGTGACATTCGCCGCGGCGGATTTTTCCACGGGTGCCGCGGGCTGGGCGCGGGTCAGCCATTGCAGCAGCGGCTGCCAAAGCGCCGGTCCGGCATAAACGGCGGACGAGGAAAAGATCGCCGTTTTGCCGGCGCCATACTGCCCGGTCAACAGCAGGGCGGGGCCGGCCAGATCGTCGGCCCGCACGCGCACACGCCAATTGCGGTTAAGCAGCGGCCGGGTGAACGTCGGTTGCCAGGGTTCAAAGTGCCCGCCGACACCCACCAGATCGCGGCCAAAGCGTTCGTAGCGATGCTGTCCGCGCTCGGCGGTATCGAAGAAACGCAACGGGAAAAAATACGGCACGCGCAGGCCTGTCGCCGGCGGCTGGACAAACATCTCCGGATCGAAATCGACCCCGGTCGCCGAAGGCGTCAGCGCCGGACCCTGATGCGCCCAGTGCAGCGTGCGCCAAGCCGAAGTCGGCAGAATTTGCATGATTCGGAATACGCCATCGCCCGGGTCTTTATCCAGCGAGATGATCAGGTTGCCACCGGTGCGCACGTACTCTTGCAGGCGGGCGGCTTCGGCGGCGTCAATGTCATGCGTCGCCTGGGCTTCCCAAAGAATGACACTGGCGTGCTCGGCGGCTTGCGGATCCACCGCCGCGCCAACCTTCATGCCCAGGTTCAAACCGGCGGCAGCCAAATCCGTCACTTTGGCTAAATCATCGATATTCACGCATTGCACGGAATGGTCGTATTCTGCCGCGGCAAGCGCCCGCGCGGTCAATCCCAGCAACGGGAAGGCCAGTGCGCAAGCCAGCGCGGCAAACACTCGGACGGATTTGCTAAGTCGCATGATTTAACTCCACAAGCGTTTCGTTCCCAGCTAAATATCCTCATCGCCGCAGATCGGTCATATAAACAGTCGAACCCTTGACCCATAATTCATTCGGTTCACCGCTGCCGGGTTTGCCATTGCCTTTCCATTTCTCGTCGCCTTCTTTGGTCAATCCGGCGGCGGCGACGATTTTTTCCGCCGCCGTGGCCGCGGCTTCCGGGCTGGCGAAAACCCCGGCCCATACGGTGTCGGCATACGCGCGGCGGTGCAGGCCGGCAAGGTATTCGGGAATCGCCGCCTCCACGCCGGCGGTATCCCAATCGCCCTTGAGGTGATATTTGAACCGCCAGATGGCGCTCGGCTCGACACCGGCATCGGCCTGCACGTTGCGATATTCATCTTCGCTGGCCTGGCTCACACCGATCAGCGGCGATTCGCCCACTCGTGCGGGAACTTCCGGCAACTGCGCATCCGGCGCGAGCGGATCGCGATCCAGCAGCGAGGGTGTCGGCCGGGACCAGCCTTTGCCGGCGATCACGCCGTTGATTATGCCGTGATGGATAAAGGCATTGACCGCCAGCGCCACGCCGGCGGGGGTGGTGCCGGTAATGGTGACCACTTCGGTTTCGTACGGTGCGCGGGCGACGGCCTCGGAATGCAGGAAGGGATTGCGATCGCTTTCGATGTAACCGATGTCGCCTTTGAAATGGCCAAAGCCGAAGACAAAAATGCCGTCTGGCTCGATGGCCGCTTCGCGCTGCCAGACTTTGGCGACCAGCGGATCATCGGGCAGGCCAATGATGACCAAATGATTAAACGCCCGGTCCTGATAGGGGCTGCTTAGCAGCGTGGCCGTATCCATCACACGCAGTTCGTGTGTGCCGGCCAGCACCTTAAGCAACGGCTGTTCTTTGGCGGCGGCCTGAATCGCTTCGGCGGCGGTCCTGATCTCCGGCGGCGCGTCCTTGGCCACCGCCACAATCAGGCCGCGGTTGGCCACGGTCGGTTCGGCAGGTTTCGCCGGCGCGGCGATGGCGCATTGCACCGCCAACAGCGCTACCGCCAGAGTCAAGCCAATCACACAAGATGTCATGCCATTCATTTTTCCTCCACACACAAAAGGGTGCCATCGCCGGGACGGGTTGGGAAGTGAATCACCCAATCCTCACCGTCGCGTGCCACCGGCAGCGAAACATGCTCATTCACATTAACCCCGCTGGCCGCTGTCGTTCCGGGTGTGGCCCGCAGCTTAATCGCCAGATCGCGGCCTTGCTCGCGCCAATCCTCCACGACGACAAAACGCTGTTTGCCGCGGACAAATCCGTAACCGGACGTGCCAGCCGGCAATTGTAAATCAGTCGCCAGCGTGTCGCGCATCAAACCCGCGATGCTTTGCAGATCGTTTGGCGTGACGCTTTGGTAGGGGGCGTTAATAAGCAGGGTGGTGGCGGTCGCCAGCACTGGTTTTCCGAGCACTGTGCCGTTGGGCGCGTTGCCGAAGATCGCCGCGGCGGCAGGGGAGATCGCTTCACCGCCACTGAAGCCGATCATGCGCACGCCGCGCTCGCGCAGGGTTTGCAGCGTCTTAATCTCCGCATCGGAAAGCTCGTTGAGGTTCAGCACGATAATCGGCGTGTTGGCTTTCCAATTGGCCAGGGCCGCCACATTGGTGCTGAAACTCACCGGAATGCGCAAATTGCACAGCGTTGAGAAAACATGGGCCACGCCGTTGGTGATCGAATCCGCCGGGCTGCCGCCCATGCCGCCACCGCTGAAAGTGGCATGTTCCGGTTCGTTCCAGCGGTCGTTACCGATGACCATGCCCGCGCCCAGCGGGGCATCGGGGGTGATCAGGCTGAGCCGCTCCTGCATCCGCCAGGATTCCTGCCAGTCGTTGAGCGACATGCAGCAAGAGACGTTGGCGTTCATGCCATAGCCATACATGCAGGTGAGGCGGTACTGGCCTTGCGGATCGATGAAACCGCGCCAACCGGGATCGGCGTAATGCCGGCGGCTGGATTCGGTGGTGCCCACCGCGATGTGCCAGTGCGGATTGTTCATAATCGCCGAGTCGTAGCCCCAGACCAATACTTCACACATGCGCCAGACCGGATTGAAAGCCAGTGTGGCCATTTGCCGGCCGGTGGTTTCCGGCACGTCTTCGTTGCCCATGCCCCAGGTGGTGTCATCGCTCATGCCCTGAACCGTTTCGGCAAGTGCTTGCTGATATTGATTGGGCACCAGGGGCGTGCCCTGGCCGGAAATGATCAGCCGCTTGCCGGCGGCGGCAAACGCATCGTGCAGGGTTTTGATGGTGTCGGCATAGCGGGCCATGTGCCAGGCCGAATAGCGATTATCGTATTTCGCCTGAATTTCATGGACGACCTGCGCCCGTGTGCCGCCCGCCAAGCCGGGCAATTGCTGGCTGCGGAGGAAGGCGTCGAAGGCGACCAGTTCCGGCCAGGAATACAGCAAGCTGGCCGCCGGCCCGGTGTCCCAGCGGTCACCGCAGCCAAATTGCACGATGTCGGAGTTATTCCAATTGCGATTTTGCTGGGCGCGTGCCAACAAGTTGGGCGTGGCCACGTCGAAAAACACTTGCCCATTGGGAAAGATCGACCACGGGGCGGCGTAGTGCCGGAAATCGTTTTCGGTGACGAAGAACTGCTTGGCGGTGCCGTGCGTGCCTCCGCCGGTTTGCTTGAGCTGGCGTTCGTAGGCGTACACGTTGTCGTCCGGCGTTCCCCAACTGCCGGGCGCGTCGCGCGTTCCTGTGCCCAGCGGCATGGCGGTGCGGAAACCGCGGGTCACGATGAAATTCAGCCCCGCGCCGTTGCCCGGGTGAATATCGTGGATCGGCTTGAGCGGATTGGTCGGCTGGATGGTCATGAAGGGGCTGGCCGCTGTCGCGACGGCGTTATCGTTGGCAACGAATTGCGCCTGCACGCGGAAGAATCGTGCCGCCGAAGCATCGGTGGTGATCGCCTCGGCGGGAATTTTGAACGCGATCTGCTTTTCTTCCGCCGGCTGTAAAGTGACGTCTTGTTCGCTCAGCACCCGCTGGCTTGGTGCCAGCGCATCGTTCAGGGTCAGGGTCAGTTTGCCTTGCACCGCCGGCGGGGCATCGCCGGCAAAGCCGTGGATTTCAATTTGGCCGATGCGCGGGGCACCGCGTTTTTTGCCATCGGCCAGGGTGGCGATCCAGGGGATGCGCACGACGACTTTCGTGGCGGCAACCGTGTCAAAATGCACGTGTACCGCGCACGCTTGCGCCGCCAGTTGGGCATCAAAATCTTTGACGTCCGCCACCTGCTTGCCGTCGGCTTGGATCATTACGTCGCCGGGATTGCAGTTACCGGAGCGCGAATCCGCCGGATTGCCGGTGATGACGAGTTGGCTGATATGCACGGGCTGGGCGAAGATGAACAGCAGGGTGTTGTCCACGTCGGCCTTGCCTTCCCACACGCCGTAGGCCGTGATGCCGTCGATCGGGCCGCCCGGCGGTTGAACTTGATCGTTCAGGGCGACGACGCTGGGATTTCCCGGCTGGGTTTCATCGGTGATTGTTGCCAGCGGGGCGAGATTAACCAGGCCATTGGACACGCTGGCGGTCACATTCACTTCCGTGCCGGGCGGATAAGCATAAGCCATGACCGGTTCGCCCATGCGGTTGGGCATGGCTCGATCCTGGGCATTTTCGCCGGGGACATCTTGGAACGGATATTGAATCTGCCGCAGGTTATCCAGCGCCACCGTGACGCGCGTGGCCGGGCGGAAATCGACCGCTTCCTCGCGTTCGGCCAGCAGGGTGCTGCCTTGGTTGCCGAGAATGCCCAGCCGCACGATGAAGGCGTCCTTCGCATCCAAAGCCTGATATTGCGTAGCATCCACATTGGGCAGCGGCAGGGAGATGGTGGCATTGGATTTGGCGGCAATGCCCACGGTCTGCAACACATCGCCGATCAACGCATGTTCCCATGTCAGCACGCGGCCGATCACCTCAGTCTTGGCCGGCGCATCCCCGTCGTTGGATAGCTCGACGATCAGCGCGCGATTTGCGGCATCAATGCGTGTCGAATTCAAAGTAATCGCCGGCTTTCCCGCCGCTTCAATCGGCTGCGTCGGCCGCTCGGTGTCCAGCCATTTCAGCAGCGGCCCCCACACCGCGGCGTTGGCGGCGGTTGCCGAGGAGGCGAAAACCGCCACGCGTCCCGCGCCATACCGCCCGGTGATGAGCAATCCCGACGCCCCCATATCCCCGCCGCGAATGCGCATCTGCCAATCCCGATTCAATAGCGGCCGGGTGAAATCCGCATCGCCGGCGGCATGGTGGAGGTTCAAATAACCATCGCCGCGGTCGAAACGCTCGTAGCGCTGCATCCCGCGCTCGGCAGTGTCGAAAGGTCGCAGCGCATGAAAATATGGCAGATGTAGCGCCTGTCCGGCCGCCGCCGGAAACATTTCCGGATCCCATGCGGCGGCATCCACTGCCGACCCATCGCCGCCGCGGCGGTGCGCCGCTTCCAGCAAGGTTCGCCAGGCGGTGGTCGGGCAAAGCGACTTGAAACGCCATGCCCCCACACCCGGCAAGGCATCCAAGGTCAGCACCAGCCGCCCGCCCTTGCGCACATATTCGCCTATCTCCTCCACGCGTGCCGCATCCGGTTCAGCCGAATGATTCGCTTCCCATAGCACAATTGCCGGTGTGCCCATTGGCTCACCCGCCGCAGCATCGGTAAGCTTCAGGCCTTCCCCGCCAGCCGCGTCGCTCAGCGCTTTGAGATCGGTCGGCGCGACGTTGTAACAGCGGATCACCGGCGCGTATGCCGATTTTGCGTCCGCACCGGCCGCCCATGCCGTGCCGAGGCCCGTTACACCTAAAACGACGATAATCGTCGCGATTATTTTCATCATGGACCAATCCTCCGCAGTTCTTTCAATAGCTGAATTGCAAGGTCAAATCGACCGGCATACGCAAGCCCAAACACAGCAGCCCGCATTCACTCCCCTTGCGCGACGGTATCGGTTCAGCCGGTACGATCCGCATGGTGTGCTGGCTCTTCGGCAGACCCGTCAACCGCAACTTGGTGCCCTGTTTGCCCACCAAGGTAAGCGGCCCGCCGCCGCTCAGGTGAATGGTCTTGCCGGCTTTAATCAGCTTGCCCGAACCGCCTTCTTCAAGGACATGAATGTCGGGCCGAACCCACAAATTCAGCGATGCGATCAGCGCATAGTCGGTAGCGCTGCATTGCAAATGCAGCGTTATCGTGCGTTCCTGCCATTGCATATCTTCGCTGTGTTTGACATCCCAGCGCATCTCCAACGGCGGTGAACCGGGCCGGAAATGCAGCGTGTGCGTCCAGCCGCGCGATTCACCCGCCAGCTTATAAATGCCGTCTTTCTTACGCGCCAGGGTTCGCGGTTGAATCGCCAACATGCCCGCCGGGGCAAGCTGCAGGCTTTCCACCACCAGGTTCTGATGATGCAGATGGAACCAATCGTCGCTGTATTTCCGGCCGCCCCATTGGTCGCGCACGTCGGAACAAAAATGCCCGCCGCGATCCGCCGCCAGCGTCAGCGCCGTATCGTCCCGGCGAATCCGCGCGATGGATTGCCGCTTGAAAACCCGCTCGTATTCCGTTGGCAGCGGCACCGGCGCCGGTAACGCCTGTGGATGCTCATCCACATCAAACAGCACCGGCACTAGGCCATAGATCATCTCGCGGTGCGTTAGCGCCTGCATCGCCAGCGTGGTGATCCGCCCGTCGCCGCTCACCTGCGCCGCACGCCGGGCCATGCTGTAATTGCACGGCGACCGGTCGGCCTGGGCACGATCCTGGCGATGGCTGAAACTGGAATCGATCTCGCCATTGGGTTGGATCATGTTCAGCACAAACTGAAAATTCCGCAGCACCGGCTTGAGGAATTCCGGCCGCTTCAGGCAGTCGGCCATCACCACCAAGCCGCTGTTGGCCACCATGTTGTAATTGGGGCTGCGCTCCTCATACCAAAAGCCGTCGTCATCACAATCAAAGCCATCGGCCAAGTAATCCTCGATCTTGGCCAGATAGCGTTTGTCCGGCCAAAGTGAATGCGCCGCCGCCAGCGGCGCACACGCCGCGGTCCAGCGATGATTGGCGGTATACGCCGAACCCGCCAGCACCGCTTCGGCGGCGCGCTGAATAAACTGCTGGAGATCATCTTTGATATCGGCAAACAATTCCGCATCAGCCTTGGGCAGATGTTTATACGCGGCGACCAATCCCGGCACGGGAAACCCGGCCTCATTGGGCGAGTAATACCCGCCCAAATCCAGCCGCCCATCCGGCGCTTGCCGCCGCACGATAAACTTGGCCGCCCGGCGAATCGCTTCCCGCAGCGGCTGCCGATAGACATCAATGGCCTCGCCCCAGCAATAGGCGGCGATCAACCGCGCCAAGCGATACGCCGCCTCGCGCCCGTCGCACCAGCCGCCCAATTCGTTGTCGGCGAATCCCCCATCCTGATCCGATCCATCCAACCGTTGCAACGGCAAGACTCCGCGCAGCCATTTGCTCCACTCCGCCGCCAGCACGGCACGTTCGTTCACGCCGCACGCCTGCAAGGCGTTGCCATCGCCAGCCGCGGTTTTGACTTGCTTGACAGTTTGCGTCGCTTGTTTAGAAACTTTCATGGATTGCTCGTTTGGGAATGGTGAATGGCCAGCTTAGGTTCATTAATCAGTGCTCTCGCTTGGCGGACATCTCGCAGTGGGTTTGTACCCGTTCGAGGCCGGCAATACAATCTCCGCCCGCGTTCCCGGCTCGCCCCCGGAATCATTTTATTTTGCTCGTGCGCACGTGCAAATGCAACGTTTTGCATCGTTATGCAACGCCTGTGGCGGGACGTTGTCTTATTATTGCTTTATTGGATAGGCATTATAGTGAAGCCCCGGATGTGCATCCGGGGCTACCCCAAGCAGCCGCTACTTCTTGCGCTCTTGCCGCCCGCGCTTGCCATGGCCATTGGCACTAATTTCCAGATCGGTCACCAGCAGCACGTCGATGATGTTAAATGAATCATCCGGCTGATGGACAATGATAGAACGTCCGCTTAGGGCGGATTTTCGGCGAACACACCGAATGCCTGACTGGTTCCATCGGCGTAGGTTGCCTTGCCCCCAATTAGCTCGCCGGACACAGGCGAATAAGCACTTTCAAATTGCTCGGAAAGCATCCCATCTGAATCGTAGAGTTTGCCCACCAGCTTGGTCATACCGAGCATACGGATTTGGTCATAAGAATCCCATAAGTGCTCGCCGTCCCAATAATCGCTTCGATCGAGCGAAACAGAATAGACAACGGCGCCTTCGGCATTATAGCCACATAGTATCGCCACGTCCTTGGGAAGCTTTTCCGCAGTACCGTCCATAAAGGCTATTCTACCGCGCCCCGGCGGACCTTTCTGTTTACTCACTCGCCCGGTATAAAACTAATCACCCCTTCAAACGGGCTGCTCGCCGTGGCATACCGCTTCTTGGCGATCCTCCCCGATTCATACGCCAATCGGCCGGCCTCGATCGCGTGCTTCATGGCCTGGGCCATTTTCACCGGGTCTTTGGCGTGGGCCACGCCGGTGTTCAGCAGCACGCCGTCGGCGCCTAGTTCCATGGCGACGGTCACGTCGCTGGCGGTGCCGACGCCGGCGTCTACGATTACCGGATATTTGGCATCATGCTCTTTGAGCGTTTCCAGACACAGCGAAATATTCAGCGGATTCAGCACGCCCTGACCGGAGCCGATGGGCGAGCCGGCCGGCATCACGCTGGCGGCGCCGGCTTCCTTCAAACGCCGGGCCGAGATCGGATCGTCGCTGGTGTAGCACAGGACGGTAAAACCTTCCTTGACCAGTTCGGCGGTGGCTTGCAGCGTGCCGACCGGATCGGGGA
>Ga0316217_10000739_pt1 | contig 45092 bp, 37 predicted proteins | sample 1anoAmetaG_FD_203633 | JGI IMG/M metagenome (GOLD analysis project Ga0316217, IMG submission 203633) | Freshwater microbial communities from Trout Bog Lake, Wisconsin, USA - 1anoA | ecosystem: Environmental > Aquatic > Freshwater > Lake > Hypolimnion/Profundal zone | place: USA: Wisconsin...
GGCCAACCCGAAGTCGCTCCTCAGAAAGGGCCAGGGAGCCCTATGGAAAAGGGGACCGAGTGCCGCGATGGCTCCTCGATCCCCCTAAGACGATTTATTAAAGCTATTAACAAAACCTTGTACTAGTTTACCAATGGTTGGTAAATTGGATTCATCCCCAAGGATGTCACCCCGCGTCATTGCTTTCAGGAGCACCTATGAGACTCAATCCCTTTGGTAGGTCGTGCTTTGCCGGGATGGCCCTGATGGCCATTTCGGTTTCCTGTGGCGGCGGAGGTAGTAGCACACCACCCCCTGCCGTCCAAGCGCCCAGCGGCCTCACATACTCCGTCAATCCGGCTGTCTACACGGTGGGAACGGCAATCACGGCCAATTCCCCAACCTGCAGCGGTGGCGCGGTGGTCTCCTACTCCGTGTCGGCCACTCTGCCGGCCGGCCTTAGCCTGAACACCTCTACCGGTGTCGTCTCTGGAACTCCTACGAACGTCTCCCCCGCAGCCACCTATACCTTCACCGCGACCAATTCCGCTGGGAGTGCAACAGATGGGATCAACATCACGGTCAACGCTGCCGTCGTCGCCCCCAGCAACCTCGTCTACTCTGCCAATCCGGCCGTTTACACAGTGGGAACGGCGATCACCGCGAACACCCCGACCAGCAGTGGTGGGAATGTAACTTCCTATTCAGTATCGCCCGCCCTGCCTGCTGGATTGAGCCTGAACACCTCCACCGGCGTCATTTCCGGAACCCCTACCAACGTGGATGGAGCAGCAACCTACACGGTGACTGCCTCTAACTCGGGCGGAAATACCACCACTGGCATCATCATCACGATTAACGCTGCCGTTATAGCACCAAGTAACCTAACATACTCCTCCAATCCGGCAGTCTATACCGTCGGAATGGTGATCACCGCAAATACACCGACAAGCAGCGGTGGAAATGTAACGTCCTATTCCGTTTCACCTGCTCTCCCAGTTGGTTTGAGCTTAAACACCACCATGGGCAACATCTCCGGAACACCCACCTCCGTGTCCGCAGCGGCAACCTACACGGTCACCGCAACAAACTCGGCGGGCCATACCACCGCCGGCGTCAGCATCACAGTAAGCCCTGTCCTCCCACTGGCCAATGCTGGCTCTGCCCAGAATGTTGGCATTGGATCCACCGTGACCCTTGATGGAAGCGGCAGTTCCGACTCCGACGGCAACCCTCTGACCTACGCTTGGACCCTTACGGCGGTTCCATCAGGGAGTGCAGCAATTCTCAATAATTCCGCAGTGGTGAAGCCCACCTTTATCGCGGACCATGCTGGGACTTATACCGCGAAGCTTGTGGTCTCTGATGGCATTGAGGCTAGCCTCCCAGTTACCGTTAGCATCGTAAGTCATAGCAATTTAAGCCAGCTCATCCAGGCCCAGGCTTCGCAAAGTATATTTTCTAATAATAATATCGTTCTTGCTGGTTCCCAGTTTTCAATGGGGATCACGAATAATTCTTCCAACGGAACATTCCAGTTGACCAAGTACGAACTTATGGATGGGGTGACCGTCATTAGCTCAACTAGTAACCCCTCCCTGCTAAACAACGGATCACTTGCTCCTGGACAAACCACTAGTTTGACTACAACCCTTTCATCTATCCAAGTAAACAACGGATTTGTGGGCATTTATTTCTTAACGGATCCGGTTACAAGCACTTCGTTTACTGTCTCCTTCAATTTCATCGTTAACTAACGATCCGAAAAACCAGTTCAAAGATGGGGGATCGCTGTTGCGGTCCCCCTCTTCCACTGGCAGTTTGGTCTCCCCCCAGTCAGGCATGCAGGAGGTTCTATGAGAATCGTATCGAGAACTTGTTCGTGGTTGGCTGGGATGGCCTGGGTGGTAATTGCCGTTTCCTGTGGTGGTGGCGGTGGAACCGGAAATTCTAATCCGGTTGCTCCATCAATCACCCAGCAACCTAGGAATTTGACCGTCAATTCTGGAACGAGCGCCACCTTCACGGTTGAGGCCAGCGGGAATCCAACACCGACCTTCACCTGGGAGCGCAGCAACGATTCGGGTAGCACCTGGACCACGATCAGCGGGGCGATCTCCCCCACCTACACCTTCACCACCGCCAGCACCGACAGCCATGCCCAATTCCGGGCTACGGCAGCCAACTCCATCAACATGGCTACCAGTGATGCCGCTACTCTGACAGTCCTCGCCCAGGTCTATGCTATCGGCTACTACAGCTTAAACACCAATGATGTGCCCGGGTATTGGCTGAATGGAACCTGGGTTGGTCTCCCACAGCTCCCGGGGTCATCATTCTTCGGCCAGGTCACTTCCCTGGTTGTCACTGGGACCGATGTCTATGCTGCAGGCTCGAGATACAACAACTCTGGGGTGGAGGTTCCGGGCTACTGGCTGAATGGGACCTGGGTGGGCCTACAGATGCCAACGGGTTCTAGCTATGGGCTCGCAACATCCCTTATCGCCACGGGTGGAAACGTCTATGCTTCGGGCTTCAACGAGAACGGGTCCGGTTTATACGTCCCTGGCTACTGGCTGAATGGAACTTGGAACGGACTTTTCACCTCAAACTCGAATCTTGGCCAGGTCAACGCCCTGGTTGTGTCTGGAAGCGATGTCTATGCTGGAGGGGGGTATTGGAACAGCAGTTCCGGTGTGTATGTCCCTGGCTACTGGCTGAATGGAAACTGGGTCGGCCTGCCGCTGCCCTCGGGATCTACGGGGGGCCAGGTCAATTCCATCGTCCTTGCAGGAGGCAAGGTTTATGCTACGGGCTCTAATTCCCCCGCCCCCGGTTCAGGAGGATTCCCGGGCTACTGGCTGAATGGTAGCTGGGTCGCGCTCTCCATACCCGCTGGTGCCAATTCCGGACAGGTCAATTCCCTCGCGGCAGCTGGAGCCAATGTCTATGCTGCTGGGGCTGCTGGAACAATTCCCGGCTACTGGAAGAATGGGACCTGGATCGTCCTCCCGCTCGCCTCCGGTTCAAATGCTGGGAATGTTGCTGCACTGTTCGTGTCCGGGACCGATGTCTACGCCGGGGGATGGATCGACAACGCCTCCGGCTCCGGTTTGCTTCCCGGCTACTGGCTGAACGAAACCTGGGTTGGCCTTACCACGCCATCCACCCCCAAGGACGGCTGGGTTACCACGCTCCTTGTCAGATAGTCATAATTCATTCAAAGAGTCATCTGGGTTGGCAATTCTCCCCTGGATTCCTAAACGCGATTTAAATAATGGTACATAAATTGCTTTTGAATAATGGCGTGGCATCAATTTAGCCAATCTCGGAAGGAACAGAACAACCCTCAACCCATTGCGGTCCCATAAAAGGATCGAATTTCGATGTATCAAAATAATTCCAGCCAATTTGCACCCCTTACAGTCCTCCTTGTGGATGACGACCCAGCCTTGCGCTCTGCAATTGGAAGTATGCTGGGAATGCTCGGATTCCAAACATTGATAGTCAATCATGGTATCCAAGCCATTCAATTGGTGCTGGCTGAATCTCCGGTATTCCACTTGGCGATCTCGGATTTCAAGATGCCTCACTTGAATGGCATGGAGACATTGAATGTTTTACGAGCGCTGCGTCCTGGATTGAAATCGATTTTGTGCAGCGGCCATACAGAACAGGAATGCTTTCAAGGATTGACAATAGAGGATTGTGTCTACCTTGGGAAACCATTCCGTATACAGGACCTTGCCGCTGCCGTGAATCTAGCGCTGGGATATCCCGCTACAAGATAACCTGGTCAGCTTGGCAACGCCCCACACTACCTACAAGGTGAACCAGTTTTCAATGGGCTTCCTTCAAGGCTCGCTCTTCCCAGGGACGAAGAGATTCAGTCCTTCGACTCCTTGTCAAGGGCTGCCTGCTTCTCCAATTCATCCTGCTTCTGCTTCTTTTCCTTTTTCTCTTTCTTTTGTTTCCACTTCCACATCGCCCTCATCTCTTTTGTCATTTTCATGTGCATCTTCCAGGCGATACCAGGTGTGGCCGCATCCCCGAATGCGGCCCTGGCTGCAGCCCAAGCCAAATCCATATCCATGACCAGGCAAGAATAGAAATTCTCAAAATCATCGTCATTCTCAAACAGGGATCGCTCAACCAATAGCTTTTCAAAGGCTTCAGCGTAGGGGTGAGTCGCTAAGTATTCAATCCGTTCAGGGCGTATGTTGATTTCTTGGTCGGTTTCAGGGGCGGTCATTGGCAAGTCTCCAAGTGGGTTCGAGCACGCAGTCGAATCGGTTCAGAGGATTAAGGGGGTTGGGTTCTCGGGTTCGAGGCCGTCTTGAGTGTATATTGCAAAAGCCCCAAAAATCAATTCGCCAATCTATACCAGCATGTGCGAAAATTGCCACCAAATTCGCAGGGCAATCACTCTTGTAAGGTCAGGTAATGTATGCTATAGCGTGGGTGAGATCTGCGGTTCACGCTATTTCGTAGATTTACTTCAGACAGCATTTCTTGTATTTTTTCTCACTACCACAAGGACATGGATCATTACGTCCTACTTTTTTCCCGTTAACAATAGGGCGGTCCTTTCGCAGATTAATACTCATTGGTTCGGAAGGACCGGTTCCCCTAGTTATGGACATTCCCTGGATTACAATGCTGGTGCCAGGCATTGGCTCTTGTTTATGAGCATACAGAGGATCAAACGTTTTTATCAGTTCATGTGCAATTTGTCTCATCGTGGCTGGAACATGATCAGCGCCAGGAACAACCCGCCCATCGCTAAAGGATTCAACCCATCCGAGAGCGTTGTTTTTTCTCAAATCAACATATTGTGCGTCAAGTTTTGAATCTACGTGTGCACCACCTTCTTTGTTTGCCAAAGATAGCACTATGTCTTTTCTGCTATATTCAACTTTGTTCATATCCACTAGAACAATCCCATTCCACCAATCTTCAAAATTTACGTTCCTATTGAATACGTGGCTGTCCAAATGGGCTTTTGGTTTACTCCCTGACACTGAAAAATGAATTTGCACAAGTGAGGAATGGCCTATTTGGTTTTGATCGTCATAAGGCGTTGAAGAATCAAGAAACAAGCATGTTTTCCTTCTGGTAAGCGTCAACAAGGAAGTAGAATTCGGAGTGTCATGAACCATGACCCGCACCGATACTGCTAACCGTTTGATCTCTCCTTCGAAACCTGCATCGAAGGAATCCGCCGAAGCCTTTAAAAATTCCAGCTGTTCTTTCAGGAGGTCATCGAGTTCTGGATCGCTGAACGGAACTTTAGTCATGAAACTCCTATGTAAAAAAATGTCCCTCAAGAAACCGGTGGGAAATGCAGGCCCAATAGAGTTGCATGATCTATCATGATCTCATTCTGGTTTGCCATGCCATTCCAAGATTACACGGTCTCATTTCTTTTGTTGAGAGAACTCAGCAGAGCCCAATGATGGCGAATCTCATCGATACGCCCCCTCTTACCACACCACGGGTGGTGGGCGCCCTGATGGGTCTCCAACGGTAACATCGACCGTCAGCCGGTGCGATCAGGTGGTCAATCTACCCCAAGATCCCACCCATGACCTGCTTCCGGCAATACTCCATGAACGCTCTGGCAATCTCATGATCCTGGATCAGGCCCTTGAATGCCCCAGAGAACGGCCGGTAGCGCGGGTTATCCAGGATCAAGTACGAGAAGACCAGTTCCACGTATGCGGTGAACCGGCCCTCCATGGCTTCCTTCAAGGCTCGCTCTTCCCAGGGGCGGAGGATCTCTTCCATTTCATTCCTCATCAAAGGTATGGCGGTGCACCAGATGCTGATCTTTGAACTTGGGGCATTTCTGGACGAACAGGACCCCCTCCATGCTGGTGTTGGCGCCCAGATGCTCCACGCTGGGGCAGTCGATGAGCGTGATGTGGCCGCTGTGATCGGTAGAGAGTCCATCAGGAAGCCGTTGGAGCCTGGAACAGCGCCGAACGAGCAGCGTCCCCATCGTCACCACCAGTCCCTCGCCAAGGTCCACCAGGTTTGGGCAGTCCTCGATCCTGGCCTCACCATTGATGATCAACCCGGCCGGGAGAGCCTCGAGGTCCGGTTCGTCATGGATATGCAGACCCCATGGAGCAATCCACCGGCCATAGCTCTCCATTACCCCCAGACGCTGGAGGACGCGAAGGGCTCGCCGATGGTCATCCAAATGCAGGACCAGGGAGAGTGGATGGATCTGGTAGCGGTGGAGGATGGCCCAGAGCCGATCCGGGTTGAGATTGCCTGGCAGGTTCATGGCCAAGATGAAAGTACGGGATGGAAGATCCCCAAAGGCCCCCTGGAGCAAGGTTTCCAGAATCTCTTCAGGGCTGGCTCCCAGGCCCCGGAGAACGCGGTATTCGATTCGATCTCTGTCCATACCAAATGCGAAAAGTCCCCGTTTGCAGGCGAGAAGTTGGCCCCTCAGTTCCTGGGCCCGGGTGGTTGCATGCGGTTTGCCGCCCCCCAGAACGGCCAGAGGCCCCTGATCGGGGCCTCCTGCGGGTGATTGGGTGGGCTGGGCTGGTTCGGCCGGTCTTTTGCTTGCCATTGTGGAGCCCCTATTCGGCTACACATCAACCTGGACGGCCTTCTTCGAGCGGAACTTGAGCGTGCCATCCTCGCGCCGGCCCAGCTCGTTCTCGTACTTTTTAAGCGTGGCGGTGAGCGTGTCCTTCTGCTCAGTGAGCTGGACGATGAGCAGATCCACCATCTCCTCCGCGCTCGCCTTGGGGTTGAACATGCTGATGACCCGAGCTTTCGCACGATCATGGAGACCGGTGCGCATGCCCTTGTTCTTCTTCCAGCGCGGGACCAGCTTCATCTGCGCGTTCTGGTCGGCAGCATGTTTGATGGCCTCGGCCAGCGTCCAGCCCGATTCCCAGGCCAGCTTGACGAAACCGGCCTGGAGGTTGTCCTTGAGCACCTCTTCGGCATTGCTGTACTTGAGGACCCGGTTCGCCAGCTTCGTGGCCATGATCCGGGGCAGCCGATTTTCCTTGATGTCCTCGGCCCCCTCGAACAGGTAATAGCTGGTCTCCACCTTCTTGCCCGGCTTGGTGACCAGCACCAGCGGGGTGCGCTCGGCCTTGACTGCTCCGGGCTCCAGGCCCTTGGCGTTGGGGTCCTTCTTGGGGGGATTGGGGTTGGCCATTGATTCCTCCAGGTTGCCCAAGGCCTGGTGGCCTGGGAGATGGGGAAGCCCTGTCCCCCTCTACCTCCAGAATCCAGCCGTACAGCCAATCTGGCACGCTGTGAACTGAAGAAAATGGCTTAAATGTAGTGGTGGTGCTGGTCTAGGGGGAGTGAACCAGGCGGGTAAGTCCAGGGTGAATTGGGGGAGGGAACGGTTGAAATTTGGAAACGTCCCGCTGGGCTTAGTAATCACTTATGGAACTTGATTGAATCCATTCGCACGAAGGGCAAACATTAACCCAATGTCTTTCCTGGAGAGTTTTTGAATAACGGAATTGAACGCTCCTCGGCCTTGGGGCGGGCGGTGGGAACTTGCGATCCAAAAAAATATCGATTTCTTTAAAAGAAAGTTTCAGATCCTTTATTTCCGACCAAACTGGATCGTTTTGTCCTATGTCTTGCCAGGTATAAAACGGAATTTCTAACTTACAGTGATAACAACTAACAGCTTTAACATGATAGCCAGATGGGCAATGTAGTCCAAATATATTCATTACTGAATTTGATTTTTCGGATTCCTTGATAAGCACCTGTCGGCAAGAATCACAAATCGCTTTGCCTTTTAAATTCATCTGAATGGGCGACCAACAGTAGGGGTTTATGAGAATGGCAGCTGCATCCAGTTCAATCCATGGTAGTTCGCCTAGATCTTCTGCCTTTGCTGAATCAACTTTGTGAGTCGCGAATATCTCGATTGCCAATGTGGGAGTGTCATCGAGCAGAAACATTACATCGGGTTTTCGGAGATTGGGCAAGGTCCTCTCAAGTGTCACTATTGAAACTCTATTTCGAGGCAATTGTTGTTGAACGATGCTGTCGCATGCATAGTTTTCAAGCTCTTGGCCAAACTCGCACTTCCGTGCAATTTGGGGGCCCGGGCCGCCAGCAATCCACTCGAGGGAGACCTTTTCGATTAGCCGTTTTGCGATTGCGTGAATGACGCTCTCGGCAGAGCACCCTGTTCCCACCCGGTGGGCAAAATGCTTGGCCTTAATCGTCCCTGCGCGGAAAGTAAGGGGCAGCCCACAGGACGGGCAAAAATATTTGTGGCTCTTGTTTGCACTCTCCGCCGCGACGAGTGAGTGATCCTCTGAAATCCCAAACGGAACTTTGAAGCTCGGCATAACTTATCTCCGTTGTCTGCATTTTATGTATGTGCTTCTGGTCTAACAGATCCTCCAAGGCATCAGCTTATAGCGGGGCTGAGTAGGTTTTTGATGCTCTAACCATACCAGCTCGGATTTGGTCAGGACCATCAGCAAGGGCGAGCTTGAGTCGCCAGGATTCCAAATGTGTGTGGGGGGTAGGAATGCCTTAATTCTCTATCCAGCGCCCATCCCTCCATTGAACCGGCACGCACAGATAGCCCTGGATTTGATCCAAAACCCTGTAGGGCCGGAAGCCAGCCTTCTGGAACAGAGCCTCTGGCGTGGGGCCGTTGATGTCCTGGGAGATCTGGCCATCCTCCAGGCGCTTCCAGGCATAGGTGATCGTGGAGCCTGGGGGCGGTGCTGCCATGGGTGGATCTGGAAGCGTGGCCTCAGGGATGTTGCTGGACCCGGAAGGTGGCTCTGGGGTTGCCGGAGGTTCCTCCGCGAAGAGGTATGGTTGCTGGCCCAGGACGAGATCCTCATCCATGGTTGCGCTGGATTCTGATTGGGGTTCCTCGTGCTCAGCGGAGAGAAGCGCCTGGACTGCATCGGCCACAATTCTCGCTTGCCAATTGCGACTCTTGTAGGGGGTGGAGCCGAAGTTGAGAATCTTGACCGGGTGGTTTCCCGGTTGCCATCGGCGCCATTCAAAGTCGATGGTCACGAACTCGTTGCCCTTGCTTCCGGGCCTGACGAGGATGAGCCTGTCTCCGTTCTCGGACTCAACCCGGATTGGCTCTGGCAATTCAAAGTCCATGCGGTTTCCTACTTAAATGGCCTGGGTTAAAGATATTGTTGGGGAAAATTAGGGATCGGGTCAAGGAGAGTGCTCGGGATAGAGGTTGGGAACGACCAGGGGTGACGGAATAGATCCGGCTGAACCTTCAACTGCCTCGTTTGGCTGTAGGGATAAGGATAACCCGAATCCCGCAGTCCACCCTGATCCGCCTTCCCGGAGAGGGGGACAGCTGCAAGGTGTACCCGATTAAAAGACCTTCGGATGCGAGGTTGGCAGTGAAAGGCCCAGAAATTCGGAAAGGTATGCACCCGAAGTCCGGAAACTCTGCCAGGTTGGCAGCGAATGGTGAGGAGAAGGTGCAAGGTTGGCTGGGGAAGGTCTAGAAATCCTGCAAGGTATGCAGCTGAAGGTGCCTAGAACCTGCATACCTTGCACTCCCTTCGTCATCTCGGCCTTGTGCCTGGTTGGGCAGAAAGGTGGTCGTGGTGCTGATCTCCCCGTGAACCGGTTGGGTCATGCCCGCCTGAACCGGGAGGGCAGGGGGGCGGTTTGCGCCAGTATCTATATGCGATTAGCGGGCTGGTCCAGGCGGATCTGGGCCAATCTGAGATAACCGCCCTGGTTCTATGCCTTCCCGGACTCCACCAAGAATCCGGGATGGGGCGAAGAGCAAAAATGAAGAGCCAAAGCAAACGATGGGGAGGTCTTTTTGGAGGTTTGGTCGCAGGTGTTCTTGTGGGCAGATGATGTTCCGCGCCCGGTTGTTTAGACCAGAGATTAGCATCAGGCTGCCTGCTTGGTGACCCAAGCTTGGCGGGCCTCGTCGGGCGTTCGTCCGCCTAGCTTTTCAAGCCGCCAGGCCCGGTTATAAAGGTGCATGAAGTCCACCAGGGCCTTCCGGAGATCCGTGAGGGTCTGGTAGATCCGGCCCTCCAGCACCTGCTTCTTGAGGGTCTTCCAGAACCGCTCGATCACACCATTGGTCTGGGGTTCTCCGACGTACGCCAGGCTCTGGCGGACGCCGAAGTGTTTCAGCTCCTTCTGGAAGTAGTCCGACACGTACTGGCTGCCGTGGTCGTTGCGCAGGGCCAGCCCTTCGGCCACCCCTTTGCGAACGGCCCCGTAGTGCTTGCGGATGCCCTGCTTGACGGGTTCCATGGCGTTGAACCGGTCCCCTGACTTCGAGGCGTGGATCCCCACGCACTCGGCATTGAAGTGCTCGACGGCGCCAAAAATCCACACCGTCCCCTCCTCCACCACCTGGGTGGTGGTGCCATCCGTGCCCCACATCTCCAGGGGCCGGGTGGTCAGGATGGTGCCGTCATGGGTATTGGGCTCGCCCTGGGGGGGCCGCTGGGGCGACAGCAGCGCGTTCTCGCGCATCAGGCGCAGGATGCGCTTGGGGGCGACCTGGACCTTGCTGACGTGCTTCAGGCGGTAGTAGACCTTCCGGTGGCCCTCCTCCCGGAAGGGGGAGGTGGCCAGATCCTCCCGGATCATAGGCAGCAGTACGGCATCCGGGATGAGTGGCTTGGGGCCGCGCCGCTGGGGCTCCGGCCGGTCTTGGCGCCGGAGGTAGACCGTGGCCCGGGGCACGCCCCAGACGCGGCAGACGCGCCGCATTCCATAGCGCTGGCCCGTCCCAGGGGAGATCGCCGCGCTCATCTCCTCGACCTCCCTGGCAGAAAAATCGACTTCTTCGCTTTCTCGCGGAGCAGCTCGTTCTCCATGATCAGCTCGCCAAGTCGGCGGTTGACCTCGTCGAGCTGGGCCTGGACAGGATCGCCCTCCCGCTCCCTCATGGCTTCCTCCAGGCCGTGGATGCCCTTGTCCCGCCAGGCTTCCAATCGGCTGATCTCAACTTTGACGTCCCGGGAAACCTCATCCAGGGATTCACCCCGGAGAAGCCGCAGCACGACCTCCATCTTTCGGCGCTTGCTCCAGCGCTGGACTTCAGCGGCCATGGCCACCTCCAGCGACAAGTGTGACGTCAACCGGCGGGACGGCCAAAACCTGCCCGGCGGCGAAAATCCCCCCCAAGCCCCCCCTCTGCCCGTTCTCAGCGCGCCGCCCCACCCGTCGCGGCCCGTGCTCGGCCATGGAAAGGGTGATGGATTTCCTGCTGGATTCCGCTTCGCGGAACTCGCTGTGCTCGCCCTCCGGGTCCACAGGAAACGGGCTGAAGCCCGCCCTCCGGGTCCACACCCTTCCCACAGCCTCGGCCAGAGGCTGGAGACCGCTACGCGTTCTCCACACGGGCCGCTGGGGCCTTGAGCAGCAGCAGGGCATGATCCGCCCCCATTCGCCGGCTGCTACGCAGCGGCTCGCCTCCGGCATGGCCCTGCCGGAATCCAGATTGCCTTCCATTGATTACCCCCTCCTGGTGGTCCAGGAAATTGGGGCGCGGCCCATTGTGGGCAGATGAGGAGGGTCGATATAGTAGGGCGTGAGAGAATTCAGCCCGACCATGTCTTGCCGGATTAATGTGAATTCCATTTCCAGCCGGTTGGATTTTCGGCAATTGATGCCATGAAATTGTTCATTGTATGAAATCGAATTACCGCCTTGGAGCAGGATTATGATTAAAACAATTTGGGGATCCACGGATAAGCCTGTCTCCAGTCGTCGGCTTGCGAGTGTGCTTGAATCCAGGTCAGAATCGGATGGTTATTTGTTTATTGGCTATCCGATCATTGGTACACCGGATGGACCATTTCCTATCGACGCTCTGTGGGTGAGCCCTTCTCGTGGGGTAGTTTTATTTAATTGTATTGAGGGTCATGACTTTAGCAATTATGAAGAGCTTCAAGATGAAAGTGCAAATAAACTCGAATCCAAATTCCGAACGCATAGACAATTAATGAAAGGTCGTTCTTTGCTGGCTGTTCCATTCCCGATTACCTATGCGCCTTTGTACAGAGATATTTTGATTTCTGATCCCAATTACCCAATTACCAACGATGATAATCTAAATTCAATAATCGATAGTATTTGTTTTGATAATCACGAAGTTTATAATCATGTTCTCTCTATTGTGGAAGCAATTTCAACCATTAAAAAGGGCAGGAAGAAAAGGAACCCAAAGAAGGATCATTCAAGAGGTGCGATTTTAAAAAATCTAGAAGACTCAATTGCCAATCTGGATAATTTGCAAGGTCAAGCGGTCATTGAGACTGTGGAAGGTGTCCAGAGAATCAGAGGGCTTGCCGGATCCGGGAAGACAATTGTTCTGGCGCTAAAGGCAGCATACTTACATTCTAAACATCCGGAATGGAAAATTGCCGTAACATTTCATACAAGATCATTAAAAGGCCAATTTCGCAGATTAATTAATACTTTTGTTATTGAGCTTACAAATGAAGAACCGGATTGGGATAATATCCAAATAATTCATGCTTGGGGGGCTCCTGGTGGAGTTGAACAAAGTGGTATCTATTATAATTACTGTAAAACAAACGGCATCGAATTTTATGATTATATGTCAGCAAAAAATGAATTTGGTCGAGGCAGAGAATTTCGTGGCGCTTGCGAGAAGGCCTTGCGTTCGGTGAAAGACTCAATAGAATATTACGACGCAATTTTAGTTGATGAGGCCCAAGATCTTTCTCCGGAATTTCTTCAGCTATGTTATCGATACTTGAATCCACCAAAACGTTTGGTCTATGCATATGATGAATTGCAGAAATTAAGTGGTGCTTCGCTTCCGTCCCCAGAGGAAATTTTTGGAAATGATGCAGACGGCCGCCCGATTGTGAGATTTGCCTCTGTTTCGGATGGTGTGCCTAAGCAAGATATTATTCTTGAAAAATGTTATAGAAATTCGAGGCCGATTTTGGTGACGGCACATGCTCTTGGGTTTGGAATATATAGGAATCCGGATCTTAAAACGGGATTGGGCTTGATTCAAATGTTTGATCATAGTGAGCTTTGGACAGATGTTGGATATTCTATTAAAGATGGACGACTAGAAGATGGGTGTTCTGTCAGTCTTGTTCGAACCGAATCTAGCAGTCCCAAATTCCTTGAAGACCACTCCCATGCGGATGACCTCATTCAATTTCATTGTTTTGATTCTGTCGAAGAACAAAATACTTGGCTGGCAGACTCTATAATTCGGAACATCAATAGCGATGAATTGGAACCTGACGATATTGTTGTGATTAATCCCGACCCATTGACCACTAGATCTGCTGTTGGTCCCACGCGGAAGCGCTTATATGAGAAAGGTGTGAAGTCACATTTGGCAGGTGTTGATACATCTCCGGACGTCTTTTTTGATCTTGAAGGAGAATCCGTTGCATTCACTGGAATATTCCGTGCCAAAGGAAATGAGGCTGGAATGGTGTATGTAATTAATGCTCAAGATTGTTTTCAGGATTACAGCCTAGCAAGAGGGCGTAACCGACTATTTACGGCTATGACTCGAAGCAAGGCTTGGGTCAGGGTACTAGGTGTTGGTCCTGCAATGGCGGGTCTAATTACAGAATTTGAACGAGTGAAATCCAACGGTTTCGAACTAAATTTTATATATCCAACTCAAGATCAAAGAAAAACATTAAACATTGTCAATAGGGATATGAGCCTTGAAGAGCAAAACCGTTTGAAAAAAACAGAAAATACGATCAAAGATTTACTGAATGACTTGGAGGAAGGGCGTGTATTGCTTCAAGACCTTCCCAAGAGTCAGGTTCAAAAACTTAAAAATTTTTTGGAACTGGAGCGTTGACTGATGGGTTTGCCAGAGGATATTTACAGAGAAATATCCAATTTGACGGGTGATCTAATTGCAGTGAGCCTTTGCAATTACCAGCAATTTCCATGTATCGTGGAAATTGCCAAGGGTACCACCGAAGTCGGTTTTAAAAATATGGATTTATGTAATATTGCATTAAAAAACAAACAATACAGCGAAATATATGACACCTTGCTAAACGCAGAGGCTTATAATCTTTTGATGCTTGATGGTGCAATGATTCAATTGCAATATCGATTTTATCGGAATGAACTGATTCAGCATCGTCTTGCATTCTTTCCGTCGCCATCATTAGAAAAATTTCAAAATGAACCGGAAATTTATCTTGAAGATGAAATATTTGCAGATATAGTCGCTAAAAACATCATCCCATTCCCTATTAGATTTGATTATGATTCTTGTGCTTCTGCCAATAGTCCTATTGAACATCCTCCTTCACATCTAACTTTGGGGCAATACAAAAATTGTCGCATTCCGGTAAGTGCCCCATTATCTCCATATTTGTTTATAGAGTTTATATTAAGAAATTTCTACCACACCGCTTTCGTTAAGTTTGTTTCTTCTCTCCGGCCTAACTCCATCTTCTTTCAGCAGACCTTGCATTCTGCTGAAAGATCCGTGATCCACTTGATGGTGCCATCGGCATAAAAGGTCGAATTTTTCTGAATCTTGAAATTTCGGAGTCCTTGTCTGATCTATTCATTGCTATGCTTTGGGCATGCCCCCCTCAATACACGGTTTCATCCAGACGTGGAAGAACTCGGCCGGAAACGAGCGGGCGAACAAAGATTCTTTCCTTCGAGAGCTATGCGAGGCCTTGGAAATTGAGGTGCCAGGCCCCAAGGACCTGAGTTCGGAATACTGCTTCGAGAAAGACCTGAAGATCACCCACCTGGATGGCAGCACCTCTACCGGGTCCATTGATCTCTTCAAGGCTGGATGCTTCGTTCTGGAAGCCAAGCAAGGGAGCACGAAAGAGAAGAAGGGCTCCAGTCCGGTCCGGGGAACCCGGGCCTATGACCAGTACATGGAGAAGGCCTTCGGGCAGGCCGTGAACTATGCCATTCGGTTGCCCCAACGGCCCCCATTCCTGATGACCTGCGACATCGGCCACTCGTTCCACGTCTGGGACAGCTTCTCCGGTGCCTACGGTGGATACGGCGCTCGCCGTACGGTTCCCCTTGCTGATCTGGCCAAACCCGAGATTCAGGAATGGTTCCGGGCCATCTGGGAGAACCCCCAGAGCTTGGATCCTGGAAAGCGGAGAGCCATTGTCACCCGGCAGGTTGCTACCGAATTGGGCCATCTGGCTGCTCGGCTTGAAGCACGGTTTCCCTCCCAGGCCATAGCCAACTTCCTCATGCGATGCGTTTTCACCTTTTTCGCCGAGGATGTGGGCCTCCTCCCATCCAAGCTGTTCGAGCGCAGCCTTGATCGCTGGCGCAAGGAACCAGAACGCTTCGTCCATGGGCTGGAACGGCTCTGGGAGGCCATGAATATTGGAGATGAGTGGGGTGAGTTCCGTCTGGCCCGCTTCAACGGTGGCCTCTTCGCCGAAAGCCACGTTCCAGAATTGTTCAAGGATGAGATTGAACTGCTCCATCAGGCCGCCCGCTTTGACTGGGGTGATGTGGATCCCAGCATCTTCGGAACCCTGCTGGAAACCGCGCTCAGTCCGGAGGAGCGGCATAAGCTGGGTGCTCACTACACGCCCCGCAGTTTCATTGAACGTTTGATCCGGCCCACGATTGAGGAACCCCTCCGGGCCGACTGGGACCTGGTTCAAGCGGAGGCGCTCACAATCCTCGGGCCCGAGCCCACCGAATCCAGTCGGGAGAAGGCCAGGGAAGTGCTCCATCGTTTCCATCGCAAGCTAGCCTCTACCAAGATCCTGGACCCGGCCTGTGGGAGCGGGAACTTCCTTTATGTGGCCTACGATTTCCTCAAACGGCTGGAGCAGGAAGTCCTCTGCCGCTTGGATGATTTTGGGGAGACCAGGCGTGCTCTAGCCCTGGATGAGGTGATGGTCACCCCTGCCCAGTTCCTCGGCTTGGAAGTGAAACCGTGGGCTGCTGCCATCGCTGAGTTGGTGCTCTGGATCGGCCATCTCCAATGGTGGATTCGCCTTCATCCCAACGGCCATCCGCATGAGCCCATCCTGGAGCGGTACGAGAACATCCAATGCCGGGATGCGGTTCTCACCTGGAGTGGGACCAGGAAAACGGATCGAAGCCGGTGGGATGGGAAGACCCTCAAGAAGCACCCGGTCACCGGGAAGGGTGTTCCGGATGAAGCAGCTCAGGTTCCGATTCTGGAATATGCGGATCCTAAACCTGCAGCCTGGCCGGAAGCTGATTTCATCGTGGGAAACCCGCCCTTCCTGGGGAACAAGCGCATGCGCGATGTCCTGGGGGATGGGTATTCAGAAGCCTTGCGGAAAACCTATCCTGATGTACCTGATAGCGTGGACTTTGTTCTCTACTGGTGGCACAAGGCCGCTGAGGCTGTCCGTCATGGCAAGGTGCGCCGGTTTGGGCTGATCACAACGAATAGCCTCACCCAGACCTTCAACCGGAAGGTCATTGCCCACCATACAGGCGGCAAGGATCCTCTCAGGCTCCTCTGGGCAATCCCCGATCACCCATGGGCTGATGAAGGGGCTGCTGTTCGGATTGCTATGACCGTGGGAGGGATGGAAGGCCACCCTTGGCTTGGCCGAGTGGCAAAGGAGGCCGACGGGGATAATCCTGAGGCTGAAGCAGAAGCGGTCAAGATCGATGGTTTCACTGTGGAAGTGATTCATGAAAATTTAAGTGCGGGTGCAAATGTGGCCTCTTTATCTCCATTGGCATCCAATCGTCAAATAGCAAATAGAGGAATGACGCTTGTTGGAAAGGGTTTTCTTCTAAATGATGTTGGGTACAAGAGGCTTGAAAAACCATCAATTGCGTTCCCGATTCTCTCTGGTCGGGATATTACTGACGAACCACGAGGGCTGCGAGCAATAGATGCTTTTGGCTATTCAGAGGATGCATTGAGAGAAACATTCGGACCAGTTTGGCAGCATCTTTTTGAAACAGTTCACCCGGAGCGAATTCAAAATAATCGTGAATCCTACAGGCTAAAGTGGTGGATATTTGCTGAACCTCGAACTCAATTCAGGCCAGCTCTTAATGGTCTCGGGAGGTATATTTTTACACCACGAACTGCGAAATACCGCACTTTTGTATTTGTTCCTACTGGAACCCTTGGGGACAGCGAAATAGTAATTTTTGCTTCGGATGACGCATATATATTGGGTGTACTTAGCTCAAGGGTCCATTCTGAGTGGTCACATGCCACAGGAAGCACGTTGGAGGACAGGCCTCGGTACAACAATTCGCGTTGCTTTGATCCTTTCCCTTTTCCAGATCCCAATGAGTCTCAAAAGAGGGTGATTCGGAATATTAGCGAGCGGCTCGACGCTCACCGGAAAGCTGCCCAGGCCAGGGGAGTAACCATCACCGGCATGTACAACCTCCTCCAGAGGCTCCGCCAAAGTGAGCCATTTACTCCAGCGGAGCGCGAGCAACATACCAATGCCCAAACAGAGATTCTCCGCCAGCTTCATGATGAACTGGACCAGGCTGTCTTGGATGCCTATGGCTGGCCGGCCGATATCCAGGATGCTGAGATCCTGGAACGGCTCGTGGCCCTGAACCGAGAAAGAGCGGCTGAGGAGGCCAGAGGATTGGTGCGCTGGCTAAGGCCTGACTACCAGTGCCCCCAGGCCAGCCGGGCTGGGGCACAGCCTGTTCTTGGGTTGGAGACGGCCCCGGAGGAGAAACGGGCCATTCCTGTCCCCGTTATCGTGGCCCAGCCGTGGCCCAAGGATCTCAAGGACCAGTTGGCTGCTCTACGTGGGCTCCTACTCTCGTCGGACCATCTCTGGACCCTGGAGGAGGTGGGAGCGGCCTTCAAATCTCGTGGACGCTACAGGGAGAGCATCCAGGCCCATCTGGGGTTGCTGACAGACCTTGGAGTACTGGCTGCGCTCGATACAGCAAAAGGCATTAGGTTCCATAGGCCACAGGCGATAGGGGCATGAGGTTCAATGTGGTTTGATGTGGAGAGGTTATGGCTACCCAACTAATTACACACCTATGGGAAATGCGTGAAAAGCATTCAGAATTTGAGCTGCTTGACGCACAATGGAAGTTTGATCAAGAGCTAATCCAAAAGGCTCTTAGTAATATACCAAATGTTTTTGCGCATTTTAGCAGGCATGACGCATCCCACTCGAGACATATTTTAACAAATATTGAAAGATTGATGGGTGCCGAAAATATTAAACTATTAACAGCGACAGATACTTGGTTGATTCTTGAATCGGCTTATTGGCATGATATTGGTATGGTTGTGACCCATGAGCAAATTAAAAAAGATATGGCTTCTGAGGAATTTCTTGTATATATTGAAAGTGTTGCGGCACAAGCTGGGCATGAGCTTCAGGGTTTTGCCAGACAGTTTAGAAGTCTTGATACGAAAACCTGTTTTGCATTTGCGGAAACTCCTCAGGATGCTATTAATTTATATCGTCAGCTCTTGGCTGGCTGGTATCGTAAAAAACATCCAGCTAGGGCTGAGGTAATAGTTAATGATCCTTGGGAAGAGGCTGGAATCGCTTCACCGAGGAATGAACTAGTGCCTAGGCGTTTATTTAGGCTTCTTGGCACGATTTGTCGAATGCATGGGAGTTCATTTGAGGCTGTGCTTTCTCAACTTCCATTTGCTGAGTCTGGGATGGCGAACGAAAAGTGTCATCCAAGGTTTGTGGCCTGTTTGTTAAGGCTTGGTGATCTTTTTGACCTTGATGATAATCGGTTTTGTCCAGCAATGCTTAGGGTTGCTGGTGATGTTCCGCTTTCAAGCGTAGCCCACATTAAAAAGCATGCGTCAATTAGGCACATGAGGCTAGATACAGAAATAATTGAATTGATTGCTCAATGTGATGGGTATGAGAGTTATGAAGCCACTGATGAGTGGTTCTCGTGGATTCGCGATGAAGTTAGAGACCAAATGAGTAATTGGAAAGATATTGTTCCAAAAAGGGAATTTGGTTTGCTGCCAACCTTGGGTAAATTGGAGGTGAATATTGGACAGGGTAATGAAGTATTAAATACCGGTGAGCGACCTCGTTTTGGTGTAGATCCGGAAAAGGTGATGGAATTATTGCAGGGGACTGGATTATATGATAGCCCATGGCAATGCATGAGGGAATTATTGCAAAACTCAGTTGACGCAACGCTATTGAAGGTATGGTTGATGCTTGAAGGTACGGGTACTCCTTCTGATGTGAGTAGTCCGTATTCAAATGATGTCCGGCAGATGCTGGATCGTTTTCCAATAAATGTGTCACTTGTCAAAGATTCGGTGCCAGCTTTGAATGGCAAGGTCCGGTGGAGGGTGAGGATCGAGGATTGGGGCTTGGGTATTTCAAAACAGGATATTCAGTTTATGCAGAAAATCGGAGGATCATCAAAAAATACAACTAGAAAATCGATAGAAAGACGTATGCCAAAATGGCTAAAGCCGTCTGGAGCTTTTGGTATTGGGTTGCAGAGTGCATTCCTAATTGCTGACGAGATATCATTTCATAGTAAAAGCTTGCTGACTGGAGATTCATTAAATATAAGAATGACTTCGCCGATCAAGAGTGAAAGGGGTATGATATATATTCATAGATATGACGCGCACCCGGCTCGTGATAGCGGAACTGTTCTTGAGTTTATTGTCTCAATGGATGCAATACCGTCTCAAATATCCTTATCTGGGTTTGGTGCGTCAATGGCGCGCGATGTTATTGCTAAGTTTGATCCAGTTTGTCAAGAAGATGTTCCATATGGATCAGCGAAAATTGCAGACGAAATATTAAAATTTCGCGAGTATTGTCCAATTAGAATTGATTTGAATTTTAATGGTGAACAATTTCCTGATAAAAAATATAGCCAGTCGGTTGAAAATCCTTATTATGACGATTCAACTGGGGTATCAATAATGGAATATGCGTTTAATTATGGGGGGAGCTTACAGACAAGAATAGCTTTTCGAGGCCAACTTCTTGAGGACCCAAAACCATTTTTGCCATTTTTGGGTGTGGTGGCAAATATCCTATCTTCGTCTGCTGGGGAGATGCTTACAATAAATCGAAATAGTATTAAGGAAGCAGCTAAAGACTTGGTGAATACAAATATAATCGAAACCGTTTTATCTTGGCTTGGGAGCCGGTTGGGATTTCCTGAGATAATGGAAGAGAGAATTGCGGCATCAGCGTTTCTATTGGTAATGGGGAAAGAGGATATCCGCCCGGATCTGAATGGTGTTTGGCGTAAATTAAATTTTTCTAAGGAAAAGAATTTTACAATTGAAACATTGTGCTCTATGGATAGGTTTACTATTGCACTAGTTGACTATGGGCCGTTTGGGCAGGGGGTATCAGTCCCTAGCGATGTGGATCTGGTGCTTAATAGTGACCCGTTCAGGGATGGTGGTATTTCATTGTTGGTGCATAATTGGAAAAAGTTAATGGATAAAAATATTACGATTGATTTTAAGGGTGAAAATCAAAATTCAATAATACTTGATTTTAATAGTGGTGAATACTTGCCTTTTACTGATAATGCTCTTCGTCATATTTTGGTTGGGATTATGAGAAATGGAATGGGATTAACTGGAAGATACCACGCGCCGGTGTGGGGAAATTATCTAAAGCTAGCCGCCAAAACAGATGATCTTGGGTGGTGTCGATCAATTTTTCACTACCAAAATAATGGGCCACAGTTTGTTCTTCCTTTCTTTTTTCCGCCAAAAACCTTGGGGGACCCAAGGGTTGCTGCTGTCACTGTAGAATCCTTGGATGCACTCTGTTCATGGACCCAAAAGCACACTTTGGCAAATGCTAATGAGTTTGAAATTCGTAAATCTTATAATGATTTTATTGAATGGGTAGACGCTGATCTGATGAAGGATGTGGATATATGGCAAGAAGCCAGGAAGATGGGATCAGTTAAGCATTAGTGATAAAAGACACAACTGGTAACTAAAGAATGGATTAGCTATGAATCATGCCTGCCCGTGTTCGGTTAGCTGATTCAATATAATATAGGGTGGGCCTTGGAGTGGTGTGGATCGCGTCCGGAGTTTTTACTTTAGTTGAATGGAAACGCCCGTCCCCAGTGCATTGACGAGGAAGGGCGTGTCGTTGGACTGGCTACAAGGCGCTGAGCTGGAGCAGATCGAGGGCCCGCTTCTGGTATGGAGTGGCAGGGGTCACCCGCCTGAAGGTCGGGAGTTTGGGAATGGCTGGCTGGACGATCTGCTGGGTCTGGGTCGCCAGGGTCTTGAGCACGCCCCGGAAATCCTGGACCGGGAAGCCCTCGGCCGTGAGCTTCTTGTTCCGCTTGGCCAGGGCGACCGGGGTGGCCCGGGTGGGCGAGACAATGGTCTTTCGGGTCGACTGCCGGGCTTCGGGGTCTTCCTCGGCGAACAGCAAAGGCGCCAGATCCCGCCGCATGTGCCACTCCAGGTAGTAGGCCAGCATGCACAGGAAGGCATGGGCGCGCACCCGGTCGGACAAGGCGTGATAGATCGGCCGAATCTCCAAGTCTACCGTTTTCAATAATCGGAAGGCTGTTTCTACATGGCTGAGTTCCTTGTAGGCCTTGACTGCCGCCGCGGCGGTGAGCGTTTCGGGGCCGACGCTGGTGCGGATGACATAGAAGCCGTCCAGTGCGCTGTCCTCCTGGATGAACTGGGTCTTCCGGTGGAAGGAAAGGCAGAGGTCGGTGATGCGCAGATCAAAGAATCGCCCAGTCTGGTAATGCGCCAGGATGGCGCCAACCTTCTTGCCGATTTCCCCGGCGCCCCGCAGGGGCTTCTTGGCACGGTCCACGGCCCCTTGGATGACTTCAAGCTCCTGCTCGGTCCGGTCCAGAAGCTCGTTCCGGCGCCGATCCCGCTCTTCGGCCAGGATGGGGTTTCGGCAGACCATCAGGCGCTCACCCGGGTAGGCGGGATCAGTGATCTCCGCCAGGTCCACCTCCTCGAACAGCGACGGCTGAAAGGCGCCCTTCTTGATCAGTTCGCTGATGGCCGGCCGGCGCAGGGCGGTGACCCAGTCCATCCGGCACGGGAGCAGGTCCTCCTTGATCCGGGCAGAACGCAGAATGCCGCGGTCGGCCACAAAGATCACCTGCTGGAGGCCGAAGCGTTCCCGCACCTTGGTAACCTGCTCGCCCAGCGTGCCGCACTCCGAGGCGTTTCCGCTGAATACCTGCACGGAGATGGGAATGCCTTCCCGATTGCAGAGCAGCCCGACCACGATCTGCAGCTTATTGTTTCGATGTTCCTTGCCGTGACCGTAGGCGCCCAGTTCGCAGGTCGTCCCCTCCAGAAAGACCGTGGTGAGGTCATAGAGCAGCAGGGCTCCGTCCTGGAGATGGCGCTTGGCCAACTTGTTCTCGATGGCTTCCTGGTGGGCCAGGAGCCAATCCATGGCCTTATAGAGCTCCTCCACCTTCACGGAGCCCAGCCCCAGGGCCTCGCCCAGTGTTGAGGTGCGGGCATCCCCCAGGTCCCGCGCCAGGGCGAGCTTGCTGCCGGGATCGAGCACGCGCCCCACGATCATGGCCAGAGCTAGGTCCCGTTCCCGGCAGTGGCGGGCCAGAAGCAGGGCATCCAAGCCCAAGCGCCTGGCGGTGCCCAGCACGGCATGGACATGGCCGTGAGGAACGGTGCCGACCACCTCACCGCCAGTGGGGCCGTCATTCCGAGCAGAGTCCAAGGCGGCGGCCAGCGCGGCGAGCTTTTCGGGCGACCACTGGCTGAGGTTGGCCAGGGTTCGGTTCTTGACCTTGCCGTCCTCGCGATAGGTTTCGCGCAGCAGGATGGCGGGCTTGGAGTTCCGGTTGGGCACCACAGATATGAACATACCTACAAAATAGGCATCATTATACCTTTTTCAAGTGGTATTTTGCATCTTTTACATGGCTACGTTTTGCACACCAAAAGCCTCACACGCGGCCGTAGCGCCAGATCTGGGCCAACTACACTAAAAACTCCGGTCGCGTAAGGGAATAAAGAACATTGTAATCAAATTAAAACATTAAAATTGAAGTACCTACACGTTTTGGTCGAGGTACGACAAATGAATGCCCCCAATCGGGGGCTCGTGGAATTAAATCTGGCAAAAAGTTTCTAACCCCAACCATTTGATGCAGCAGCCGAGTCCATGAAGTAACCAGGAAGCTTGTAACCAAAGGACTTGGACATCATGCACCCCCGAAACGGTCGAGTCGTTGAACCTTCCACAGGACAACTTTCGCTTTTTGTCCGTGGTTCGTCAAGGGGGAAATGCGAAATTTACGAAAAAAGCGAACGGAATTTCGGGAGAAGTGGAGAAATGCGGCCAAGTACTACGGTTTCCCAAATTTGGGGGTGGAATCAAATTTGGCATGGGATTGGGGATTTGGACCTGGGATTGGGTCCAGGAGAGATTTGGGCTACGAATCACGGATGTCAAACCCGAACCTGAATGGATGGTTCGAGCTGGGGAAGGGGGCCCGGATTCCCTTGGGCGTGGTCTTGGGGGGCGCGAGCGCAATCCCAAACCTATTCCTGAATCTTGCGGCGTAGTCACGGTTGGACTACGTTGGGTCCTCAGGTAACGCTTCAAGGGGGATCCCCATGATCACTGCTGATACTTACGTTCGTGCCCGAATCGACACCGTCACCAAGGATCGCGCCACCGATGCGCTTGAAGCCATGGGCCTGTCCGTCTCCGACGCCATTCGCCTTCTGATGTTTCGGATAGCGGATGAGCGCCGGCTGCCCTTCGAGGTGAAGGCACCCAATGCAACCACCCGTAAAGCCATCGCCGAACTCGAGGCGGGAAAGGGCAAGAAGTTCACCAGCGTTGAAGCCCTGATGGCGGATTTGAACGCGGACGATTGAGCGGTCAACTGTATTCAAGCGGGACCACAAGTGGCCGAAGGAGATCCGGCGGAGGGGCGAAAAGCGCTCCTTTCAATCCTGGCGGTTCAGTACCGGTCCTTGTCGCCTTCGGGCGACAGGGGCCAAGGCTGCGCGCCGCGGCCGTTGATTGTCGTCCCTCCGTGCAGGAACATCGCGCCATTGGCGAGGAAGTCCGCCGGAAAATCGAGCTTCGGCCTGCTGAGGTCATCGAGCTTTCCGGTCTGCGCCGGGGTCAGGACAACGTCGACGGCCGCGAGGTTGTCTTCCAGTTGAGCCTTCGTGCGCGCACCGATGATGGTGGAGACGACACCGGGCCGGGCTTGCACCCAGGCGAGCGCGACCCGGGACGGGGTGGTTTCGAGTTCCCTGGCGATGCGTACGAGCTCCTCGATGATGTCATAGGCCTTGCCGTCCAGGGCGTTCGTGGCCCATGCGCCTCTCGCGGCCTCCTGCTTGCCGTGCCGGTCACGGGTGTATTTGCCGGACAGGACGCCGCTCTTGAGGGGGGACCAGGGCGTGATGCCCAGTCCCATCTCCCGTGCCATCGGCACAAGTTCGCCTTCGACCGTGCGCTCGAGCAGCGAATATTCGATCTGCAGCGCGACGAGCGGGGACCATCCGCGCATCCGGGCGATCGTCTGGGCTTCCGCGCACTTCCACGCTGGCGTGTCGGAGAAGCCGAGGTAGCGGACCTTGCCGCTCGCCACCAGATCGTCCAGGGCCCGCATCGTCTCCTCGATGGGGGTCGTCGGGTCCCAGGCGTGCAGCCAGTACAGATCGATGTAGCTGGTCCGCAGCCTTCGGAGCGACTCCTCGCATTGGGCGACGATCGCTTTGCGGCTCATCCCGCCCCCGTTGGGGTCTCCGCGAAACAGGTTGCTCGTGAACTTGGTCGCGATGACGAGCCGGTCGCGCTTGTCCGGGTGGCGGCCCACGTGGTCGCCGATGATCTTCTCCGAGTGGCCTTTGGTATAGGCATTGGCGGTGTCGATGAAGTTTCCTCCGCGCTCGAAGAAGAAATCCATGATGGATTCCGAGTCCTTCACGCTCGAGCCCCATCCCCAGTCTTCGCCGAAAGTCATCGCGCCGAGACAAAGGGGGGAGACCCGGAGACCGGAACGGCCGAGGGTGATGTAGTGATTGAGGGGCATGCGTGCCTCCATTCAGGTGGGCTCAAACCGGCGGCACAACCTCCGGGCTGGGCAGGAAGCTTCCAAGATCGTGCTCCAGCAGATCCCCGATCCGCTCAATGGTCACGTCCGCGGAGGGGTAGGTGGCCAAATTGATGGGGTCCAGCGCATAGTGTCCCTGGCGCACGAAGACGGTGGTGACGCGTGAACCCCAGATTTCCTTGAGGGCGGCCAGGATGCGCAGCTTGTCATCCACCATCACGTAGTGATCAGCGGGGAAGCGGGCCTCGACGTCATCCAGGTCCTGCTCCTTGTGCACATAGATCAGCACGTTGCCGTCAACCGCTTCGAACAGGCCCGAACGCTCCACCTTGCGCGGCTGGAAGATCACATCGCCATCAGACAGGATGGCGGCCGGGCCCCATGGCTTCACGTGTTCGATGGCATCGAGGGAATTGGGGAACAGGCGGTTGGCGAACGGATAGTTGATCAGGAAACGGGAGACTGCCAGGAGGGAATCATGCGGATTCTCTTGGCGGTAGCGCTGCAGCGAGCCGAGGTAATCGGCGTAACCCAGTTCGTCCCGCAATCGTTCGAAGATATCCCAATACCGTTGCGCCCCGGCACGGCCGACCCCCGACTCCAGATGGCGCTTGAGATCGGCGATGACCCGATCGTTGTCCAGCAGCGTGTTATCCACATCGAACAGGAAGCAGATCCCGGCGGGAACCTGACTTGGCGAACCAGCCCCTTTTCTGCGATCGATGGGCGGAGTGTTCATGGCCATCCCTTTCATCAGGGGGATTCAGTGCCTGCTTCCTGCCGGATAGGATCCACTCAATCCTGGTGATTTCCATAGGAATACCACCCGCCATCCACCTTCCTGAAAACAATCGCCCAAGGATACGGCCACGGCCCGCGGTGTATGCCGCCAGGATCGCGCAATACTCGAAGCACGGCAACCATGAGATTGGATAAAAAAGATAATACGCCGGCCCAGCCATTCGTCTTGACCCTTGAATTGGTCAAGCCTAAGCTTGAGCCACCTTCCAGCCAGTTTTGTCTATGGTCGATCCAATGGTTTGAGTTCCCATAGGAGGAATATCGTGCGTGGCCTCATTGTCATTGCCCTTTGCGCGCTGATGATCGTCTCGGTCTGGAAGGTCTTCACGAAGGCTGGCAAGCCTGGATGGGCATGCCTGATCCCCATCTACAACTTCATCGTCCTTCTGGAAATATTGAATCGACCATGGTGGTGGATGTTTCTGCTGTTCATTCCGGTCCTCAATCTGGGCTTTGCCGCAGTCATGTGCATCGACTTGGCCAAGGCCTATGGTAAAAAACCGGAGTTCGGGTTCGGGATTTTCTTTCTTTGCTTTATTTTCTATCCGATCCTGGCTTTCGGGAGCGCCAAGTATATTGGGCCGGCCCCCAGGTAGTCATTCGCATTTCATTTTCAATACATCTGGGTGAGTCCATTCAACCCGCTTGGATTGATTCTTCAGGGGGGAATGGGTGACAGCCTTCCATGCCTTGCTCGCTGTCTCGCTGGGCAGTCTGCTCCTGGGCACAACCGCCGCCGGCGACGACGGTCGCCTCCCTGCGCCACTGACCGTTTCGCCCGAACCTGGAATTGGATCCTTCGGAAAGCCAGATGAGAAGATGGCCGGACCTGCCCAAAGACGCCATGACGTTCAACGGCAGCTCGTACCTTTACGGTAATGAGAAGTCAGCCGATGGCGTTCAGGTGGGGAGAACGTTCAGAATCACCAACGGCCAGATCCAGGTTGAAGCACGCTGGGCACGATGGCTCGCCAAGTGTTTGAACTATCATATGTAACGATGATCGGTTGAGAAAAAAACCATGATATCAGTGCCTGAATAATTCTTTTTCAGGGGGTCCGCCGTCCCTGTCAAAATGGCGGTTGCGTCACCGCCATCCCGGGGGGCCTTCCCGACGAATCCCTGCAACCCACCCTTTCGAATATCGCGAGGTGCCGGACCATGCCTCAAGAATCGTCCACCCCGACCCAGACCGTGAAGATCGTCCGCTTCCACTCCCTCGGCGGACCCGAGGTGCTTCAGTTGGACACCCTCCCGCTGCCCGAGCCGGGCCGCGGCGAGGTCCGGCTCCGGGTCAAGGCCATCGGCCTGAACCGGGCGGAGTGCATGTTCCGTCAGGGCCGGTACCTCGTGGCCCCCGAACTCCCTTCCAAGATCGGCTACGAGGCCTCCGGCATTGTCGAAGCCGTCGGGGCAGGGGTGGACCCCACCTGGCTCGGCCGCACCGCCAGCACCCTCCCCGCCTTTCCGGCCAACGCCTACGGCGTCTACGGCGAGGTCGCCATCGTCCCGGCGGCCGCCATCGCCGCCTACCCCGCCACCCTCTCCTACGAACAGGGCACCAGCATCTGGATGCAGTACCTCACTGCCTACGGAGCCCTCGTGCACTTCGGCGGGATCGGCCCCGGCGACCACGTCCTCATCACCGCCGCCAGCAGTTCCGTCGGGCTTGCCGCCATCGAGATCGTCAGGGCCCGGGGCGCCACGTCCATCGCCGTCACCCGCACCCCGGCAAAGAAGGCGGTGCTGCGCGCTTCCGGCGCCAACCATGTGATCGCCTCCCAGGAGGAGGACCTTCCCGCCCGGGTCGCCGACTTGACCGGCGGCCGGGGAGCCCGGGTCACCTTCGACCCGGTCGCCGGCAGCGGTCTCCCCGCCCTCGCCCAGGCCGCGTCCCAGGGCGGCATCATTTTCGAATATGGCGCCCTCGCCCCGGAACCCACGCTCTTTCCGCTGTTCGCCGCCCTTGGCAAGGGCCTCACCATCCGCGGCTATACCCTTTTCGAACTCGTTTCCAACCCCAAGGCCTTGAACGCGGCCAAGGACTACATCTTCGACCAGCTTGCCTCCGGGCACTTCCGGCCCCGCATCGACAGGCGGTTTCCCCTCGCCGACATCGCCGAAGCCCACCGCCACCTGGAATCCAACACCCAGATCGGCAAGATCGTCGTGACCGTGTAGCGTACAACAACGACCGTTCCGCCCCCTTCTGAAGGAAGTTCCATGCGCCGCCTCGGCCTGATGTACTGCCTGCCGGCCCTGCTTGTCGCGGCTGAGCCAGCGGTCCGGGACATGAGCCTCATCACCCCGGACGGGTTCGTGCTGAAAGGCACCCTCAGCATTCCGGCACAACCGGGCCCCCGTCCGCTGGTGATCCTCGCCCACCAGTTCCAATCCACCCGCAGCGGCTGGAAGCCCCTCGTCGACCGGCTGAACAGCGCAGGTCTCGCCACCTTGGCCATGGACCTGCGCGGGCACGGCGAGAGCATCTGGAAGGGCGGCCAGACCGTGGCGATCAGTTCCGACTACATGGCTTCCGCCAAGGACGTCGAGTTCGGGCGGATCCCGGCCGATATCATCCATGTCGCCGCCTGGGCCCGCAGGCAGCCCCGCATCGACCCGCGCCGCCTGGCTCTGGCCGGCTCCAGCCTGGGCGCATTCGCCTCCCTGGTGGCGGCGTCGACCCTCCATCCCCTGGCCGTGCTGGCCGTGAGCCCAGCCGGCAACGGCGCCTTCCAGACTGCAGCCGGCAACCCCCTGGTCGCGGATGTGGAAGCGGCCCACTCGGCGGTGCTGGTCATGGCCGCGGCGGATGACCTGGAAGCGGCGTCCAACGCCACGCTTCTCCAGAGCATCCCCGGCGTCTACGCCCGGATCGTCGCCGGTGGGGACCACGGCTTCGCCTTCCTGCCGGGGGATGTCGATCTGATGGCCGGATGGCTCACCGAGTATTTGACCTATCAACGGCCCCGGTGATTTCATACCGAAGCCTATCATCAGGATTATCTGCAGAAGAACCCAGGGGGCTACACCTGCCACTACGTCAGGAACATCGATTTCCGATCCGGAGGCCCCAGGATGCCGCCCGGGATCCGGTCGAGGTCCGCTTGGACATGCGGTCTTCGGCTCAACAAAAACTACCGTTCCGCCCCGTTCTGTCCGATACGATTCTTATATGAACGAAGGTCAGATCGGCAACAACCAGAACGTCTACGCCCGGAGGGCTGACTTCGGGGCGCGGATCCTGGTTGTCGATGACGACGCGATCACCCGCCGCAGCATCTGCGCGGTGCTGGAACGCGGACACTACACGGTCAGGACCGTGGAGGGCGGGCTCGAGGCGCTCCAGGCCCTCCCGGGCTTCCAGCCCGAGCTGGTGCTGCTCGATATCCTGATGCCAGGCATGGATGGGATCGAAACCTGCCGCAGGATCCGGGAACTGCCGGGCGGCGATCTGCTGCCGATCATCTTCCTGACCGCCGACGAACGGACCGAGACCCACTCGGAAGCGTTCCGGGCCAAGGGGGACGATCTCCTGCGCAAGCCCGTCCTGCCCAGCGAACTCATCGTCAGGATCCGCAGCCTCATGCGGCTGAAGCGGCTGCAGGCGGAGATCAACGCCGAGCGGGACGCGCTGCTGGAATCGCAGAAACAGCAGAAACAGCTGTTCGAGTTCATCGTCCACGACCTGAAGAACCCGCTGACGACGATCCAGGTCGGGGTCGATCTGCTCTGCGGCGGCGAAGCCGCCCCCGCCGCGATGAAACCGTCGCTGTTCCGGATCCGGGAATCCGCCTTGAGCATGGACGCGATGATCCAGAACATCCTGGTCATCGGCAGCGCCGAACAGATGGGACTGGAACTGCGCAGGAGCCCGATCCGCCTCCGGGACTGGATCCCGGGCATCCTGAAGGAAGTGGAATACCGGGCCCAGCGGCTGGAGCAGGCGCTGGGCTGGGAGTGCGCGGAGGCGTTGACGATCGAGGCCGACCAGGACCTTCTGCGCCGGGTGCTCATCAATCTCCTGGACAATGCCTTGAAGCACTCTGCCCCGGGAGGGCGGACCCAGGTCGAGGCGGGCCCCATCGAGAATGGAATCCGCATGAAGGTCCGCGACGAGGGACTGGGGATTCCCCCGCACCTGCGCGAGGCGGTCTTCAAGAAGTTCCTTTCCCTGGACGGGGAAGGGGTTTCGCCCCGGGTCGGCAACGGACTCGGGCTCACCTTCTGCCAGGTGGTGATCGAAGCCCACGGCGGGAGGATCTGGGTCGAGGACAACCAGCCCAGGGGAAGCCTCTTCATCCTGGAGATTCCGACCTTCGATCCATCGCGCAAGGCCGTGTTCCCGGACGGCCGGTAGGGGCCCCTTCTACACCGTTCTCATGAACTACTACGCCAAGGATTGAGGCGGAAGCCGCGATCCGGGTTCGGCCGCCCTTTGGTGGGCCTCAATCTTTTCGGGGCGGGGGGAAACCTTCCGCCGCTCCGGCGGCTTCGGCGCTACTATCTGGCATCATGGAAATCTCAACTCCAGATAAGCGTCACTATGTCCGGGCCGACGAAGACTCGGTGATCCTCGTGGTCGAAGACGTGCCGGTGACCCTGGATTTCCTCCGGGTGGTCCTGGAGGATTGCGGCTACCGGGTGCGGACGGCCAAATCCGTGCGGGAGGCGATCCAGAGCCTTGGCGAGGGACTTCCGGACCTGGTGGTGCTGGACCTCCTGCTTCCGGACGCCAACGGACTCGAGGTCTGCCGCCACCTCCGGGCCGACCCGGCCGGAGACGACGTCCCGATCCTGATCGTCACCGTGGACGAGAACCCGAAAAGCCACGGCGAAGCGGTCCGGGCGGGCGCCGACGATTTCCTGCGCAAGCCGATCCTCGCCCCGGAACTGCAGACCCGGGCCCGGAGCCTGCTGCGCCTGAGAAGCCTGCGCAAGCAGCTGCGGGCCGACAAGGAAGCCATCCTGGAGATGCAGGTCCGGCAGGTCGAGATGGTGCAGTTCGTCCTGCATGACATGAAGAACCTGCTGGGGACGCTCTATGCCAGCGTCGAGCTGATCGGGGAGGACAGCTCTCCGGAAAACTGGCAGAAGCACCAGCGGCGCGTCGGCTCATGCACCAGGGACCTCCAGGACATGGTGGCCAATTTCCTGGACGTCTCCCTTTCGGCCGAGGCGCACCTGGTGCTCCGCAAGGAAGCGCTTCCCGCGGAGTCCTGGCTGCGCAAGGCAGTGGAAGAATTCAGCCGTTTCGGCGTCAGGCGCCAGCACTCGTTCGAGGTGGACCTGGACGGGGTGGCGGTCCTGCAGGGCGATCCCCATCTCCTGCGCCGGGCCCTCTTCAACCTGCTGGACAACGCCACCCGCTACGCGCCCGAGAAGTCGCCGATCCAGGTGGCTGCCCGGCTGTCCGAAGACGGCTGCTGGTGCCGCCTGTCGGTCTCCGACCAGGGCCCGGGCGTTCCGGATCCCCTGAAGGAACGGATCTTCAGCCGGCTGTTCAAGGTGATCCCGGCGACCCGGGCGGAGGGCGGCCGAGGTCTGGGGCTGGCCTTCTGCAAGCTGGTGGCCGAACTCCACGGGGGCAGCATCCGGGTCGACGACATCCAGCCCCACGGGAGCCGGTTCACCTTGGACCTCCCTGCTCAGATCCCGTAGATCCCCGCGTATTTGCCCTTGAGGTGGCGCAGCAGGGGGTCGGCGGAGAGCGGCGCGCCGGTCACCCTGGCGCAGAGCTCCGGGGCGGACCAGCGCCGGCCGTGGATGTGGATGTTCCGGTTGAGCCACTCCTTCACGACCCGCAGTTCGCCCCGCGCCACCGCGTCATCGAGGTCCGGCAGGTCCCGGCGCAGCTGCTCCATGAACTGCGCGCCGTACAGGTTGCCCAGGGCGTAGGTGGGGAAGTAGCCGATGAGGCCGACCGACCAGTGGATGTCCTGCAGCACGCCGGTCCGGTCATCGCTGGGTTCCAGGCCCAGGCTTTCCAGCATCCGGGCCCGCCACAGTCCGGGCAGGTCCCGGGTTTCGATCCTGCCGGCGATCAGGTCGGCTTCCAGCTCGAAGCGGAGGATGATGTGCAGATTGTAGGTCGCCTCGTCGGCCTCGATCCGGATCAGGCTCGGGGCGACGGCGTTCACGGCGCCGTAGAAGGCCTCCATGGGCACGTCGTCCAGGGTTCCAGGGAACGCCCGGCACAAGGCCGGGTAGTAGCGGGTCCAGAACGGCCTGGACCGGCCGATGAAGTTCTCCCACAGCCGGGACTGGGATTCATGGATGCCGGTCGAGCAGGCCTGGCCCGCGGGGTCCCGGAACCGCTCCGGGTCCAGTCCCTGTTCATAGAGGCCGTGCCCAGCTTCGTGGATGGTGCTGAAGATGGAACTGGGCAGGAAATCCTCATGGTAGCGGGTGGTCAGGCGCACGTCCCGCATGGTCCCGTCGGTGCAGGGGTGGGTGGAGACATCGAACCGTCCGGCCTCCAGATCGAACCCCATGTCCTGGACCAGGCCCAGGCAGAAGGCCCGCTGGCCCTGCTCCGGGAAGTGGCGGGCGAGGACGGAGGGGTCCGGCCGCCGGGAGGCGCCCCGGACCGCGTCCAGGATGGGCAGGAGGCTGGCCTTGAGATCCGTGAAGATGACCCGCAGCTGGGCTTCGGTCATGCCGGGCTCATAGTCCTCCAGCAGGGCGTCGTAGCGCGCCGTCCCGCCCAGCGCGTCGGCCCACTCGCGGGTGAGGGCCACCACCCGCTCCAGGTGCGGGCGGAAGGCCTGGAAATCGTTCCGGGGCATGGCCGATTCCCACGCCGCCTGGGCCAGCGAGCAGGCCTCGGCCCGCGCCTCCACCAGCCGGGCCGGGACCTTCACGGCCCGGTCGTAGGCCTTCCTGGCCTCGCGCACATCCGCCCGGGCCCGTTCGTCCAGGGTGCCGCCGAGTTCCAGTTCCGCGATCAGCTCGCCGAAGGCGGGATCGGTCGATTCTGCGTGGATGACCGCCGCCAGCGCCGACAGCTGCTGGGCCCGCTGGGCCACGCCCCTGGGCGGCATCATCACGTTCTGGTCCCAGCCCAGGGTCTGCCGGACCTGGGACAGATCGAAGATCTTCCGGGCCCGCTGGTAGAACTGCGTCAATCGTCCGGTCATTTCGTCTCCCCGTGGGCGAGCATAGCCAGTCCGAACGGGTCGTCAATGGACGGACTGGGCTGGGTGAACCAGACCGGGCCGGCCGGGGACATGTGGATGTGGTCTTCCAGGCGCACCCCGAATTCGCCCGGGACGCAGATCATGGGCTCGCTGCTGAAGCACATGCCGGTGTCCAGGAGCGTCGGGTCGCCGTCGACGAGGTAGGGACCTTCGTGGATATCCAGCCTGGTGCCGTGGCCGGTCCGGTGCGGCAGCCCCGGGAGGGTGTAGCCCGGGCCCAGGCCGTTGGCTTCCAGGTCGCGGCGGACCGCCCGGTCCACCTCGCAGCAGGGCGTGCCGGGCCGGGCGGCGGCGAAGGCGGCCGCCTGGGCGGACTTTTCGGCGTTCCAGATGGACCGCTGGCGTTCGCTGGGCTGGCCGAACACGTAGCTCCGGGTGATGTCCGACATGTAGCCGTGCACCAGGCAGCCGGTGTCGATCAGCACCATGTCCGCATCTTTCAGGATCTGGGGCTGCTCGACGCCGTGGGGGAAGGCCGTCGCCTGGCCGAACAGCACGATGCAGAAGAAGCTGCCCTTGGCGCCGACCTTCCGGTGGGCTTCCTGGATGAACGCCTCCACCTCCAGGGTGCTGATCCCTTCATGAAGGACGCTTGCGGCGGCCTTCTGCACCGCCAGGGTCATTTCATGGGCCCGCTGGATGAGGGCCACTTCCTGCTCCGATTTGCGCATCCGGCAGTGGGCGATCACCGGCCTGGCGTTGACGAACTCGAGGCCGGAGCCGAGCTGCCTGAGCCCGTCGAACAGGTAGAAGGGCGTGCCTTCGCACAGCCCCACCCGGCCCGGCGCCTGGACGCCCATGGCCGCCAGCCGCGCCAGGAAGAGCTGGTAGGGGCTTTCGTGCTCGTGCCAGGTGTTCACCGCGCCGGGCAGCACCATGAAGTCCCGCACCGTACCCTCTTCGAAGGCCGGGGCGATGTACTCCAGCGCGCCTTCGGCCGGGATCAGCGCGCCGACCATGCGTTCGCTCGGGTTCCACTTGGTGCCGGTGAAGTAGGCGAGGTTGCTGCCGGCGTGGGCGTAGACCGCGGCGATGCCCGCTTCGAGCATCCGCGCCTGGGCCTTGGCCACCCGGGCCGCGTACTCGGGCAGTCCGATCGGCTCGGCGCCTTCCAGCATGGGGGGAAGGGCGGCGAGGGCCGCCTCCCGGGTCTGTCCGCCAACACCTGGGGTCATCGCGTTCTCCGTGAAGTGGGCTAGAATGGAGCCTGTTCCTAGGATTTTTAGTCCAACTAAAATCCAGGTCAATGGCTTTTTTTAGTCTTACTAAAATCCAGCCTTCCAACGTCCGGTCCGGAAGGCCTTCCCGCGCCCAGGATCCCAGCCATGCCCGACGAAAGCATCGGAGAACGCCTGCGCCGTCTGCGGCGCGCCGCGAAGAAGACCCTCGCGCAGGTGGCCGGGGAATCCGGACTGACCGCCGGCTTCCTCTCCCAGGTCGAGCGCAACCTCACCGGCGTCTCCCTTTCCTCCCTGGCCGGCATCGCCCGCAGCCTGGAGGTGCCGATGAACGCCCTGTTCGAGCATCCTCCCCAGCAGGCGCCCGATTCCCACCAGGGCCACCGCCAGGCATTCTCCCCGGTGGACCGGGGCCAGACCTACGAGCGCCTGTCCAGCACCTTTCCGGACAGCCGGCTGCACGCGGTGAAGCTCACCCTGCCGGTGGGCTACCAGTCGGAACTGGTGGCCCACGAAGGCGACGAGTTCGTCTATGTGCTGGCCGGCAAGGCCCGCTACACGGTCGGCGAACGTTCCTACCTGCTCGGTCCCGGGGACTCCCTGCATTTCGACGCCCGCCAGCCGCACCGTCTGGGCAACGCTGGCCGGAAGGCCGCCCAGCTGATCTCGGTGGGGACGATGGCGATCTTCGGCGACGTCTGACCGTTCATTCCGCCTGGTCCGACGGCTGTAAACTGTACAGTAAGAAATTAATGATAACTGCATCTGTTCAGGTCATAACCTAAACAATATTCTTGGACGAACGTGGTGGCTGTCCGGTTTCTGCTGGCCGTGGTCGTTCATGGCCAATGCTACAGGCTGGCAACCGAACTGCCGGGTCACGGATGATCCAACCTGTCTTTTCGTTATATTAATAGAACATTACTTGGCGCACGCCAGCAACGCACCGGTTCTCCTTTGAAAGGTTCGAGATGGACATGTATGAAATCTTGCGGAACGCGGATCCTGCCGTGTATCAGGCCATCGAGCTGGAGCTCCTGCGCCAGCGCCAGAACCTGGAACTGATCGCCTCCGAGAACTACACTTCGGTGGCGGTCATGAAGGCCATGGGCAGTCACCTCACCAACAAGTACGCGGAAGGCTATCCCGGCCGGCGCTACTACGGCGGCTGCGTGAACGTCGACACCATCGAGGACCTGGCGCGCAACCGGGCCAAGGAACTGTTCGGGGCCGAGCACGCCAACGTCCAGCCGCACAGCGGCGCCCAGGCCAACATGGCGGTCTACTTCGCCGTGCTCAAGCCCGGCGACACGGTGCTGGGCCTGGACCTGGCCCACGGCGGCCACCTCACCCACGGGCACCCGCTGAACAGCTCCGGGATCCTGTACAAGTTCGTCGGCTACCACGTGGCCCGGGAAACCGAGCGGGTGGACATGGCCGAAGTGCGCCGGCTGGCCCTGGAGCACCGGCCGAAGCTGATCGTGGTGGGTGCCTCCGCCTACTCCCGCACCTTCGATTTCCCGGCCTTCCGGGCCATCGCCGACGAAGTGGGGGCCATGGTCATGGTCGACATGGCCCACATCGCCGGCCTGGTCGCCACCGGCCACCACCCCAGCCCGGTGCCGTTCGCCGATTTCGTCACCACCACCACTCACAAGACCCTGCGCGGGCCCCGGGGCGGACTGATCCTCTGCCGCGAGCAGTACGCCAAGGCCCTGGACCGCGCCCTCTTCCCCGGCGTGCAGGGCGGTCCGCTCATGCACGTGATCGCCGGCAAGGCCGTGGCCCTGGGCGAGGCGCTGCGGCCCGAGTTCAAGCTCTACCAGGCGCAGGTGGTGAAGAACGCCGCGGCTCTGGCGGCCGGGCTCACCGCCAGGGGCTGGCGCATCATCTCCGGCGGCACCGACAACCACCTCATGCTGGTGGACATGTTCCAGCAGGGCATCCCCGGCAACGAAGCCGAGCACACCCTGGACCGGGCCGGCATCACCGTCAACAAGAACGGCATCCCCTTCGACCCCAATCCCCCGCTCAAGCCCTCCGGGATCCGGGTCGGCTCCCCCGCCGTCACCACCCGCGGGATGAAGGAGGCCGAGATGGGCCAGATCGCCGGCTGGATCGACGCCGCCCTGCGCAACCGCGCGGATGAGGCCGCCGTCGCCAAGGTCCGCGAGGAAGTGTTCGCCCTCACCGCCCGGTTCCCGATCCCCGAGTGACGGCCCGGCCGCCCCGGCAACCTGTCCCGCCCTCCCAGGAGCAACCATGACTGAACTGAAGAAGACCCCGCTGTTCGATTGGCACAAGGCGCACGGAGCCAACATCGTCGAGTTCGGCGACTACCTCATGCCGGTATGGTATGCCGGCGCCCGTGCCGAGCATCTCGCGGTGGTGTCCCAGGCCGGGCTGTTCGACACCAGCCACATGGCGACCCTCCGGGTGTTCGGCAAGGACGCCTACGAGCTGCTGCAGTGGTGCTTCACCCGCAACCTGGACGCCTGCGTGGGCAAGGACGGCGCGCCGCTCACCGACGGCAAGTGCGTCTACGGCCTGTTCCTGGACGAACACGGCCACGCCATCGATGACAGCATCGTCTACAAGATCAAGGACGGGGAGTTCATGGTCGAGGTCAACGCGAGCATGGGCGGCCCGGTCGCCCAGCACCTGACCGCGCTGGCCAAGGGCAAGGACGTGACGGTCTTCGACCTCACCGACAAGCTCGGCAAGATCGATATCCAGGGTCCGGCCGCGATCAGGATCATGGCCAAGGTCCTGCAGGAGCCCGGGGCGGTGTTCGACAAGCTCCCCTATTTCTCGGCGAAGGGGCACTTCGATCCCGCATCGAGCCTGGCCGGCCAGGCCCGGCTGCTGGACGGCACCCCGATCCTGGTCTCCCGTTCCGGCTACACCGGCGAGGTGGGCTTCGAACTGTTCGTGGAACGGGCGCAGACCGTGAAGCTGTGGGAGACCCTCATGGCCGCCGGCGAGGCGTTCGGCCTGACGCCGTGCGGCCTGGCGGCCCGCGATTCGCTGCGCGCCGGCGCCGTCCTGCCGCTCTCCCACCAGGACATCGGGCACTGGCCCTGCATCCACAACCCCTGGCCGTTCGCCCTGCCGTTCACGCCCGAAGGCGGCGCCTTCACCAAGGCGTTCCTGGGCTCCGCCGCGCTCGACCAGGCCGCCGACGCGCCGTACACCCTGACCTTCGTCGGCCACGATTTCCGCAAGGTGGACACCCACGACGCCAGGGTTTTCCTGGACGGCAAGGAGATCGGCACCGTCCTGACATGCGTCTCCGACATGGCCATCGGCCGCCACGAAGGTCGGATCTACAGCATCGCCTCCCCGGACAAGCCGGCCGGACTGGTCATCAAGGGCCTCAGCTGCGGCTTCATCAAGGTCGCCGGCAAGCTCGAACCCGGCACCTCCGTGGAGCTCAGGGACGCCAAGCGGGCCATCCAGGTGGTGATCGAAAAGGACGTCCGTCCCGACCGCACCGCACGGAAGGCGCTGAAATCGTTCTTCTAGGCAGGACCTGACAAACCGGATTCCGCTCACCCCGCCAGGGGCTCAAACAGTCATTCCATTGGAGGCTCCATGTATCCTTCCGACGTCAAGTACACGAAGAACCACGAGTTCATCAAGCCCCTGGGCGACGGCACCGCCGTGGTCGGCATCACCAGCTATGCCCAGGAAGCCCTGGGCGACGTGGTGTTCGTGGACCTGCCCGAAGTGGGCGCCACGTTCGCGGCTGGCGACGAGTTCGGCACGGTGGAATCGGTGAAGACCGTTTCCGAGATCTTCATGCCCTCCGCCGGCGAGATCCTGGCCGTGAACGAAGAGCTGGAAGCCCATCCCGAATACGTCAACGAGGACGCCTTCGGCAAGGGCTGGATGGTCAAGATCAAGCTCGCCGGCGACCTGGCCGGCGACCTCCTGGACGCGGCCGGCTACGCCAGCCTCGTCAGCGAAGAGAGCCACTGATATGCGCTACCTGCCGACCGCTCCCTCGGAGGATCGCGCCCTGCTCGACGCCATCGGCGTCGACCGGGCCGAGGCGCTCCTGCAAGGCATCCCGGCCCACCTGCGGCTGGACCGCGAACTCGACCTCCCCGGGCAGCTGTCGGAGCAGGAAGTGCTCCAGCAGATGACCGGCCTGGCCGCGATGAACACCGCGTTCAGCGCCCGTTTCCTGGGCGCCGGCGCCTACGACCATTTCGTACCCGCCGCGGTCGACCAGATGATCAGCCGCCAGGAGTGGTTCACCGCCTACACCCCCTACCAGCCGGAGATCAGCCAGGGCACCCTGCAGCACATCTTCGAGTACCAGACCCTGATGTGCGACCTCACCGGGCTGGAAGTGGGCAACGCCAGCCTCTACGACGGCGGCAGCGCCTGCGTGGAAGCCGCGCTCATGGCCGTCCGGCTGCAGAAGAAGCGCAGGACCATCCTGATCTCGGCCGGCCTGCACCCGCACTACCAGGAGGTGCTCTGCACCAACATCACCCCCCACGAGGGGCTGAAGCTGGTGCTGGTCGGGCTCAAGGACGGGGTCACCGATCTGGACGACCTGGCCGCCAAGCTGGACGGCGACGTGGCCGCGGTGCTGGTGGGCTATCCCAATTTCCTGGGCTCGGTGGAGGACCTCAAGGCGATCGGGGACGCCGCCCACGCGGCCGGCGCCCTGCTGGTCTCGGTCACCCAGGAGGCGCTCGCCTTCGGCTGGCTGGAGGCGCCCGGCAAGCTGGGCGCCGACATGGCCACCGGCGAGGCGATGTCGTTCGGCAACAAGCTGAACTTCGGCGGTCCCTACCTGGGCTTCCTCACCGTCAAGGACGCCCAGAAGCGCGAGCTGCCGGGCCGGGTGGTGGGCCAGACCCGCGACCTGGACGGCCGCACCGGCTACGTGCTCACCCTCACCGCCCGCGAGCAGCACATCCGCCGGGACAAGGCCACCAGCAACATCTGCTCCAACCAGGGGCTGGTGGCGCTGCGGGCGAACATCTTCCTGCAGCTGGCCGGCCCCGAGGGGCTGCAGGGCCTGGCCGGGCAGAACGCGGCCAAGGCCCAGTACCTCCAGGCCCGGCTGCTGGAGCTGCCGGACCAGGAGGCCAAGTTCAGCGCGCCGTTCTTCAACGAGTTCGTCACCCGCTACACGGGCGACATGCAGGCGCTCCAGGCTGCGTGCGCCAAGGCCGGCATCCTGCCGGGCCTGGACCTCACGCCCTACGCCGCCGATCTCAGCAACTGCATCCTCTGGTGCGCCACCGAACTGAACAGCCGCGCCCAGATCGAGCAGCTGGTGGAAGTCCTGGCCCGCGTTCCCAGCCTGGTTGAAGGATAACGACGATGACCACCCGAACCCGCGAACCCCTGATTTTCGAACGTTCCGTCGCCGGCAAGGTCGGCATGGACCTGCCCAGGCTGGATGTCCCCGCCGCCCGGGACACCCGCCCCGCGCACCTGAAGCGCACCGGCTTCGACGCCCTGCCTTCGGTCACCGAGGTCGACGTCATCCGCCACTTCACCCGCCTGTCCAAGTGGAACTACGGCGTGGACGACGGCTTCTATCCGCTGGGCTCCTGCACCATGAAGCACAATCCGCGGATCAACGAGAAGGTGGCCGGGCTGGCCGGCTTCGCCGACAGCCATCCGCTGGCGCCCGCCGAGCATGTCCAGGGCAACCTGGCCGTGCTCTACACCCTGCAGGAATGGCTGAAGGAGATCACCGGGCTGCCGGCGGTCACCCTGCAGCCCTGTGCCGGCGCCCACGGCGAGCTCACCGGGGTCATGCTGATCCGCTGCTACCACGTGTCCCGGGGCGCCAGGCGCCGGGTCATCCTGCTGCCGGACAGCGCCCACGGCACCAACCCCGCCACCGCCGCCATGGCCGGCTACGACGTGGTCGTGGTGGCTTCCCAGGCGGACGGCACGGTGAGCTTCGAGGACGTCACCGGCGCCGACGGCAAGGTGCAGAAGGGCCTCACCACCCTGCTGGCCGAACTGGGCGAGGAAGTCGCCGGGCTGATGGTCACCAACCCGAACACCCTGGGCATCTTCGAATACCGGATCCAGGACATCTGCAAGGCCCTGCACGACATCGGCGGCCTGGTCTACATGGACGGGGCCAACATGAACGCCATGGTCGGCGTGGCCCGTCCCGGCGACTTCGGCGTGGACGTGATGCACCTGAACCTGCACAAGACCTTCTCCACCCCCCACGGCGGCGGCGGTCCCGGGTCCGGGCCGGTGGCCTGCAGCAAGGCGCTGGAGCCGTTCCTGCCCCGGCCGGTGGTGCTGCGCGACACCGTGCTCGCCGGTGAAGGCCAGGTGGCGAAGCACAGCTACCGGCTGGACTGGGACCGGAAGGAAAGCATGGGCAAGGTCCAGGCGTTCTTCGGCAACTTCGGCATCGTGGTGCGGGCCCTGACCTACTGCCTCAGCCACGGCGGCGACGGACTCAAGGCGGCCACCCTGCGCGCCATCGTCAACGCCAACTACATCCGCAAGGAGCTGGCCGGGATCTACCACATGGAATACCAGACCCCGACCCTGCACGAAGTGATCCTGGACGACAGCGAGCTGGCCAACGACGTGCACACCCTGGACGTGGCCAAGGGCCTGATCGACCGCGGCTTCCATCCGCCGACCATCTACTTCCCGGCCATCGTCCACGGCGCGCTGATGATCGAACCCACCGAAAGCGAAAGCAAGGAGGAGATGGACGAGTTCATCGCGGCGATGAAGGATATCGCCGTGCAGGCCCGGGAGAACCCCGAAGCCCTGCACCAGGCTCCGGTCCTGGTGGGCATGCGCCGCCTGGACGAGACCCAGGCCGCCCGCAAGCCGGTGCTGCGCTGGACCAAGCCGGTGTAGCATAGCGGATACCGTTCTGCGGATATCTGAGGACTGTCGATGGCATCCCGAATTCCCCTGTATGCCAAGCTGGCCGACGATATCCGCAGAATGATCGAGTCCAACATCCTCAAGGCCGGGGAACGGCTGCCCTCCCTGCGGGAGATGAGCCGGGTCAAGGGCGTGTCGATCCCCACGACCATCGAGGCCTACCGGCACCTGGAAGACCAGAACCTGATCCTGGTCCGTCCCCAGTCCGGATACTACGTGGCCAGGAAGGAACGGCGGCCGGGCAAGCCGTGCCTGGGCCAGCCCACCGCGGTGCGGACCCAGAACCGCACCGACGTCATCGCCCGGACCCTGGACAGTGAGATCTCGCTGCAGTTCGACGCGGCCATTCCGGACGATATCTTCATCCCGGTGCACCGGCTCAGCCTGATCCTTTCCGGGCTGCTCCGGCGCGATCCGGGGATCCTCGGCCGGAACGCGTCGTCGCCGGGCGACCTCACCCTGCGCAACCAGATCGCCCGCCGGCTGATCGAATGGAACTGCCTGGTCGACCCGGAAAAGCTGGTGATCACCAACGGCGGCCTGGAGGCCATCGGCCTGTGCCTCAGGACCCTCACCAGCCCGGGCGATATCGTGGTGGTGGAAAGCCCGGCCTACTACGGCTTCCTGAACCTGATCGAGTCCTTCGGGCTGCGGGTGCTGGAGATTCCCTGCGACCCGAACCAAGGCATGGTCCTCGGCGACCTCCGCGAGGCCCTGGCCAAGCACCCGGCCAAGGCCTGCCTGATGTCGACCACCGTCTCCAATCCCCTGGGCGTCACCATGCCGGAGGCCAACAAGCGGGAGCTGCTGGACATCCTGAGGCACAACGGCATCCCCCTGATCGAGGACGCCACCTTCGCCGATCTGCATTACGGCGGCCCGCCGCCGGCGGTGCAGAGCTTCGACCAGGACGACAACGTGCTGCTTTGCGCTTCCCTGACCAAGACCCTGGCCCCGGGGTTCAGGCTGGGGTGGGTCTATCCCGGCAAGTACACCAAGCAGATCTGCAACCTGAAACGGGTGATCAGCGGCGACCAGTCGGAGATCCTGCAGAAGACGCTGGCCATCTACCTGGAGAACGGCGGGTATGAAAGGCATCTGCGGAGGGCCCGGCAGGAGCTGCGGATCCGGATGCGCTCGGCCATCGAGGCCATCCAGGCCGGCTTCCCCCCCGGCACCCGCCTGGCCCGGCCGAGCGGGGGCTTCCTGCTGTGGGTGGAGCTGCCGCGGCCGATCGACGTGGATTTCCTGCAGAGCGCCGCCATCGCCGGGAACCTGGGGGTGGCGCCGGGCAACATCTTCTCGGCCCTGGGCCAGTTCCAGCGGCATTTCCGGCTGAACGTGGCCCAGGCCGACACCCAGCGCCTGGTCGACTCGCTGCTCAGGTTCGGCGCGCTGATCGGGAAGAATATCTAGATCAGGAGGTTCCGCCGATCCGGTCGGTACCTCCCTGCTATTTGCCGGACGCTTCGAGGCCCCCGATCAGGTGCCTCAGGATGCTCTCCCGCTCCCCCAGGCCACGCTTGAATTCGATGTTCTTCGCGTGCCGGATCTCCACCCGGGTCTCTTCCAGCTCCTTCACGAGGAGGAGCTTGAGCAGTTCCGTTTCCTGGTCCATGAGTTCGAGTCGCATGACGCCTCCTCGGTTGGACGGGTTGGATGCTTTTGATTTCCGGTTGCAACATCGTTCTTTTCCAGACGGGCGCAAGAGGTCGCAAGCTTCCCCTGCCAACGACGGCTTTGGGATGGTAAATTCAAGTTGTTGGAGTAGCTCGGTTCCCTGGTTGCCGGAGACGCATGCCGTGAAGTTATTTCGAAAGCCGGAATCTTCAACGCAGGCCTCGCCGGCCGTGGACCGTCCGGGAGCGGCAGGCGGGCAGGGCCCCGATGCGATGGCGGCCTTCCAGGGCCTGGAGACCGTCCTCACCCGGTTCGCCATGGGTTCGGCCAAGATCGCCCAGCGGCTCCATGTGCTGTCCAGAGGCCATGAACAGATCTACGCGGAGTCCAAAGGGGTCCAGGAGGCCACCGAAAGGCTCGCGGGAGCCATCCGGGACGCCGCGGAGGCCTCGGGCCAGACCGCCGGCGACGCCTCTTCCGTGGTCGGCCTGGCGGAGCAGAGCCTGACCTCCAGCGGCAAGGCCATCAGCTTCTCCAGGGAACTGGCCGAACAGACCCGCCTGACCGAATCCCACCTCACCCGGCTGATGGGGAAGATCGACCAGATCACCGATATCTCCCAGGTGATCGAAACCATCGCCAACCGGACCAACCTGCTCGCCCTGAACGCCGCCATCGAGGCCGCCCACGCCAGGCAATACGGGCACGGGTTCGCGGTCGTGGCCGACGAGGTGCGCAAGCTCGCCGAAGGCACGGCGGCGCAGACCGGAGAAATCGCGTCCCTGCTCCAGGACGTCCAGGCGGAACTGGAGCCCGCGCGCCTCGCCATGGCCAGGAGCCTCGCCCTGGCGGAACAGGCGATGGCCCAGGCGGTCCTGGTAGGGGAGCAGCTGGGGCAGGTCCTGGAACTGGCCAATGGGACCTCGGTGCACACCAAGGCCATCGCCCAGTCCTCCGCGGCCGAATCGGTCCTGGTCGACCGGCTCAGCGCCGGAGCCGTCACCTCCATCCAGGCCCTGGAAACCCTGGGGCGGGAAACCGGTCTCATCGCCGACGAGTCCTTCGCCATGGCCGCCATCGCCGAGGATGGGCACGCCCATCTCGGTCCGTTCGACACAGGTTCTATGTTCCATCGCGCCCTCGGCCTGGGCCGGGAACTGGCCGCCCGTTCCGCGGGAATCCTGGAGTCCCTGGTCCAGGGTCGCCAGTGCCGGCTGGAGGACGTGCTCGCCCTCAGCTACGAGGAGATCCGGGGCGGCGGGATCCAGCGGCTGGCGAGGCTGTTCGATGTGTCCCGGGTGCCGGCCGCCGGCTTCACGCCGCCGAAATTCTCGACGCCCTACGATGCGCTGGCGGACGAGGCGCTGCAGCCGGTGTTCGACGAGATCCTGGCCAGGGACGCCAAGCTGATCTTCGCCCTCATCCTCGACCTCAACAGTTACGGCCCGACCCATAACCGGATCTACATGAAGGATTGGACCGGCGATCCGGCCCGGGACCTGGCCGGGAACCGCATCAAGCGGTTCTTCACCGATGCCAGGGTGCTGGTCCGCGGTGCCAGGACCGGCCTCGGGGCGGCCGCGGAGGCCCTCCACGAGCGCGCCACCAGCGCCGACTTCATGCGGGCGGGCTGTTCGCTGGAGGAAACCCCGGCGATGCGGGACACCTTCCTGGTGCAGACCTACGCCCGGGACACCGGGGCGCTGGTGACCGCGCTTTCGGTTCCCCTGCACGTGTGCGGGAAACGCTACGGGGCGGCCCTCCTGGGCTGGACCGAGGCGCCTTGAGCGGCGACGGGATCCGGTTCAAGGAAACCCTTCCATGCTTGAGCGATAACCCGATAATTGTCGTATCAGGGACATCGCCTGGACGGAGCAGCCATGGGCAGGATCCGCACCTATCCGGAAATCGCAGCCGACTATGACCTCTGGATGGAGTTCGCCGACCCCCATCCCGACCTCACCCGGGAGGCCTTCGCAGCCATGAGCCTGGAGGAGAAGGTCATGCGCCAGGTCGCCGCGTTCGGCCCGGAGGCCGAGCGCACCCTTCCCGAAGGGCTCACCAGCGAATCGGTCCGGTTCATCCGGAACGGACCCCGGGACCAGCGGATCCGCGATCTGGAACGGACCCTGACCCTCCTGGACGGGTGGGACACGGAAGCGGCCCGCTCGCTCCGGGCCGAGACCCAGGCGTGCATGGCGGAACTGACGGGATGGACGGGCCGGCGCCAGGTTCCCGGCTGAACCGCGCTATATACCTCCCATCAGTTTCAGGACCACGGTGACCAAGGCTCAGCCGGCCCGGGCGGGCCGGAGCGCTTTCTGGCATCCTCAATAGGAAGGATAGCCTGGAGCCC
>Ga0316217_10000740_pt1 | contig 45063 bp, 30 predicted proteins | sample 1anoAmetaG_FD_203633 | JGI IMG/M metagenome (GOLD analysis project Ga0316217, IMG submission 203633) | Freshwater microbial communities from Trout Bog Lake, Wisconsin, USA - 1anoA | ecosystem: Environmental > Aquatic > Freshwater > Lake > Hypolimnion/Profundal zone | place: USA: Wisconsin...
GGCAAAGAGAATACTCAGAAGAATCACTGCGGAACTATGCTTCCAGAAACGCGTTGACATGAGATTCCTTTCTCGGTGCGCCCGTTCTCGGAGCGGTCCGATTGCTGTTTGTATCAACGTTGAAGAACCCAGGCAAAGAGGTGATTGTGGACCTTGGCAGCCACGCTCGCGATGAGCGGCAGCCATCGGTGCAGGCTGGGCCAAAAACGGAAAAATGAACGCTGACCCTGAACCGCCCAGAATTTACGCGCAGCATCAGCGCCGGAGGGGAAATCCGAGGGAATTCTACTCCGTACAACCGGCGAATCGTCAACCGCGCACGGAACAGGCGGACTTTTCTTTCGATCAAACGCACAAAAGCCGCCCCGAAGGGCGGCTCTCATGGTCGAGAATCGAGATTAGTTGAAGATTGCTCCGACCGATATGTTGGAGGAGCCGGCAGTTCCGAGCGTTACCTGGCAACTGTTCGGCCCGGTCGAATTAATGGGCAAGACCGGTGTGCAGTTCCACGACCATCCGCCAAAATTAACACCTGTTTGGGCAGGAGCCCTCAAGGTGATGGTGGAGTTCAGCGGATACGTCGCCATGCATACCGAGCCTCCTGTATTGCCGTCTGCCGCCCAGCCAGGCCCGCAATGGATTACATTTGGCGTCCCGGTGGCGGAATCAGCCTCTACCAGCCAATTAGCAGTGTTCGTACCTGCGTTAAATACGGTCAGCGTCACCAGCAATCCCGATGCAATCGTCAGTTCATTGCAGGAACCGATATTGGTAAGCGTGGGAGGCGTGGTTGTGTTGTCATATGTGGGAAGCACGAGAGGACAACTGAAGGTCACAACCGGACTGTAAACCAGCGTGCCATCCGGATTCTGCGCCACTGCATAGATGTCGTCGGTTCCGGACCCGTCAGCAGTTACAAGTCCTCCGGTTGCACCCGAGACTCCGGACGAGTTAATCGGGAAAACGTCCTGCGCGGAAGATACCCAGGCAACTGCGACCTGAGCGCAGGGAGCTGCCTTAGCAGCCGCAAGCACAGCCGTGCATGCGGCGCTTGGGAAACCGGCATGGTAAAATCCATTGGTGATGTCCATGACTGTTGGAGCGGTCGAAAAAGTTCCGTATGCCAGATACTGCTGATTCCCGAGCAAATCATTGATCGTCGCGCTGGCCGGCAAAACCGCAATCGAAAGCAATGGCTCTGCCGCCGCTGTGGTAGTCACGGAGACCGATGCTGTAGCCGTAACCACGCTTTTATCGACATTCGACCATTCGGCAGTGATGTTGGTCGTGCCAGGACTCACGCCCACGGCCTGGCCCTCATTGGGCGTTGGGTAAGTGGCGATCGTGGCATAGGCCGGAATGCTTGAACTCCAGGTAAGCTGCGGCGAGACAGTCACATCCTCGATAAGCCCGGTGCTTCCTGAAGTGCCCAGCGCAATAAACTGGCCGGGTTGGCCTGTCGCAGAGATCGCCAGCGATCCTGGGACGATGGAAAGCGCGGTCACTTGCTCTGCAACTCCGTTTGTCACCGTGATGGCCGCAACGCCTGTCACCACGCTATTGTCGGCGTTTTTCGCAATGGCCGTAATGGCGACCGTGCCCTGGCCAACGGCCGTGACAAGCCCGTTCGTCGCAGCAGTGCAAGGGGGAGGCGAACCAACGGTGCAGACCGTAGCCACCGCAGTATTGCTGGAACTCCACGAAACACTGGCCGTCAGATTTTGCGAAACCGGGGCGCTTGAGTAAGTCCCGATTGCGATCAACTGGCTGGTCTGACCTGGGAATGTTACGGTTTGCGCGGCAGGCAGAACAGTCATCGATAGCAGCGGTTCTGAAGCCTCGCCGTTTACCGTCAAAGTCGCCGTTGCCGTCACCACGTTGGCGGGGGTGGAGCCGATGGCCGGGTTAGGAAATTGAGCTGTGATGGTAGTTGTTCCCTGGCTGAGCGGAATCACCCCTCCGGAACTGTTGATGGTGGCAACCGCCGTGTTGCTGGAACTCCAGTTCACCGCGTTCGTCTCGTTCAATTGCAGGCCGGTGCTTCCCAGTGTGCCGATTGCAACAAAACTTGTCGTAGGCGTCGTCGGAACGGTCAAAGGCATAGTGATAGTTTGAGAGCCTGGAATGATCGACAGCGCGGTAATTTCCTGCGTCGAAGGACCTGTCACCGTCAAGGTCGCCGTAGCAAAGGAAGAACTGCCATCCGTCTTGTTGGTTGCGATTGCCGTAATGGCGGTTGTGCCCTGGCCTACCGTCATCGCGAGTCCGGAATTGTTAATCGTGGCGACAGAAGAATTGCTAGAGTACCAGGCCATGGTATACGTCGAAATGTTCGCCATATTTTGCGTTCCCGGCGTAGGTGAAGTAGACGAAAATGTACCAATTGCAAGGAATTGAGCGTTCTGGCCGGCTCCGGCAACCGTTTGCGAGGCTGGAACAATGGCCAGCGAAACAAGCGGCTCCTGCGTAGCGGAGATGTTCACCGTCAGTATTGCGGTTCCCGTTACTACCGTGCCATCAACATTCGAGACAACGGCGGTAATTGCTGTTACCCCGTTCGTAAGGGCCGTGGCAACTCCTCCGGCTGGAGTGATTGAAGCCACCGTAGGAACACTGGACTTCCAGATCGCCGTATTGGTAAGGTTCACCGTTGTACCAGTCCCGGTAGTACCAATGGCAATGAAGTCAACGAATTGATTTGCCACTGTTACCGTCTGCGCCGCCGGAACGATTGCCAGAGAGACATACGGCTCGGGCGTAGCAGGGATGTTCACCGTGATCGTTGCGGTTCCTGTTACCACGGTGCCGTCGGGATTCGTTGCAACTGCCGTGATCGCCGTTGTGCCGTTCGCGGCGGCAGTGACAACTCCAGTGGCAGAATTAATGCCGGCCACCGAATTGACGCTGGATTTCCACACTACTGTCCCCATCAGGTTCACCGTCGCGCCGGTTGACGTAGTGCCGATAGCAACAAGCCCAGCCTGCTGACCTGATACTGTCAGTGTTTGCGCGTTCGGAACAATAGCCAGCGAGACCAGAGGCTCCTGCGTGGCGGAGATGTTCACCGTCAGCGTGGCGGTTCCTGTCACCACCGTGCCATCTGGATTGAGGGCCATGGCTGTAATCGCTGTCGTGCCGTTCGCAACTGCTGTCGCAACTCCCGTGGCCGGAATGATACTGGCCACAGAGGCGACACTGGAATTCCAGGTTGCGGCCGGGATTGTCTTCCCATTGATCGTTGCCGACTGATTGGTCAGGTTCACCGTCGTACCGGTTGACGTCGTGCCGATAACGATAAGCCCGACGCTTTGCCCCACTGCCGTCAGCGTCTGGGCGTTCGGAACAATGGCCAGCGAGACCAGTGGTTCGGCGGTCGTGCCGGTCACTGTGAAGGTAGCCGTCGCAGTGACCACGCTGCCGTCAGGATTCGTCGCCTCAGCGGTGATGACCGTTGTTCCCTGGCCAACTGCAGTAACCAGTCCGCCCCCTGCGCCTGTCTTGGTAATAGTGGCTACAGAGACGTTGCTGGAAGCCCACACAACCGTAGTCGTCAGGTCGCGCGTTCCCGGAGTGGAAGAAGTCGGCGAGAATGTGCCGATTGCGATCAGTTGGCTGGTTTGTCCGGGGAGCGCAACCGTCGCGCTGTTGGGGGTGATCGCTAACGATTGCAGCGGCTCCGATGCCACGCCAGTCACCGTGAAGCTGGCATTGGCCGTTAATACAGTCTTGTCGGGATTTGTCCAGATGGCTGTGATTGGCGTTGTGCCCTGGCCCACGCCTGTGGCCAGCCCGTTTGTTGCGCTGGTGCAGGGCGCAATGGAACCAAGCGTGCAGATGGTGGCCACTGACACATTGGTGGCGCTCCACGTCACCTGCGATGTCAAATTCACCAGAAGGCCTGTATTGGTGGTGCCTAACGCGATAAATTGACCGGTTTGCCCAGGCAGCGCAACCGAATCCGCGGCCGGCGTGATGGCCAGTGAAACGTAAGGCTCCGCGGTGGTGCATCCACTTGTGCACGCGTTCACGGTAACTTCTACGCTGGCAGATATGACGCCATTAAACCCTTGCATCGTCGCTGTAATCGTCGTATAACCGGCGGTGACGCCGGCGCTGACGAGTCCCGTGGAACTAACCGTTGCCACGGCAGGCAGGGCGCTGGTCCAAGTGACCTGACTTGTAATATTCTGCGTGGTTGGATGAGACCCATTGCCGTATGTCCCAGTCGCCGTCAACTGGATGGTGGCTGGATTGCCGACTACCAGTTGAAGATTCGAATTGGGCGATATTGAAATGGAGTCCAGCCCCTGGGTGGCGCAACCGGTAAGAGAAACTGCAAGGCCGGCAAGCAACAGCGCTCCGAAGCACACACGATTGAACATTGAGGGTCTCCTGGCAAATCCGACATCTCCGGCTCAGCCGCCGCACGGCAAAACCAGAGATTTTCTTCCACCTTCGACTATAGGCTCTTGGCTTACTCACCGCCAAATGAGTCAAAGCGGCCCTGTTGATACGGTATCAAATCAGTTAATAAGCGTGTTTCCGCCCTGCTCGCGATACAGATACTGGACATTACTTGCGTACTGTTTTTGATCATCAGGCGGGGACGCGCCATCTCAACCAGCTTTTTTTGCTCCATGCAGCCTGCAACGGCTACACTTCTGTTCAGCATGGCCATCGCCCGCGACAACGCACCGGAACCGGGGTCCCCGACGAAAGATTCTCGCCGCCGGGGCGGGGAACGGCTCGTCAGCGCCGCCCGCGCCGACGAAGAGCAGGTATTTGAACTCAAGCTGCGCCCCCGCTGGCTGGGCGAGTTCATCGGCCAACCCAAGGCAAAAGAGCAACTTGCCATCGCCCTGGAAGCCGCCAAATCTCGCGGCGAGGCCCTCGACCACGTCCTGCTCTCCGGACCTCCCGGCCTGGGCAAAACCACCCTGGCCAGCATCATCGCCAACGAACTCGACGTCGGCTTTCAGCAGACTTCCGGCCCCGCTTTGCAAATCCAGGGCGACCTTACCGCCATTCTCACCAACCTGCGCGAACGCCAGGTGCTCTTCCTCGACGAAATTCACCGCATGCAGCCGGTGCTGGAAGAAAAACTCTACACAGCGCTGGAAGACTACAAGCTCGACATCATCATCGGCCAAGGTCCGGCGGCGCGCACCCACGTGATGGAGATACGTCCCTTCACTTTTATCGGCGCCACCACCAGGCCCGGCCTGCTCAGCTCGCCGCTGCGCTCGCGCTTCGGCATTTTGCTGCGGCTGGAGTTTTATACCGAAGAGGAACTCCGAGTAATCGTTCGCCGCTCCGCCGAGGTGATGCAGATTCCCATCGACGAAGACGGCGCGGCCGAGATCGCGCTGCGCTCCCGCGGCACTCCACGAATAGCAAACCGCCTGCTGCGCCGCGTGCGCGATTATGCGCAGGTCCGCGGAAACGGCGAAATCGACCGCCCCACCGCCAATGCCGCTCTCACCATGCTGGAGGTGGACGCCCACGGCTTCGACGAGATCGACCGCCGGTTGCTGCTGGCCATCATTGAAAAATACGACGGCGGCCCGGTCGGCCTCAGCACGCTGGCCGCAACGCTCGCCGAAGAGCAGGACGCGCTTGAAGAAGTCTACGAGCCGTTTCTGATTCAGATCGGATTCCTCGACCGCACCCCGCGCGGCCGCGTTGCCACGCGCCTGGCCTATGAGCATTTCGGCCTGTTAATGCCGGGGAGACAGGCGCCGTTGTTTTAGAGCAAGCTGGATGGAGCAGAATTCCGGGTGCTCATTCTTTCACGTTCTTTGCGAATGGGTGGGAGAGCACGAATCACAACAACTCGCTAACTTGCTGACTTGCTAAGAAGGAGTTTCCCATGGCACTCACCGAATCCACCATGCTCGAACTGGGCACTATCGCCCCCGAGTTCGCACTTACCGATGTCGTCACCGGCAAGACAGTCCGCCGCGATGATTTTCGCGGCAGCAAGGCGCTGCTGGTGATGTTCATCTGCACCCACTGCCCTTATGTCAAACACGTCGAGCAAGGCCTCGCAGCGCTGGGCAGGGACTACAAAGGAAAGCCGCTGAGCATCGTCGCCATCTGCAGCAACGACATCACCACTCACCCCGCCGACAGCCCCGCCGGAATGAAACAGCAGGCTGAAACTTACGGCTTTGTCTTTCCGTATTTATATGACGAATCGCAGGCCGTGGCTCACGCATATAAGGCCGCCTGCACGCCGGATTTCTTTCTCTTCGATGACCAGCGCCGGCTGGTCTATCGCGGCCAGTTCGACTCGAGCCGGCCAGAGAGTGGAATCGCAGTCACCGGCAAAGACCTGCGCGCCGCAATCGATTTGGTGCTCGCAGGCAAGCCAGTCCCCGCTGATCAGCGCCCCTCGATTGGATGCAACATCAAGTGGAAGGCGTAAAAACAAGCACGTCAGCGAGTCGGCGTATTACAGAGCTGACTCGCTGACCTGCTGACTAGCTGACTCGCTTTCTACAGCTTCAGCCCCTTCAAAAACTCGCGGAACTTCTCAGCAAACTCCGGCCGCTTCAGCGCAAACTCCACCGTCGCCTGCAACATTCCCAACTTGTCGCCGGCGTCGAATCGTTTGCCCTCGAATGTATAACCAAAAACTTTTTCTTCCTTGAGCAGCGCAAGAATCCCATCCGTGAGCTGTATCTCGCCGCCCGCGCCGGGCCTGGTCTGCTCAAGCAATGCAAAGACGCGCGGCGAAAGCACGTAGCGGCCAATGATCGCCTGCTTCGACGGCGCATCGGCAAACTTCGGCTTCTCCACCATTCCCGTGCAGTTATAAATTCGCTTGTTGACCGAGTCCTGCGAGCCGGCCAGCACCCCATAAGCGCTGATTGCCGGTCCCTCGACGGTCTGCGTCGCCAGCACCGAGCCGCCTTTTTCGTTGAAGACTTCAATCATTTGCTTCAGGCACGGCACCTCGGCGTCAATCACATCGTCGGGCAGGATCACAGCGAAGGGCTCATCGCCCACCAGTTCTTTGGCGCAGAGCACCGCATGGCCCAGCCCCAGCGGTTCCTTCTGCCGCACGTAGCTGATCCGCGCCAGAGACGACACGCCGCGCGAAACCGCCAGCAACTCGTGCTTGCCTTTGCGCTCCAGTGTTGCGTCCAGCTCAAAACTGTTGTCGAAGTGATCTTCCATCGCGCTCTTGCCGCGCCCGGTCACAAAGATGATGTGCTCGATCCCCGAAGCGATTGCCTCTTCCACGCCGTACTGGATGATGGGCTTATCCACCAGCGCCAGCATCTCCTTGGGGATTACTTTTGTGGCCGGCAAAAACCGCGTGCCCAGCCCGCCTGCCGGAAAAACCGCCTTCCGAACCCGCTTGCTCATCCCGTCTCCTTCAACTTAAAGCGCTGGTGAATTATCTCCCATCAACGCCTCTCGCACAATCTTAATCGGCGGAAATCCCTGCCGCAAAAAGTTATTGTGAAACTCCTCCAGCGAAAACGCCGCGCCCTGCTTCTTCTTCAAATCCTCGCGCAGCTTCATGATCTCCAGTTTGCCCAGCGTGTAATAAAGATACGTCGGATCTCCGGCCCCGCGCTTTGTCTCCACCACCGCCGACTCCTTCGATTGATAACCTTCCTTCTGGAAAAACTCCACAGCCTCGCCGTAGCTCATCTTGCCGGTGTGCATCCCGATGCCCACGATGAAGCGCGCATTCCGCAGCAGCGCATCCTGCAATTGTCCAAGCTTAAGAAATTTTGCTTCGCGCTCGTCCTTCGCGCCCGCTCCCGGCTGCCCATAGCCTTCGTCGAGCATCATCTGCTCGGTGTAGTGCGCCCAGCCTTCCACGTCGGTGTTTGCGCCTAGCAGCTTGCGCACCCGGCTCGGCGCCTGCGGCAACCACAGAAATTGAATGTAGTGCCCCGGATACGCCTCATGAATCGCGGTCGAAATCACCGTTCCAATATTGAACGAATGCATATAGCCTTCAACCTGCTCCGGGATCATCGACGGGTCCGGCAGCGTCACGTTGAAGTAGGCCTCGGTCGCGTGCGTTTCAAACGGTCCCGGTGTATCCATGCTGGCCGTTGTCGTCGCGCGCATGAACGGCGGCGTCTCTTCCAGAATCGGCCGCACCTCCGACGGAATCGTCACGATGTGATGCGTTTGAATAAAACTGATCAGGCCGTCGAAGGTGGCGCGAAAGCTGCTCATCAATTGATCCGGCGCTGGATGCATCGCGCCCAACTCGTCGAGCACCGCGCGCGGATCCTTGCCCGGCTCGAGTTCTTTGGCAACTTCGTTGAAGTGCGCCTGGTTCTTTCGCAGATCGGCCCAGCCAATCTCCAGCAGTTTGTCCAGAGGCAGATCGACCATCTCGTCATACTGAAGTTTCTTCTGGAAAGTCTCCGCGCCAATGCGGAAATCACCATTCGACCGGGCAAGAAGATCGGTCTTCAACCAGCCAAGATAATCATTGAGCGCCGCAATCACAGCCGCATTGGACTGCGCAAACTCGGCCTTCAACGCCGGATCTTTCGCATCGGCAAAGGCCAGCGGCACATCGTGCGTAAAAAAGCTGATGATGTCCGGTAACTGCTCGATGGCAATCCCGGTAAATATACGCGGCGGGTTTTTGAGGTTCACGCGCGCATTGTTGAGCAGAACAGGCATCTGCTTTTCGCGCGCCACCAGCGAGCGCAGCCGCTCGTCCGGCGATGCAAACCTGCGCTCCATCAGCGTGAAAGCTCCGTTCGCACAGATGCCGGAATAGATATCCGCGTTCTTCTCCCACGGGCGAATCGCCTCCAGCGTCAGCAACTGCGAACGAATATTTGCGAGCACCATCTCGCGGTCGCTTCTCGGAACCAGGCTGGCCGCGGATGTGTCAGGCCGAATCGCTTCCACGCGCTTTTCAAAGTTCTTCAGCGCGGCAATCTCCGCGTCGATATTCGTGCGCGAGTAATCCTCCAACTGCGCATCGTACTGGTGATAGCCCACCAGCGTCCCGCTCGTCGGGGCATAGTGAAAATAAACCGTGTCAAAATATTCATCGGAAACTTTTTCGAACTTCTGTTTCCAATTTTCTTTCGCCGCATTTGCGGAAATCGCGGAAGCCATACAAACTCCTATCGCCGCCAGCACCAGGACTCTTTTCATAATTCCTCTCGTTATCAAACTTCATTTCCTATGCATTCACTGGCTCTGGAGCCAGTTTGGCAATCAACTCTCGAATCTCCAGCAACACTTCATCACTCCGCGCGGCAGTCAAAGGATACTTCAGCAACCCCTGCGGAGTGAACTGCGCGCCCCGCTTCGCATTCTTCGCCACCAATCGCATCAGCGTCTGCGGATCGATGGCCGCATTTTCCGTAAAGCGAATCTGCAACTCGCTGCGCTTGCGATCCACCTGAGCAATACCGATCCGTTCGCATTCCAGCCGGATCAGCCCGGCCTCGAGCAGATACACGGTCGCATCCGGCGGCGCGCCATAGCGGTCTTCCATCTCCGCGCGCACCTCGGCAATCGCTGCTTCGCTCTTTGCTCCGGCAATCTTTTTGTAGAGCCGCAGCCGTTGATTTTCCTCCGGCACATAGCTCTCATCGATGCGCAGCGCGATTCCCAAATTGAGCTGCGTCGCGGGCCGCTCCTCGCTGCTCTCGCCCTTCATCTCCTTGACAGCGGCTTCGAGCATCGAGGTGTATAACTCGAAGCCCACCGCTTCAATGTGCCCGCTCTGCTCGCCGCCCAGCATATTGCCCGCGCCGCGCAACTCCAAATCCAGCGCGGCAATCTTGAAGCCCGCGCCCAGGTCGCTGAACTCCTTGAGCGCTGCCAGCCGCCTGCGCGCAATCTCCGTCAACTCCTGCTCTGGCGGAATCAGCAGGTACGCATAAGCACGGCGATTCGAACGGCCCACGCGTCCGCGCAATTGATACAACTCGCTCAGCCCGTGCCGGTCCGCGCGATTGATCAGCATCGTATTCGCCAGCGGAATGTCCAGCCCGTTCTCGATGATCGTCGTCGCCACCAGCACGTCGTAGTCATGCCGCATAAAGGCCAGCATCACGCGCTCCAGTTCCGTCTCGCTCATCTGTCCGTGGCCCACGCAGACCCGCGCCGCCGGGACTAATTCCTGTATGCGCGCGGCAATTTCGTAAATCGATTCCACGCGGTTGTGCACAAAGTAAACCTGACCGCCGCGCTCCAGTTCCACCTCCACCGCCGAGCGCACAATTTTTTCATCAAACTTGGCCACCACCGTTTGAATCGCCATGCGGTCCTTGGGCGGCGTCTCAATCACGCTCATGTCGCGCAGGCCCACAAGCGACATGTGCAGCGTGCGCGGAATCGGCGTGGCGCTCATCGCCAGCACATCGATCTCCTTGCGCATCTGCTTCAGCCGCTCCTTGTGGCGCACGCCAAAGCGCTGCTCTTCATCCACCACCAGCAATCCCAAATCCTGAAACCTGATGTCCTTTGAAAGCAACCGGTGCGTGCCGATGAGAATATCGACCTTGCCTGCCTCTACGCGCTCAACAATCTCCTTTTGTTCCTTCTGCGTTCTGAAGCGCGAGATCATCTCCACGTTGATCGGAAACTGCGAAAATCTCTTCTTGAAAGTTTCGTAATGCTGAAAGCAAAGAATCGTCGTCGGCGTCAGGACGGCAACTTGCTTGCCGTCCTGCACCGCTTTGAAGGCCGCGCGCATCGCCACTTCTGTTTTGCCGTAGCCCACGTCGCCGCACAGCAGCCGGTCCATCGGCGTCGTCGCTTCCATGTCGTACTTGATGGCCCGGATCGCCGTGACCTGGTCGTCTGTCTCGGTGTAGTCGAACGAGTCTTCAAACTCCCGCTGAAACTCATTGTCCTTGGAGAAGGCCGTGCCCTGCGCGGTGGTTCGCTCGGCGTACAACTTCAACAACTCGCCGGTCATCTCCTGCATCGCCTTGCGCACGCGGGCCTTGGTCTTGGTCCACTGCTGCGTTCCAAGCCGGTTCAGCACCGGCGCAGGCCCCGCATCCGTTGAACGATATTTCTGAATCAAATCCAGGCGCGTCAGCGGCACATATAACTTTGCCGCCTCGGCAAACTCCAGAATCATGAACTCCACGGCAAGCCCGTCCTGCACAATCTCCTTGAGTCCCTGATATTGCGCAATGCCGTGTTCGACGTGGACCACATAGTCGCTGATGGTGAGGTCGCGAAAATCGGAGACAAACGCCGCCGTCTTCGAACGTCGAGGCTCAGGACGCGCCGCCACGTCCGCATCGTCGGAGAGGTCGTTAGCCCCAAACAAAATCAGATTCGAGTCCTGAAAACTTACGCCCGCGGCAATCGGCGTGCGCACAATCACCGGCACGCGCAGGTCGCCCGCCAGGTAACTGCCTTCGTCCAAAAACGTTTCGCCGGGACGCGGATTGCGGCTGCCCAGCCGGTAAGGAATCTGGTACTCGCGCAGCACGGTGGCCAGCCGTTCCACGTCGCCCTGGTGCGGCGCGGCCAGCACAATGCGCGCCTCCGCCGTCATCAGATTGCGCAGTTGCTCGGTCAGCGCTGGAATAGATCCATGAAACCTGAGCGTCGGCCGTGTGTTGAGTTCAATCTCGCCCAGCGTGTTGTCGTCATCCAGCACATCCACCACGCCCAGTTGATCGAGATCGAGACCCATGTGCGCATCCAGTTGCGCCTGCAACACCTCGGGCCGCAGATAGATATCTTCGGGTCGAATCAACGAGCCCATTGCCGAGCGCTCATGCCGCTGCTCAACCTTGTTCCACCAGCGATCAATTTGGTTGCGCACCATCGCCGGTTCCTCGATAAATAAAACGCACTTGGGCAGCAGTGTCAGCAGCGACTTATGCGCCCCGGCCACCGAAGTGAAAAATTCCCACCCCGGAAAAACACTCACTCCGCCGGCAGAAGCCAGTTCGGCAGCCAGCTCCCCGTCCTCATCCGAGCCTTCCACTTCCACCCGTTGACGGTTCAGCCGCGCATGCACAGCGGCCAGCAGATGCTCGGTCACCGGCGTTTCTGTCAGCGGCAAAAACTGCGCTTCGTCCAGGCCCGATTGCGAGCGTTGCGTCTCCGGATCGAATTTTCGAATCGTCTCAATCTCGTCGCCGAAAAACTCGATGCGCACCGGCCGGTCCGCCTCCGGCGAATACACATCCAGAATTCCGCCGCGGCGCGTAAACTGCCCCGGCATCTCCACCAGATCCATCTGCGTGTAACCAACACTGGCCAGGTGCCCGGTCAGCACCTCCACGTCCACCTCTTCGCCGCGACGCAACGTGACAGCAAGCCCCGCGTAATAATCGCGATCAAAGAGCTTGAGCGCCGCCGACTCCACCGGCGCAATCAGAATCGACACCGCGCCGGTCGCCAGCTTCCACAAAGCTGCCGCGCGCTGCTCCTGCACGTCCGGATGAGGAGAGAGATTTTCAAAGGGAAGCACATCATGAGCCGGCAGCCGCACCACCAACGCCGGGTCTACCGCGCCGGTCAGCTCGCATCCGGCACGCAGCAACGGTTCCAGCGCCTCGGCAGCCTTGTTGTCGGCCACCACCACAATCACCGGCTGGCGCGCAGCCCGAGCCAGCAGCGGCAAATAGATTGCCCGTGCAGTTGCAGTCAGCCCGGAGACACGTCTCCGCCCCGTGCCAAGGCTCAGATGCCTTCGCACGCGCTCAAATCCCGAAGAGTGCTCCAGCTCCGCGAAGATTTCGCGGACGAACGGGAGGATCATGTTGTCTCAGTTTATCAGTGATGGCGATTGCAGGCGTGACCCAGCCAGGCCCCCGGCGAGGCGCAGTCCCGGAATGTGAATTTCATTCAGGAAATTCCGCAGTTCTTTTGAAAAATATTGTCTATTTGACCTTGATCAGCGGTCCGGTAAACCGTCGCAACTCTTTGCCAGTCGCCACGTCCCACAGCCGCGCGGCGCCGTCGGAGCTGCCGCCCAGCACCCGCCGGCCATCGGGCGAAAATACAATCGAATCGATATCGCCTGTTTGACCTTCAAATTGCCGCACCTGCTTGCGGCTGGCAACGTCCCACAGAATCACAATGCCGGGGTCGTGGCCTCCGGAGACCATCAGCCTCCCGTCCGGTGAAAAGGCCACCGAAATAAAAAGCCCTTCCGTCGTCCACAGCTCCCTGCCTTGAGACGAGTCCGATAATTTGCCGTGCGCCGCCTCCCACAACTGCAGATCCAGAAAACTCGCCATCACCACCAGTTGTCCGTCGGGCGAGATGGCCGCGGAAGTAATCTGGTAAGGAAGGTGACGGCCAGAGTAGTGGTCGTTGTTGTGCGGGTGGGCCTCGAACTTCCGCACCAGCTTGCCGGTGGCGGCATCCCAAAGTATCCCGGCATCGTCCCGGCTGCCGGTCAGCACAAAACGCGCATCGCGAGAGAAAGCTACCGACATAATGTCGCCATTGTGTCCCTCGAACTGCCGCAGTTTTTGTCCCGTCGCCACGTCCCAAAGCCGCGCCTTCGCATCCCATCCGCCGGTGAACAACTGCCGCCCATCGGAAGAAAAGGCCACGGCATTCACCGCCTCCATGTCCGCTTCAATGCGCTTGAGTTCCTTGCCTGTTGCCGCATCCCACAGGCGCGCTGTCGCATCCCGCGCGCCGGTCGCCACGAGCTTGCCATCCGGCGAAAAAGCAACAGAAAGCACATCGCCAGTGTTTCCAACAAAGCGACGTATTTGCTTTCCGCTGGCCACATCCCACAATCGCGCCACGTGGTCGCCGCCGCCTGTCAGCACCGTGTGCCCATCTGGAGAAAATGCGACGCAGTCAATCGCGGCCGGGGCAGTTTTCGAGTCAGCCGCTCGCGCTGCCGAAAAGGGCAATATGAATGTGCAAAACAAAAATACTCTTGCCGGAAGCCGCATCGCACACCCCGCAACAGGAATAAAACTCTCTGAAAGCTACACAGGAGTATACGTCTGAATGGCGGAAACAAACCGCAACTGCATGGCAACTGGAAAATGGAGGAGGTTGAATAATATATCTTTTTTGCACACAAAATCCGTGCGGCGCGCGGTGAAAGACTCTGGTCCGCGCGCCATGCGTGAATCACTCCGCTTAATTCGCCCGGTCTAAATACACCATAAGCGGCGCGGTCACATCCACTCCCGTCCCGCTGGCCTTCAGCTTCATGGTTTGAACCGCGGGCTTGCCTTCCAGATGAGCTGTGAATCCGAGCTCGTACTGATTCTCCAGACGGCGGGAAAGCTCCTCTAAATACGGCTGAAACGAAACCGGGTTGCCGATTCCGTTCCATAAATTCTTGCCGCCCGTCGCATCGGCTACGGCAACCAGCAGGCTCTGGCCGGTATTGTTGGCATACATGGTGCGGTCGGCTAATCCCTGGTTGAGCCAGTAGAGCGGGTAGACCACCAGGCCCGCACGCACCGAGTCGTCGATTGCGGCCTGCACATACGGATCCTCGGGATCGTACCGCCGCTCGTAGTTGTCGATGCCATCGGTCACCATCACCACCACGCGCCGCGCCCCGTGATCCATCGAGGGCCAGTTCTTGGCCAGATCCGACAGGCAAAAGTAGGGGCTGGCGCTCGAGCCGGGTGAGCCTCCGGGCATGTGAAGCGCCTTCAATACCTCGGTATGACTTGCCGTCAGTCCACCGGCAAACGTCGCCCGCCCGTTCATCATGTACGCAATGGCGGCTCGCACATTCGGAGCAAGATCGTTGACAAATTTCTCAATGTCGCCGAATTGAGAACCCAGGCTGTTGCGTGCAGAGCTGTCGATCAGCAATACCAGTTCCAGCTTCGCCCCCGGCCCGCGCAGCGGCTCAAAGCTGGTCACCGTCGCCGGTTTCCCGTTGACCTTGATGCTCAAATCCTTCTGTGCAAGGCTCGTAGGGATCCCGGCATGTTGTTTGGGCAGAACCGTCACCACGGCCCGTCCCTGACCTGAGATCTTGTCGCCCTGCGAAAACGCCGGCAACGCCATCAATAGCGCTCCGGCGGCCATCCAAATCGCCATTTTCCGATTCTTCATCACTGTTCCACTTTCGAGGCGCGGTCGCTGCCCACAGTCTAATACGGAACGCCGCTGTTCGGTTAGACGCAAGAGTTCAGCTTTGGCCACAGCAGGAATGCTGTGCTTAATTGAAATCCTTTAGGCAATTCGTCTTCCGGTCGCCCCCGTCACGCTAAAATTCACATATGCCCGCCGCCGCTCTCTCTCCTGAAGTTCTGGCCAAGTACGAGCCGGTCATCGGTCTTGAGGTCCACGTGCAGTTGCTTACCGCAACCAAGGCCTTTTGCGGCTGCCGGAATCACTTCGGCTCGGAGCCCAACACCAACATCTGCCCGGTTTGCCTGGGGTTGCCGGGAGCTTTGCCGGTGCTCAACGCCAAGGCTGTCGAGTTCGCCGCTCTGGCTTCCATGGCTCTCAATTGCCAGGTCCGCGCGCGCTCGATCTTCGCCCGCAAGAACTACTTCTATCCCGACCTGCCCAAGGGTTACCAGATCTCCCAGTACGACAAGCCGCTGGCCGAGCACGGCTGGATCGACGTGCCCGCCGCCGACGGAACCACGAAGCGCCTCGGCATCACCCGCCTGCACATGGAAGAAGACGCAGGCAAGAGCCTTCACGATGGCTTCAGCGACTCCGCCACACGCACCTATCTTGACCTGAACCGCTGCGGAACGCCGCTGGCCGAGATCGTCTCCGAGCCCGACATGCGCACTCCCGAAGAGGCCTTCGAATACCTCACGCGGCTCAAGGAGATCCTGCTCTACTGCGGCGTCTCCGACTGCAACATGGAAGAGGGTTCGCTCCGCTGCGATGCCAACGTCAGCGTCCGTCCACGCGGTCAGGAAAAATTCGGCGTCAAGGCCGAAGTGAAAAACGTCAACAGCTTCCGCTTTGTCCGCGCCGCGCTGCAATACGAGATTGAGCGCCAGATCGAAGTCATTGAATCCGGCGGCCGCGTGATTCAGGAGAGCCGGTTGTGGAACGCCGGCGAGGGCCGCTCCTATTCCATGCGCTCCAAGGAGCAGGCCCACGATTATCGCTACTTCCCCGAGCCGGATTTACCGCCGCTGGTAGTTTCGCCTGAATTTTTAGCCGAGGTAAAAAAGAAGCTTCCCGAACTGCCCGAACCTCGCCGCGCCCGCATGATCGCCGAGTACGAACTCAATCCCAAAGACGCCTTCACGCTGACCGCAACCCGCGAATTCGCCGAACGCTTTGAAGCCGCGGCAAAAACCGCCCGCAATCCGCGCCGCGTAGCCAACCTGCTGCTCAGCGAAGTAGGCGGAAGGCTGAAGGCGCTGGGACTTGAACAAGAGCAGTCGCCTGTCTCCATGGCCGGCATCGTGCTCGCCGCCGACTTGCTCGACGAGGACAAGATCAGCTCCAAACAACTCAAGCAGCTTTTCGATCTATGCTTTGAAAAAGGCGAAGACTTTGCCGCCGTTTACGAGCGCGAAAAACCGCAGCAGATCACCGACGCCTCGGCGCTCGAAGCCCTCGTCGATCAGGTTGTCCGTGATAATCCAAAACAGGTTGAGCAGTATCGCGCCGGCAAAAAGACCATGGCGGGCTTCTTCGTCGGCCAGGTGATGAAAGCATCCAGGGGCCAGGCCAATCCCGCGCTGCTCAATGAATTGGTGACGAAAAAGCTGGAGGGGTAAAACGGCCAGGGTCCAGGCCCTGGCCTTCGTTCTACTTCAGTTTGAGTTCCACCTCGAACTCCTTGCGTGCATCCCAGGAGCTGACCGTCTTGACGGCGCTCTTTCTGCCTTGATACTCCGCCCAAAGTTCGTGGTCCTCGTCCATCTTTACACCGGTAAAACGGAACTTGCCCAACTCGGTTGCCGTGTAACTGCGGATTGCCTTGGACTTCAGGTCTCTGAGAAAAACCGTGGCTCCCACAACCGGAACGGAATGTCCGTCCGTGACGAAACCCGAAACCACGCGCATGCCCAGGTTTTGCGCCTCGGCCGCAACCGGTCCCACCGGCCCACTTCCTGACCCCAGGGAAAACATTCCGGACGCCAGGGCGGTAAACACAACCCCGGCTGCCAAACTCGTGCGGTTAAACCTCACTCTTCCTCCTCTTCCTCGTCGAGCAAATCCTCGTCCTCGTCCAGATCTTCGTCCACCTTCACCAATTCCAGCGGTTCAACGCCGACCACCTCGTACTCGGTCCCGCATTCCTCGCAGGCGATCACGTCGCCTTCTTCCACTTCGTCCAGTTCGATATCCAGACTATTCTCGCATTCCGTGCAGCTTGGCATGACAGCCTCCTCTCTCCTCAATGAATTTCATATTGCAGGATGACGCTACTTTCCGGTAAGACTGCCGATATTCTTTGGCAAAAACCGCCTCCCGGTCAAGAGGTCCCAGCCACATTCTCCAGCGGAACTCTCAAAGGAAGAATACCTCATGTGCTTCCTCCGGTCCTGTGCATGGGTCACACCACCTTCGGCCCGCACTCTTTGACGCAGAAATCCCGCCAGCCGTTCACCCCTCCCCACGACACTGCACCGCCCCACGGTATACCCTGAAAATGACCGGTATGCCCAGGCTTGGCACAACTCCGCTTTCCTTCCCCGAGTTTCGCGGCGCAACCCGCCGCCTGCTGCTCTGGAACCTCATTGCCTACTTCGCGCTGGCGTTGGCGAGAATGGCCGCCCCGGTCTCCGCCGACCAGCTCGCAGGGGCTTTCGTTTTCACGCCCAGCCTCTTTCTGCTCGGCTCGTTCTGGCAGCCCATCACGTACAGCCTCATCCACCCCACTCTGTTCGGTGCATTCTTCGAGCTTCTCTCCTTGTGGTTTCTGGCCGGATTTCTTGAGAGCACCCACAGCGCCCACTGGATCACCGGCCTCTACGCCACCTCGGTTTTGGGAACCGCCGCTGCCGCGCTGGCAATCTATGCCTGCGCCCACACGCTTGGTTTTTCTCCCGGCACGGTTTCGCTCTATGGCTGCTTTGGCGGCATCTTCGGCCTCCTCGTCGCCATCGGCTCGCTTTACGGCGACGTCGAGTTCCTGATGTTTTTCATCATCGGCATCAAGGCCCGCTATCTGGTCGCCATCTACGCGCTGGTGGCCATCGCCATGCTCTTCGGCGACCAGAAGATGTACGCCTTTTCCCAGCTTGGAGGTGCGCTTGCCGGCCTCTTCTACGTCCGGCTCGCCCCGCGGCGCGGCCTTTCAATCGGCCTCAGCGAAAGCTGGTACGGCCTGCGCAACCGCTTTTACCGTTGGAAGCGCCGTCGCGCCTCGCGCAAGTTCGAAGTCTATATGCAAAACCACGGCCGCACAGTCCGCTTCGACGGCACGGGCCGCCAGTTAGACGACGACTCCGAAGATAAAAAACACTGGAACTGAACCCAGCAGAATTTTTCCACAAACTCCGGGTGTCCCACCTTCGCCGCTGTCATTCTGAGCGAGCGCAGCGAGTCGAAGAACCTGCTTCTTGCAACTTTTGCGGCCCGAAGAGGATATCCCTAACCTCCTTCGTTCAATTCCAGTAAAATAGTGACTGCTATGTCAGTCAAGCTTGCCTTTCTTTTTCCGGGACAGGGTTCGCAGTCCGTTGGCATGGGCCGCGAGCTGGCCGAGCGTTTTCCTGTCGCCCGCGACACCTACTCCGAGGCCGACGAGGCTCTCGGTTTCCCCATCTCCAAATTGATCGCTGAAGGACCAGCAGCGGATCTCAAGCTGACGGAGAACACCCAGCCGGCCATCCTCACCGTGAGCATTGCCACGCTGCGCGTTCTGGCTCTGCACGGCCTTGAACCCTCCATCGCCGCCGGCCACTCGCTGGGTGAGTGGAGCGCCCACGTCGCCGCCGGAACCATCTCCTTTGCCGACGCCGTCCGCTCCGTCAAAACCCGCGGCCACTCCATGCAAATGGCTGTGCCCGCAGGTCAGGGCGCCATGGCCGCCATCCTCGCTCTCGACCCGGCCCTTGTGGAAGAGGCCTGCCAGCAAGCCGCGGCTGAGACTTCGCAAACCGTCTCCCCCGCCAACTTCAACTCCCCCGGACAAACTGTGATTTCCGGCGAGGTCGCCGCCGTGCAGAAAGCCTCCGAGCTGGCCAAAGCCAAAGGCGCAAAGCGCGCCATCCTGCTCCCCGTCAGCGCCCCATTCCATTGCGCCCTGATGCAGCCGGCCCAGGAAGAAGTGGCCCGCGTCCTCGGCGGGTTGGCGTTCTCCGACCCTCGCATCCCCGTCGCCGCCAACGTTACCGGCGGCCTGGTCACCACCGCCGCCGAAGTCAGAGATGTTCTCACCCGCCAGGTCACCGGCACGGTTCGCTGGGTCGATTGCATGAAGACGCTGGTCGCCGCTGAAACGCAGGCCTTCGTCGAACTCGCCCCCGGCATGGTCCTCTGCGGCCTGCTCAAGCAGATCGATCCCGCGCAAAAGTTCATGAATGTGGAAGACCTTGCCAGCCTGGATAAAACACTGAACGAACTGGCGACCGCCAAGCCCGCCCTATAAATTTAATTGGGCTTAGTCCTCATCGGCGGATAGTCCACCTTTCAACACACCACAAATTCCGGGTGACGCGTGGTCCACCTTTCAATACTCCACAACAGAATGGTTGCCCCATCCATCGCTTTTTTCTAGCGATGGGTGGGATACCACAACGCCTCGATTTTGAGACATGGGAATCGCATCCCTCTACGGTCCCAGATAGAGTTCCACATCCGGCGGCGAAAAATTAAGCTGGTGGGTCTTGGGATCGTAGTCAATGTTGAGCGCCTTGCTCTTGCGCTCGTTGATCAACACGGCCATCAGCAGCACATTGCCGTACATCCGCGCAGCCACAATCTTGTGGCTCTTGATTGCGCCATACTCGTTGTCCGGGCTCTCGGAACTCCAGTCCTGCTGAAAGCGCTCAAAGGTGTACGGGCCGCTCGACGCCGGATGCTGCTGCCACTTGGGATCGTGAAGCCAGATGCCGTAGGCCGCAGGCAGGTCGTTCTTCTCCACCGCGGTCAGGAACCGGTTCACCGTCATTCTTCCCCGCAGGTGATTGTTCCATGTCCAGGGCCAATCCACCGGACGGCCGGCGACCAGCCACCAGGCCACAAACAAAACCAGCAGCACTCCCGCCGCGCTGTACAACATCACGCGCCGGCGGTGGTCCTTAACCTCGTCAAAAACAGGAGCATCGAGCAAAGTCATGAAATTTCTTCCTCGAGAAACAGGGGTCAGATGTCAGGGATCAGGGATCAGAACCCCTTCAGTTCCAGAATAAACCTGCACCCATGCTTACTTAGACACCAAAACCAGCTTGCAAGTTCCAAGGGGAGCAAATCGCTTCACACGGATAGCCAGAGTCTGACCCCTGACCCCTGATCCCTGATCCCTAAGCCCTGCCCCCTAGTCCCTCGTGTAAATCGTCCGGTCCTTCTCCGCCTGACGCTCCAGCGCCAACTCAATCAGCCGCGTAATCAGCTCCGGGTAGCTGAGTCCTGAAGCCTGCCACAGCTTGGGATACATGCTGATCCGCGTGAATCCCGGCATGGTGTTCACTTCATTCAAAAAAATCCGCTGCTTGCCCTCCGGCTCCATCAAAAAATCCACCCGCGCCAATCCCGCCAGATCGCAGGCCTTGAACGCCGCCACAGCGATATCCCGAATCTGCTTTGTCTCCGCCTTCGTCAGCCGCGCCGGAATCACAGCCGTCGAGCCTTCGGAGAGATACTTCGCCTCGTAGTCGTAAAACTCCTTGCAGGGAACAATCTCGCCCACCACGCTCGCCTGCGGGTCGTCGTTGCCCAGCACCGCAACCTCGAACTCGCGCGCCTTGGTCTTTTTTCCGCCTACGCCCTGCTCCACAACCAGTTTCCGATCATATCGCGCGGCCAGCCGCAGCGCCGCCGCCAGTTCCTTGCGGTCGTGCGCCTTGCTGATGCCCACCGACGAGCCCAGGTTCGCCGGCTTCACAAAGACCGGGTAAGCCAGAGCCGCCTCCACCTGCGCAACAGCCTTGCGCGGCGACTTCTCCCACGCGTCGCGCAGCAGCGTCACATGCCTGACGATGGGCAACCGGGCATGGGCAAAGAGCCGCTTCATCACGTCCTTGTCCATCCCCGCCGCCGAGCCCAGCACGCCGGAGCCGACATAAGCAATCCCCGCCAGCTCAAACAGTCCCTGAATCGTTCCATCCTCGCCAAAGGTTCCGTGCAGCACCGGAAAAACCACGTCCAGCGATTGCCCGCCCAGCGCCGCGTGGCTATCCAGAGCCGCCACTCCGCCCCGCGCCAGCGCAGAAGTTTTCGCTTCCGGCTCCGGCGCCAGCAGCGCAGGCTGCCCCTCGGCCAGCACCCTCGCCCCCGGAGTCGCCGCCGGATCGCCCGCGCGCAGTTCTTGTTTTGCAGATGCATCGCCGCCGCTGCTCGCCGCGCCCTCCAGCAATCCCTGCGCCGCTGTCGATGTAAGCCAATGCCCGGCCTTGTTGATGCCGATCGGCACCACCTCAAACTTCCGCCGGTCAATCGCATTCAAAATCGAAGCAGCCGAAAGCAGCGAGACCTCATGCTCCCCGCTCCGCCCGCCAAACAAAATTCCCACCCGCAGTTTTTTCGCCATATATTTTTCGCCGCACTACGCGCTGATAACTCAGCACTGCTTCAGTGCATAACCCCTCACAGTATCTTCTTCCCAAATGCCGAGCAGGCCAGCTCAACCGCCAGATCCGCCGTGCGGTTGTGTTCGTCGATCACTGGATTCACCTCGACAATTTCAAAACTCAGCAGCCGCCCGTGATCGGCAATGATCTCCATCGCCAGGTGGGCCTCGCGATAGGTCGCGCCGCCGCGCACCGGCGTGCCCACTCCCGGCGCGTCTTCGGGATCAATCCAGTCCATATCCAGCGAAATATGGTAACCCGCTGTTCCATTTCCAGCCACGCGCAGAGCCTCTTCCATCACCGCCCTCATGCCGCGCTCGTCAATGTCGCGCATGGTAAACACGGTCACTCCGGCACGGCGAATATTCTCCCGCTCGGCGGCGTCAATTTCCCGCACGCCGATAATTACCGTATTCTCGGCTGCAATTTTGGGCGCATAGCCGTAGATCTTCGTCAGCAGGTCCGGCCCCATGCCCAGCAGCGCGGCCAGCGGCATTCCATGCACATTTCCTGAGGGAGAAGTCTCCGGCGTGTTGATGTCGGAATGCGCATCCATCCACACCACCCCGATTTTCTCTCCCTTGCGCCGGAAAAACTCCGCCACGCCGGAAACCGACCCGGCAGCCAGCGAGTGGTCGCCGCCCAGCACCAGCGGCGTCGCCCCTTCCTCCAGCGTCTTCACCACCGCTTCGGCGGTGTGCGTGCAGGTTTGGGCAATCTGCTTCAAATAATGGGCGTTAGGCTCCTTGCCGGCCTTCTGCGTCTCGGCAATCTCCACGCGGATGTTGCCCCCGTCGGTCACCTGGTGGCCCAGCGCCTCGAGCCGCGCCTCCAGCCCGGCCACGCGCACCGCCGATGGTCCCATGTCCACCCCGCGGCGGCTCGCCCCCAGATCCAGCGGAACGCCTATCACGCGAATGCGGCGGGGAGGTTGCGCCTGCGCGCCATAATGCAAAGTGGTAGTTGCGGAGTTGGAAACTTCAGCGGAATTCGACATTGCAGCATCTCCTCGTGGCAGTATCTCTATTATCTTCTAAGTCATGCGGGCACCCGGACAATCGGGCTAATCCGGCGGGGGCAGTGGATATTTGGAAGCAGGATGAGCCTTTGTGCCCCAATTGGCTATTTAATCAGATTTCAAAGAGAGTACGATAATAGAGAATCAAATTTCGAGGTTCTTCGCTCGTTTTTTGGCGCGCGGCGAACCGCGAAAATCTGATTTTTTCGCCACTCGCAGTCGATAAGTATTTGCAGAGGCTGTTGATGCATAAAGAAATTTGCCCGGTATCGACGACAAAGAAGATCATACCTCTCCTCGCCTTTATCCTTGCATCGGCATTGGTCGCCCCGGCCGCTTCGCAATCCCCGCTGACCACACTGCACGCCATCCGCGCCCTCCCCAGCAGCGAGGCCGATAAAGGGTTGCCCGTGGCCTTCAATGCTACGGTTACCTACTACGACTACAACGGCGGTGATCTTTTTGTTCAGGATGGCAATGAAGCCATCTATGTGGAGATTAAATCGGACGCCGGCCTGGCTCCCGGCGATCGCGTGCTGATTCGCGGGAATACGCGAAACAGTTTTGGCACTGATATCGTCGGCGAAGTCGCCCGGGTGCTTCGCCACAGCACGCCGCCTAAGCCGGTAGCCGTCGGCTTTGCACAGTTGGTGAGCGGCGAGAGCGACTGCCTGCGCGTCACCGTCCACGCCACCGTCCGCAGCGCAGACACGGTCAGCTACGGAAATATTATCCGCACGTACATGAAGTTGCACATTGATGGCGGAATTATTGACGCAACCGTTCTTGGCAGCAATCCAAACGACCTCAAGGGACTGCTGGACGCGGAGGTGGATGTCACCGGGGCTGTTTCGGGATTGTACGACAGCAAGATGCAGCTTACCGGCATCCTGCTTGAAGTTCCTTCCATGGCGGATGTGAAAATTCTGCGGCGCGCTCAGGCAAACCCCGACTCGCTTCCCATCACACCCATAAACAAGGTGCTCTCCGCTTATTTTGTGCACGACATGACGCGCCGAGTGCGTGTTCAGGGAACCATCACCTACTATCAGCCCGGCTCGGCCATCGTGCTACAGGATGGCGCAAACAGCCTGTGGATCTCAACCCATGCCAGCGATCCCATGCAGATCGGCGATGTTGCCGAGGCCACCGGCTTCCCTGACGCCCGATATAACTTTCTCGCTCTGACGGACGGCGAGGTCTACGACGCGCGGATCTTCAAGCCCCAGTTGCCTCAACCCTCAACGTGGCTGCAGTTGGCTACATGGAACAGCGGCGAAACGGAGGGCCATCAGAGCGATCTTGTCTCTATTGAAGGGCAGTTGGTGACCGTGGCTCGCGAAGCCTCGCAGGATGAGTTTGTCTTGTCTTCCGATGGCAGGCTTCTCACCGCGATTTACCGCCATCCGCCCGCCAACGGCCCGCTTCCGCCTATCAGAAATATTCCACAGGGAAGCCGGGTCCGCGTCACCGGCATTTGCATGGCCGTGCAAACCAACGCCATCGATCCCATTAAAGTTGAAGTCCCATTCAATATTCTGTTGCGCTCCTTCGACGACATTGCAGTCATCGCCGATCCAACCTGGCTTAATGTGCGCAATCTGATCTACACCATCGGCTTGCTGGTGATTGTCATGCTTTTGGCAATCGGCAGGGGCTGGTCGCTGGAACGCAAGGTTCGCCGGCAAACAGCCACGCTGGCCGCCCACACCAAGGCCGAAGCAGAGATGGAAAGAAGGCGCAGCCGCATCCTCGAGGACATCAATGGAACCGAGCCCCTCGCCGGCATACTGGAGCGGATCGCCGAGTTGGTTTCCTTCCAACTGCAAGATACTCCCTGCTGGTGCGAAATCGCCAATGGACCGCGCCTGGGAAGATGTCCGGCGGAAACAGAGGGCCTGCGCATAGTTCAAAAGGATATTCCCGCCCGAGTTGGTTCCCCTCTGGGGGTAATCTTTGCCGCCTTTGGCCCGTTCGCGCCTCCTTCCTCCACGGAAGATGAGGCGCTCCTTGTTGGCACGCGGCTTGCCACCCTGGCCATTGAAACCCGCCGCATGAACGCCGACCTGCTGCACCGCTCGGAGTACGACCTGCTCACCGACATTGCCAATCGCTTCTCGTTTGAAAGAAAGCTGGACAACATTATTGAAGAAGCGCGCCAGAATGCCGGCGTCATCGGGTTAATTTACATTGACCTAGATGATTTCAAGCAGGTAAACGATCTCTACGGCCATCACACCGGAGACTTGTACCTGCAGGAGATTGTGTCGCGCATGAAGCGCCAGCTTCGCACCCATGATCTGCTGGCGCGACTGGGCGGCGACGAGTTTGCAGTTCTGCTGCCCAAGGTGCACAGCCGCGCTGAAATTGAAGAGATTGCCCAGCGCCTCAAAAGCTGCTTCAATGATCCGCTCGTTTTAGGGGAGCTCACGCTGCAGGGTTCGGCCAGCTTTGGTATAGCCGCCTACCCGCAAGACAGCGCCACAAAGGACAACCTTTTAAGCACCGCCGACGCTGCCATGTACGAAGCAAAAAATCGCAAAAGAAAAAATAACTGAATTGAACGCATAATCAACACCGCGAATTCTAACCGATTCATCGCACATAACAAGAGGCCCGGCAAATTGCCGGGCCTCTCAAGTTAAACAAAATTGGGCGCCCCAGGTCCGGATTTTCAGACCTGGGAAACTCTTCTTTGTGCCAGGAATGGGATACTCCGCAGCTATTCGGCCGCCATCTCCTCGGCTTCGCCTTCCTGGCGCATCAATTCCAGTTCGCGCTCCTCGGCCTCGCGCTCCGCAGTCACTTCCTGCTGAACGCGCTGCGCAGCTTCTTCCAGTTCCGGCGAGAGCTGCACGTTGCGGTAGTACTCCAGGCCCGTGCCCGCCGGAATCAAACGCCCGACGATCACGTTCTCCTTCAACCCGCGCAGGTTATCGATTGCGCCATTGATGCTGGCCTCGGTCAACACGCGCGTCGTCTCCTGGAAGCTGGCCGCGGAGATAAAGCTGTCGGTGGAGAGCGACGCCTTGGTGATGCCCAGCAACAGCGGACGCCCGGTAGCCGGACGGCCTCCATTGGCCAGCACCCGCTCGTTTTCCTCGCGGAAGCGGAAGCGGTCCACCTGCTGTTCGAGCAGGAAGTTGCTGTCGCCCACTTCGTCGATCCGCACCCAGCGCAGCATCTGGCGCACAATCACTTCAATGTGCTTGTCACTGATGGCCACGCCCTGCAGGCGATAGACTTCCTGAATTTCGTTCACCAGGTAGCCTTGCAACGCCTTTTCGCCCAGCACATCCAGAATGTCGTGCGGGTTCAGCGGACCGTCCATCAGCGGATCGCCCGCGCTCAGGCGCTCGCCTTCCTGCACGTTCACGTGTATGCCGCGCGGCACAAGATATTCCTTCTCGTCGCCGTTGTCCGCGGTCACGTAAATCTTGCGCTGTCCCTTGGCAACTTCGCCGAAGCGGACCACGCCGTCGATTTCGCTGATGATGGCCGTCTCGCGCGGCTTGCGCGCTTCAAAAAGTTCCACCACGCGCGGCAGGCCGCCGGTGATGTCCTTGGTGCGCGTGCTCTCCTTGGGAATCTTGGCCAGCACATCGCCCGGACCTACTTCTTCGCCGTCCTGCACCATCAAGTGAGCGCCGCGCGGCAGCAGGTAACGCTTATGGCCCTTGGAGTTCTTCACCACAAAGGTTGGCTGCCGCTTTTCATCCGGCGAGTCGGCAACCACCCAGCGCGAGAGGCCGGTCACTTCGTCCACCTCTTCGTTCAGCGTGATGCCTTCCTGCAAATCCTTGAACTGCACCGCGCCGCCGATTTCGGTCAGAATCGCGTAAGTATACGGGTCCCACTCGGCCAGCAACTGGCCCAGTTTCACCTGCTCGCCGTCCTTGACCTTGAGGCGCGCGCCGTAAACCACCTGGTAGCGCTCCTTCTCGCGGCCACGATCGTCTTGAATCGCAATCGAACCGGAACGGTTCATAGCCACCAGCGTTCCGTCTTTGCTCTCCACATAATTCAGGTTGATGAAGCGCACGGCGCCGTTGTTCTTGGCGTCCAGGCGCGACTTGTCTTGCACGCGGCTGGCCGTGCCGCCCACGTGGAAGGTGCGCATCGTCAACTGCGTTCCCGGCTCGCCAATCGATTGAGCCGCGATGACGCCGCAGGTCTCGCCCAACTCCACCATGCGTCCCGAGCCCAGGTTGCGCCCGTAGCACAGCGCGCAAACGCCGCGGCGCGATTCGCAGGTCAGCACGGAGCGGATCTTCACCTTCTCCTTGCCCGCAGCCTGAATCGCCGAAGCAATGTCCTCGTCGATGCCCTGGTTCACATCCACCACGATGTTGCCGTCGTAGTCCTTGATGCGTTCCAGAGAGACGCGGCCGATAATGCGATCGCGAAGCTCTTCGATGATTTCGCCCGACTCGACGATCGATCCCACATAAATGCCCTCGACCGTGCCGCAGTCGTACTCGGTCACAATCACGTCCTGGGCCACGTCCACCAGGCGGCGAGTCAGGTAGCCGGAATCGGCCGTCTTCAACGCCGTATCCGCCAGTCCCTTGCGCGCGCCGTGCGTAGAAATGAAGTACTCCAGCACGGTCAGCCCTTCGCGGAAGTTCGCCGTGATGGGCGTTTCGATGACTTCGCCGGAAGGCTTGGCCATCAGTCCGCGCATGCCGCTGAGCTGGCGAATCTGCTGCTTCGATCCGCGAGCGCCGGAGTCGGCCATGATGTAAATCGGGTTCATCGCGCCTTCATCATCGGCGCGCTTCATGTTGCCGAACATTTCGTCGGCCACCTGGTCGGTAACTGCGGACCACATCTGGATGACCTTGTTCGAGCGCTCGCCGTTGGTGATGGCGCCGTCCATGTACTGCTTCTGAACCTCGATCACCTTCAGGTCGGCCGTGCGAACCGTTGTGTATTTGCTGTCGGGAATCACCATGTCGTCCAGGCCCACCGAGAGTCCCGAGCGCGTGGCGTACTGGAAGCCCAGGTCCTTGATGCGGTCCAGCATTCCAACCGTCACTTCCAGGCCCAGGTTCTGGTTGCAAAAGTTCACCAACTGCCCGATTCCCTTTTTCTTCAGCAGGCCGTTGATATACGGCAGCCCCGCCGGCAGCGCGTCATTCAATATCACGCGGCCCACAGTCGTCGAAATATACTGCTTGTTGAAGTCCACCGGCTCAATGTGCGTCAGGTCCTGATCGTCATAGGCCGTGGTCAGGTCCATCACCTTGCCCGTATAGCGCAGGCGGATGGGCGACAGCGTCTCCACTTCCCTGGCTTCGAGCGCCATCAGGACCTCTTCCGTATTCGCAAAAACACGGCCCTCGCCCCTGGCATTCTTTTTCGCCTTGGTCAGGTAGTAGAGTCCCAGCACCATGTCCTGCGAAGGAACGGTAATCGGCTGGCCCGAAGCCGGCGAAAGAATGTTGTGCGTGGCCAGCATCAGCACGCTGGCTTCAATCTGCGCCTCAGGCGATAGCGGAATGTGAACCGCCATCTGGTCGCCGTCAAAGTCCGCGTTGAACGCCGTGCAAACCAGCGGGTGAATCTTGATCGCCTTGCCTTCCACCAGCACCGGCTCAAAAGCCTGAATGCCCAGGCGGTGCAGCGTTGGCGCGCGGTTCAGCAGCACCGGATGATCCTTGATGACCTCTTCAAGAATGTCCCACACCACCGAATCCTGCATCTCCACCATTTCTTTCGCCTGCTTGATGGTGGTGCAGTGGCCCGTCTGTTCCAGGCGATGATAGATAAACGGCTTGAAGAGCTCCAGCGCCATCTTCTTCGGCAATCCGCACTGGTGCAACTTCAACTCCGGCCCGACCACGATCACCGAGCGGCCCGAATAGTCCACGCGCTTGCCGAGCAGATTTTGACGGAAGCGCCCCTGCTTGCCCTTCAGCGTGTCTGACAAGGACTTCAGCGGGCGGTTGTTGGCGCCTCTCAGCACGCGGCCGCGGCGGCCGTTATCGAACAGCGCGTCAACAGCTTCCTGCAACATGCGTTTTTCGTTTCGGACGATGACTTCCGGCGCATGCAGGTCCATCAGCTTCTTCAACCGGTTGTTGCGGTTGATCACGCGGCGATAAAGATCATTCAAATCGGACGTCGCAAAGCGGCCGCCATCCAGCGGCACCAGCGGACGCAGCTCGGGAGGAATCACCGGCAGCACATCCAGAATCATCCAGTGCGGTTTGTTGTCGCTCTTGCGGAATGCCTCCACGACCTTGAGCCGCTTGGCATACTTCAGCTTTTTCTGCGCCGAAGTTTCCGTCTTCATTCTTTCGCGCAGCTCAATGCCCAGCTCGTCAATCTGCACGCGCTTGAGCAGTTCCTTGATCGCTTCCGCGCCCATCATCGCCTTGAAGCCCGAGGGGCGGAACTGCTGGTCCAGTTCGCGATACTTGGTCTCGTCCTTGATGATCTCGCGTTCCTTCACCGGCGCATCGCCCGGATCGACCACCACATAGGACTCGAAATAGAGAATCGCTTCCAGGTCGCGCAGAGAAATGTCCAGCAGGTGCCCGATACGCGAGGGCAGCCCTTTGAAGAACCACACGTGCGAACATGGCGACGCCAGCTCGATGTGGCCCATCCGCTCGCGGCGAACCTTGCTGACCGTCACTTCCACGCCGCACTTGTCGCAGATCACGCCGCGGTGCTTCATGCGCTTGTACTTGCCGCACAGGCACTCCCAGTCGGTGACCGGCCCAAAGATGCGCGCGCAGAACAATCCGTCGCGCTCCGGCTTGAAGGTGCGGTAGTTGATGGTCTCCGGCTTGGTGACCTCGCCATGCGACCAGCTCCGGATCTTCTCCGGGCTAGCCAGCATGATGCGGATTGCGTCGAAATCAGTAATAGGACCAGAAAGTTCAAACGGGTTCGAACGGAACAAGGCAACCCTCCTTGGCGGGCCTCATCGGCGCCTGCCGCGGCTTATCCCGGGATTTCATAAAGGTTCTTCCTTCCCGGGAAGCGGCGTTTACCGCTTTCAAGAAGAACCCTAAAAACAGGGGTCAGAGTTCAGGGTTCAGAGTTCAGTTCCCAGCAAGTCCTCGGAAAGTTCATCCATTATCGATGATGCCGAATTGACCCCTGATCCCTGCCCCCTGATCCCTTCTACTTAATCCGCCACCGCCGCTAACTCCGGCGTGGGCAACTTCTTGATCAGATCCGCGCGCTTGATCAACTCCACATCCAGGCAAAGCGACTGCAACTCACGAATCAACACATTGAACGACTCAGGCACGCCCGGCTCAATTGCCGCCTCGCCCTTCACAATGGCCTCATAAATCTTGGTACGGCCATAAACATCGTCCGACTTCGCCGTCAGCAATTCCTGCAAAATGTATGCCGCGCCGTAAGCCTCCAGCGCCCACACTTCCATCTCGCCGAATCTCTGCCCGCCAAACTGCGCCTTGCCGCCCAATGGCTGCTGCGTAATCAGCGAGTACGGCCCGATGGAACGCGCGTGAATCTTGTCGTCCACCAGGTGCGAGAGCTTCAGCATGTAGATGTAGCCCACCGTCACCGGCTGCTCAAACTGCTCGCCTGTCATGCCGTCAAAGAGCGCCGTCTTGCCCGAAGAAGGCAGCCCGGCCGAAGCCAGCAGCGCCTTGATTTCGCCCTCGCGCGCGCCGTCAAAGACCGCGGTGCCAAACCAGATGCCACGTTGCATGCCGGCTCCCACGCGGAGCAGCATCTCGTCGTCCAGTTCCAGCAGTTGGCGCAGAGCAGCGGTTCCGGCGAACTCCTTTTTCATCAGCTCGCGCGTTGTCTCCACGTCGCCGCTGGCCTTGATGAGATCGGCAATCTTCTTGCCCAGCTCATGCGCTGCCCAGCCCAGGTGCGTCTCCAGAATCTGACCCACATTCATACGGGATGGCACGCCCAGTGGATTCAGCACAATCTCCACAGGAGTTCCATCGGGCAGATACGGCATGTCCTCTTCCGGCAATATGCGCGCAATCACGCCCTTGTTGCCGTGGCGGCCGGCCATCTTGTCGCCCACCGAAAGCTTGCGCTTCATGGCCACATAGACCTTCACCAGCTTGATTACGCCCGGAGGCAGCTCATCGCCCTTTTGCAGCTTGATGACCTTCTCGTTGGTGATCTTGCGCAGCACTTCGATCTGGCGCGATGTCATCTCCTCGATCTCGTCGATCTGTTCGTTCACCCGCGGATCCTTGTCGTTGTAGCGGATGCGCTTGAGATTCTTTGTCGAGATGCGCTCGATGGTTTCGCGATCCAGAATCGCGCCCTTGGTCAGCAAGCGCTTGTTGGTCCGCTCGTCGTGCAGATCGGCCAGCACTTCCTTGCCGCCCAGAATTCCATCCAGGCGCTTTAAACGCTCGTCGGTCAAAATGCGGATCTCGTCGCCCAGGTTCTTTTCCAGCTTGGAAACGTACTCGGCTTCAATCTGCCGTGCCCGCTCATCCTTGTCCTGGCCCTTGCGGCTGAAGATGCGCACATCAACAATCGTGCCTTCAATGCCCGGAGGGCAGGTCAGCGAAGCATCACGCACATCGCCAGCCTTTTCGCCGAAGATGGCGCGCAGCAGCTTCTCTTCCGGTGTCAACTGTGTCTCGCCCTTGGGCGTGACCTTGCCCACCAGAATGTCGCCGTGCTTGATCTGGGCGCCGATGCGGATGACGCCGCTCTCATCCAGGTCGCGCAGTGCGTGCTCGCTCACGTTGGGAATGTCCCGCGTGATTTCCTCAGGTCCCAGCTTGGTATCGCGCGCTTCAATCTCAAACTCCTCGATGTGCACCGAGGTGTAGTAATCCTCCCGCACCAGCTTTTCGCTGATCAGGATAGCGTCCTCAAAGTTGTAGCCGCGCCACGGCATGAAGGCCACCAGCACGTTGCGTCCCAGCGCCAGCTCGCCCTGCTCCGTGCAAGGTCCATCGGCAATCACCTGCCCCTTGACCACCCGGTCGCCCTCGCGGACAACAGGCTTCTGATTGATACAGGTGTTCTGGTTCGACCGCTTGAACTTGATCAGCGTGTAAATGTCCGAACCAACTTCGCGCGACAACTGCGTCGGATGATGCTCGCCTTCCACGCGCACGATAATGCGCTGCGAGTCCACCGAATCCACAATGCCGTTGCGCTTGGCCAGAATCACCGCGCCGGAGTCGCGCGCCGTCACGCCTTCCATGCCTGTGCCCACCAGCGGGGCCTCGGCCACCAGCAGCGGAACCGATTGCCGTTGCATGTTCGCACCCATCAGCGCGCGGTTGGCGTCGTCATGCTCCAGGAACGGAACCAGCGACGCGGCCACCGACACCAACTGCTTCGGCGAGACGTCGATGTAGTCCACCTCGGTCCGGTTCACCAGCACAAAGTTCCCCATCCGTCGCGCATTCACCAGGTCCTCTGTGATCAGTCCTTCATCGTTGAAATCGATGTTGGCCTGCGCAATGGTGTGCTTGTCCTCTTCCCATGCCGACAGATAAAAGCTGAACGGGATGTGGTCGATCTGCCGCTTGTTCGCCTTCTTCAGGCTGGCATTCAACTTTCCCGCTTCTTCCTTTTCAATGTGATCACCGACGCGCAGGCCGCTTTCGCCGGCGTTGGTGATCTCAACGAAATCCAGAATCCGCGAGTCTTTGACTTTTCTATAGGGTGACTCAATGAATCCGTACTCGTTGATCCGCGCAAAGCAACTGAGCGAACTGATCAGGCCGATGTTCGGGCCTTCCGGCGTCTCAATCGGGCAGATTCTCCCGTAGTGTGTCGGGTGTACGTCGCGCACTTCAAAGCCTGCGCGCTCTCGGCTCAGTCCGCCCGGTCCAAGTGCCGATAAGCGGCGCTTGTGCGTAATTTCGCTCAGCGGGTTGGTCTGGTCCATAAATTGAGAGAGCTGCGACGAGCCGAAGAATTCGCGAATCGCGGCCATCACCGGCTTGGCGTTGATCAGGTCATGCGGCATCGCTGTCGTCAACTCCTGATACACGCTCATCTTTTCCTTGATCGCGCGCTCCATGCGCACCAGGCCGATGCGGAACTGATTTTCCATCAGCTCGCCCACCGCTCTTACGCGGCGGTTGCCCAGGTGATCGATGTCGTCCACCATGCCGATGTTCTTGCGCAGCTTCAGCAGGTAGCGAATCGTCGCGTAGAAATCATCCGGCGTCAGCGTGCGATTGTTCAGATGCGTGGCGTCCTGATTTTCATACAGCTTGATGTTGAACTTCAGACGGCCCACGCGCGAAAAATCATACTTGCGCGCGTCGAAGAACATGCCTTCAAACAGCGCTGTCGCCGTATCCAGCGTCGGCGGATCACCGGGCCGCAGCTTGCGGTAGATTTCGATCAGCGCCTCTTCCGGCTTGCGAATCGAGTCGCGCTTCAGCGTGTTGCTGATGATGTTGCCCGCATCATCGCGCTCCGGGAAAAACACCTCGAAGGAAGTCGCGCCGCTGGACATGATCTTGTGCAGGCGGTCGGCGGTCAACTCGACGTTGGCTTCCACCACCACTTCGCCGGTGTTCAGGTCCACCACGTCGGCTGCGGTCATCGCGCCGTCCAGCTCCGCCGCTTCCACTTCCACCTTGTCGATGGCGGCCGCGCGCAGCGCCTTCAGCGAGTGAGCCGTAATCTTGCGCCCCGAAAACGCGATCTCCGCGCCGTTATGCACCACCGCGTGCGCCGGCTTGGCGCCCACCAGGTGCGTTGCGCCCTTGCCTTCCTCCACAACCGCCCACATCAGCTTTCCGTCGGCGATATGCAAACGGTCCACCGTGTAGAAGGTCTTCAGAATCTCTTCGTCCGAGCGCAGCCCCAGCGCGCGCAGGAAGATCGTGCCCAGGAACTTGCGCTTGCGATCGATGCGGACGTAGAGAGTGTTCTTCTGGTCGTATTCGAACTCCACCCACGAACCGCGATAGGGAATGATCTTGCCCAGAAAATAAGTGCGATTGTTGGCCGTCTCAAAAAACACGCCCGGCGACCGGTGCAACTGCGAAACAATCACGCGCTCGGTGCCGTTCACAATAAAGGTTCCATTTGGCGTCATCAGCGGAATGTCGCCGAAAAACACCTCCTGTTCCTTGATGTCGCGAATCGACTTGTTGCCCGTCTCCGGGTCCTTGTCGTAAATCGTCAACCGGACGGTGACCTTCAGCGGCGCGGAGAAGGTCATGCCCCGCTCCTCGCACTCCTGCTGGTCATACTTCAACTGCAGGCTCACCGGGTCGCCGCACTTGTTGCAAAAGTCGGGCGTGTTCTTGTTGTAGGTGCCGCACTTCTGGCAAAGCACATCGCCAGGATGGAAAGGATCGGTAATCACCATCGCCCCGCAATGCACGCAGGCCGTTCTCAGGTGATGCAGCCCTTTCAGGTGGCCGCACTTGCACTCCCAGTTGCCAATCGAAAAATCAACAAAGTCCAGCTGCGAGATTCCCCTGAAGTCTGTAATCGGAAATACCGACACAAACACCGACTGCAAACCGGCGTCATCGCGCTCGTTAGGCAGTTTGTCCATCTGCAAAAATCGCTCATACGAGCGCCGCTGCACTTCAATCAGGTTGGGAATCTGGGTTGCTGTTGGAATCTTTGAAAAATCGAGTCGGCTGCGAATCGCGCGCTTCTCGTTGGGCATGCTTCACTCCTGAGCCTCGTCGAACCGGCGCCAGAGATGGGCCGGGCCAACGCCTGAGTCTCTTCGGCGCCGGCTAATTACGGTAAGTAAGTCAAAAAATCCGGACTGGCCCGCTCATCTCCAGTCCACGCCCCTGCAACCACCTGAAAACAACATGCAGCCAGGCCGCTATACACACTGGGGAAATTCCCAAAACTACGCAGCTTCTGCTAAAAATCGGTTAATACGCGCCGTGGGCATTGCCGTACATCTGGCATGTGCGCTAGACTGCCCACAACTGAGGAGGCTAACGCCAAGTTCAAAACAGTTGATGTTTCTGGTACACATCGGGTAGATTTTTCCTGAAATCTTGCCCTGTCACTGCCGGGAGACACAAAAAGCCCGTAAGGCACAATGCCTCACGAGCGCGGACTAACGCCTGTGCTCCCATCCAATTTCATTTGCGTTGCTCTCGCCGATCCCAAAGCTCGCTTCTGCCGCTCGCTCGCCAACCACTCCCAACGTCAACGGATACCCAGCCTGCCACCTGCGTAAATCGTTGACCCTAAGGCACTTAGCTGCAATACGAAATTCGCCGCCACAGGGCTTGGCACGGCCCCGGCATGCGAACGATTGCGTGCCCCTCTACAATTCTCAAGACGCGCCAACCAAATCAGACTTAATCCCTGAAAAAACCGGAATCAGCCGAAAAGACGCGCAACGACTATTCTAGCGCGTCTAATCGGCTCTGGCAAGCAGCCCGGCCTTGCGACCGGGCTTTCCTGCTTACTTGATCTCGATCGTTGCGATGCCTTCGAACTTCTTCTTGATGGCCTCGGCCTCTTCCTTGGTCGCGCTCTCCTTCAACGGCTTGGGCGCGCCATCGACCAGGTCCTTGGCTTCCTTCAGGCCGAGCGAGGTAATCTCGCGCACTGCCTTGATGGTGTTGATCTTGTTCGCGCCGAAGTCCTTCAGAATCACCTGGAACTCGGTCTGCTCTTCGGCCGCCGGAGCCGCCGCGCCGCCCGCTGCCGCTACCGCAACCGGTGCCGCAGCAGCCGCTGAAACACCAAGACGCTCTTCAAGCTTCTTCACCAGCGCCGAGGCCTCCAACAGGCTCAGCGACACAATTTGCTCTTCCAACTGCAACAGATCCGCCATTTTCTTCTCCATTCACTATCGTTTGAATTGTTTTCTTGCGGCCGCAAACCAATCAGAAAGTTTCCGATGCGCCAGACCCGCGCCCCTTCAGATTGACTCCACAACCAAATACTTTTGGGCGCCCCAGGCCCGGATCTTCGGACCAGGGAAACCACGAAACTTTACCGCCTAGGCGGCAGGTGTAAACTTTTCCTTCTCCACGCCCTGGCCCAGTACCACCGCCAGATCGTGCCCTGAAGCATTGATCACCGTCGCCAACCGCTGCGCCGGAGCATTGATCAGGTACAGCAGCTTGGAGAACAGTTCTTCCTTGCCCGGCATCGTCGCCAGCGCCTTCACTTCGGCAACTGTCAGCAATTTGCCATCAATGATGCCCAGTTTGAACTGAAACTCCGCGTTCTCGCCTGCCCACTTGGCAAATACCTTGGCCAGAGCCACCGGGTCGCCCGCGGTAAACGCCACCGAGTTCACGCCCTTGAGACCCTTCAGCGCGGCCTCCACCTGCGTGCCCTTGCCGGAAACCGCTGCCAGCTTGTTCTTCACCACGCGATACTTGCCGCCGGCCTCGCGAATCACCTTGCGCAACTGAAAATCCTTGGCCACCGTCAGCTTGTTGAATGTGCCGATAATCGCCGTTGTCGAACCTTCCAGTTCCTTGGCCAGCAACTGAACCTTCTCGTTTTTCTTCGCTTTAGAAATCGCCATCGTCTTCGCTCCGCTCCGGCAGGGATCAGGAATCAGGGATCAGGGATCAGCGCTTCATCGCGGGCCGAACCTTGCTTCCCTTCCCTAAACCCCTCCTCACCCTAAAAGGGCGCCTGTTACAAATCCTGCATTGACCATTCAGACCGCGCAATCGGAGACCGGGCTTTTCCTGACCCCTGATCCCTGACCCCTGATCCCTGCTCTTAGTGCTTTCCTGCCGCGTCCGCAACCGCCGAATCCAGCGGAACCCCGGGGCCCATCGTCGAGCTCAGCGTGACGCTCTTGATGTATTTGCCCTTGGCCGCCGAAGGCTTGTTGCGCACAACCGCGCCAATCACCGTGGTCGCGTTGTCGATCAGCTTTTGCGGATCAAAGCTCAGCTTGCCCACCGGCACATGCACGAGACTCGTTTTGTCGGCGCGGAACTCCACTTTGCCGGCCTTGATCTCCTTGACCGCCGCGGCCACATCCATGGTCACCGTCCCGGTCTTGGGATTCGGCATCAGCCCTTTGGGTCCCAGCACCTTGCCCAACCGCCCAACCACCTTCATCATGTCGGGAGTCGCGATAAGCGCATCGAAATCGGTCCAGTTTTCCTTCTGGATCTTTTCCACCATCTCCTCGCCGCCCACAAAATCAGCGCCGGCTTCGGTGGCTTCCTTCTGGCGATCGCCGGTGGCAATCACGGCCACCGTCTTGGTCTTGCCCAGCCCATGCGGCAACACCACGGTTCCGCGCACCATCTGGTCCGCGTGGCGCGTGTCAACTCCGAGCCGCATCGTCAAATCGACGGTCTCGTCAAACTTGGCGTACTTCACCTGCTTCAGCAGGCTGACCGCCTCAGGCAGCGCATACGCAGGCTTGGACACAGCCGCGCGCGCCTTCGTAATATTTTTGCTGGTTTTTCCCATTCTTCCCTCGTCTCCCACCGCCTCTGCAAGCCCCGCTTTGCGGAGAGCTCCTTGCCGGAGGGGCAACGTTTGAGGTTGCCGCGCCTCGGGCAGCTTAGAGCCCAGAAACCGTGGTGCTATTGACGGCCCAGAGATTTCCTCTGGACAGTTATAAGAATCATAACGAAACGGCCCGCGAATTGCAAACGGGCCGTGCTAAAATTCTTGCCATGTCTCAAAAACTCAGTTGGATTGAAGCAATCAAAACCGTTCTCCAAGTTGCATTGGAACCCATGACTGCGCAAGAGATTGTGGATGCAATTGATCAGCGCGGCCTTCACCCTGAAATGGGCGCGACTCCCGCAGCGACAGTTGGCGCTTGCATCTATATGTCTATCAAGAATGATGGCCCTTCATCACCATTTGTCCGCCCACAGCCTGGCAGGTTCTTTCTGAATACCGGCGGGCCGGCAGTCGCACCATCGGTTGGTCCAAAAGATCTAACTGAGAAAGGGCCAGAAGAAGGGACTTCTCAGATCACTGGAATAGTTAACGCACTAGGGATGTTTTGGGAGAGATCGAAAGTGAATTGGGAGCGGTCTCAACCTAAACTGTTGGGTTCTACGCAAAAAGGAACGAAGGTCGATTTTTGTGCCCAGCAAGGAATCTATCTGCTTCAAGATAATCAAGGCGTAGTTTATGTTGGCAAAACAGCTGAGCAGGGCCTGGGCGTACGTTTAAGACAGCACTTGACCGATCGCCTTAATGGCCGATGGGATCGCTTTTCTTGGTTTGGGGTGTATCCAGTCACAGAAGCTGGATCGTTGAACTCCAAAGCGGATTTCACAAGCATTTCGGTTTCAACAGTGATCGCTGCGATGGAAGCGGTACTGATTGAGGCGTTGGAGCCTCGTCAGAATCGAAGAGGCGGTGATTGGAATATCGATGCTATTGAATTTATTCAAGTAGAAGACCCGGATCTTGAAGTTAGCCGGAAAAAAGCGATTGTCATGGAACTAGTGAAGAAGCAATACGAATCTCCAAATGCCTGAACCAACCGAACACCGTTCGAAGTATTCGCTGCATGAATCTATTAAGAGGGAGTGAATAAGTGACCGTTCCTGGGCTGGAGGCTCCGATAGAAAATCGCGATATTGACGCAGTCCTCGCTTTCCTGCCCCGTCTCCAGGCCTTATCCCCAAACGAAGCCGCGCATTGGCCTCAAATCGAACAAATCTCCGAAAAAAAGTTCCTTATCGATCCCGGCGAAGATCATCCCCTCGTCACCGAATTCATTAGAGCCCTTTACGAGCACGGTTTGGTCCGGGACTTCGACTGGCCAAAATGGCAGTCGGTGGCGGAGCGCTACTTTAACCAACCTGAAGAATTGAAGAGAGTTCGCATGAAGACCTGCGTCAAACTGCTTACCCTACACGCGCGTCAGGATCACTTCTCGTACCGTCATTTCGCTTGCATGGTTCAATTGGGCCACATTCAGGCCATTCTTTGCCGAATGGCCGAAATCAGAAGGAAACAAACCGGCCTGTTACCAACTGATTCTGACCAGTCATAAATAATAGTTATCGAGACCTCAATCTCGAGAACTTGCTGGATTTAGCAGATTCTTGCCGGGCGAATAGGCACCAATTCTGAGACCTGGGAATCATCAAAGGCTCAATCCAGTTCCACTGGGCAACCTTCCCTACACCAGCTCAATCGAAACCCGCCGTCCCACCATCGCAGCTGCCGGGTGCCCCAGGTCTCGATTCTGAGACCTGGGAATCAACAAAGGCAGGTGCCCCATCCATTCCGCTTCGTTTTGCGGAATGGGTGGGAAACCACGAACTTCAACCGTCCTTATAAAGAAAACCCGCCGTCCCCGCTCATACTGTGCGTGGCAGGCTAATTCCTGGACTGTTTTCCTATGTCAAATGAAACCGGCTCCGCGCGTCCCAACGAAAGTTCTCCCTGCTTGGACTCCGGGCTCAAAGGGCCGAAAGCATAGGACAGTCTACGCATAGACAGCGGGGGGACTTCGACCGCAATTTCCTTCACTTTCTTTTTGTCGTCATCCGACATCGCACATAACTTGTCACCGTAGCCCACCGCAGCGAAATCATTCATTCGTGTTCCGGAAAGCGCGAGTGATATATCGCCGATCTTGAAGGACTGCGCGTTCGTTGTCGAGTTTCTTATCGAAACCTCAATTTTGATTAGCTTTTTCGTCGAATCTTCGGAGCCAATTTCTCCCGCGAGAAACGCCGAGCCACCAGATATGGAAATCAAAGGCATCCCGCCTCCGCCTCCAAATGGAAAAGACATGGGTTCCGGTGGCTCAATATTTGCGCCGCCCCCAACGTAAGCCTGAAATCTTTGTGCAACCGCAGTGGAGAGAATTGCCAAATGAAGCGGCAGATTCTTGATACCAGCCTTGGCATCGGCAAAGTGTTTCCCATCGGGATGATGGGCCAAATAGAGGCTGTACGCGTCGAAGGTGTTATCAGTTGTCGCTGCCGTCCAGTCAATGCCGTCGATTGAGTTCTTTGCCTCATCAACGTGTAGGCCCGTTGGATGCTTCGCTAGAAAGTCTGTATATGCCGAGGCGGTGTTCGATTCCTTCGCCTTTTTCCAGTCGCGCTCGGCATAATTGCATCCTGTCACAGCGATTAGCAGAATGCAGCAAATCAGTTTGCATGGTCCGGCCATGATTTTTCTCCAGATGGCCCAAGGTGCGTAGGGATTGAATCCGTTTGAGACGGACCACACACGCTTCCCGCTGCGAGATGCATTGAACAGGATCATAGAAACCTCCTCAACCGGCTGACGTAATGAGTGTACTGTCCCCTCCCCCCAGGTTTTGCAACAAAAATTTTGTGAATAAAATTGGGGCGTTGGCGGTCCATACCCCTGCGTTAACAAGCCAGGCAGTTGACTTGAATTTTCTGGCTCAGGTCTGCGCCAACAACCCGTACCGGCAAGCGTCCGCAGGGGTGCCCCAGGTCTCGATTCTGAGACCTGAGAATCATCAAAGGCTCAATCCAGTTCCACTGGGCAACCTTCCCTACACCAGCTCAATCGAAACCCGCCGACTCACCCCCCGCCCCATGTGATAACCTGAAAAACCTACCACTTCGAGGCACATTTTCCGATGTCTTCTTCAGCTTCCGCACCGCCGCTCGCTCCCCTCCACACCATCGACATCATCCGCAAAAAGCGCGACGGCGGCACGCTCACCGCTCGCGAAATCGGCTTCATCGTCTCCGGCGCAGCCAGCTCCTCCATCCCGCTGGATCAGCTTGCCGCCTGGCTCATGGCTGCATGGATTCGCGGACTCAACCTGGAAGAAACCCGCGCCATGACCATCGCCACCCGCGACTCCGGCGAAAAGTTCTCTCCCGCCCGCCTCGGCAAAACCGCCGTGGACAAGCATTCCACCGGCGGCGTCGGCGACAAAACCAGCTTCCTCATCGCCCCTCTGGCCGCTGCCTGCGGCGTCGCCGTGCCCATGATCAGCGGCCGCGCACTGGGCCACACCGGCGGGACTCTGGATAAGCTTGAGGCCATCCCCGGCTTCCGCACCGCTCTCACGCTCGATGAATTTGAAGCTGTCATTCTGAACTGCGGCGCATCCATCGTCAGCCAGACCCCTTCGCTTGTTCCCGCCGACCGCGTCCTCTACGCTCTGCGCGACCGCACTGGAACCGTCGAAAACCCCGGCCTCATCTGCGCCTCCATATTAGGTAAGAAATTGGCCGCCGGTCTCGACGCCCTGGTCCTCGACGTAAAAACCGGCTCCGGCGCATTCCTGCGCAAATCCGAAGACTCCGAGTACCTGGCCGCCCTCATGGTTGCCACCGCCGAGGCCGCCGGAACCCGCACTGTTGCCCTGCTCACCGATATGGGCCAGCCGCTGGGCCGCATGGCCGGCAACTGGATCGAGCTGGTCGAATCGGTCGAGCTGCTGCGCGGCCATCGCCCCGCGCAAAGCGAAGACCTGCGCGAGCTTTCGCTTCTTCTCGGCGGCTGGATGATTCATCTAGGCGGCCAGGCCGCGACGCCGGAAGCCGGCTACGCCCGCGCCGAAGCAGCCCTCACCGACGGCTCCGCGCTGCGCGCTTTTTTTGCCATGATCGAAGCCCAGGGCGGCGACATTTCCGTCTTCGACAATCCCAACTTTCACAAACCTGGCGCAACCAAAATCGTCCCGGCATGGGAGAGCGGCTTCATCTCCGCCATGGACACCACAGCCCTCGGCTGGGCCGTGCAGCGCACCGGAGCAGGCCGCGAAAAGGCCGGTGAGCCCGTCGATCCCCACGCCGGAATCGACTTCCACGCCCGCCGCGGAGCCCGCGTCGAAAAGGGCCAGCCCCTCGCCACCCTCTACGCCACCGGCCCCGAGCTTCTCGCCGAGCCCGAAGAGATTCTCAAGCAGGCCATCACGTTTTCGTCGGCCCCGCCGCAGCCGGTGCCTCTTGTCAGCCGCATCTTCACCCGCGAAGCCGCGGAAGCGCATCTGCGTAATGTTGTAAGGTAGTTTCTGGCAGCAAACAGGATAAGGGACCCAGGTCTATGGAATAGATCACCTCTGAATCGGGCGTTTTTTTCTGCCCCCTGATCCCTGTTCCCTGTTTTTAAGGAGTTCGCCGTGGGTCGATATACCGGAGTGCTTGGAATTCTTGCCGTCCTGCTGACGGCCTATCTGTTTTCCACCGACCGCAAACGCATTCGCTGGCGCACGGTCGCATGGGGCCTCGGCCTCCAACTGACCTTTGCCTTCCTGGTTTTGCGCTTCGACTACGGCCAGCGCGCCATGACCTGGGCCGGCAGCATCGTCAACTCCATGCTCGCCTGCACCTTCGCCGGCACCAAAATGCTCTTTGGCCAACTGGGCCTGCCCAACTCCGGAGCCTATGGCAATCTGCTGCCGCCCAACGCCGGCGCCGTCTTCGCCTTCCAGGTTCTGCCCACCATCATCTTCATCTCCGCTTTTTTCGCGGTGCTTTATCACGTCGGCGTCATGCAGCTCGTCATCCGCGCCTTCGCCTGGGTCATGCTCAAAACCATGCGCATCTCCGGCGCGGAAAGCCTCAACGTCGCCGCCTCCGTCTTCATGGGCCAAACCGAAGCCCCGCTCACCATCCGTCCGTTTTTGAAGAGATGCACGCGCAGCGAGTTCATGACCATCATGACCAGCGGCATGGCTCACGTCTCCGGCGGCATCATGGCGGCCTACATCGCCTATGGCGTCGAAGCCCGCCATCTGCTCGCCGCCGTCATCATGACCTCGCCCGGAACCATCCTGCTCTCCAAAATGCTCGTCCCTGAAACCGAAGTCCCCGCCACCGAAGGCCAGGTCGTCATTCCGCAGGACGAGATGCACAAGGATGAAAACTTCATCGGCTCCATCGCCCGCGGCACCATCGACGGCGGCAAGCTGGCCATGAACGTGGCCATCATGCTCATCAGCTTCATCGCCCTCGTCGCACTGCTCGACAGCGTGCTCGGTTGGACCCACTCGCTCGCCTACATGCACTGGGTTCCCGGCTCGCTCGGCCAGATCCTCGGATTCCTCTTTGCTCCCGTCGCCTGGCTCATCGGCGTTCCCTGGCACGATTGCTCCGCCATCGGCAATCTGCTCGGCACGCGCATGGCGCTCAACGAACTGCTCGCCTACGTCTCGCTGGGCGCGCAAAAAGCCACGCTGCTGCCGCGCTCCTTCACCATCGCCACCTATGCCCTCTGCGGATTTGCCAACCTCGGCTCCATCGGCATGCAAATCGGCGGCATCGGCGCCCTGGTTCCCGAGCGCCGCAACGACCTGGCCAAGCTCGGCTTCCGCGCCATGTTCGCCGGCACCATGGCGAATCTGATTTCCGCCTCCATCGCGGGGATATTTTTGGGGTAGCGAATCTAGCGGCCTGGGTACCCCACCAATCCGGGGTATTGGAGTGAACTACAAAATTTCGGGTGCCCCATCCTTCGCTTTTTTCTAGCGAAGGGTGGGATACCACAACACTCAACAGATGCACGGGTAGTAAAATTCTCCCATCATGCCGAACAAGCCTATCCGTTACCAACAGTGCGGATGCTTTCACTTTCTTACCTTTAGTTGTTATCGCAGGCAACCACTGTTGAAAAACGCGTCAGCGTACGGCATCTTCGAGCGTGAGCTTGAGAAGGTGCGTCTGCGCTACGGCTTTGTTGTGGCTGGCTATGTGCTGATGCCCGAGCACGTTCATCTGCTGGTCGGCGAACCGCTCCGTTCGTCGTTGTCAGTAGCGCTTCAAGTCTTAAAGCAGCAAACGTCGCGCAAGCTGAAAGTACCCGGAGCGGCTCAATTCTGGCAACGCCGCTACTACGATTTCAACGTGCACAACGAAGAGAAGAGAGTAGAAAAGCTGCGCTACATGCACCGAAATCCGGTCAAGCGGGGATTAGTCGAAAGGCCCGATGATTGGCAGTGGTCCAGCTTCCGGCATTATGCAACCGGCCACACTGGAGTGGTTGAGATCGAATCACAGTGGACAGCGTTCCAGCGCGGAAATCAGTTCCCGGAACATCTCTGTTATCGTGAGGTGGACGGTTGAGTCTTGTGCTTTCCCACCCTTCGCTAGAAAAAAGCGAAGGATGGGGCACCCAGCTTTTGTGGGAGGAGTTAGGGTGGGCCACCCGCCAGATTTGTACAACAACAAATGCGGAGGAGGTCCGCCGCCGCTTTCGCCTGCAGGAGGTTTTTCTCCTGGCGGGTGGCCCATGTCTGAAACTCCGCAAATGTTCGGGTGCCCCATGTCTCGCTTTTGAGACATGGGAGACCACAGAACTCAATAGACCGTTTTTCGTTTCTTAAGTAGATTTCTCAGATGTAGGATGTTGGGATGACGAAGGGGCTTGTCCGTTATCAGCAATGCGGTTGTTTTCATTTTCTTACTTTCAGTTGTTATCGACGGTATCCATACCTCGGCAGGTCGGCGGCGCGAGAGCTCTTCGAGCGGTCCCTTGAGTTGATGCGCAAACGGTATGAATTTGTCGTCTGCGGCTATGTCATCATGCCGGAACACGTTCACCTGCTGGTCGGCGAACCGAAGAAACCGCTTCTATCCAAAGCGATTCAAGCGTTGAAGTTATCCGTGTCGGTGCAAAGCAAGGAACGCCCTTTTTGGCAGCCGCGCTATTACGATTTCAATGTGCATAACGAAGAGAAACGGGTAGAGAAACTGCGGTACATGCATCGTAACCCCGTTAAGCGCGGCCTGGTTAAGAGGCCGGATGACTGGGCGTGGTCGAGCTTCCGGCATTATGCAACCGGAGAGATTGGAGTGGTGGAGATTGAATCGAAATGGACAGCGTTCCGGCGAGGAAACGAATTCCCAAAATCTCTGCGCTATTCTGGAGGGGCGGGTTGAGGTTCGTGGTCTCCCAGGTCTCAGAATCGAGACCTGGGGCACCCGTTTGAGGTAGGTTGAGATGTGGGCCACTAGCCCGGTTGAGGTTCGTGGTCTCCCAGGTCTCAGAAGCGAGACCTGGGGCACCCGTTTGAGGTAGGTTAAGATGTGGGGCACCAGCCCGGTTGAGGTTCGTGGTCTCCCAGGTTCAGAATCGAGACCTGGAGCACCCGTTTGAGGTAGGTTGAGATGTGGGCCACCAGCCATGAATAATGAAGTATCGACATGTAAAGAACGAATTGGTTGAGGCTCGTGGCATCCCACCCATGACCGCGATAAAACTGCGGTCATGGATGGGGCACCCGGCTATAAAGAGTCAGAAGGATGAAGGTGCCCTCCCAGGTCTCAGAAGCGAGACCTGGGGCACCCGTTTGAGGTGGGTTGAGATGTGGGGCACCCGCCCACCCAATCGTTTGAGGTGGGTTGAGATGTGGGCCACCAGCCGCCGCGATAGCAAATGAAGGTGAATGAATTATGGTTAAGCCACTCGCCGCACTATATTCGGCGAAGCACCAGAATCATCCCCAGCGTGCCAGCCATCCCCAGAAAGAGCAATTCAAAGCTGGGTGGTTCGGGCGTAACTGTGGTATCTCCCGTAATGGTGACATCGGGC